>Ga0209040_10002721_pt1 | contig 13742 bp, 13 predicted proteins | sample BogFormECP12_OM3_FD_188240 | JGI IMG/M metagenome (GOLD analysis project Ga0209040, IMG submission 188240) | Bog forest soil microbial communities from Calvert Island, British Columbia, Canada - ECP12_OM3 (SPAdes) (version 2) | ecosystem: Environmental > Aquatic > Freshwater > Wetlands > Bog ...
GCGATCGTCGCGCTGCCCCACGGCCGCGCCGCGACGCTGCTCGAGCCCCTGCTCGGCGACGCCGCACGGAGGATCGGCGCGCTGCAGAGCTCGCCGATCGTCAACCTGCACGTCGTCTATGACCGGCCGGTACTCGATGAGTCCTTCGCCGCCGGGGTGGCCACGCCCGTGCAGTACCTCTTCGACCGCACCGCCGCGGCCGGCGCGCCGGCCGGCTCGCAGTACCTGGCCGTCTCGCTCTCGGGCGCCGAGCGGGAGATGAAGATGAGCGTGGGCGCGCTGCGCGAGCGCTACGTGCCGGCGATCGCAGAGCTGCTTCCCCGCGCCCGCCGCGCGCGCGTGGAGCGCTTCGTGGTGACGCGCGAGCACGCCGCCACGTTCCGCGCCTCGCCCGGAGTGGGCGCGCTGCGCGCAGGGGCGCAGACGAGCGTGCCGGGCCTCGTGCTGGCCGGCGCGTGGACCGCGACGGGCTGGCCGGCCACGCTCGAGGGCGCTGTCCTGAGCGGCCACGCCGCAGCCGATCGGGCGCTGCAGTGAGCGAGCTCGTGATCGCGGCGCCGCTGCGCATCGAGGCCGCCCTGATCGCCTCGGCCGCGCGCGGTGCGCCGGTGCGCAAGACGGGCATGGGGCCGGAGCGCGCCAAGCAGGCCGCGGGCGGGCTCGCGAGCGAGGCGGGCGGGGTGCTGCTCGTGCTCGGCTTCTGCGGTGGACTCGACGCGAGCTCGGTGCCCGGGGAAGTGATCGTCGCCGAGGAGGTCTACGCGGCCGAGGAGGAAGGCCATGGCGCCGAGCGGCTGCGCTGCGACCGCGCGCAGGAGCTGCTCGGCCTCGTCACCGGGCAGGGCCTGAAGGTGCGCAGCGGCAACATCGTGTGTGTCTCGCGCCTGGCGCTCGGAGAGCGGCGCGCGGAGCTCCACGCCGGCGGCGCGATCGGGGTGGACATGGAGTCGGTGTGGCTCGGCGCGGGAGCGGGGGGACGCCCCTTCGGGGTCGTGCGCGTCGTGCTCGACAGCCCCAGCCACGAGCTCATGCGCGTGCGGGCCGCCGCCGGCGCGCTGCGCGCGGCGCGGGCGCTGCGCCGTGTCGCGCTCGCCCTTCACGAGTGGGTCCCCGCGGACTAAGGTAGCCCGATGGCGGTACGCCTGAGGCAGAGCGCGCACATGGGCTGGTACCTGATGCGCCAGCGGCTGGCCAAACGCGCTCGCTTTCCGCTGATCGTCGAGCTCGAGCCGCTGTTCCAGTGCAACCTCGCGTGCTCGGGCTGCGGCAAGATCCAGCACCCCGAGCACGAGCTGCGGCGGCGCATGCCCGTCGGGCAGGCAGTTGCGGCGATCGAGGAGAGCGGCGCGCCGATGGTCTCGATCGCGGGGGGCGAGCCGCTGATCCACCCCGAGATCCACGTGATCGCCGCGGAACTCGTGCGGCGGCGCAAGTTCGTCTACCTGTGCACCAACGCGCTGCTGCTCGAGAGCCGCATGCAGCGCTTCAAGCCGAGCCCCTACTTCGCGTGGGCGATCCACATCGACGGTCTCGAGCAGCGCCACGACGCCTCGGTCGAGCGTGACGGCGTGTTCGCGAAGGCGGTCGCCGCGATCAGGGCGGCCAAGGCGGCCGGCTTCCGCGTCACCACCAACACGACGTTCTTCACGCACGACTCGCCCAAGACGGTGCGCGAGGTCCTGGATTTCCTCAACGACGAGCTGCAGGTCGACGAGATGATGATCTCGCCCGCCTACGCCTATGAGAAAGCGCCCGACCAGGAGCACTTCCTGGGGGTTGGGCAGACGCGCAGGCTGTTCAGCGAGGCGTTCGCGGACGGCCGGCGCAAGCGCTGGCGCCTGAACCACAGCCCGCTGTTTCTCGACTTCCTCGAGGGCAAGGCCGAATTCGACTGCACGGCCTGGGGCATCCCCAGCTATTCGCTGTTCGGCTGGCAGCGTCCCTGCTACCTGATGTCAGACGGATATGCCGCCACCTACAAGGAGCTGCTCGAGACGACCGACTGGAGCAGCTACGGTCGCGGCCGCGACCCGCGCTGCGAGAACTGCATGGCCCACTGCGGCTACGAGCCCACGGCGGTGCTGCAGACGACGCGCTCGCTGCGCCAGTCAATCCGCGCCATCGCCGGCTGAGTCCGCCCGCCGCGGGCGCAGGTCGCGCCAGTGCAGGCCCTCCCCGAGCAGAGCGGGGATCCCCATCCCGAGCGCGGTCACCACCTCGACCGCCTGGAGGATGAGCCCGTAGGCAACTCCCTCCGCGGCGCCGATGCCGTAGGCGGCGAGCACGACCACGCAGGCGGCCTGGAAGACGCCGACGTTCGACGGCGTGGCCGGCAGGATCGCGCTGAGGTTGACCGCGAGCAGGATCGCGGCGGCGGTCGCGACGTCGGCATGCGGCTCCAGCCCGAGGGCGAGGATGACGGCGTAGCAGGAGAGCCACTGCAGCGCCCAGGCTGCCAGCTGGAAGCCGACCGCCGGAACGCCGTAGCGCGGGCGGGCGAACGCCCGCAGGCCGCTGCGGACGAGGCCGAGGAGTCGCTCGAGGGCGCTCGCCGCCGCGACCACCCGCAGCGAGTGCGAGCGCCGCCCGAGCGCGACCACGCGCGGGCCGAAGACGATCACTGCGGCCACCGTGGCGGGGACGATCAGCGCGGCGCCGATCGCCGCGACGTGGCCGTGGAAGATGGGGACGCTCGTGAACGTCGCCGCCAGCAGGATGCCGAGCGCCAGCAGGTTGATGAGCGTCTGCGAGAAGACGGTCCCGGCGATCACCGGGAGCAGGGTCCTGGTCGGCCCTTCGAGCCTGCGCGAGAGCACCAGCACGCGCGTGGGCTCGCCGATCCGTCCAGGGAACAGCGCCGAGGCCATCACGCCGATCATCGTCGCGCGCATCACCGGGGGCCAGGTGATCGGCGTGGTGGGCAGCGCGGCGCGCAGGGTCCGGTCCCACGAGAGCGAGCGCAGCAGCAGCGAGCTCGCCATCAGCACGAGGGCAGCAGCGATCCAGCCCAGCGATGCGGTGATCAGGGCGTGCCCGATGCCGCTGAGGTTCAGGCGCGAGACGGCCAGCGCAATCAGACCGGCGAGGATGACCGCGGCGAGCACCATCGCCGAGCGCCTCACCCCGACGCGGCGTGGGCGCATCGGGGGGTTCTCCGGGGCTCCCATCGGCTTGGGTCTATCAGAGCGTCGCGATCGGGCGGGCGGATGCGAACATGCGGCCGTGAGGGGAGTATCGTCGTTGACTTGCCTGACGCCACCAGCGAGCAGCAGCAGCGGCGACCGGCCGGCGGCGAGCGAATCGTGGCGATCGAAACGCCCGACCAGGTGGCCAACCTGCTCGTCACCGTGGTGCCCCTGTTGCTCGTGGGCTTTGCGATGTGGCGGGCCTGGGGCGGCGCGCTGCGCTGGCCCGACCTGGTCGTGATGGCGCTCACCTACACCCTCACCGCCCTCGGCATAACGGTCGGCTACCACCGTCTGTTCACCCACCGCAGCTTCAAGACGAGCCGCCCGCTGCGCGCGCTGTTCGCGGCGCTCGGCTCGGCGGCGATCGAGGGCCCCGTGATCGAGTGGGTGGCCAACCACCGCAAGCACCACCGCTTCTCCGATGAGCCCGGCGATCCCCACAGCCCGCACGTCGGGCGGGCCAGCGGCCTGCGCGGTGCGCTGCGGGGCCTGGCGCACGCGCACATCGGCTGGATCCTCGGCGGCGAGGAGATGGCCAGCCGGGAGCGCTACGCCAAGGACCTGCTCGCAGACCCGGTGGTGCGCTTCATGGACCGCACGTTCGTCGTGTGGGTGCTCGCCGGCCTGGCGTTCCCGTTCGCGCTCGGCCTCCTGCTGACCGGGTCGATCGTCGGCGGTCTCACCGGCCTGCTGTGGGGCGGCGCGGTGCGGATCTTCTGCCTGCACCACGCGACCTTCTCGATCAACTCCCTGTGTCATTTCTTCGGGCGCCGCCGCTTCGAGACGGGTGATCAGTCGCGCAACCTCTTCTGGCTGGCGGTGCCCACGCTCGGTGAGGCCTGGCACAACAACCACCACGCCTTCCCCACCTCGGCGCGGCACGGGCTGCGGTGGTGGCAGGTGGATCCGTCGGGCTGGCTGATCGAGGGACTCGAGCGCGTGGGCCTGGTGTGGGACGTCGTTCGCGTGACGCCGGAGCGCCAGCTGGCCAGGAGCGCTCCGGGAACCTAGGGCCGCCCGGCGCCTCGCTATGCTCACGGGCGCAGCGATGAGGCCCGCTCCATAACCGCAGCCCCGCGCGGGCAGCTGATGGCTTCTACGTCACCGTCACTCGAGCGCCAGTGAGGGCATGCCGTGGAGCGCGATCGCACAACCGAGAGGCGGGGGAGGCTCACCTTCAGGCGGGCCGCACCGCCGCGGGTGGACCGCCAGGAGCTGGCCGCGATCTTCGCCGGCGGCTTCCTCGGTGCGCTTCTCCGCGGTGGGCTCGCGCAGAGCCTCACCACGGGACCCGACACGTGGCCGTGGGCGACGTTCATCGTCAACGTCCTCGGTGCGTTCCTGCTGGGCTACTTCATCACGCGCCTGCAGGAGCGACTGCCCCCATCGCTGTACGCACGCGCGTTTCTCGGCACCGGTCTGTGCGGAGCGCTCACCACGTTCTCGACGATGACACTCGAGCTGCTGCGGATGATTGAAGGCTCGCACTGGACGCTCGCCGCGGGCTACACCGCCGCGAGCCTCGCCTGCGGGCTGGCCGCGGTGTTCCTGTCCACCAAGCTGGTCCGCCGCGCGCGGCTGCGCGCATGAGCTTCCTGGCGCTGTGGCTCGGCGTCGGCGTGCTCGGCGGGCTCGCGGCGGGCGCCCGTTTCCTGATCGACGCCGCCGTCTCCGCCAACGCACCGGGCGAGTTTCCGATCGGGACGCTGATCGTCAACCTGTCCGGCGCTGTCGTGCTGGGCGTGTTGGCGGGCATCGCGCTGAGCGGCGACGCCTACCTGCTCGCCGGCACCGCGGTGGTCGGCTCCTACACCACGTTCTCGACATGGATGCTCGAGTCCCACCGTCTCGCCGAGGACGACCTGCGCGGGCCGGTGGCGGCGAACATCGTCCTGAGCCTCCTGCTCGGGGTCGCCGCCGTGGCACTCGGGCGCATGATCGGAGGCGGATGATGCCCGGGGACGGCCTCAAGCTGACCGTTTACATGGGCGAGCGCGAGCGCGCGGGGGGTCGGCTGCTCGCCGACGTGCTGCTCGACATCTTCGAGCGCCACGGCGTGCGCTCGAGCGCACTGTTTCGCGGCATCGAGGGTTTCGGGCCGAAGCATCGTCTGCAGACCGAGCGGCTGCTCACGCTCTCCGAAGACCTGCCGCTGCTGGCTGTCGCGATCGATGAGCGCGGACGCATCGAGGCGCTGCGCGACGAGGTCGCCGAGGCGACCGGACACGGCCTGATCACGCTCGAGCGCGTCCGGCTGCTGAGCGCAGACGGCGGGGAGATCGAGCTGCCGCCCGGTCCCGACGAGCTCAAGCTGACGGTCTTCATCGGGCGGCGCGAGCGGGTCGCCGCGCGACCCGCGCACCTCGCCGTGGTCGATCTGCTGCACCGTCACGGGGTTGCCGGCGCGAGCGTGCTGCTCGGCCTCGACGGCACCGCCCACGGCACCCGCCGCCGGGGGCGTTTCCTCGCCGGCAACGCCCAGGTCCCGATGATGATCCTCAGCGTCGGCGGGCGCGAGAGCATCGCGCGCGTGCTGCCGGAGCTCCGCGCGATGGGCAGCGAGCAGCTGCTCACGCTCGAGCGGGTGCGCGTGTGCAAGCGCGACGGCGTGCTGCTTGCCGATCCCGGCGAGGCGCCGGCGCCGGACGCCGGCGGGCTGGCCTACTGGCAGAAGCTGATCGTCTACGCCGGCGAGCAGGTTCATCACGAGGGCCGCCCCCTGCACGCCGCGCTCGTGCGCCGCCTGCGCAGCGAGGGCGCCGCCGGCGCCACCGCTCTGCGTGGGCAGTGGGGCTACCACGGCGATCATCGGCCCCACGGCGAACGCTTCTGGTCGCTGCGCAGGCACGTGCCGGTGCTCACCGTCCTGCTCGACACCCCCGCCAACGCGCTGCGCTCCTTCGAGGTCGTCGACGAGCTGACCGACGGCGGCGGTCTGGTCACGAGCGAGCTCGTGCCGGCCCTGCGCGCGAGCGGGCCCGCGATCGAGCACGGCGGCCTCGAGCTGGCGCCCGCGCGAGCGCCGTGGGAGCGATGAGGCGCAGGGCGCCCCGGTCGCCAACGATCACTCCCGCGGGTGCGCGTGCGCGGCCGGGTCGGGTGCCGGTCCCTCGGATGCGTGTTCGTCGCGGCTGCGGCGCAGGCGCCAGAGCAGATAGGCGACCACGAGCAGGTTCACCAGCAGCCCGCCGACCTTGAGCAGCGAGACGCTCTTGGTCAGCGCCCACAGCTCGGGGATCAAGAACAGCGAGGTCGCCACGACGGTCAGCCACTCGCCCCAGCGCCGTCGTCGCCACAGCCCGTAGGCCTCGGTGGCCTCGAGCGCGCCGTAGGCGATCGCGGCTGCGCCGAAGAGGACGCTCGCGCTTCCCACCCGGCGGATGTCCTCGACGATGCGTTGGAACCAGTCGCTGCTGGGGTTGAGGCCGAGGCTGCCGGCGAGCCGCGAGACTTCGGCGGCCCAGTCGGTGTGGGGATGGCTGACCAGCACGATGCCCACCGACAGCAGCACGAGCGCCCTGAACGTCCGCTCGGCGGCTATCCACGGCAGCAGCCGGTCGTGGCGAGCGCTAGCGGGGGCGAGTTCGCTCATACATAGATCATCGCCTGAGGCGCAGCGGAGGGGTCGCCGGCCGGCAGCCCGGCGCGCGCACGCGGAGACCCTGCGCCGCTGCGGGAACGGACGCAGCCGCGCGGGCGGCACCGGCGACTAGGATGGTCGTCGGGCACGGAGGCAACGCGAGGGAGCTGAGGGATGTACGCGCGCACGGAGCAGACGGGGCCGGCAGGTTGCCCAGCGGCCCTGCTGCGGCGGCTCGCGGCGGCGACGCCGGCGACTGCGGGCCGCGTGATCCGCACGGCGCTGGTGGCGGCGCTGTGCGCGTGGGTGCTCGTGTCTGCGCCGGGCGCATCGGCACGCGCGGCGGGCGAACCCGTCGCGAGCCGGAATGCCGTCGCGGGCGCCGCGGCGACGCTGCGCGTGGGCACGCAGCGGCTGTCGCGTTGCGCGCTCGATCCGCTCGCGTATTGCGGCAGGCTGTCGGTCCCGCTCGACTACGGTGTTCCGTCGGGGCCCCGCATCTCGGTTGCCTACCGCTTCTATCCCGCCTCCGCGCCCCCGGCAGGGACCGCGCTGGGCACGGTCGTGCCGGTCGAGGGCGGCCCGGGCTATCCCTCGATCGGCTCGGTCGAAGGCGGCTACAGCGTGATGTATGGCTCGCTGCTCGAACGCTTCAACATGCTCGCGGTGGACAACCGCGGCACGGGCCAGTCGACCCCGCTGAAGTGCCCCGCCCTGCAGGAATTCTCCGGGCCCACCGGCACGAGCAGCTTCCAGGAAGTGGTGGGGGCCTGCGCGACGGCGCTGAACCACCGCTGGAGATACGCCGACGGTAGCTGGGTGCACGCGTCCGACCTGTTCACCTCGGCGCCCGCCGCGGAGGATCTCGCGGCGGTGATCACGGCGCTCGATCTGCCCCGGGTCGACCTCTACGGCGACTCCTACGGCTCGTTCTTCGCTCAGGTCTTCGCCTCGCGCTTCCCGCAGCTGCTGCGCAGCGTGATCCTCGACTCCACCTACCAGCGCGCCGGCCTGGATCCCTGGTACCGCAGCACGCTCGAAGCGATGCCCGCCGACCTCGACGCCGTCTGCAGCCGCTCGCCGGCGTGCGCGCAGGCTGCGCCCGGTTCATCCTGGGCGCGCATCGGCACGCTCGCAGAAAGCCTGCGACGCAATCCGATCTCGGAGGTCGTGCCCGGCCCCGACGGCGCGCTGGAGCAGGTCGGCATGGGCGTCGTCGGGCTCGTCGACCTTCTCAACGACGCGGCCGGGGACCCGGAGATCTACCGCGCGCTCGACGCCTCGGCGCGGGCGCTGCTGAACGAGGACGATCCCGCGCCGCTGTTGCGCCTGTACGCGCAGCGCCTGGCCGAAGACGAGGCCTACTTCGGCGTGCCCGTCCGCCAGTACTCCGACGAGCTCTACCTGGCCGTCTCCTGCCTCGACTACCCGCAGCTGTTCGACATGAGCGCCCCCGAGGACGTGCGCGCCGGCGAACTGCAGGCGGCCGAAGCGGCCCTGCCGGACTCGACGTTCAGCCCCTTCAGCACCGACGAGTGGCTCGCCCAGGACCAGAACACCGAGGCCTACACCGCCTGCCTGCGCTGGCCGAGCCCGACCGTCGCGCAGCCGCCCACGACCGGCTCGCAGCCGCTGCTGCCCAGCTCGCTGCCGGTGCTCGTGCTGGGCGGCGAACTCGACACCTGGACGCCGCCCTCGGGCGTCCCCGCGGTCCTCGCACAGATCGGCGGCCATGCCCGCTTCATCGAGCTCGCGAACGCGACGCACGTGGTCGGCGAGGGCGACACGGCGTGTGCCTCGACGCTGGTTCAGGAGTTCGTCGCGGACCCCGCGGCGATCGACTCGCTGCAGGCCGCGTGTGCGTCGGCGGTGCCGCCGATCCGCGCGGTCGGCTCCTACCCCGAGCGGCTCGAGGAAGAGCCGCCGCTGCAGACGGCGGGCGCGGACGGCGCGTCGCCGGCCGCGCTGCGCCTGGGCGCAGCGGCGGTCTCCACCGCCGGCGACGCCCTCGCCCGCTACCAGGCGATCGAAGCTTCCCCCGACGCCGGCCTGCACGGCGGCAGCGTGACGGCTGCGCGCGGTGGCGCCGAGCTGAGGCTGCACGAAGACCGCCTGCTCCCCGACGTCGCCGTGAGCGGAACGGTGACGCTCACCCCCAACGAACCGATCGAAGCGGGCGGCGACAGCGTCACGGCCGTGCTCAGCGCGAGCGCGCCGGGGCTGCGCGCGGCCTCGCTGACGGCCACCTGGTCCACCGCCGCGCCGGACGCCGAGGCTGTGGTGCTCGGCACCGTAGAAGGCGAAGCGGTGGCGGGCAGCATGCCTGCACCCTGAGCTCCGAGCGCCGGCCCGCCGGCAGCGGCCCTCGCTCAGTGCGCTGCTCCGCGCCGCGCTGCCGGTGCGTCGAGCGCGCCGTTCGACGCGAGCTCCGCGAAGCGCCGCGCCCAGTCCTCGATCGGCACGCGCAGGGCGTTGCAGACGTAGCCGATCACGTGATACCAGCCGGCGGTCACGATCAGCTCGATGATCTGCTGATCGGAGAAGGCTCCGGCGAGCGCCTGCCAGAGCCCGTCGGAGATCGTGCCCGTTCGGTGCAGCTCGTCGGCCAGCGCGAAGACGCTCGCCTGCTCGGCGTCCCAGCAGCGATCGCCCGGTGCGCCATGGATGGTGCAGCGCAGCTGCTCCTCGCTGAGGCCGAGCGGCTCGCCGAACGCGACCGCGTGCACGCCCCACTCGTACTCGGCGCCGACGAGCGCGCAGGTGCGGTGGATCACGATCTCCCGCAGCGCCGGCCGCACCGTGGCTCGCGGGCCGAGGATCGCCGCGCCGAGGGGGCGCATGCGCCCGGCGAGCTCTCCATGGACGCAGAGCGTGCGGAACAGCGCGAGCGGCTCGACCGCGCTTCCCGGCGGCATCCAGCGCGCGAGCGCGGCCTCGACGTCGGGCTCGTAGGGGGCCTCGAGCGGCGCGATACGGGGCATGGTCTCGGCGTGGCTCATTACACTCCAATCGGTGATGCTTCGATTTTCACAGCGAGCTGGGACGATAGCGCTTCGATTTCCGCAGCGCAAGGGCCTGCGATGACCCCGGGCGGCGACAGCGGCGCGGGCGCCGCCCGCCCGAGCCCCCGGCGCCGCCGCGCGGGCACCGCCGAGGCGCCCGTGCCCGGCCGGCCCGTGCGCGGCTCCCGCAGCGGCCGGCCGATCATGGCGCTGCTCGATGTCCTCGGGCGCCGCTGGGCGCTGCGTGTGATCTGGGAGCTGCGCGACGGGCCGCTCGCCTTTCGCGCGCTCCAGGAGCGCTGCGAGGGGATGTCCTCGAGCGTGCTCAACCAGCGCCTCGGCGAGCTGCGCGAGCTGGACATCGTCGAGCTCGCGCCCGGCGGCTACAGCCTCAGCGAGGAGGGGCGGCGCCTGCTCGACGCCTATCTGCCACTGGAGGAATGGGCCGCGCGCTGGGCTGCCCGCGCGGGCGCCCGCGCGGGCTGAGCTCAGCTTTCCAGCAGCAGCGTCACGGGCCCGTCGTTGACGAGCTCCACGGCCATGTGTGCGCCGAAGCGTCCCCGTCGCGCCCCGGCCTGGGTGCAGAAGCGCTCATACAGCGGCTCGGCGTGCTCGGGCGGGGCGGCCGCCACGAAGCTCGGGCGATTGCCTCGCCGGGTGTCCGCGTAGAGGGTGAACTGGCTCACGCACAGGATCTCGCGCTCGCCCAGCGCCTCGTTCATCTGCCCCTGGGCGTCCGCGAAGATGCGCAGGGCGCGGACCTTCGCGGCCAGGCGGTCGGCCGTGTGGGGCTCGTCGGCGTGCGCCACGCCGAGCAGCACGAGCAGGCCGGGGCCGATCTGCGCGACGAGCTCCCCGTCCGCGCGCACCGCGGCCCGGCTGACCCGCTGGACGAGCGCACGCATTCGGCGCCGAGTATGACGATGAGCAGCGATCGACAGGCGCTCGCGATCGCGTGTGGACGGGCCGCGGGTCTGTGCGGGCAAGCGTTGGCAATAGAGCCAGCGTCGGCTTTTTGGCTCAACGCCTACAGCTCCGGCGCGTGCAGGCCGAAAGGTGGGCCATGTATGTGCGCCGGCGACGTGGGTGGTTGGACTCGCGCCTGAGCCTCACGCGCCAGGTCGCGCTGCTCAGCCTGGTGCCGATCGCTGCGCTCGGGTTCCTGCTCGCGCGGGTCCTGCAGCAGCAGATCGTCGCGCGCACGCTGGCGGACGCCACGGAGTCGGCCCAGATCGTCGCCCACGTCGCGATCCAGCCGCGCCTCACGCCGCAGGCGATGCGCGACGGCCTCTCGCCGCAGGGCGTCGCGGAACTGGACAAGCAGCTGAGCGCGCGCTCGGTGACCCGGGACCTCGCTCGCATCAAGATCTGGAACTCGCACTACAGGGTCATCTACTCCGACGACCACAAGCTGATCGGGCGCACGCTCGTGCCGAGCGATGACCTGCTCAACGCGCTCGCCGGGCGGCCCAACGACGCCGAGGTCGTCACTCCCAGCCTGCACAGCGAGACCGCCAGTGAGGTCGGCCTCGGCCAGCTCGTGGAGGTGTACGTGCCGCTGCACTTCACCGCCACCGGCCCGTCCGCGGGGGCCTTTGAGATCTACCTGAGCTACCGTCCGATCGCCGCCGCGATTGCCAGCGACGAGCGCACGATCGCGCTGCTGATCGCCATCGGCCTCGCGCTCCTGTGGGCGATCCTCTACCGGATCGTCGCGCGGGCCTCGCGCCGGCTCAGGCGCCAGGCCAGCGAGAACTACGAGCTCGCGCGCCACGACCAGCTCACCGGCCTGCCCAACCGCACGCTCTTCCTCGAGGAGCTCAACGCAGCGGCGCGCCACCCGGAGTCCGAGGGCGGCGAGGTGGCCGTCCTGTTGATCGACCTCGAGCGCTTCAGGGAGATCAACAACACGCTCGGCTACGCAAGCGGCGATCAGGTGCTGTGCGAGTTCGCGGCGCGGTTGCGCAGCGATCTCGGGCCCGCGACGCTCCTCGCCCGCCTCGGCGGAGACGAGTACGCGGTGCTGTGCCCGCGCCGCGAGGGCATCCCCGGTGCGCTCGAGATGGCCGCCGCCGTGCATGCCAGCCTCGAGTCGCCGATCGAACTCGTGGGCGTGGCGCTGAACCTCGAGGCCAGCATCGGCATCGCTGCGATGGGGGAGCACGCCCACGACGTCGACGCTCTGCTGCAGCACGCGGACGTCGCGCTCGCGCGCGCCCGCATGCATTGCAGCAGGGTCGAGGTCTACTCGCCCGAGTTCGACTGCTTCGACTCTGCCCGCCTGGTGCTGCTGGGCCAGGTGCGCGGTGCGCTCGAGCGCGACGAGTTCATCCTGCACTATCAGCCGAAGCTCGACATGCGCACGCGGCGGATCGTCGGGGTGGAGGCGCTGCTGCGCTGGCGCCACCCGCAGCACGGCATGCTCGCGCCGATGCGCTTCATCCCGCTGATCGAGCAGACCGCGCTGGTCGGCCCTGTGACCCTCCACCTGATCGACCAGGCGCTTCGCCAGCTGGTCGCGTGGCGGCGGCTGGGGGTGCGACTCGAGATGTCTGTCAACCTCGCGGCGCGCAACCTGCTCGACCTCGAGCTCCCCGGCCACATCGCCGAGCTGCTGCTACGGCACGACGTGGCACCGGCACAACTCGTTCTCGAGGTCACCGAGAGCGCCGCGATGGCCGATCCGGACAGGGCGATCAAGGTGCTGGAGGAGCTGCGCGCCAGCGGCGTCGGCGTCTCGGTGGACGACTTCGGCACCGGCAACGCCTCGATCGAGTATCTCGCCACGCTGCCCGCGAGCGAGCTCAAGATCGACAGGTCGTTCGTGACGGGAATGCTGGAGGACACACGCGCAGAGGCGATCGTGCGCTCGATCATCGACCTCGCCGGCAACCTCTCGCTGAGCGTGGTCGCCGAGGGCATCGAGACGGAGGCTGTGCTGGAGCGCCTGAGTGCTCTCGGCTGCGACGTCGGCCAGGGCTACTTCATCTCGCGCCCCGTCCCCCCCGATGAGCTCACCGCGTGGCTGCGCGGGGCTCTCGGCGCCGGTCCGCCCGAGCCTGACCTCGAGAGCGCGAGAAGCGCCGCCGCTGTGGGCGCGCTGACGCGCTCACGGTCCTAGCGGCGCCGCGCGGCGGGAGCGCGCCGGCGCTGCGTCGGCGGGGGATGTGCGCCTGGGTGTGGATCTCGAGTGCTCATGTCACGCAGCCTGGGCGACAGGCGTGCGGGGGCGCTGGGCGGAGGCCGAGAGCTCGCTCAGCGTGACCGTGGGCGGCGGCTCGATGACGCGGTGGGAGCCGTCGTCGTAGACGATCACGCCGCCGTGGGGAAGCCAGCCCTGCGCGCTGCTCGGACCGCTCAGGAGCGCCGCCTTGGCGTGGATCTCGGCGCTCAGCGCGCCCGGTGCGATCGCGGTCACCTGCACGATGCCCGTGAACGCCGGCCGGCCGCTGGCCGGGTCGAGCAGGTGGTGAGCGGGACGGCCGCTGCGATCCAGCCAGCTGCGCCGGCCGATGCCGCTGGTGGCCACGCCGCCCTCGCGCAGGTTGAACGTGTGCAGGGTGCGGCCGTCGAACGGGCTTTCGACCTTGACGGGGCGCAGCGCGGCCTCGCTGCCGCCGAGGGCGAGGTCGCCCGCGCAGTTGATCGCGTAGCGCGGGTGGCTCACGAGACGCGCGGCCAGGATGTCGGCGAACAGGCCCTTGACCAGGCCGCCGCTGTCGAGGCGCACGCCGGGCGCTCGCGTGACGGTGCACGCAGCGAGGTCGACCTCGAGCTGCTGCCAGCCGGGGAAGGCGCGAGCGCGTGCCGGCCGGCGCGCGGGGGCGAGCTCGAGCGCGATCGCGAGCGGCAGCGCGGCGTGCAGGTCGCGCACGTATCCGGCGGACTCGATCTCATCCAGCAGCGTCGCGTCGACCAGCCCCCGGCTGAGCGAGCCGGCCGTGCGCACGGTCTGCGCGAAGCGCGCCATCA
>Ga0209040_10002723_pt1 | contig 13729 bp, 14 predicted proteins | sample BogFormECP12_OM3_FD_188240 | JGI IMG/M metagenome (GOLD analysis project Ga0209040, IMG submission 188240) | Bog forest soil microbial communities from Calvert Island, British Columbia, Canada - ECP12_OM3 (SPAdes) (version 2) | ecosystem: Environmental > Aquatic > Freshwater > Wetlands > Bog ...
CTCGGGGGACCTCCCGGTGGAGGCGACCTTCGTGTCCCCCGCCGGCGGCCTCGAGATCGCCCGGGGTCAGCTCACCGTGCGCTCCACCGCCACCTCGTGGGTCGGCGTCGTGCTGACCGCCCTGGCCCTCGCCGTGCTCGGCGCCTGGTGGGCCCGGACCTGGTGGGGCGGCCGGCGCCGCAAGCGGGCCGAGCAGGCGGCCGCCGAACGGCCGCGGTGACGGGCCTCCGTGAGTGAGCTGATCGGCGCCTCGGCCGACCCGTCCCTGCCGGCGGGCGGCGGCGGACCGGGTGGCGGCGGCGCCCGAGTCAACCTGCGCCGGGCCACCGTCGGGATGGCGGTGGGCACCGGGCTCTCGAGGCTCACCGGCGTCGCCCGGGTGCTCGCCCTGGCCTATGCGCTGGGCTTCACCCGGCTGGCCGACGCCTACAACCTGGCCAACACCATCCCGAACATGCTCTACGACATCGTCCTGGGCGGTGTCCTTTCGGCCACGTTCATCCCGGTCTTCGTGGACCGGCTGGCCACCCGGACCGAGCGCGACGCGTGGCGGGCCATCTCGGCCGTCGTCACCCTCTCGGTGGTGGTCCTGGCCGGCGCCTCGGTCGTCTGCTTCTTCGCCGCCCCGCTGATCATCTCGGCCTTCACCGCCCTGAACCACGCCCACGGCGGGCCGGCCGTCACCGTCCTCGAGCACGAGCGCCAGGTGGCGACCACCCTGCTGCGCTGGTTCGTCCCCCAGATCTTCTTCTACGGGATCATCGCCCTGTCGACGGCCCTCCTCAACACCCGCCGCAAGTTCGCCGCCCCGGCCTGGGTGCCCATCGCCAACAACCTGGTCTGCGTGGCCGTCCTGGTCTGGTTCCACCACGTGGCCGCCGTCCCCACCCTGCTCGGGGCCCAGCTCCACCACTCCCAGCTGGTGCTGCTCGGGCTGGGCACGACGCTCGGGGTGGTGGTCCAGGCCCTCCTGCTCCTGCCCAGCCTGGGGCGGGCCCGGCTGCGCCGGCTGACCTGGCGCTGGGAGCCCGGGCACGAAGCGGTACGCACCGTTGTGCGGCTGGGCGCGTGGACCTTCGGCTTCGTGATGTCCAACCAGCTCGCGCTGTTCGTCGTCCTGGCCCTCGCCGTCGGGGCCGGGGGGGCGGCCCCGGTGTCGTCCTACACCTACGCCTACACGTTCTTGCAGATGCCCTACGCGGTGGTGGCGGTCTCGGTCATGAGCGCGGTGACCCCCGACCTCTCCGAGAAGTGGGCCACCCAGGACCTCGTCGGCTTCCAGCGGCGCATGGCCGGGGGCCTGCGCGCCGTCCTCGCCATCATCCTGCCCGCGGCCATGGGCATGTTCCTGCTCGCCAAGCCGGCCGTCGCCCTCCTGCTGGGCCACGGTGCGGGCACCCCCGCCCGGACCGCCGACACCGGCGCCGCCCTGGCGATGTTCGCCCTCGGCCTGCCGGGATTCTGCACCTTCTTGTACGTGGTGCGCGTCCTGCAGTCGATGCAGCGGACCCGGGCGGCGTTCTGGCTCTACCTGGTCGAGAACGCCGTCAACGTCGGGCTCGCCGTCGCCCTCGTCCACCCGCTCGGGGTCCGGGGCCTCGCCCTCTCGCTCTCGGTCGCCTACACCGTCGGGGCCGTGTGCGGGCTGGCGGTGCTCCGCCGGTGGTTGGGCGGCCTCGGGCCCCCCCGGGCCTACGCGCCGCTGCGGCGGGTGGCGGCGGCCACCGTCCTCATGGGGGTCGTGGTCCTGGTGGTGTCCAACCTCTCGGGGGCCGAGACCGGGGTGGGCCTGTTCGTCCGGGTGGTCGGCTCGGCCGCGCTCGGCATGGTGGTCTACTTCGCCGCCGCGGCGCTGCTGGCCAACCGTGGTCACCGTCGGGCCCGCCCGCCCGGCCCGCGGGCCCGGGGGGCCGGCCCGTGAGCCAGCCCCGGCGCAGGGCCACGGGGTAGGTTCTCGGCGACGGGCGCCCCCGGGTCGCCCCGGAGGCCCGCCCCCGCGAAGGATCGAGGAACCCACCATGCCCGGCGTGCACGTCGTCACCGATAGCGCATGTGACCTCACCGACGAGCTGGCCAAGGAGGCGGAGATCACGGTCGTCCCCCTGACCATCCGCTTCGGCGACGAGGAGCTCCTGGACCGTCGGGACCTCTCCCCCACCGAGTTCTGGGCCCGTTGCAAGGCGGCGACGGCCCTCCCCGAGACCGCCGCCCCGTCGCCCGGAGCCTTCCAGGCCGCCTACGAGGCGGCCGTGGCCGCCGGCGCCTCGGGGGTGCTGTGCCTCAACCTATCCTCGGGCGTCTCGGCCACCTACCAGGCGGCCCGGGCCGGGGCCGAGGCGGTAGGGGACAAGTTCCCGGTCCGGGTTATCGACACCCTCTCGCTCACGATGGGCCAGGGCCTGCTGTGTCTGGCCGCGGCCGAGGCCGCGGCCGGGGGGGCCGGCCTCGACGAGCTGGTGGCCCTGGTGGACGACCTGATCGGCCGCACCCGTGTCTACGGGGTGGTCGCCACCCTGGACCACCTCCAGCGCGGGGGCCGGATCGGCGGCGCCAAGGCCCTGTTGGGGTCGCTGCTCTCGATCAAACCGGTGGTCACGGTGCGCGGCGGGGTGGTCGAAGAGGAGTCCAAGCAGCGGACCCGGACCCGCTCGCTCCACTACCTGGCCGACAAGGTCAAGGCCGACGCGCCGCTGGAGCGGCTCGCCGTGTGCAACGGGGCGGCCGACGACATCGACGACTTCCTGGCGATGCTCGGCGGGGTAGAGACCGCCCACCCGATGGTGCTCACCGAGCTCGGCCCGGTGGTCGGCACCCACTCGGGGCCCGGGACGATCGGCGCCTGTTACCAGGTCACTGCCCGGTAGTGTGCTGCCCATGACCACGACCGGAGGTGCGGCCCCTCCCGGGTCGCCGCCCGATGCGCCGGCCACCTGGCCCGCCGACCCCGGGGCCCCCAGGCCGGCCGGCGCCTCCACCAGGGCCGACTGGCCCAAGAAGGCGGCCGACACGGTCGACCTTGTGGTCGACACCATCCACGACAAGGCCATCCGGCCGATCATCGTCGGCGCCCGTGCGATCGTCTTCGGCCTGCTGGTCGGCGTCCTGGGCGTGGTGGTCCTGACCCTGATCTCGGTGGGCGCCCTGCGCCTGCTCGACGTGTACGTCTTCCCGGGCCGGATCTGGGCCTCCTACGCCGTGCTCGGCCTGTTGTTCAGCGCCCTCGGGCTGTGGTCCTGGTCCCGGCGCTCCGACAGCGTCGGCGAGCGGCCCACCCGGGCCTGACGGTCCGGGTCGTGCCCGAGTACCGCACCCTTCTCATCGCCGGCTCCGGCCCAGCCGGCCTCACCGCGGCGGTGTACGCGGCCCGGGCCCAGCTCGAACCCCTCGTCGTCGAGGGGGAGCCCTCCTCCACCAGCGACCAGCCCGGCGGCCAGCTCATGCTCACCACCGACGTGGAGAACTACCCGGGGTTCCCCGAGGGGATCATGGGGCCCGAGCTGATAACCGCCATGCGGGCCCAGGCGGCCCGCTTCGGGGCGGAGCTGGTGACGGCCAAGGTCTCCCGCTTCGATCTCGGCTCGGGGCCGCCGTTCGGGGTCTGGATGGGCGACCCCGGGAGCCCCGAGCCCACCTACCTGGCCGAGGCGATCATCGTCGCCACCGGCGCCCGGTCGCTGATGCTGGGCGTCCCCGGCGAGGACCGCCTGCTCGGCTACGGGGTGTCGACCTGCGCGACCTGCGACGGCTTCTTCTTCCGCAACCAGGAGATCGCCGTGGTGGGGGGCGGGGACTCGGCGCTGGAGGAGGCCCTCTTCCTCACCCGGTTCGCCTCCAAGGTCGTCGTGGTGCACCGGCGCGACCAGCTGCGGGCGTCGCGCATCATGCGGGACCGGGCCGGCGCCAACCCGACCATCGAGTTCTTGTGGAACGCCCAGGTGACCGAGGTGGTCGGCGACGGGAAGGTGTCGGGGATCAAGGTGCGCGACACGGTGACCGGGGCCCAGTCCGAGCTGGCGGTGAACGCGATGTTCGTGGCCATCGGGCACGAGCCCAACACCGGGGTCCTGGTCGGGCAGGTCGAGCTGAGGGACAACGGCTACGTCAAGACCTTCGGCGGCACCCGCACCAGCGTGGAGGGCGTGTTCGCCTGTGGCGACGTGCAGGACGACTACTACCGCCAGGCGGTCACCTCGGCCGGCTCGGGCTGCATGGCGGCCATCGACGCCGAGCGCTGGCTCGAGGCCCGGGGCGCCTGAGGAGGGCCGGCGACCGGGAACACCGGGCGCCGGGGAGGTGTTGGTAGGGTGCACGCCGGGTTGGCCCGGTGTCTGAAGGAGGCTCGACGATGAGCGAGAAGATCGTGACGCTGGACGACGCTACCTTTGACGAGCATGTCAAGGCTTCGGACGTCCCCGTGCTGGTGGACTTCTGGGCCGAATGGTGCGGGCCGTGCAAGGTGATCGCCCCGGTACTGGAGGAGATCGCCGAGGAGCAGGCGGGGAAGCTACAGATCGGCAAGCTCAACATCGACGACAACCTGGACGTGACCCGTCGCTACGACGTGATGAGCATCCCGACCCTGATCCTGTTCAAGGACGGGGAGGCCAAGGCTCGCCTGGTCGGGGCCAAGCCAAAGGGGCAGCTGCTCCAGGAGCTGGCGGCGTACCTGTAGGCCGCGACGACGTCCTCCCGCTTCGCGAGGGCGACCGGGGCGACGCCGTCGCCGACATCCAGCGCCGCCTGGGGGCCCTCGGCTTCCCCACCTCGGGTGACCCCGGGAGCCGCTTCGGCCCCGGGACCAGGGTGGCGGTCGAGGGCTTCCAGCACCGCCGCGGCCTCCGGGTCGACGGGATCTGCGGCGTCCAGACCTGGAGTACCCTGGTGGAGGCCGGTTTCGGGCTGGGCGACCGCTTCTTGTACCGGCGCACGCCGATGCTGCGGGGCGACGACGTGGCCGAGCTCCAGCAGCGCCTCGGGGCCCTCGGCTTCGACGCCGGGCGGATCGACGGCATCTTCGGCGACCTGACCTCGTCGGCCCTGAGCGAGTTCCAGCGCAACGCCGGGCTCCCGGTGGACGGGATCGCCGGCGCCACCACGCTCCAAGAGCTGTTCCGGGTCCAGGCCCGGCACGAGCAGCCCGAGCTCGTCTCGACGGTGCGGGCCCGAGAGCGGCTCCGCCAGGCCCCGCCGACCCTGGCCGGGCGCCACCTGGCCATCGGCGAGGTGGGCGGGCTCGGCACCACGGTCGCCGCCCTCCAGCGCCGGCTGGTGGCGGCCGGGGCCCGGGTGACCTCCCTCCACCACCCCGACAGCTCGTCCCAGGCGAACGAGGCCAACTCGGCCGGGGTCGACGTCTACCTCGCCCTGCGGCTCAACCCCGAACGCCCCGGCTGCGCCACCTCCTACTACGCCGGCTACCGCACCGACTCGCCCGGCGGCCGGCGCCTGGCCGAGCTGATCCAGCAGACGGTCCCCGCCGCGGTGGGCATCCCGGACCGGGGGACCGAGGGCATGTCGGTGCCGGTCCTGCGCGAGACCCGGATGCCGGCGGTCATCGTCGAGGTCGGACCGGCCACCGCGGTGGTCGAGCAGGGCCCGGCCCTGGCCGGGGCGCTGGCCATGGCCCTGGCCCGGTGGGCCGGGTCCACCTGGGACTGACCGGCCGGCTACCGGGGCTCGGTGTCCGGACCCGCCAAGACGGGGCCCGCAGGCGCAAAAGGGGGGCCGCGAACGTGACGAACCGGTGACGAGATCACCCCGGGGTGAACACCGGGCGACAGGAAGCTTTACTTCAGGGAGAAATCAACAATCCACAACGTCATGCACAGGTTGTGGACGCAACTGAAGGAACGCTCGACCGTTAGGCCCCGGGGGTGGCGGCGGCCGCGCCCTCCACCGGACGGGTCCGGCCGTCCCCCACCATGGCCCGGTAGATGCGCTCGAGGTCCTCGAGCGTAGCGAAGTCGACGATGAGCCGTCCCCGACGATTGCGGAGCTCGACCCTGACCCTCGTGTCGAGATGGGTCGAGAGGAGCTCCTCCAGCTCGAGCACCCCCGGCTCGGGCAGTCGACGACCTGGGACCGGACGTCCGGTAGTACCGGTAGTCGTACCAGTGGCGTTCGTCGGTCCCACGGAAACCGGGGCGTCCTCCTCCCCCTTCGCCTCGCGGACCAGGTCCTCGACGGCGCGCACGGTGAGCCCCTCCACCACGATCCGGTTGACCAGGGCCTCTTGGAGCGCCCGGTCCGGCGTCCCGAGCAGCGAGCGGGCGTGACCGGCCGAGATGGTGCCCTCCGCCAGCGCACGCTGGGCCCCGGCCGGGAGCTGGAGGAGCCGCAAGGTGTTGGTGACCGTGGTCCGGCTCTTCCCCACCCTTGTGGCCACCTGCTCGTGGGTGAACCCGAACTCGTCGATCAGCTGCTGGAAGGCGGCCGCCTCCTCGAGGGCGTTGAGATCCTCGCGGTGGAGGTTCTCGACCAGTGCCTGTTCGAGGCTGTGCACGTCGGTGGTGCTCGTCTGCACCAGGACCGGCACGGTCTGCAGACCGGCCCGGCGGGCGGCGCGCCAGCGGCGCTCACCGGCGATCAGCTCGTAGCTCTCGGCCTCCCCGTCGATCTCGCGGACCAGGACCGGCTGGAGGACCCCGAGCTCGCGGATCGAGGCGGCGAGCGACGACATCGACTCCTCGTCGAAATGGGTCCGGGGCTGGAGGGCACTGGGCCGGATCGAGGCGATCGGCACCTCTCGCAGGGTGTTCCGGTCCCCGCCCACCTCCGGCGGGATGAGGGCGCTCAGTCCCTTACCCAGCCCGCTTCGCCGCGCCATTGCTCACCTCCTTGGCCAGCTCGCGGTAGGCGACGGCCCCCCGCGAGGTCGGATCGAACACCGTGATCGGTTGGCCGAAGGACGGGGCCTCCGAGAGCCGGACCGTCCGGGGGATGACGCTCTTGCAGACGGTGTCGGCGAAGTGGGCCCGGACCTCGGCGGCGACGTCGATGGCCAGCCGGGTCCGGGCGTCGTACATGGTCAGGACGATGGTCGACACCTCCAGCTGACTGTTCAGGTTGGAGGCCACCAGGTGGACGTTCCGGAGGAGCTGGCTCAGGCCCTCCAGCGCGTAGTACTCGCACTGGATCGGCACCAGGACCTCGCTGGCCGCCGCCAGGCCGTTCACCGTGATGAGCCCGAGCGAGGGCGGGCAGTCGATGATCACGAAGTCGAAATCGTCGACCACCTCGTCGATGGCCTTCTTCAGCTTGAGCTCCCGGCTGAAGGCGGGCACCAGCTCGATCTCGACCCCGGCCAGGTCGATGGTGGCGGGGGCGACGAAGAGGTTCTTGACGCTCGTCGGCTCAACGCAGTCGTCCAGCGGCGTGTCCCGCATGATCACGTCGTACATCGAGCGCTCGAAGTTGCGAGCATCGATCCCGAGCCCGGTGGTCGCGTTGCCCTGGGGGTCCAGGTCAATCACCAGCACCCGGTAGCCCTGTTCGGCCAGCGCAGCACCCAGGTTGACCGTGGTGGTGGTCTTGCCGACCCCCCCCTTCTGGTTGGCCACGGCGATGACCCGGGGGAGCGGGCGCCGGGCGCCGACCCCGTCGGCGCTCAGGACCTCCTTCAAGGAGGCGTCGGGAGCCCGATCCCTGGCGGTGGCCGGCTCGGCGGCGGGAGCGGGCGCCCGCGGCGGCGGCGGCCCGGGAGCCTCCTCGACCGGTGCGGGCGGGGGGGCGGAACCCGGTGCGGCTGCCACCGGTTCGGCGCGCTCGAGCTCAGAGGTGGACGGTTGCGGCGGGTGCGACAGGGGCTCGGGCTCGACGTGAGCCACGGGAGCCGGACCGACTGGGGGAGCGGGGTCCGGACTTTCCTGGGCGCTTCCCTGGCCACTTCCCTGGACCGTCGGGGGCGGGGGCTCCGGGTCGCCGGGCCCGGGTGCCGTCGCAACCGGGCCCACGTCCGGGGCCGTCGGTGCTTGGTCTCCCTGTCCCTCCCGATCACGCCGCCTGAGCCGCATTACCAAGATCTCGGGGAACGGATCGGCACCGCCCCATCCTGGCGGCCCCTCAGCCTCGGGTCAAGCTTCCCCGAGGCTTCTCCAACAAAGATTTCTCGGAATTCGGAGTGTTTCCCGTGAAACCGAACTCCCTCGGGCCGGTTCGCCACCGGCGTCGGCGTTCTCGACGATGTTCCCCGTGAAACATGCCCGGGCCGATGCCGAGCAACGGCTGGCCTCCATTTCCCGGCTCGTGGCGTTCCCCCTCAGAACAGCAGGCGCTTGGCCGGCACCCCGATACGGCGCGGAAAGCGCTCGGGACAACGCTCGAGCTGCACGGCGAGCTCGTAGGTGAACCCGGCCGTCCACTGTCTGGCCCGGCCGAGGCCCAACCGGGACAACCCCTCCGCCGGCCATCGCTCGGCGTGGCGCGCCACGTCCGGGGGGCCCGACGTCACGAGGGCGCCCCCGACCCGGAGGAAGGGCGCCGCGCACTCCGCCGTGACCGCAGGGGCCCCGAACGAACGGGCCACCACCACGTCGAAACCACCCCGGAGCCCGGCCCGGTGCCCCGCCACCTCCGCCCGTTCCCGCAGGACACGGACCCGATCGCCGAAGCCGAGGCTGGCCACGGCGTCGACCAGGAAGGCGGCTCGACGTTCCCCGGCCTCGAGCAACAGCAATTCGACCTCGGGCCACCTCGCCGCCAGGACGAGACCCGGGAGGCCCCCTCCCGAGCCCAGGTCCAGCGCCTTCGCCGGCGCCGCCTCGGTGAGGACCCCCAGGGCGTCGGCGAAGCCGAGGGCGTGACGAATGTGGGGCTCCAGCGCTCCGGGTCCGAGGAAGCCGGCGCGGCGCGCCGCGGCCAACGTGTCCAGGAGTTCGGCCGGCTCAGACGGTGGCACCGGCCCCGACGTCGTCACGGGCCCGGACGAGCGGGGGGAGGCGGTCGGCGGGAGGGTGGTCCGGACGGCACGAACCACGAACCCGCCCTTCGGCGGTCTCAGCCCGAGGGAGCGATCACGATGTAGCGCGACGGGTCCTCACCCTCGGACCTCGTCGCGACCCCATCGATCTCGTTCACTGCGTCGTGGACCACCTTCCGGTCCGCCGGCGACATCGGTTCGAGCGCCCGCTCGGAACCCGACTCGATCACCTCGGCCGCGATCTGACGACTGAACCGCTGCAGCGCGGCGGCGCGCTTCTCGCGGTAGCCGGCCACGTCCACCAGGATGCGGTCCGTCCTCGACGGGAAGTTCCGCTGGACGACGGTCCGGGTGACGTCCTGGAGTGCGGCCAGGGTCGACCCCTTCGGGCCCACCAGGACCCCGAGGCCATCCCCTTTCGCCGCCAGCTCCACCGTGTCCTCGTCGAGCACCTTCGTGTCGACCGAGGCCTCCAGCCCGAATTGGTCCAGGAGTCCCTGCAGGAAGCCTCGCGCCACCTCCGCCTGCTCCTCGAGTGTCATCTCCTCGGCCATGCCGATCTCCTCCTTCGCCCCTACCCCGTTCGAGGTGCTGTTGGGGTCACCCGTACGGGTGCCGCCCTCCGTCCCTGCCTTGCTCGCTTCCCCCTCACCGTCGGTGCGGGAATTGCTCCGGCTGCGACGCCGACGCGCCGAGCGGCTCCGGCCGGCTCCGGCGGGCGAGTCCGCCGACCGCGGCCCGTTGCCACCCGGACGCCCGCGGTCGGCCGACGCCGACTGGGGGCGCCCTCCGCCCTGGGCCGACCGGCCCGACGACCCGTTCTCCCGGCTCGGCGACCGGGTCTTCTCCCGGGCCCGGCGGGTGCGCTTGGGCTTGGGGCCGAGCGGCTGCACCCGGGCTCGCACCCGGGCCTCACCCCTCACCCGGCCGAAGAGGCCCGTCTTGGGCTCGGCCACGATGATCAACTCGGCGTCGTTCTCGGCGACCCCCAGCCGGTCGAGGGCAGCCTCCTTTGCCTCCTCGAGGGTCTTCCCCGTGACCTCCACCCATTCCACGTCCTCAGCGGTCCCTTCTCTCTCGCTTCGACTTGGACCGCGGGTGCGCCTTGGGGGGAGGCGACCCCTCGCCCGTACCGTTGACCGCCGTCCCGTTGGACCCGTTGGACCCGCTCGACCCGCCGGACTTGGCGCCCCCCGAGGTCCCGCCCCGGCCAGTGGCGCCGTTCGACGGCTTCCCCCCGGCCTTCGGGCTCCCGCCCCCGGCCTTTGGCGCCGGCTTGGCCGGGCTCCCCGCCGACTTGCCCGTCGTCGACCCCTTGGCCGGGCTCCCGCCCGACTTCCCGGTCGTCGGCTTGCCGTTCCCGTTCCCCGGGGACTTCTCCCCCTCGACCAGCGCAGCGGCCCCGGCGCCCTTCGGGCCCGAGCTCTTCGCCCCCCCGCCGATCTCGCGTTCACCCGGTCGCTGCACGATCCCGTGACGGAAGATGAAGTCCTGCGTCCCGATCCGGATCGCAGTGGAAACAATCATATAGAGGACAACTCCGGCCGGAATAACAAAGTAAATGTAGGCGAAAATAAGTGGCATGACCTTTTGCATGGTCTGCATCTGGGGGTTGGCTTTCGCCGCAGCAGGGTTGCGCTTCGTCATCTGGGACATCTGCAAATACTGCAGGCCGACGGCGATCACCACCAGGGCAAAGTACGGGACGTAGTTGTACCAGGCTCCATGGTGGGAGAAGGGCTTCAGGGCCAGGTTGATGCCGAAGGCCACCATCTGGCCCGGCGTCGCCACCAGGTGGTGGTACATGGTGGAGGAGTGCGGGATATACCTCGGGATCGCACAGAGCGTCTGTTCGCATTTCGTACCCGACATGGGGTAACCCGGAGGGATTTTCGCTCCGTTGGGAACGGTATTCGTCAGGCCCTTGATGACGTCGTAGAGGACGATCAGCGCCGGCATTTGAAGGAACATGGGCAGACATCCGCCGGTCGGGCTGACCCCCTGCTCCTTGTACAGCTTCATCATTTCCTGATTCAGCAGCTCGCGGTTCTCTGCCCCCTTGTACTTCTGGCGCAGCTTCTGCATCTCGGGTTGCAGGGCCTGCATGGCGATCATCGACTTGGTGCTCTTGATCGTGAGCGGCGTGAGAATCGCCATGATGATGATCGTGAGCAGGATGATCGCGATCGCGTAGTTCGGGATGATGGCGTAGATGAACGCCAGCACGTCCGCCACAGCCACGAAGAGGGGGTGGAAGAGCTTGCCCACCGTGGCGAACAGGGAGTTCTCCGCCAGCATTGGGGTCAGGCCGATCATGGTCGCCTCGTCGGGGGGTCGATCCGGGCCGGGACGAGGTCCACGCCGTGACCGCCCAAGGGGTGGCAGCGCAGCAGGCGTCGGGTGGCCAGGCGTCCGCCCCGCCACAGGCCGTGGGTCTCGATGGCCTCGGCCCCGTAGGCCGAGCAGCTCGGCCAGTACCGGCAGCCCGAGGGCCGGCCCGCCCGGAGGGCCTGGTAGGCGCGGATCAGGGCCAGGGCGGCGCGCTGGCCGCGTCCGTGGGTGGGGCGGCTCATCGGCCCGGACCCTGCGGCGCCGACCCGGCGGCGGCGGCCATGGCCTGGCGCACCGAGACCACGAGGTCGGCGTAGGCGATGGTGCCCGAGTCCGGGCCCGTCCCGAGCAGGTAGGCCCCCGGCGGCACGTCGGTGGCCACTTCGCGCACTGCGGCCCGGAGGCGGCGGCGGAGCCGGTTGCGGGTCACCGCGTTCCCGCAGCGCCGACCAATTACGTATCCGACCTGGGCCAACGCGTCCCCGGGGCCCGAGGGCACCGGCACGAAGGCGGCGCGGACCGGCCCGCGCCGGGACCGGCCCTGGGGCCGACCGAGCGCCCGGAACACCGACCGCTCGCGGATCCTTCCTGCTGCCGTTGGGGTCACAACCGACTCAGACAGTCAGCCGATGACGCCCCTTGAGCCGCCTCGCCCGCAGGATCGCGCGTCCGCCCCTCGTCGACATCCGACGGCGAAATCCGTGTGTCTTCGCCCTTTTCCGGGTGTTCGGTTGATACGTCCGCTTCACGTGGACCAGCCTTTCGATGCGTGCGGCGGGCCCGGGATCCACCGGGCCGACGCAGGAGGAGGGCCACCGCCTGGCCACGCCGCCAGGGGGCGGGCGCGCACGGTGACGTTCCCCGATCGTAGGCCAGATCGGCGCTTGCCACTAGTCGGGATATGGGGCACGGTGTACCTTCGATCGAGCACGGGCCCAGTGCATGTTCCACACCTGTGGACCACGCTGTGGATGGTCGGCCGCTCAGGTTCGCGGAGGAGCAGGTGAACGAATCCAACGGGCTGTGGACACGCTGCATCGCGTCACTGCGTGAACAGGTTTCGGACACCACGTGGCAGATGTGGCTGTCCGGTGTCGAGCCGGTGTCCTTCCACGACGGCGTCATCGTCCTCGGCGTTCCCAACGCCGTGGTCCGCGACCGGGTGGAGAGCCGCTTTCTCCCCCTGATCGAAGACACCCTGGCCGTCGTCTCCGGCGAGGACGTCCAGGCCCGGCTCCAGGTCGTCGACCCGCCGCTGGCCGCGAGGGCCGAGGACGAGCGGCCGGCGGCAACGCCCGCCGCAGCGCCGGCCAACGGGGCACAGGGCGGGCCCGGGCCCGCCAAGGCCGTCCGGTCCCGGGAGACCGCCGCGGTCTCTTTGGACCCCCGCTTCATCTTCGACACCTTCGTCGCCGCGTCTTCCAACCGCCTGGCCCACGCCGCCGCCCAGGCGGTGGCCGAGACCCCGGGGCGCTCGTACAACCCGTTGTTCATCTACGGGGACTCCGGGCTGGGCAAGACCCACCTCCTCCACGCCATCGGGAACTACGTGCAGGAGAACTTCCCGGTCCGCAAGGTGCTCTACGTGACCACCGAGACCTTCATGAACGACTTCGTCGACTCCCTCCGCATGTCGACCACCATCGCCTTCAAGCGTCGCTACCGCGAGTGCGACGTCCTGCTGATCGACGACGTGCAGTTCATGGAGAATAAGGAGGGACTGCAGGAGGAGTTCTTCCACACCTACAACGACCTGCACGGAGCGGCCAAACAGATCGTCCTCACCTCAGACCGGCCCCCCAAGTCCATCGAGACCCTCGAGGACCGCCTGCGCAGCCGCTTCCTCTCGGGTCTGATCACCGAGATCGACCCGCCCGACCTCGAGACCCGGTTGGCCATCCTGCGCTCCAAGGCGGAGGGCGACCACGACGACATCCCCGACGACGTGCTGGAGTTCATCGCCACCCACGTGAAGAACAACATCCGCGAACTCGAGGGAGCGCTCATCCGGGTGACCGCCTTCGCCAGCCTCAACCACGAGCCCATCTCGCTCGACCTGGCCGAACGCGTCCTGAGCGACATCGTGTCGGCCGGCGAGCCCCGCCGGATCACCCCCGAGATGATCCTCGAGGCCACCGCGGCGAGCTATGGCTTCAGCATCGACGCCATCTGCGGGCCCAGCCGGACCCGGCCCCTGGTCACCGCCCGCCAGGTAGCCATGTACCTGGTCCGTGAGCTCACCGACTACAGCTACCCGGCGATCGCCCGGGTGTTCGGCGGGCGCGACCACACCACCGTCATCCACGCGGTCGACAAGATCACGACCCAGATGAAGGAGCGCCGGCAGATCTACGACCAGGTCACCGAGATCCGTTCGCAGATCAAGAACGGCTCGTGAGCATGCCGGGGAGTCGACGGGCAACCCTGTGGACGAACGTCGCGGCACTGTGGAACGACGGGCTCTTCATCCCCAGCCCGGCG
>Ga0209040_10002725_pt1 | contig 13720 bp, 10 predicted proteins | sample BogFormECP12_OM3_FD_188240 | JGI IMG/M metagenome (GOLD analysis project Ga0209040, IMG submission 188240) | Bog forest soil microbial communities from Calvert Island, British Columbia, Canada - ECP12_OM3 (SPAdes) (version 2) | ecosystem: Environmental > Aquatic > Freshwater > Wetlands > Bog ...
CGGTCATTTTGTTCCCGTGCACCTTTCCCCAGCTCATGATGGCGTTCTCGCTATAGCCTTCGGCACGCTGGTCGCAAATCATATGGCCGAGGTTGATCAATCCCTGATCACCGAACTGGTTCGTGATGCCTTGCTTGTGCAATGCGCAGAGGAAGTCGTCGTCATCGGAGTCCGCCTGAGCGGCGCAGCCACTGAGCATCAGCGCAACGAACATCGCAGGGATCGCTCTCCTCATGCGAGCGATTGTGCCAGTTGTGCCACGCCCCCGCGTCTTTGTCACGACGAGGCACAGCCCGCGACGGCGGCCATCATCGCGGCTGGCAACGGCTGGCCGAACCGATCACCATCGGCTATGTAGGCGGGTCCGGTATGTGTAGGTCTTGCCGTCGCGGCCGATGATCGTGGCGGTCGGGTCTCCGTCGAGCTCTCGTCGGTGTCGTCCGGGGCGATCATCCACGTCTGAGTGTCGGCGTTGGTGGTCCCTCGCGCTGTCCTCCGCAGCCTGCGCCGCGAATAACGCGCTGGAGAGGTTGTTGAACAACCGGACAGGGTTACGAGTCACGGTGCCCACCCGGGTTATTAGAGACCAGCATGTCGACCAGTACCGGTCGTCGTACATGGTGAGCGTGGGGTCGCCATCGTATGCGCCCACATTGAAAAGGGCAACGACGTAGGTGCGGTTGCCGCTCGCTGCGGAGTACTGCTCGTCGTGGTCCTTGACCCAGTGAAGTTTCATGGGCGTGAGTGGTTCCTCGTGGAGATCTACGCGGGTCAACAGTTGCGCAATACCGCCTTCGCAGCCTAAGCCTGGCGCGCACGATGTACCCAAGATTTGTTGAAAACTCTGAACGCCCAAACGGCAAACCCGGCCGCCCGATCGAACACGGCCCGTCGGGGCGGCGGTACCATCCGCGCATGTCAGTGCCGGCCGGGACGACCATCGCGGGATACACCATCCTGCGACTGCTGGGTTCGGGCGGCGTGGCCGAGGTCTATCTCGCTCAGCATCCAAGGTTGCCACGCCGCGATGCTCTAAAAGTCCTGTCCGAGGCGATGACAGCGGACAGCAACTTCCGCGAGCGGTTTCAGCGCGAAGCCGACCTGGCCGCCGCGCTGTGGCACCCGAACATCGTCGCGGTGCATGATCGCGGCGAGATCGATGGCCAGCTATGGATCGCGATGGACTACGTCGACGGCACCGACGCCGCGCAGCTGGTCAAAAACCGCTACCCGGCCGGGATGCCGATACACGACGTATGCGACATCGTCACCGCTGTCGCCGCCGCACTCGACTACGCCCACAGCCGAAGCTTGCTGCACCGCGACGTCAAGCCGGCGAACATCTTGCTCACCGATCCCGAGGACGGCAAGCGGCGAATCGTGTTGGCCGACTTTGGCATTGCGCGACCACTTGCTGACATCAGCGGACTCACCGTGACCAATTTCACCGTGGGCACACTCACCTATGCCGCGCCTGAACAGTTGATGGGTGCAGACATCGACGGGCGCGCGGATCAATATGCGTTGGCGGCCACCGCGTTTCACCTTCTCACGGGCGCGCCGCCGTATGAGCATTCCAATCCGGTGGCCGTGATCAGCCGACACCTCACCGCACCATTGCCGAAGCTGAGCGATCGGCGGCCCGAGTTGGCGAACCTCGACGAGGTGTTGGCACGGGCGCTCGCGAAGGACCCCGCCGACCGGTTCGAACACTGCCATGACTTCGCCGCGGCCCTGAACCAGCGGGCCGACATCCACGCCGAGGCCGCTACGACGGTCGCCGCGCCGATCATAAAGTCCGAGACGCCGAAGCCGAAGCGACGCAGGCGATCCCGCGTTCTCCTCGGAGCGGCGCTAGCGGCGGTGCTGGTTGCCGCCATCGGACTCGTCGGCTACCTGGTGCAGCCCACCAGAAACACAGCCTCCGCCCCGGCGGCCAACACCACCCCCGCCCCGGCAGCCAACCCGCCACCCCGGCCCCCCGCACTACTCGACGGCACCTACCGCTTCGACTACGACTACGAGAAGCAAACAATCAACGGCGCCCCCTACGCCGTACACACCTCCGACAACACCGCTTGGTGGGCCTTTCACTCGTCGTGCAGTTCCACGGGATGCGTTGCGACCGCGACCCAGCTCGACACCCACAATCCGCAAGTGGCGCGCACCCCGGCCCAGTTAGCCGACTACCGTTTCGTCGACAATCACTGGCAATCCGCGCCCGTTCAACGCCAACTCGATCAGCCGCGATGCCTCGGGGCAGACGGTCAAGTCGTCGCAGGCGCAAATACCGTGATGCTGAGTTGGTCATTGGACCCGCAGCCCGACGGCACGCTTCGAGGCGAAAAGACCGGCACCGCGCTCACCAACGAATGCGGCCTTCAGGGACAGGTGGCCGTGGCCCCCGTCGTCGTGACTCACACCGGCGACGTGCCGAGCGGCGTCACTATCGCCGATCCGGCGACCATCACAGGGGCCGCATCGACCCCGGCCCCACACGTCGCGGGTCCCGTTCTCGATGGCACCTACCGCCTGGACTTCGATCTGCAGAACCAGACGATCAACGGCGCGGTGACCGGCCTAGCCGCCGCCGTGAATGAGTGGTGGGCCTTTCGCTCGGTGTGTACGCCGGCCGGATGCGCGGCCGCGGGATCAGAGTTGGCCGAATCCAACCAGCAAGAGGGCACGGGAACGACCAGTGTTCTCCATTTTGCCGACGGTCATTGGCAAGGCACCCTGACCCTTCAGGGACCTATGGATTGCGAAAAGACCAACAAGCCAGGCCGCGATGACGAGACCCGTCTTTGGTCATGGGATCCACAGCCCGACGGCACCCTGAAGGGCCTCCAGATCGGCACAATCCTCAGCGATGGATGTGGCACTCAGGGAACGGTGTACCGGACGCCGTTTGTTGCAACCCGCACGGGCGATGTGGCGCCGAGCGTCATCGTGGCCGATCCGGCGTTGTTCGAGGCTACGACCACACCGGCGTCGCCGCCGCCTCGCGCGGGTCGATGAGCTATGCGTACTTCGCCGCGACTTGTTGAAGGTGCCATGACGCACCGCGTCCGGTGGCTTTCTCCAGCCCGACGAGCAGTTCGCCGCCGAGTGTCACAAACCCCATGAGCAGCGTGATAGCTCCATCCGGCTCATCGGTCACGTTCTCGACGAATCGACTCCAGGTGAACTGCTTGCCTGGGTCGCCGGTCCACGCCGTCATGATTTCGATCGCTCGGCGAACGTTATCGCGAACACGGTTCTCGTCCTGATCCACCGACCTAGCGTTGCATGGGACCACGGTGCGACCACAGGGGATTTCGCTCCTAGAAGAAAATCCTGCGCGCCTAAACTTTCGGTTATGGATGGTCTTGGTCTGCTGCAGATCGAAGACTGTCTGGATGCGCAGGGCGAGGTTGTACTGCCGCCAAGTGCCACGCTGATATCCCTGATCGACCGCAACATCGCAAATGTCGGCGACGCGACGGCGTATCGCTACCTTGACTACAGCCGCGCAGCCGAGGTCCGCACCGACGAGCTGACCTGGGCTCAGTTCGGGGCCAGGTTGCAAGCCATCGGTGCGACCGTGCAGCAATCGGCAGGTCGCGGCGAACGGGTTGCGATCCTTGCGCCGCAGGGCATCGACTACGTTTCGGGTTTCTACGCGGCGATTAAGGCGGGCACCATTGCCGTGCCGTTGTTCGCCCCCGAATTACCCGGCCACGCCGAGCGTCTCGATACCGCGCTTCGGGATTCCGAGCCCACGATCGTCCTGACGACGACGGCGGCCAAAGAGGCGATCGAAGCCTTCCTGGCCAACGTTCCACAACGCCGTCGGCCGCAGGTCGTCATCATCGATCAGATCCCCGACGCCGCGGGGGAACTCTTCGTGTCCCCCGATCTCGGCATGGACGATGTTTCGCACCTGCAGTACACCTCGGGATCGACGCGGCCCCCGGTCGGCGTGGAAGTCACCCATCGCGCGGTCGGAACCAACCTGGTGCAGATGATCCTGTCGATCGACCTGCTGGACCGAAACACCCACGGTGTCAGTTGGTTACCGCTCTACCACGACATGGGCTTGTCGATGATCGGTTTCCCCGCAGTGTACGGAGGACATTCCACGCTGATGTCGCCGACGGCGTTCGTCCGAAGGCCGCAGCGGTGGATCCAAGCCTTGTCCGCCGGCTCGCGGGAAGGCCGTGTTGTCACCGCCGCACCGAACTTCGCCTACGAGTGGACCGCGCAGCGTGGCCTGCCCGCCCAGGGCGACGACATCGATCTGCGCAACGTGGTGATGATCATCGGCTCCGAACCGGTCAGCATCGACGCGATCAGAACGTTCACCAAAGCCTTTGCGCCCTACGGGTTACCGCGTACGGCGTTCAAACCCTCTTACGGCATCGCCGAGGGAACTCTGTTCGTCGCCACGATCGCGCCCGACGCGCAGGCGTCGGTGGTGTACTTCGACCGCGAACAACTGGGCGCCGGCCATGCGGTACGCGTCTCGGCGGACTCCCCGAATGCCGTGGCACAGGTGTCGTGCGGTCAGGTGGCTCGCAGCGAGTGGGCCGTGATCGTCAACCCGGACACCGCGGACGAATTGCCAGACGGTGAGGTCGGCGAGATCTGGTTGCAAGGCAACAACATTGGTCGAGGCTATTGGGGCCTGCCCGACGAGACCCGGGCCACGTTCGGCGCCGAATTGGGATCACGGGCCGCGGAAGGCAGCCATGCCGACGGCTCTACCGTCGACCGGGCCTGGCTGCGGACCGGCGACCTCGGTGTCTATCTCGACGGCGAGCTATACGTCACCGGCCGAATCGCGGATCTGGTCAGCATCGATGGCGTTAGCCACTATCCGCAGGACATCGAAGCCACCGTCGCTGAGGCCTCGCCCGTTGTACGTCGTGGTTACGTGGCGGCGTTTTCCGTACCGGCCGACGACGGCGGCCAGCAGCTGGTCATCGTTGCCGAACGAGCTGCGGGCACCAGCCGTGTCGATCCGCAACCCGCGATCGAGGCGATCAGGCAGGCGGTGGCGCACCGACATAGCCTCGGCGTCGCCGATGTGCGCCTGTTGCCGGCCGGCGCTATCCCCCGCACCACCAGCGGCAAGCTGGCCCGCCGCGCGTGTCGCGCCGAATATCTCGGCGGCACGCTGGGAGTGCGCTAGTCGGCGACCTTGACCACGCGGCGCCGACAATGCTAAGCAGTTGCTCAGCATATGGCTAGCCATGAGAGGGATCAGATGACGCTGCAGACGGTACTGGACGACCTCCGCAAACGCCCCGGCGCCGGTGACGTCATTCAAGTTATCGATCCCGCAACCGAGGAGCCGATCACCGAGTTCACCGACTGCGGGACCGAAGCGGTCAACGATGCCGTCGCGCGGGCGAAGGCGACTTTCGAGTCGGGCGTGTGGTCTCAGCTGCCGGGTCGCCAACGGGCCAAGGTCATGTGGCGCATCGCGGACTTGATCGACGAGCACGCCGAAGAGTTCGCCCAACTCGACTCGCTGAACACCGGCATGCCACTGATGCAGGCACAGCTGCAGATGTCCACCTGCTCGGAATTCTTCCGCTACTACGCCGGTTGGTGTTCGAAGCTCAACGGCGTCGCATACGACGTGAAGACCGACGGCATCGCGACGGACGCCTTCGTCAGCATGCACGCCTACACGCTGAAAGAGCCCTACGGAGTGGTGGGGCTGATCTTCCCGTGGAACGGCCCGATCTTTAATGCAAGCGCCAAGCTCGCGCCGGCGCTGGCCGCGGGCTGCAGCGTGCTCGTGAAACCCGCTGAGGAGACACCGCTTTCGGCGCTTCTGCTCGACCAGCTGATCCACGAAGCAGGCGTTCCCGAGGGTGTCGCCAACCTGCTGACCGGCTACGGGCACACCGCGGGTGCGGCGATCACCGCGCACCCCGATGTCGAGAAGGTCGCCTTCACCGGGTCGACGGAGGTCGGCAAGGAGATCGTGCGGGCGTCGGCCGGCAACCTGAAGAAGTTAACGCTCGAACTTGGCGGGAAGTCCCCGGTGCTGATCTTCGACGACGCCGACATGAGCAAGGCCCTCCTGATGGCGTCGCTGGGCATCTTCGTGCACTCCGGGCAGGGCTGCGTGTGCGGGTCGCGGATCTTCGCCCAGCGCGGCGTGTACGACCGCGTTGTGGAAGGCGTTGCCATGATGGCGAATACGTTCAAGCTGGGCGCGCCCAGCGAGGAAGGCTGTGTCAGCGGCCCGCTGATCAGCCAGAAGCAGCTGACCCGCGTGATGGGCTTCATCGACGAGGGTAAAAGCGACGGCGTCGAGGTGGTCACCGGCGGCTACCGCCTGGACCGCAAGGGCTACTTCGTGCACCCGACCGTGCTCACCAACGTCGACCCGGGGATGCGGCTGTACCAGCAGGAGATCTTCGGCCCCGTCGTCACCATCCTGCCGTTCGACGACGAGGACGAGGCGGTGGCGATGGCCAACGACACCACCTACGGCCTGGCGGCCACCGCCTGGACCGAAAACGTCGGCCGGGCGCACCGGATGCTCAAGCGTCTGCACGCCGGCAGCGTCCAGGTCAACTGCCAGTTGGTCTTTGACCATGACGTACCGTTCGGCGGTCACAAGCAGTCCGGCTGGGGGCACGAGTTCGGCAAAGAGGGCATCGACATCTACATGAAGACGAAGTCGGCCTGGATCCAGCTGTAAACACGTATCGTCGGCGCATGACGGACAATCTCGAGGCGCGACTCAATTCGTATTGGCCGATGGCGCTGTCGGTTTTCCGGGTGGTGTTCGGGCTGCTGTTTCTGTGCCACGGCCTGTCCACGCTGATCGGCTGGCCGGCGCCGACCAAAGCCCCGGTGGGCGAGTGGCCGGACTACTACGCCGGCTGGATCGAAACGATCACAGGCGCGCTGATCACCCTCGGCTTGTTCACTCGGGAGGCCGCGTTCTTGGCCGCCGGTGAAATGGCGTTCGCCTACTTCACCGTGCATCTGCCGCACGGGTTCTTCCCGATCAACAACCACGGCGAGGCTGCGGTGATGTACTGCTTCGCCTGGTTGCTGTTGATCTTCGCCGGCGGCGGCGCCTACGCGCTCGACGCCCACCGCGGTCGTTGGCGGTCGACGGGTCTGCCCCGACGAAGAAACCGCCGGCTGCTCCGCCGCTGACGCGTTACTTAACGGACCGTCGCGAAGAACGCGCGGACGTCGTCCACAAACAGCTCCGGCTGCTCGAATGCCGCGAAGTGGCCACCGCGCGGCATGGTGGTCCAGTGCGTGATGTTGTAGGCGGCCTCACACCAGCGTCGCGGGGTACGGATGATCTCCTTGGGAAACGCGGCGACGCCGGTGGGCAGTTCGACGCGGCCATCGGTGACGAAGCTGTTGAAACTCTCCCAGTACAGCCGCGCCGAGGACGCGCCACTTCCGGTGACCCAATACAGCATCACGTTGTCGAGCAGTTCATCGCGGCTGACCACGTTTTCCGGATGCCCGTCGCAATCCGTCCACGCCCAGAACTTCTCGACGATCCAGGCCAGTTGTCCCACCGGCGAATCGACGAGCCCATAACCGAGCGTCTGCGGCCGGGTGGATTGCTGCTTGGAATAGCCGGTCCCCCACTTGCGGTGCTCAGCGAATGCCACCAGCGCTTGTTGCTCGTCTTCGGTGAGATCGTCGCCGGACCCCGCCGCCGGCCGGGCGATCGGCATGTTCAGGTGGATCGCGGCGCAGTGGCCACCGTTGCGGCCAATCTGCGTCGTGACGGCGGCGCCCCAGTCGCCGCCTTGCGCGCCGTAGCGGTCGTAGCCAAGACGCAGCATCAGCGTCTCCCAGGCCTGCGCGATCTTGCCGACGCCCCACCCAGTCGTCGACGGCTTACCCGAGAACCCGTACCCGGGAAGCGACGGGCACACGACGTGGAATGCGTCCTCGGGACGTCCCGACGGCGGATCGACCAGCGGCTGGATCACGTTCTGAAACTCGGCGATTGATCCGGGCCAGCCGTGGGTGATCACCAGCGGCAAGGCATCCTGATGTGGCGATCGCTGGTGGATGAAATGGATATCGAGGCCGTCGATTTCGGTGGTGAACTGGTCGAATCGGTTCAACACGGCTTCGCGGGAGCGCCAGTCGTAACCGTCAGCCCAGTAGGCCGCGAGTTCCCGCGTGTAGGCCAGGGGGATGCCCTGGCTCCAGTCGTCGACACACTCGGCTTCCGGCCAACGGGTCTGCGCCAAGCGGGCCTGCAGATCGTCGAGAGCTTCGGTTGGGACAGCGATGCGAAACGGCTTGAGTTCGGACATACCGTTCATACTGCAGGCAAAGGCGATCGCCAGGTGTCGCCGGGCGGGCAGTGATCCCGCCGACCCGCGTTTGTCCCCCGAATTCGCTGGACGCCGTGGCGTCAGAGAAAGCGCCGAGGCGACCGACCCATGTAGTAGCCGGCCGGGAAGGACATCTCGATCACTCGAAGCTGGTCGTTGGCTTTCGACTCGAGCTCGAGGACCACACAGCTCTCGTCGAAAGCCTTCGACTCGAGGACTGTGTAATGCTGGCCGCCACCGTGGACATCGGTTATCGGGTCACCTGAGCGCAATGCCGTTACCGGCACCAATTCGGGGTTTCCATGTAACTCCACCCCAGACACGTTATGCCAAACCAGCGGACGACGGAATGATTTCGCTGCCACGAGCCGGGTCAGGTGTCGAGCGCGAGGTCCTTGCGGAACCTCTTCATCCCGTCCACCTTCTCGGCCAGCGTGGCGTCCGGCCCGGCGTAGAACATCCACGGCATGGTGAGGATGCCGGTGATGCCGGCGTCCTCTGCGCGCCGGTAGTCGGCGATGGTGAAGGCGTCGGTCAGCGGCGTGAGAATGGTGAAATCATGCATAGTCAAACCATTTTCGGCTCGCAGCTCTCGCAACCGGGCCGCCGCGGTGATCGCGTCGTCGGTCTTGATCAGGTCGCCGATCCAACCGTCGTGGCGGGCCGCGCGGCGTAGCGCGGTGTCACTGAGCCCACCGACGTACACCGGTATCCGCGGCGGCGTCGGTTGCATCTCCATCTTCGGTGTTTGGTGGAACTCGCCGTCGAACTCCGTCCAGTCCGGTGACCACAGGGCTTGCATCAGCTCGAGCATCTCGTCGGTGCGTTTACCTCGCCTGGCGAAGCGCTGCTCCATCAACACGAACTCGTCTGCGCACCAGCCGACGCCGACGCCGAGCTCGACCCGCCCGTCGGCGAGATAGGCCGCGGTGCCGATGGCTTTGGCCGCCGAGTAGACGTTGCGCATCGCCGGAATGTAGACCGTGGTGACGAACCGCAGCCGCGTCGTGACCTGGGCAAGCGCACCGACCAGCACCCACGGGTCGGGCCATTCGGTGAACGGCTGCCAGCGCCGTTGGCCGTCCTTGGTGTAGGGATACGGGGTGTTCAGGGTTTCCAGGTTGACGATGTGATCCGGGATCCCGATGCCGTCGTAGCCGAGGTCGTCGGCGGCCTTGGCCACCTCGATGATCTCCCGGGTATTCAGGAATGCGCTGCTGACATAAAACTTCATCCGGCGTCCCGGGCCCACGCCGGCTTGATGAAAATTCCCTCCGCTTCGACGGTGATGCCCTCGGCGTCGGAAAGATGGCCGGACACAAAGGATTTGACTCCTTCGGTGCGCTCGACCCCGGCTTCGGCGCGAAGCCTGCCCAACGGCGTACCGCGCACAAATCGCAGGGTGAGGGTTCCGGTGAACAGCGGTTTGGTCAGACCCTGACTCGCCGCTTCGCCGAGCACGTGGTCGAGCAGCAGGGCACACACGCCGCCGTGCACCAGTCCGGGCGGCCCCTCGTAGGCCCCGGTGAGGGTGAACTCACTCCAGCATTGGGTGCCGTCGTCGTTGTGGTGGATGGTCAGCGGCGGCGCGATCGGGTTGCGCAGGCCGATCACCGCGTTGCTCCAGACCACGGGCCGATCGCCCACTGCGTGCCGCACGACCTGCGTCTCATCGCGCTGCCTGCTGCGCAACGCATCGGTCGCGGCCCGGATCGCGGTCCTCGCGGCGATGATGGCGTCCCGGTCGGCGTCGGTGCGGATCGTGGCGTCGATGAGCTCGCGCACCTCGTCGGTCAGCGGACCATATAAGCCGGCGAGCCGATCATGCTCGTCGGCGCTCATCACTTGGTAAGAGGGAATCTCCACCGAACCCGCCTCCTGCGCTAGTGGCGGGCGTTCTTGACTAGCCGGCCGATGCTTCCTTACTAACACCGGACTGCAATACGGATTGCAGCCGGGGCCACCTCATTCGTCGAACACCTTGTGCACGACGGCTTTTGCGCGACGGGTCAGCCGCAGGTAGTGGTCCAGGAATTCGCCGCCGTCGCCGTTTTTTGTCCAGCCGGCGGCGACCGCGACGGTGTTGAGCTGGCGTCCGGGTCCGGGCAGCTGATCGGTCGGCTTACCCCGAACCAACACCAGCGCGTTGCGGGCACGCGTCACCGTCAGCCAAGCCTGCCGCAGCAGGTCTACCTCCTCGGCGGGCATCAGCTCGGCGGCTTCGATGGCGTCCAGGCTCTCCAGCGTGGAGGTGTTGTGCAGGGCCTCGATCTCGCTGGCATATCGCAGCTGGAGCAACTGCACCGTCCACTCGATATCAGCCAGGCCCCCGCGGCCCAGCTTGGTGTGGGTCGTGGGGTCGGCGCCGCGTGGTAGCCGCTCGGAGTCCACCCGGGCCTTCATCCGCCGGATCTCCAGCACCGCCTTTGCGGACACCCCACCGGCGGGATAGCGCGTCTTGTCCGCCATCAGCAGGAATCGCTGGCCGAGATCGGCGTCGCCGGCGACCGCGTCGGCCCGTAGCAGCGCCTGGATTTCCCAGGGCTCCGCCCACTGCTCGTAATAAGCGGCGTACGACGCGAGCGTGCGGACAAGTGGGCCACTGCGGCCCTCGGGCCGCAGGTTGGCGTCGATCTCCAAGGGCGGATCGGCGCTGGCGGTGCCCAACAGTGCCCGCACCTGCTCGGCGACCGACAAAGCCCACCGCACCGCCCGCGAATCCTCTACTCCCGCAACCGGTTCGCAGACGAACAGCACGTCGGCGTCGGACCCGTAGCCCAGCTCGTGACCGCCCAGCCGGCCCATCCCGATCACCGCGATGCGAGCCGGGGCTTCACCGGTATCGCGCAGGTTGGCGCGGATCACCGCATTCAGCGCGGCCTGCAGTACCGCGACCCACACCGACGTGAGCGCGGCGCAGACGTCGGTGACCTCGAGCATGCCGAGCAGATCGGCGGACGCGACACGGGCCAGCTCACGCCGCCGCAGCGACCGGGCGACGGCAATGGCCTTGACCGGGTCGGTTTGTCGGCCCGCCGACGCCACCAACGCGCCGGCCACCGCCTCGGGATCGACGTCGAGCAGCTTGGGTCCCGAAGGCCCATCGCTGTATTGCTGGATGATCTCGGGGGCGCGCATCAGCAGGTCGGGAACATAGGCCGACGTGCCGAGCACATGCATCAGCCGTTTGGCCACCGCCGGTTTGTCCCGCAGCGTGGACAGGTACCAGCGGTGCACGACCATCGCCTCACTGATCCGGCGGTAAGCCAGCAGCCCGCCATCAGGATCGGGGGTGTCGGACAGCCAGTCCAACAGCCTGGGCAGCAGCACCGACTGCACGCGACCGCGCCGGCCGCTCTGGTTGATCAGCGCGGACAGGTGCGTCAGCGCGCTCTGCGGAGCCTCGTAGCCAAGTGCGGCCAGCTGGCGCTCGGCGGCCGTCGGCGTCATGCCGTGGGAGAACTCCAGATCTGCCGGCGCCAGCGATTCCAGCAGCGGTTGATAGAACAGCTTGGCGTGTAGCCGCGACACCCGAAGGTTGTGGCGTTTCAGCTCTTCGCGCAGCACCCCCAGCGCGTCGTGGCTGCCATCTGGACGAATATGCGCCGCCCGCGCCAACCAGCGCAGCGCCTCGTCGTCGTCGAAGGCGGGCAACATGTGAGTGCGTTTGAGGCGCTGCAACTGCAGCCGGTGTTCGAGCAGCCGAAGGAACTCGTAAGAGGCGGTCAGGTTGGCCGTGTCGTCCCGCCCGACATAGCCGCCGGCCCCGAGCGCGGCCAGCGCGTCCACCGTGGACGCCACATGCAGCGACTCGTCGTTGCGACCGTGCACCAGTTGCAGCAGCTGCACGGCGAACTCGACGTCCCGTAGCCCGCCGCTGCCGAGTTTGATCTCGCGGCTTCGCACGTCGGCGGGCACCAGTTCCTCCACCCGCCGCCGCATCTTCTGCACCTCGGTGACGAAATGCTCACGCTCGCAAGCGGTCCAGACCATCGGCATCAACGCGGCGATGTAATGCTTGCCCAATTCGGCGTCGCCGGCGGCCGGCCGGGCTTTCAGCAGCGCCTGAAACTCCCAGGTCTTGGCCCACTGCTGGTAGTAGGCGATGTGCGAGTCGAGGGTCCGGACCAGCTCGCCGTGGCGGCCCTCAGGGCGCAATCCGGCGTCGACCTGGAAAAAGGCCTCGGAGGCCAACCGCATCATCTCGCCGGCCACGCGAGTAGAGACCGGGTCGGCGGGCTCGGCGACGAAGATCACGTCGACGTCGCTGACGTAGTTCAGCTCGCGCGCCCCGCATTTGCCCATCGCGATGACCGCCAGCCTGGGTGGTGTGGCATCGCCGCAGACATTGGCCTCGGCCACCGCCAGCGCAGCCGTCAATGCGGCATCGGCGATGTCGGTCAGATGGGCGCCGACGGCGCTGAACGACAGCACCGGCTCGTTCTCGACCGTCGGCGCCAGATCTAGGGCCGCCAGCACCAGCACCCGGTTGCGGTAGAGGATGCGCAACCGCAACACCAGCGAGCTTGGACCATCTGAGGTTTCGGTGATGCACTCGGTAAAGGCGGTCCGCAGTTGCTCGGCGGACGGCAGCTTCACATTGCCCCGCAGCAGCTTCCAGGCCGATGGATTGGCGACCAGGTGATCGCCGAAGGCGAGCGAGGACCCGAGCACGCCGAACAGCCGACCGCGCAGGCCGCGGTCGGTCGCCAGTGCGGCATTGAGCTCGTCCCAGTCGTCGCCGAGCGCCTCGGCCAGCCGGACCAGCGCGCACAGCGCGGCATCGGCGTCGGCTGCGCGCGACAGTGACCACAGCCGCTCGACATGGGCTTCGGTGTTCCAGCCCAGCCTCGCCAAGTTGGTACCCGCACGGTCATCGACCAACCCGAGCCGGCCGAGGCTGGGAATTTTCGACCGCTCCGTCACGGGTTGATTCACGCCCACGACGGTAGCGCAGATTTTCTGGGACTTGGCTGTGCCCTCGGCGCGCGGTTAGCGGGGAAGGCTATAGAGACAAATAAGTCTTGAGCTCAAAGGGAGTGACGTGTCGGCGGTAATTGGCCCACTCAGTGCGCTTGTTGCGTAGGAAGAAGTCGAAAACGTGCTCCCCTAAGGCTTCCGCGACGAGCTCGGAGGCCTCCATCGCGCGAAGCGCTTCGTCGAGGCTGGACGGGAGCTCGCGGTAACCCATCGCCCGGCGCTCCTCGGGCGTGAGGTCCCACACGTTGTCCTCGGCCTGCGGGCCGAGGACATAGTTCTTTTCCACACCGCGCAGCCCGGCAGCCAGCAGCACAGCGAACGCCAGATACGGGTTGCAGGCCGAGTCGGGGCTGCGCACCTCGATGCGCCGCGACGACGTCTTGTTCGGGCTGTACATCGGAATCCGTACCAAC
>Ga0209040_10002726_pt1 | contig 13715 bp, 12 predicted proteins | sample BogFormECP12_OM3_FD_188240 | JGI IMG/M metagenome (GOLD analysis project Ga0209040, IMG submission 188240) | Bog forest soil microbial communities from Calvert Island, British Columbia, Canada - ECP12_OM3 (SPAdes) (version 2) | ecosystem: Environmental > Aquatic > Freshwater > Wetlands > Bog ...
GCGCCATCGCAACCCGCTACGAGAAGACCGCGCGGAACTTCCTCGCCGCTGTCCAGCTCGTCGCCAGCGTCGTTTGGCTTAATTGATGACAGGCCCTAGACGTCGAGGCGGATCACGACTTGTTGAGGATCAATAGTCGTCCGTTCACAGCCAATCCGATCACGGTCGCTTATCGCGGCCATTTCCGCGACGTAGCTCCTGGCGACTGCTACGAATTCCGACTGCTGAAACCCGAGGAGCGAGACCGCAACGAAAATCGGACACCAGCTGCCTCGACGGACGTTTTGTCCAGCGCCAAGGCACAGCCCAATGGCGAAGGATGAGACCTTGCATGCCCGCGCCGAAGCCTTTGAGCCGGCGCGGCTTCATCGATAGGCCCAGCTCGACCGCAACGTCCCCATGGATTAACGAACGACCGATCGAGTGCGCTATCGGCACGCTCTTGCGTGTCCTGCCCTACCAACGCTTGCCATCAGTGCGGCCGCTCGCGTCCCACGCCTCGGTTGTCAGCAGTAGGCTTCCTCCACTGGCACGCCAGCAGCCCTCGCCCGGCTTACTAAATCGGTGGTTCCTTCCCCACCGGGGAATGCGATAACCAGATCCGGCTTACTTTCCACGATCATACGCGCGTTACGAATTCGCTCAGCAGCCGGCCCGTGTGATTGAAAGTCGGCATCAAACCCACTGGTCGGAACCCCTGCCAAGCGAGCCCACCTAACGGCGAGAGTAGCGGCCCCGGGGTCGCAGCCATGAATGACGAGGCCGATGGGAGAGCTTTCGTGCAAGCGCCGTAGTGCGTCGGCGACTGTACGCCAGTCCTGATAGTCCCTGCCGCCGCAAACGAGCACACGCTTGCCGGTGGTTTGTACCTCACGCTCCATTCGCCGGCTCCTTCGTGCGGCGAAGTCACATTTCTTAATATAAGTGTGAGACTTGTGCAAGACTGAGGTTGCCCCGGTTTCGTGGACACTCGGCTATTTGCATTCGAGGAGCCACGATACCGAAAACAAGACGAAGCTACCCACCCGAGTTCCTTCGCCAGATGGTAGAGCTGGTGCATGCAGGCCGCTCACCGGAGGAGCTGGCGCGAGAGTTCGAACCGACGGCGCAGTCGATCGGATGTCCGCTGTACGCCGTGATCGCGACGCATGGACGTTCAGTGGCGTTCTCGCCAGCCTGCGATGCGCCGAGCACCTCTCGCAGCTGCCCCACCTGCACATGCACCCAAACCATGCGAGTTGTTCGTCAAGCACCGCACCCGAAACCGTCGATGCCGCCATCGACACGAAGCGATGATAGAGAAGTATCGCCACGCCACCGCTTGGCCGCGCGGCCTGCGCCGACGCCCTCACCCCCCACGCACAGGGCAGCCACCAGCGCGATGAGTCGCATCTTTTGGATCAATGGGCCATCAGCACCGGCAGATCGGCGTGCGACAGGACGCGACGGGTAAATCCGCCGAAGATCACTTCGCGTAGGCGGCTGTGGCCATAACCGCCCATCACGAGCATATCCGCATTCGCCGCAGCGGCAGCTTCCAGCAGCACATCGACGGCCGGCCCGTCACCAGGCTTCAGATGTTGCACCGTCGTCCTCGAATTTTGCCAGCACAGGGCGTAGCGGAGCCGCTCGCAGGATACTTCGTTGGTGCGCTCATCCTCGGCGACAGCAAGTATGATCACCTGATCGGCTGTTCGCAGAAATGGCTGCGCGGCTGCGACAGCCCGCGCGGCTTCTGGCCTGTCCTTCCATGCTATTGTGACGACGCCAGAGTTTTCGGTCCGGGCCTTGGGCGGTGCGATCAACATTGGCCGTCCAGTCCACATGAGTGCTGCTTCCAGCACGTCGATCGCGACCTCCTCTCCGTTGCGTGCGCGCCCGACCACCAGCATGTCCGCTGCGCGCCCGTGATCTGCCAGCCACGTCGGTTCTTCCCCAGTCTCCATCCGCCATTCGGCGGAGGGCAGCGAGGTCGATGGGTCAGCAGATATCGGAAGCCGTCCCCTCTCGCAGAAGCCACGGAACGCCAGTTCGGCAGCCTTCTGCCGGCTTGCAACCTCCTGCTCTAGTGTTTCCAGGATCTCGCTATAGCCGATACCGCCGCCCATGTCAGACGCCGCCATCGCCGTCAACGTCGCCTGCACATCAACACGGACGTGAAGGAATTCCAAGTGTGCGTGCAGAAGCCGGGCAGCCGTCAGTGCGGTCGCAAAGACAGGTTCGTCGGTATCGGCGCCGGTGGCTGGCACCAGGATGTATCCGGGCATGGCTTGCTCCTCTCGTCGGAACCTGATGCCACGAACCGCCGACGGTTTCGTTGACCCGGATCAACTATTCCACGAGGGCCGCCACAACGCCCCCTCCCCCGCGGCAAGGAGGCGTGGCATGCCGCCGCAACCAGGTCGGCGGCGTATTCAACCAACGGCGGCCAGCCGATCACCTCCGGGCCGCCCACGATGGTGAACCTCACGCCAGTCAACGAAGGCCCGACGCCAACAGCTTCGACCAGCACACCGGATCGATCGGGACGCCAGCGCCAATCCAGAGTGGACAGCTGCCGCCAGCCACCGTGCCACTCCCGGCAGATTGTCGGCCGGCTGTCGTAGACACCGCATCCCGCGGGCCTGATGCAGTGCGGGCACAGAACATCCTGCGCCTTCTGCAATTCCACGGTGCCTTATAGCGAAAAATTCGCAGCACACGCTGCACCCGCCGCACGTCCGACCTGGCACCAAGTCCCCAGCCACCTTCGCCGCAATAGTGTCCATCAAGCCACTCTCATACGGCAGATCGCTTCCGACGAGACCGATTGTCCCCCACACCTCGCTGCCAGATTAGCTGTATCAGCACCTTGCCGGTCGGGAGGTGTGGCCGAGACGTTACCGGCTCTGGGCTCCGTTGCAGGAAACAGGTCAGTGGCAAATCATGCATGCCGGTGATCGAGCCGGGAGAAGGTAATGCTCAGAACTGTCCTGCTATTCGTAGCCGCTCTTCTGACCGCGGCTCAGGCAATTGCCCAAGTGCCATCCGGTGATGCCGCGGCCGGGCGAGACCTGGTCAATGCACAATGCAGCCCATGCCAAGACGGAGAAGGCTCACCGCGCGGCCGGCGGCAGGGACCTTCTCTGGTGGCAGTTGCCGCAATGCCCTCAACGACATCGATTTCCTTGCGCGCGTTCCTAATGACACCCCACCCCAGCATGCCGAATTACCGGCTCGCCCCGCAGGAAATCGATGACGTCGTCACTTACATCCTGAGTCTGCGGCGGCGAGGATGATCATCCCAGGCGGAGGCATCGGCTCCACAGCAGCGATGGCCACGGCCGTTCGCGCGGCCGATCGGCACGTCTGGCAGCGCTTGCGGTGCAGGGACTGCCAGCCCTTCGCCGTGCTCATGGTGGTTACCTCGGCATCGCAGTCGACGCAGCGAGTGCGCCGCGTCACCAGCCAGACGTTGAGGTAACAGGCACGATCATGTGGGACGGCCTTCACCGCCTCGAAGCTTACGCCCTCATGCTAAAACCGGAACGCGGGCGGGGCACAGCGGGATGCAACGGGAGCGGATCGCGTGAGTCGTCATTGATCCACGTCAACGACGGCGCGCCGGCGGGATGATGAACGCATTACTCTTCCGGAGGTCGTGCCAAGAATGGTCTCTGAACATCGCCGAGATCGGTTGTGGCGGCGTGGCGAGATACACCTCTGCGACCCGGTCGATCTCGGCTGCCGCCCGCGCCAGCGTCTGTTCCTCATGATCACGGTTCCAGACGCCTTGTGACACAAGGTATTGGCGCAAGAGTGCGACCGGCTCGCCATGCCAATGCACGCTGACCTCCACGTCATGGCGATACCGTCGGGCATCATCAGCGGTGGTGTGATCGCTCAGGCGATAGGTCACTGCTTCGATCAGGCTCGTGCCACCGCCTGCACGGGCACGCGCGAGGGCTCGTGTCACACACGCGTGAACCCCGATCACATCATTGCCGTCGACCTGTTCGCCCGGAACGCCGGCGGAGATCGCCTTCTGCGCGAGAGTCTGCGCAGCGCTCTGCGCCGAGCGGCGGACCGAGATCGCCCATTGATTGTTGCAGATCAGCACGACCAGTGGCAGCTGCCAGACGTCGGCCACGTTAAGCGCCTCGTAGAAATCGCCCTTCGATGTCGCGCCATCCCCGATGATGCACAGTGGGGCGCGGGCTCGTGGCGCAATTTGAGCGCCAGCGCCACGCCGGCGGCGCGCGGCAAATGGCTCGCGACCGGAACTGAGATGGGAAAGTCGGTCCGCGGGCCGACGAAGTCGCTGCCGCGCTCATCGCCGCCCCAGTAAAGCAGCAACTCGACCGGGGTCACTCCGCGCCACGGCTGGGCGGCCTGATCGCGGAACGAGGGCACCAGCACATCATCAGCCGCCATGGCGCTGGCCGCCCCCACGCCCACCGCCTCCTGACCCAGCGATGAGGCGAACGTGCCGAGCCGGCCTGTGCGCTGCAGCGCCACGGCTTTGGCATCAAAAGCGCGGGTCAGGACCATGGCACGGTAAAGCGGCACAAGATCCGCGGGATTCGTGGCAAAGTCCGGCATCGCACCGAGCGGGCGGCCGTCCGGACCCAGGTGTCGGGTCAACTCAACGTTGAACTCGGCGACACGATCGGTGGGCATGCACTGGTTCCCAGGGCCGATGGCAGACTAGGGCGAGCTGGGCGTGTCCCGCATTGAGCTGGATCAACCGTTGAGGGGACGATCAGTCGCCGCGCGTATCCGGCGTCTCGGGCGCGAGCATAGGGTTGCTGCGCGCATCGCGCATGACGACCTGTGTTTGATCGTCCCGTAAATCGCAGGCGATGGTGAGCCGTTGACCCATATCAATGTCCACCACCTCGTACACCTGTAGACAGACTGCAAACCAGTCGACTTTCGGTCAACGATTCGGGGGTAAGGCAATGCGGCTGATCCATGAAGTCATCGAAGATCTGTGGGGTTTGCGCGATGAGGCGGTGACGCCAATGGGCGCCGCCCTCGAAGAGCTGCTCGGCGGTGAACGGGGTTCATTGCCCGAACTGGCAGACCGCTTCACTGAGGCCGGCCTCGGCCACATCATGGCCTCGTGGATCGGCAACGGACCGAACTTGCCCGTCAGCACCCGGGACCTGCGGCACATCCTCGGCGAGGAGCGCGCGGAGGACCTGGCCACCCTGACTGGCATGGCATCGGGCGACTTTCTCGTTCGTCTGGCGCGGCTGCTTCCCGCTGCGGTCCATCGCATGACGCCCGAAGGCGAGCTGCAGGCACGCATCAAGTCGGCACAACGGTCTCGGAAGCGGGAAATTCCAGATGTTGTATGAACTGGACGTGCTTGAGGCACGGCATATAACCGATGTGGCCCGGGATGCACGTATGGTCCGCGACCGATAGTTGGAGAAGGTGCCGGATGCGCAACTGGGCGAGCCTGAGCGTGGCGAGCATAATCCCAGCGGCAACGTTGTGCTGGATGGTGTACTGGCTGCCGAGCCGGAATACGTCGCGCTGCGTGAGGCGATCGCCGCGCTGCCGCGCAACATCCGGGAGAAGCTATGGGTGGTGGCACAAGTTGGTCGCGACGACGTGGCGATTCTTAGTTGGGACGAGGCCCTCGCCCTAGCATCGGCGCTGGTCGACCTGTCCCAGCAGCGGCGGCAACCGCGTTCGAGGTGATGTTGCCGCCATCGAAGCCCGCCACCACCGCACGCTGATCAACCAATTCAAATTCGAACAGCGTCGCGCTACACTCTGTCTGCATCGGGGCGCACCTTGGATCATGGAGAAACCGTTGCTGCACAACGACTCTCTCAGATTCTCAGCCCCGATGCACCTCTCTTGTTTGAGACAGCTAGTCGATCCGCAATCGAGTGCGGACAATAATCTTGATGGCATCCAATATCAGTGCGAACACGATCGTCGTCATGAACAGCATGCCGATGATTGCAGGCATCAGGGGCGCCATCAGCACGCCGCCGGCCGCGAGGGAGGTGACGATCGCGACGTCAGCGGAAGAAGCGAACAGCATCACCCACGCTGGATGCGATCGCCAGAAATGGTCGCGCTCACGCAGCACGTAGACGTTCGCCTGGCCCGCGAGAACAAGCATCAGAAAAGTCAGGGTCTGCATCTGGCCAGGGTTCAGGCGCAGGAAGAACCAGCCGATTGCGAGCACGCTCAGGCAATAGGACAGCTTGAACACGCCCAATGGGATCGCGGCAAGGGTCAGATTGCGGATGCGCCATGTATTGGGATACTGCGATGGTTTTGCCCGATCCGCAGCCCTCGACATCGTGACGAAATCGCCCGCAAGCATCGAAAGCGCCTGAAGCAGCGGCGTCAGGACCGCGTGCCCCGTCATGACGAGTCCGGCGGCCATCACGACCAGCGTTGCACACTTGTTGACGAGAATGCTCAGCGTATAAGTAAGCACCCGCTGGAAGGCTGAGCGCCCTTCCTTGATGCAGGTCACGATGCCGCCAAGGCCTGGATCGGTGAGCACAATTCCTGCCGCCGCTTTTGCCACGTCGGTGGCGGTCGAGACGGCGATGCCCATTTGTGCCTGGCGCAGGGCGGGGGCGTCATTGGCGCCGTCGCCACACATGCCGACGGCATGGCCGCGCTGCTGCAACGCCCTGACGAGGCGGAACTTGTCTTCAGGAAAGACACCGGCGAAGACGGCAAAATCGTCGGCTCCCACACTGTCACGGACATTGCCAGGCGGACAGGTGGTTTCATCCAGCCCGATCGCACGCGCGACCGTGACCGCGGTAGCGGCCGCGTCACCGGTGACCATCATAGTGCGCACGCCCAGGGATCGCAGTTCGGCGAGCAAGCTCCGTGAGTCGGCGCGCGGGGGATCGCTGAATGCGATGAGCCCGACGACCGACAGGTTGGCCGGCGGTCCGGCGGCAACGGCGAGGGCGCGATATCCCGCCGCGGTGAATGCTTGCAGCTCCATGGCCACCGCCGATGTGATCGGCGCAACTGCTGCAACCGCCACTGGCGCGCCTTTGACCACACGGATCTGGTTGCCGTCGTTGTCGATCACTGTCGCCTCGGCCATCTTGGCTGCCGGATCGAATGGGGTGAACCGCAACACAGTGAGCGGTGCGCTGCCGCGTTGAGCCGCGACCGACCGGATGGCGGTATCGATCGGATCCCGTCCGTCGGCAGAACTGGCGGATGCAGCGACGGCAAGGACATCCGCCTCGCGGTATCCTTCGCCGAAGGCGCGCACTGCACTTATGGCGAGCGTGTTCTCGGTCAATGTGCCCGTCTTGTCGGCGCACAGCACATCGATCATGGCCGCCTCGTGGAGCGCCGAAAGTCTGGTCAGCAGCACGCCCTTCAGGGCGAGAGTCCTTGCCCCTAATGCGGCCGCGAGAGTGAACGTGGCAGGCAACGCAACCGGCACCGCAGACAACAGCGCGGTCAGCACCAGCGGGATGATGCGGGGAACATCCATCCCGATGGTGTGGGCATAGGCAACCATGCCGACAACGATGGCGAAATTGACGATGGTGAGGGCGCGCACGACGCCAAGCACGGCCTGTTGCTCGCTGCTCTCGACATGCGCAATGCGTACCAGCTCTGCCGTGCGGCCGAAGTAAGTTCGGGCACCGGTGGCAACCACCTCGGCCATTGCCTCACCCCGACGAATCAGCGCACCGGCATAGGCAACGCTCCCTGGTCTCGCCTCGACAGGGATCGATTCGCCAGTCAGCATCGATTGGTCGAGCAGCAGTGATCCGCCGGCAATGCGAACGTCGGCTGGAACGATGCCGCCGAGTGACAGCTCCACGATATCGCCCGGGACGATATCGGCTGCCGGTGCTTCAACCCACGCATCGTTGCGTCGGACTCGCGCCCTCGGCGAGAGACGTTGCTTGAGCAACTCGAGCGCCGCGTTGGCACGCGACTCCTGGAACGCACCGAGCACAACATTGAGCAGCAACAGTGTTGCAATCATCGCGGCCTCAAGGCGCTCGCCGACCACGACTTGCAGCAGGATGGTTGCCTCAAGCATCCATGGCACCGGCGCCCAGAAATGCCGCGCGATCTGCATGAACGGATGCACATGGTCCTCGGCAACCGCATTCGGACCGAACTCCGACGCCCGGCGAGCGGCCTCGGCCGACGACAAGCCGGTCGGGACAGACGGTGCGCGAGCGACAGATTGGGCCGCGCTCATGGCAGGACGGATGCCGCGACCAGCCGGCCGTCCACCAGGTCAAGGATGCGATCGCAGCGACGCGCGAGCGCCATATTGTGGGTCACCAGCAGGAATGTGGTGCTGTTGGTGCGGTTGACCTCTCGCATTGTGGCGAACACCGCCTCCGATGAGGCGGTGTCGAGGTTGCCGGTCGGTTCGTCAGCGAGGATCAGGGCCGGGTTCATTGCCAGCGCGCGCGCAATGGCGACACGTTGCTGTTGACCGCCCGACATGTTGTTCGCAAGGTTGTCCTGCCATCGCGCCAGGCCCATCTGGTCCAGCAGTTCGTGCGCGCGGTCGTGCATTTTCTGGTCGGGAAAGCCGTGCTCGGCCAGAAGCGGCATCAACACATTCTCCAGCGCCGTGAAAGCCGAAATAAGATAGTGATACTGGAACACGAAACCGATGCACTGGCCGCGCAGCCGCGTGGTCGCGGCGTCGGACAGTGTGCTGGTTTCATGTCCCTCGATGAACAGCCGGCCGCTTGTGGGATGATCCAGCAAGCCGATGATGTTGAGCAGCGTGCTCTTGCCGGAGCCCGATGGGCCAATCAAGGCAACGAATTCGCCACGCGTTAGCGTTATATCGATGTCGTGCAGAACCTCCACCGCCATCGGACTGCCGACATTGTACGACTTGCAGATCGCCTCGAGCCGGAGGACGTCGAGTGCCTCAGCCACGGATCGCCACCACAGGGTCGAGCCTGGCGGCGCGCAGTGCCGGCGCCGCGGCCGCCACCACGCCGGTGACAGCTGCGAGCAGCACGGTGCCGACCAGTACTGATGGCTGCAGGATCAGCGGGAACAGCTCGCTGCCGTCGGCGAGGCGCATGGTGTCGTGCCAGATGATCGCGGCGGCGGTGCCCAATGCGGCACCGACGATGGCGCCGGCAAAGCCGAGCAAACCACCCTGCACGAGGAAGACGCGCAGGATCCGCCCCCGTGAAGTGCCCATCGCCCGCAGGATTCCGATGTCCTTCGAGCGCTGGATAACGGATACCGCGAGGACGCTCGCGATACCGAATGCCACCGACAGGCCGACGAACAGGCGGATCATGGTATTGGCGATCTCCTGCGCGCTCACCGCCGTGAAGAACTGCGCGTTGGTTTTGATCCAGCTATCGGCGCGGACGGACGTCGTCCCCTGGATCGCCTGTGCTATCGTCTCGGCAGTGAAGACGTCGGCGACGGTCACGTCGATCTCGGTCACACCGCCGATCAGGCCGAACAGTGCCTGCGCGGTGCGCAACGCAGTGTAGGTGTTGCGCTCATTGGCGCTCTTGCTGCCGAGATCGAAAATGCCGGTGATGGTCAGCACGCGCGACGCACCAGAGGCGGCGGAAATGCTGATCTTGTCGTTGACGCCGACGCCGAGATCGGAAGCCAGTTCGGTGCCGATCAGGATGTCATCGGCGGTTATTCGCAACTGTCCGGCGACGATATAGGTTGGGATCGCAATCGTCCTGAAATAGACCTCCGGTTCGACCCCCGTCAGCGTTATCGAGCGGCTGGCCTGTCCGCGCACCGCGAGTGCGGACATGGTCATGATCGGCGCGACATTGCTCACGCCGGACCAATGCCGCAACTCGTCGTCGATCTTCTGCCACTGGTCGATCGAGCGGGTGCGTTGCGCCGGGCGTTGCACCGTCGCGGCCACGACAAGGCCGCGACCAGACAGTCGCTGCGGCCGGGCGATCTCGTCGGGGACAATCAAGGCGATGTGCGGTTGCGACGTCAGCACACGCTTGATGAAATTGGCCTGCATGCCCGCGAGTAGCGCGGACATGAAGACGATGACGCCAACGCCGATGGCAACCCCGAAGAGGATGAATATCGTCTGCATCCGCCCCTCCTTCAGGAAGCGGACGGCTGCGATCCATTCAAATGGTGTCCAGCGGTTCATTTCGTGACGCGCGGCCTGAGTCGATCGCCGTCTCCGACCGCGGCGGCAGCGGGAATGACCAGTGCGGCCTCGCGCAGCCCCCCGAGGACTTCGACCTTGCCGATATCGACCAGGCCGAGCTTCACTTGGCGGCGCCCGGCATGACCGGACTCCGCCACCAGGACCCATGGCGCGTCGCTTAGCGCATTATGGATGTCGGCAGCGGGCAGGATCAGCGTGCGATCGCGGCGGGCCACCTCGATATCGACCGAGATCGTCATGTCCTGGATGAGATAGGCCGGCGGATCGGGGACGATCAGCTTCACCTCGACGGTGGCGGTATTAATGTCGACGCCGGGATTGATGTAGACGACTTCGGCGGGGAAATGCTCGGAGGCGAATGCATCGGCCGAGACGAGGGCGGGTTGACCGAGGCGGAGCATCCCGAGGTTCTTCTCGTCGGCGTCGACGATCAGTTGGGTGGCGCCAGCGGGCGAGAGTTTCATCAACACATTGGTCGGCTGCACCACGTAGCCTCGCTCCACATTGCGAGCGATCAGCACACCGGCGACCGGAGCCGTGACAACAGTGTAGCTGAGCCGGGACTGCGCGGTGTCGAGATTGGCCTGCGCCTGTCTCAGTTGCGTCTCGGCCATGGTTTCGTCGCTACCGCCGGGGCGGTTGGTGAACACCTGGTACTCAGCGGCGCGGACCTGGGCATTGGCGACGTCAAGGGCTTTGGTCGCATCGTCGAGCGCGGCACGGGTGCCATAGGCATCACGGGCGAGGATGGCGGCGCGCTCGTAAGCTTGTCTGGCATCGACGAGGGTGGCTTGCGCCTGCTTCAGCGCCTCTTCGGCCGAGGGCAGGGTAAGTTCGCGGATCTGGCGCAGGCGCGCCTCGGCCTGCGCCACCGCGCCCTGGCCCGCGACGACGGCGGCGCGGGCCTCGTGATCATCCAACCGGACCAGCACGTCTCCGGCAGCCACCGTCTGCCCCTCGACCACCGGAACATCGACGACGATCCCAACGATCTGGCTGCCGATATTGATGCGGTTGGGCGCCTCGACATGGCCGGTCGCAACCACCGTCTGGACGAAGTCGGCGCGAATCACGGGATCGACGGTGACGATGGGGCCGAACAGCACGGGCATCGCGACGTAGCCGGCGATCGTCAGGACAGCGAGCAGCGCGAGGGCGCGGAACCGCCAGCCCCACGTGGTCGCGAGGGTGCGGCGTAAGAGCTGGAGCGGCGCCGGACCGGACGGACTGACGCAAAGCTGCGTTTCCTCCTGCGTAATCCGGCGTTGCGGCTGGTCCAGTTTGCGCAATCCGATGTCCTGCGAGACCGCGCCGCGCATGTGTTCGGCATTGGACGCTTCGGCCTGGTGGCCAGGCTCGCGCAGCCGCTCCATCAGGTCACGGGTCTGCCGCGGCGGGTCTAGTGCCATGGGCCGCAGGATGGCGTCCGAGCGGACGCCCGCATTGATCTCGATCAATGTCGGGCGAAAGTACCGAGAGGCGCAGCGTCACTTGCTCCGCAGGCTGAGGATATAGCCCGCAAGATCATCGATCTCGTCGCGACTCAGGTGGAGATCCGGCATCTGGGCGTGCGGTGTCTGCAGGAACGCTCGCAACGACAGTACAATGGTGGATTTCAATCCCGCGATGGCCATGAATGTCGGCGCCCCGTTGCTGACAGCACCGCCAGGTGAAGCGCCGATCAGATGACACGAACTGCACCACGTTTCCGCTAAACGGCGACCGGCCGCGGTGTCGCCAAACTCCTGGGCATCCGCGAGGCGCACCCAGGCGGCCAGGAGGATTGTGCTTAGCACGAAGACGACGCTGCCGGGGCACGCTGACCCCCATCGGTGCATCATTGGTCTTCTCGCATCCCTTGGTCGTTCTCCAGCTTCGCCACATCGGCGTGCGCGGCATTGATCTCGATCAATGTGCGCGATCAACAGCACGCGTAGCCTTCATCAATTCTCGATCGGCAGAAAACCGCAGGAAGAGGAACGAATCGTGTCCGAGGAAACGGCGGGCCATGCTTCTCTTGCAGACCTCTATCCGCGGATCGTCAAGTCGCGCGGCAGCCGCGACGTGCCGGCGAACCTGGCGGATTATGATAAAATCCGTGGTCAGTTCACCTGGGATGCGGCACGCGCACTGCTGGACGGTCTTCCGGCCGGCCGCGGATTGAACATTGCGCACGAGGCGGTCGATCGCCATGCCGACGGGCCGCGCGCCGATCGACAAGCACTGCGCTGGATCGGTCGCACCGGCGGCCGTCGCGTCCTCACCTACCGCGATCTGAAGGCGGCGACCAACCGGTTCGCCAATGCCCTAGGCAGCCTGGGGGTGGGACAAGATGACAGCGTATTCGTGCTGTCTGGGCGCATCCCGGAACTCTACATCGCTGTGCTCGGCGCGCTGAAGGCGAAGTGCGTGGTTTCTCCGCTGTTCTCGGCGTTCGGGCCCGAGCCGCTCGCCACCAGGCTGACTATTGGCGAAGGCCGCGTTCTGGTGACCACAGAGGCGCTATATCGCCGCAAGGTGGAACCGATTCGCACTCAGTTGCCGAAGCTGGAACACGTGATCCTGGTGACCGACGAAGGCGAAACATCCGACCAGCGGTCTGGCGCGCTCGACTGGCGGTGCCTCGTCGAGATGCAAAGCCCAGACTTCGTCATCCCACCCACCGACCCGCAGGACCATGCGCTGCTGCACTTCACCAGTGGTACGACCGGGCGGCCAAAGGGGGCGATCCATGTGCACGAGGCGGTGGTGACGCATCATGTCACCGGCCGCTACGCACTCGACCTGCATGATGACGACATCTTCTGGTGTACCGCCGATCCCGGCTGGGTCACCGGGACCAGCTACGGCATCATCGCGCCGCTGACCAACGGCGTCACCAGCGTCGTGGCGGAAGCCGAGTTCGATGCCGAGACATGGTACGGCATCCTGCAACAAGAGCGAGTCACCGTCTGGTATACCGCGCCGACCGCGATCCGCATGATGATGAAACTCGGTGCCGATGCGGTGCGCCGCTACGATCTGTCATCGCTGCGCTTCATGGCCAGCGTCGGCGAGCCGTTGAATCCCGAGGCCGTGGTCTGGGGCCAGCAGGCATTCGGCCAGCCGTTTCATGACAACTGGTGGCAGACCGAGACCGGCGGCATCATGATCGCCAACTTCGCGTCGATGGACGTGAAGCCGGGTTCGATGGGCAAGCCGCTGCCGGGCATCGACGCCGACATCGTCAATCGCAACCCCGATGGCAGCGTCACGCCGTTCGAGCAACCGATGGTCGAAGGCGAGCTGGCGCTGAAGGCCGGCTGGCCGTCGATGATGCGCGGCTATCTGCATGAGGAGGAGCGCTATCGCAAATGCTTCGTCGGTGCGTGGTATCTCACCGGCGATCTGGCGATGCGCGATGCCGATGGCTACTACTGGTTCGTCGGCCGCGCCGATGACGTGATCAAGTCGTCCGGTCATCTGATCGGGCCGTTCGAGGTCGAAAGCGCGCTGATGGAACATCCTGCCGTCGCCGAGGCGGGGGTGATCGGCAAGCCGGATCCGATGGCGGGCGAGATCG
>Ga0209040_10002727_pt1 | contig 13714 bp, 3 predicted proteins | sample BogFormECP12_OM3_FD_188240 | JGI IMG/M metagenome (GOLD analysis project Ga0209040, IMG submission 188240) | Bog forest soil microbial communities from Calvert Island, British Columbia, Canada - ECP12_OM3 (SPAdes) (version 2) | ecosystem: Environmental > Aquatic > Freshwater > Wetlands > Bog ...
CGACGGCAGGCCGGGTATCCAGGTCGGCTGGGGTGGTCGAAGTCGTCGGTGGCGGCGAATGCGGTTTGGTTGTCGTCGCCACGGTCGTCGCTGGCGGCGAATGCGGTTTGGTTGTCGTCGCCACGGTCGTCGCCGGCGGCGCAGACGAGGTCGCCGGCGGAGCGGTCGTCGCTGCTAACGAAGGTGTGGGTTTTGGGGGCGTGGTGATCACGGGAGCCGGAGCGGTGACCATGGGCGGCGGGATGGCCGTCGCTGGTGCCGTTCGTGGCGGCGGGACTTTGGTCACCGAGGACGAGGTTTCGACACTAGGTGACGTGTCATCGGACTCAGAGGCCGAACGCAATGCCATGACGCCCAATAACCCACCCACCGCCACCGCCATGATGGTGACGACGAGCCCTGCCATGTGCAGTCGCCGGCGACGGCGCGACGCCATCGAACTGTCGTCGGTCGCAGCGCTCCACGCGTCATTTTCCGCGAACGTGATGGCATCGTCGACATCAGTGTCAGGTAGGACATCTGGTGGGGCGACGGCCTCGCCGACTTCGGCAGCCGCGGGAGCGGGTGCAGTCGCAGCCGGCCGAGGGGCTACAGCCGCTGCCGGCGGAGGGGCTACGGCCGCAGCCGGCGGAGCGGGTACAGCCGCAGCCCGAGCTGGTAGCGGGGATAAGGGCGGCTCGGTCGGCGCTCCATTATCGGTCTTCGGCACCGTGACGAGCGCGGCGGCGCCAGCGTTCCGGGTGGACAACTTCAGGCTGCACCTCGCCTCGAGCGCTTTGGCGAAGTCTCGACACTGCTCGAATCTCTCGTTGGGTGCTTTCATCAGTGCGCGGGCAAAGGGCGCGTCGAAGTAGATCAACTCGGGTTTGACATTACTTGGCCGTGGTGGTGGTTCGTTGAGGCTCTTGCTGAACACCACGGTGGGGTTCATGTGCTGAAACGGTGGCGATCCGGTCAACAGATGAAACGCGGTGCCCGCCAAGGCATATTGGTCAGCTCGGCCGTCGATCGAGTCGTCGATCAGCTGCTCGGGCGCTGCATAGCTCACGGTGCCAATGCCCAGGTTCGCCCGGGTCAAACTGTTGATCTCGTCGGCGCGTCGGGAGATACCGAACCCCGTCAGGAGAATTCGTCGTCTGGCGGACTCCGAATTGGTGAGCAGAATGTTGCTCGGATTCACATAACCGTGGACCAGACCTTGCTCGTGCGCGTAATCGAGCGCGTCCGCGATCGCGGAGACGATCTCGATCACCATGTCAGCCGGCATGCCGTCGGGATAGGTGTCAGTTAGCAGCTGTGCCGCGTCGGTGCCGTCGACGTAGTCCATCGAAAGCCATAACCGATCCTCGAACTCACCCCGGTCGTAGAGGCTGACGAGGTGCGGATGCCACAGAGCAGCTGCCCGGGCGGACTCCTGGCTGAACCGGAAGCGGTACTCCGGGTCGGTTGACACGTCGGCCGACAGAATCTTGAGCGCGTACTGGCGCGGCAACCTCGGGTGTTCAACCAGATAGAGCTCACCGATCTGTCCGCGCCCAAGCAGCCGAACAACATGGAAGTCGGCGGCCGTCGCACCACTGACCAGCGGCATGGGGAGGATCGTACAAGCTAACGCGTGAAGCCGAGGGTTCAGTGCTGGCGCTTGGACCTGCGCACACGCGCGGCCACCTGCGTGCGGACCCGCGAGTGTGATGAGAATGTCCGGGTGAGCGAACCCGGAAGCCACCAGACCGGCGCGGCGTTCGCGCACCGGCTCCGCCGGATGTCGGGCCGCGACCCTCACCAGCCGCATCGGGTGGCGACGCCGCTGGAGCTGCTGTTCGACCTGACGTTCGTCATCGCCTTCGGGGTAGCCGCATCGGAATTCGCGCACACGCTGGTCACTGGCCACATCGGTGCCGGGCTGGCCGGTTTCTCATTTGCCACCTTCTCCGTCAGCTGGGCGTGGATCAACTTCAGTTGGTTCGCCTCCGCGTATGACACCGATGACTGGGTGTACCGGCTGACGACGATGCTGCAGATGGTGGGCGTCCTGGTGCTCGCCCTGGGGATCCCGCAGGTGTTCTCCTCGATCGCCGGCGGCCAGCACGTCGACAACCGGGTCCTGGTCGCCGGTTATGTGGTGATGCGCATCGCCATGGTGATCCAGTGGCTACGCGCCGCGAAGCAGGACCCCGATCGGCGGTACGCCTGCCTCGCATACGCGACCGCCATCACCGTCGCGCAGGTCGGGTGGATAGCCGTTGCCATCGCCGACAACTCCGAGAGAGTCACTTTCATCCTGATCGCCGTGATGATTGCCATCGAGCTGACGGGTCCGCTGCTCGCCGAAAAGCGGATGGGCGGGACGCCGTGGCATGCACACCACATTGTCGAGCGAAACGGGCTGCTGACGATCATCGCGCTCGGCGAAGGGGTGGTGGGCACGGTTGCCTCACTGTCGGCGGTGGTCGCTGAGCAGGGTTGGACGACCGATGCCGTGTTGGTGGCGGTAGCCGGTACAGGTTTGACCTTCGGCATGTGGTGGGTCTATTTCGTGGTGCCTGCTGCCGATCTGCTGCACGCTCATCGGGATCGCTCGTTCGGCTATGGCTACTCCCATATCGTGCTGTTCGGTTCGATCGTCGCCACCGGAGCCGGGCTGCATTCGGCCGCGTACTACATCCAGCATCGCTCGGAGTTGGATTCGGTCGCCGGTCGCCACGGTCGTGGCGGTAGCGGTGCCCGTCGGCGTCTACATCGCTGTGGTGTTCGGGACCTACCTGCTGCTGGTGCGAACCTGGGATGCCTTCTATGCGCTTGATGTGCTGATAGGCCTGTTGGTGTTGAGCCTGGCGGTAGGGCTGGCGGCCGCCGGAATTTCGACGACGGTGTGTCTGCTGGTGGTGATGGCGGCGCCGGCGGCGATCGTGGCGAGTTTCGAGTTGTTCGGGCATCGCCAGCTGGGGGACATGATGGCCAGACACGCCGGTCGATCCTGATGCAGATGTAACCAGTGGCGTTGATGTGGTAATTGATGCATTTGTCGTACTCTGTGACAGGTGACGCTTATGTCGCGGCGCGGCGTGCTGAAATTCGCCGCAGCGACACCTGCCTTGATCGGTCTCGGTGTTGCGGCGGGGTCGCTGGGCGCCCCGTCGGCCTCGGCGGATGGACTGGGCGTCTTGCTGGATTACGCGGCCGGAGTGATACCCGCCAGCCAGATCAGGGCGGCCGGCGCCGCGGGCTCGATCCGCTACGTATCCGATCGTCGGCCTGGCGGATCCTGGATGCTGGGCAAGCCGATGCAAATCTCCGAGGCCCGCGACCTCAACCAGAACGGTCTCAAGATCGTCTCCTGCTATCAGTACGGTAAGCAGAGTTCTGCCGACTGGCTGGGTGGTCAAAGCGCGGGCGTCGCCCATGCCCGGCGGGGGTGGGAGCTGCACACCGCCGCCGGTGGTCCGGCCGGCGCCCCCATCTACGCCTCCATCGACGATGACCCGTCCTACGAGCAGTACAAGCAGCAGGTCGCGCCTTACCTGCGAGGCTGGGAGTCGGTCGTCGGCCACCAACGGACCGGCGTCTACGGCAACTCCAAGACGATCGACTGGGCGCTGCAGGACGGCTTGGGCTCCTACTTCTGGCAGCACAACTGGGGCTCGCCGGGGGGATACACCCATCCGGCCGCCAATTTGCACCAAGTCGAGATCGACAAGCGCAACGTCGGCGGCGTCGGGGTCGACATCAACAACATCTGTAAGCCCCAGTTCGGTCAGTGGGCCTGAGCTGAGCTGACCCGCGGGTAAGTTTCCAGCAAACTTCCGCCGCCCGGTATGGCGGCCCGATTCTCGTCGATCACTGCGCGGCACGTCGTCAGGCGTTGACCGGCACGCCCGGCGGAGTGCAGATTTATAAGATAACGATTGCATAACAATACTGCCTTGATCTGCGCTGTTGTTGCTACTCGACCGTAACCACCTGCATGCAGCAGGTTTGTTCTGCAGGCCCTCAGCCGTGGTTGAGCGGACTGTTACCTAGGGCACTGTTACCCGCGCGTAGAACTCACCAGTAACCGATTCGCGCAGGAAACTCCCACTGGTTCTTATGACACTCTTATGGCAGCCGATGACGCCCCCTCGGTCGGCCCGCCGAAGCCGGGTCAGTCGACACGCGGTTGGCTGGACGGGGGCTCGATCGGATTTGGACGACATCCGCAGGGCAGCGCGGCTCTGAAACGCAAGGCGATAAGCGCTCTATAGGGAGATACGCACGTGACGATCTACGAGCACCACCGAGTGTCCGCTGACCACGACGGGATGACCGCGGAGGCCACGCAGGGCACTCATGCTCTGGTCGATCGTCTGACCGCCGGCGAGCCCTATGCCGTCGCGTTCGGCGGGCAGGGCGGCGCGTGGCTGGAGACGCTGGAAGAGCTGGTGTCTTCGGCGGGCATCGAATCGGAGTTGGCGACGCTGGTCGGCGAGGTGGACCTGCTGCTCGAGCCGGTCGCCAAGGAGCTCGTCGTGGTCCGTCCCATCGGCTTCGAGCCGATGAATTGGGTACGCGCGCTGGCTGCCGAGGACCCGGTGCCATCCGCCAGGCAACTCACGTCGGCCGCGGTGTCGTTGCCCGGCGTGCTGCTGACCCAGATCGCCGCTATCCGCACCCTTGCGCGGCAAGGCATGGACTTGCAAGCCACCCCGCCGGTGGCCGTCGTCGGGCACTCGCAGGGCATTTTGGCCGTGGAGGCCCTGAAAGCCGGCGGAGCACGCGACAAGGAGCTGCTGGCCCTGGCACAGCTGATCGGCGCCGCCGGCACGCTGGTGGCCCGCCGCCGTGGAATCTCGGTCCTCGGTGATCGCTCACCGATGGTGTCGGTCAGCAACGCCGACCCCGAGCGCATCTACCGGCTGCTCGACGAGTTCTCCCAAGACGTCCGGACCGTGCTGCCGCCGGTTTTGTCGATCCGCAACGGCCGGCGTTCGGTCGTCATCACCGGCACCCCCGAGCAGCTGTCCCGCTTCGAGCTCTACTGCAAGCAGATCTCGGAGAAGGAGGAAGCCGACCGCAAGAACAAGATCCGCGGCGGCGACGTCTTCGCGCCGGTCTTCGATCCGGTTCAGGTCGAGGTGGGCTTCCACACGCCACGCCTGGCCGACAGCATCGACATCGTCGGCGACTGGGCGGAGAAGGTCGGCCTCGATGTCGGATTGGCCCGCGCGATGGCTGAGTACATCCTGACGCAGCCGGTCGACTGGGTCGACGAGGTCGTCAGGGTCCACGAGGCAGGCGCTCGGTGGATTCTTGACCTGGGGCCCGGCGACATCCTGACCCGGCTGACCGCGCCGGTGATCCGTGGTCTCGGCATCGGCATCGTGCCGGCCGCGACCCGCGGCGGTCAGCGCAACCTCTTCACGATCGGCGCCGTCCCCGAGGTGGCCCGTCCCTGGTCCAGCTACGCCCCGTCGGTCGTCACCCTGCCCGACGGCAGGGTCAAACTCTCGACGAAGTTCACCCGGCTGACCGGCCGGTCGCCGATCCTGCTGGCCGGCATGACCCCGACCACCGTCGACGCCAAGATCGTCGCCGCCGCGGCCAACGCCGGCCACTGGGCCGAGCTCGCCGGCGGGGGGCAGGTCACCGAACCGGTCTTCAACGACCGCATCGACGAAATGTCCCGGCTGCTTGACCCCGGTCGGACTTACCAGTTCAACGCGCTGTTCCTCGACCCGTATCTGTGGAAGCTGCAGGTCGGCGGAAAACGGTTGGTACAAAAGGCCCGCCAGTCCGGCGCACCGATCGACGGCCTGATCGTCAGTGCGGGCATCCCCGAGCTGGAAGAGGCTGTCGAGCTGATCGACGAGCTCAACGAGATCGGGATCAGCCACGTGGTGTTCAAACCGGGCACCATCGAGCAGATCCGCTCGGTCATCCGCATCGCCACCGAGGTGCCGACCAAGCCGGTCATCGTGCACATCGAGGGCGGCCGTGCGGGCGGCCACCACTCCTGGGAAGACCTGGACGATCTGCTGCTAGCCACCTATTCGGAATTGCGGTCGCGGCCCAACATCACCGTCTGCGTCGGCGGCGGCATCGGCACCCCCGAGCGGGCGGCCGAATACCTGTCCGGGCGCTGGGCCGAGTCCTACGGCTTCCCGTTGATGCCGGTCGACGGCATCCTGGTCGGCACCGCGGCGATGGCAACCAAGGAGTCCACGACGTCGCCGTCGGTCAAGCGGATGCTAGTCGAGACGCAGGGCACCGATCATTGGATCAGCGCCGGAAAAGCCCAGGGCGGCATGGCATCCAGCCGCAGCCAGCTCGGCGCCGACATCCACGAGATCGACAACTCCGCTTCGCGTTGTGGACGGCTGCTCGACGAGGTCGCCGGAGACGTGGAAGCGGTCGCGGAGCGCCGCGACGAGATCATCGCTGCGATGGCCAACACCGCCAAGCCGTACTTCGGCGACGTCGGGGAGATGACTTACCTGCAGTGGCTGCAGCGTTATGTCGAACTGACCATCGGCGACGGCGACAGCACGGCTGACACTGCCGCACCGGGCAGCCCGTGGGTGGCCGACACCTGGCGCGACCGGTTCGAGCAGATGCTGCAACGAGCCGAGGCGCGGCTGCACCCGCAGGACCACGGCCCGATCGATACCCTGTTCGCCAGTTCGGACGAAACAGGTGTGCGGCTGCTGGAGAACCCCGACGAGGCCATCGCCGCACTGCTTGCGCACTATCCAGACGCCGAGACGGTGCAACTGCACCCGGCCGATGTGTCGTTCTTCGTCACGCTGTGCAAGACGCTGGGCAAGCCGGTCAACTTCGTCCCGGTCGTCGACAAAGACGTCCGGCGCTGGTGGCGCAGCGACTCGCTGTGGCAGGCGCACGACGCCCGCTACGACGCCGACCAGGTGTGCATCATCCCCGGCACCGCCGCGGTCGCCGGCATCACCCGGATGGACGAACCGGTCGGCGCATTGTTGGACCGCTTCGAGGAAGCCGCGATCGACGAGGTGCTGTCGACCGGCGTGCAGCCGACGCGCGTGACCGCGCGTCGGCAGGGTCGCGTCGACCTGCGTGGGCCGCTGGCCATCGTGCTCGACGCCCCGGATGTGCTGTGGGCCGGCCGCGTTGCCACCAACCCGGTGCACCGCATTGCCGATCCCGCCGAATGGCAGGTGCACGACGGACCGGAAGAGCCACGAGCGACTCATTCATCCACCGGCGCTCGGCTACTGACCGACGGTGACCAGGTGGTGCTGAGCGTGCCGATCGCCGGAACGTGGATCGATATCCGATTCAGCTTGCCCGCCAACACGATTGACGGCGGCATTCCGGTTGTCCGCACCAAAGACGCCATTGAAGCCATGCGCTCGGTGCTCGCCATCGCCGCCGGAGTCGACGGTCCGGACGCGCTGCCCCGGGTGCACAACGGGACGACCACCGTGACCGTGCCATGGGACCCCGAGCAGGTGGCCGACCACACCGGGGTCACCGCCATCTTCGGGGAGCCGCTGGCACCCACCCTCACCACCGTGCCCGACGCTTTGGTCGGTCGATGCTGGCCCGCGGTCTTCGCGGCCATCGGCTCCGCGGTCACCGCTTCCGGTGTCCCCGTCGTGGAGGGCCTGCTGAGCCTGGTGCATCTGGACCATTCCGCGCACCTGGTTGGCACGCTGCCCAAGGTGGCAGCTGAATTAACCGTTACCGCAACCGCTTCGGTGGCCACGGATACCGAAGTCGGCCGAGTGGTCCCGATCTCGGTGACGGTTGCCGCGGCAGACCACACAGTGCTTGCCACCCTCGAGGAGCGGTTCGCAATCCGTGGCCGCACCGGCGTTGCCGAACTGACGGACCCGCTGCGGGCCGGTGGCGCGGTATCCGAGAACGCCACCGACACGCCTCGGCGCCGCCGGCGGGACGTCACGCTCCCCGCCCCGGTTGACATGCGCCCGTTCGCGGTGGTTTCGGGCGATCACAACCCGATTCACACCGATCGGTCTGCCGCACTGCTGGCCGGTCTGGAATCGCCGATCGTGCACGGAATGTGGTTGTCCGCGGCGGCACAACATGTGGTGACCGCCACCGACGGCCAGGCCCGTCCTCCTGCTCGACTGGTCGGCTGGACAGCTCGCTTCCTGGGTATGGTGCGCCCCGGCGACGAGGTGGACTTCCGGGTTGACCGCGTCGGAATCGACCAGGGTGCAGAAGTTTTGGAAATCGCGGCACGCATCGGATCCGACTTGGTGATGTCGGCGACGGCGCGGCTGGCTGCGCCCAAGACCGTCTACGCGTTTCCCGGTCAGGGCATCCAGCACAAGGGCATGGGCATGGAAGTTCGGGCCCGCTCGAAGGCTGCCCGCAAGGTGTGGGACAAGGCGGACAAGTTCACCCGCGACACGCTGGGCTTCTCCGTGCTGCACGTGGTGCGCGACAACCCGACCAGCATCATCGCCAGCGGCGTGCACTACCACCACCCCGAGGGCGTGCTCTACCTGACCCAGTTCACCCAAGTCGCCATGGCGACGGTGGCGGCAGCTCAAGTCGCCGAGATGCGCGAGCAGGGCGCGTTCGCGGAAGGCGCGATCGCGTGCGGCCATTCCGTCGGCGAGTACACCGCGCTGGCCTGCGTGACCGGCATTTACGAGCTGGAAGCGTTGCTGGAGACGGTGTTTCACCGCGGCTCCAAAATGCATGACATCGTGCCGCGCGACGAGCTGGGGCGCTCGAACTACCGGCTGGCGGCGATCCGCCCGTCGCAGATCGATCTCGACGACGCCGACGTGCCGGGGTTTGTCCAGGACATTTCAGCGCGTACCGGAGAGTTCCTGGAGATCGTGAACTTCAACCTGCGCGGCTCGCAGTACGCGATCGCCGGCACGGTGCTAGGGCTGGAGGCGCTGGAAGCCGAGGTGGAGCGGCGCCGTGAGCTCTCCGGTGGTCGACGCTCGTTCATCCTGGTGCCGGGCATCGACGTGCCGTTCCACTCGCGGGTGCTGCGAGTCGGTGTGGCCGATTTCCGCCGTTCGCTGGAGCGGGTGATGCCGCGCGACAAGGATCCCGATCTGATCATCGGGCGCTACATCCCCAACCTGGTGCCGCGGCCCTTTACTCTCGACCGCGATTTCATCCAGGAGATTCGCGATCTGGTGCCGGCCGAGCCCCTCGACGAGATCCTCGCCGACTACGACACCTGGCGCACCGAACGGCCGCGTGAGATGGCGCGAACAGTCGTCATTGAGCTGTTGGCCTGGCAGTTCGCCAGCCCGGTGCGCTGGATCGAGACTCAAGATCTGCTGTTCACCGAAGTGGCTGCGGGTGGTCTGGGTGTGGAGCGGTTCGTCGAGATCGGCGTGAAGTCGGCGCCGACCGTCAGCGGACTCGCCACCAACACCCTCAAGCTGCCCGAATATGCGCACAGCACAATCGAAGTGCTCAACGCTGAGCGCGACCCCGCGGTGCTGTTCGCCACCGACACCGACCCCGAGCCTGAGGAAGAGCTCGACGAGGCTTCGGATTCCGCCGCAGCCGCGGCGGAGGGTGCGCCCAGCCCCGATGTCGCGCCAGTCGTCGCCACGGCTCCCGCCGCAGCTCCGTCCGGCGCTCCAAGACCCGATGACATTCCGTTCGACGCGGCCGACGCCACCCTGGCTCTGATCGCGCTGTCGGCCAAGATGCGCATCGACCAGATCGAGGAGTTGGACTCCATCGAGTCCATCACCGACGGCGCGTCGTCGCGTCGGAACCAATTGCTGGTCGACCTGGGTTCCGAGCTGAACCTCGGTGCCATCGACGGCGCCGCCGAGGCCGACCTGGCCGGGCTGCGGTCACAGGTGACCAAACTGGCACGCACGTATAAGCCTTACGGGCCAGTACTTTCCGACGCGATCAATGACCAGCTGCGGACCGTGCTGGGACCGTCCGGCAAGCGACCCGCGGCCATCGCCGAGCGGGTGAAGAAGACCTGGGAACTCGGCGACGGCTGGGTTAAGCACGTCACGGTCGAGGTCGCGCTGGGGACCCGGGAAGGCACCAGCGTTCGTGGCGGCTCGATGGGGAACCTGCACGAGGGTGCCTTGGCCGATACCGCCGCCGTCGACAAGGCCGTCGACGCCGCGGTCGCGGCGGTGGCCGCACGCCGCGGGATTGCGGTGGCGCTGCCGTCGTCCGGTGGTGGCGGGGGTGCGACCGTCGACGCCGCGGCGCTGGGTGAGTTCACCGAGCAGATCACCGGCCGCGACGGGGTGCTCGCATCGGCGGCCCGCCTCGTGCTGGGTCAGTTGGGGCTCGACAATCAGGTCACCGTGCCGCCGGCCGCCAGCGATGCCGAGCTGATCGACCTGGTCACCACCGAACTTGGCGCGGACTGGCCGCGGTTGGTGGCGCCGGTGTTCGACGGCAAGAAAGCTGTGGTGTTCGACGACCGCTGGGCCAGCGCCCGCGAGGACCTGGTCAAGCTCTGGCTGATCGACGACGACGAGGCCAACGCCGACTGGGCGCGGTGGTCCGAACGGTTCGAGGGCGCCGGCCACGTCGTGGCGACCCAGGCGACTTGGTGGCAGGGCAAGTCACTCGCGGCCGGGCGTCAGATCCACGCCTCGCTGTACGGCCGGATCGCCGCCGGCGCGGAGAACCCGGACAAGGGTCGTTACAACGACGAGATCGCGGTGGTGACCGGCGCGTCCAAGGGTTCGATCGCCGCGTCGGTGGTCGGACGGCTACTCGACGGCGGCGGCACCGTTATCGCGACCACGTCCAAGCTCGACGACGAGCGGCTGGCTTTCTACCGGGCGCTGTATCGCGATCACGCCCGCTACGGCGCCGCCCTCTGGGTGGTGGCGGCCAACATGGCGTCCTACTCCGACATCGACGCGCTGGTCGAATGGGTCGGCAGCGAGCAGGCCGAAAGTCTTGGCCCGCAGTCGATTCACATCAAGGACGCGCAGACTCCCACACTGCTGTTCCCATTTGCGGCACCCCGTGTCGCCGGCGACCTGTCCGAGGCCGGTTCGCGCTCGGAGATGGAAATGAAGGTGTTGCTGTGGGCGGTGCAGCGGCTGATCGGCGGTCTGTCCAAAATCGGCGCCGAGCGTGACATCGCCTCGCGGCTGCACGTGGTGTTGCCCGGCTCGCCCAACCGCGGCATGTTCGGCGGCGACGGCGCCTACGGCGAAGCCAAGTCGGCGCTCGACGCCGTGGTGACCCGGTGGCAAGCCGAGTCGTCGTGGGCGCAGCGGGTCAGCTTGGCGCACGCGTTGATCGGTTGGACCCGCGGCACCGGGCTGATGGGCCACAACGACGCGATCGTCAGCGCCGTCGAAGAAGCCGGTGTGACAACGTATTCCACCGACGAGATGGCCGGCATGCTGCTCGCGCTCTGCGACATCGAATCGAAGGTCGCTGCCGCTAACGCGCCGATCAAGGTGGACCTGACCGGCGGGCTCGGCGACGTCGACCTGGACATGGCCGAACTCGCCGCGAAGGCGCGCGAGGATCACGCGGCGAGCGCCGCAGAAGATGGCGCCGAAGAGACCGACGCCGAGGGCACCATCGCCGCGCTGCCGTCCCCGCCGCGCGGCTTCACGCAGGCTCTGCCGCCGGAATGGGACGACCTCGACGTCGACCCTGCCGATCTGGTGGTCATCGTCGGCGGCGCCGAACTCGGCCCGTACGGCTCGTCGCGCACCCGCTTCGAGATGGAGGTCGACAACGAACTGTCCGCCGCCGGTGTGCTCGAGCTGGCCTGGACCACCGGGCTGATCCGTTGGGAAGACGACCCTCAACCCGGTTGGTACGAAACCGAATCGGGCGAATTGGTCGACGAGGCCGAGCTGGTCGAGCGTTACCACGACGCCGTGGTGGAACGCGTCGGCATCCGTGAGTTCGTCGACGACGGCGCGATCGACCCCGACCACGCCTCGCCGCTGCTGGTGAGCGTGTTTTTGGAAAAGGACTTCACGTTCGTCGTCTCATCGGAGGCCGACGCCCGTGGGTTCGCCCAGTTCGACCCGGAGCACACGGTGGTCCGGCCCATCCCCGATTCCAGCGACTGGCAGGTTACCCGCAAGGCGGGCACCGAGATCCGCGTGCCGCGCAAGACCAAACTGTCGCGGACCGTCGGCGCGCAGATCCCCACCGGGTTCGACCCGACCGTGTGGGGCATCAGCCAGGACATGGCCAACTCGATCGACCGGGTGGCGCTGTGGAACATCGTCGCGACCGTCGACGCCTTCTTGTCGTCGGGTTTCACGCCGACCGAGCTGATGCGATGGGTGCACCCGGGTTTGGTGGCCAGCACGCAGGGCACCGGTATGGGCGGCATGACGTCAATGCAGACGATGTATCACGGCAACCTGCTCGGCCGGAGCAAGCCGAACGACATCTTGCAGGAAGTCCTGCCGAACGTCGTTGCCGCACACGTGGTTCAGTCCTACATCGGCAGCTATGGCGCGATGATCCACCCGGTCGGCGCGTGCGCCACCGCGGCGGTCTCAGTCGAGGAGGGCGTCGACAAGATCCGCCTCGGCAAGGCCGAGTTGGTGGTTACCGGCGGCTTCGACGACCTGACGCTCGAGGCCATCATGGGCTTCGGTGACATGGCCGCTACCGCGGACACCGCCATGATGCGCGACCGGGGCATCGCGGACTCGAAGTTCTCCCGGCCCAACGACCGGCGCCGGCTCGGATTTCTGGAAGCGCAGGGCGGCGGCACCATCCTACTGGCCCGCGGCGACCTCGCGTTCAAGATGGGATTGCCGGTGTTGGCCGTGGTGGCCTTCGCGCAGTCGTTCGGCGACGGCGTGCATACCTCGATCCCGGCCCCGGGACTGGGCGCGCTGGGAGCCGGCCGCGGCGGCAAGGATTCCCCGTTGGCCCGCTCGCTGGCCAAGCTGGGTGTCGCCGCCGACGACGTCGCGGTGATCTCCAAACACGACACTTCGACGTTGGCTAACGACCCCAACGAGACCGAGCTGCATGAGCGGCTGGCGGACTCGCTCGGACGTTCCGCCGGCGCGCCGTTGTTCATCGTGTCGCAGAAGAGCCTGACCGGGCACGCCAAGGGCGGCGCGGCGGTCTTCCAGATGATGGGACTGTGCCAGATCTTGCGCGACGGGGTGATCCCGCCCAACCGCAGCCTGGATTGCGTCGACGACGAATTGGCCGGCTCCGCCCACTTCGTGTGGGTACGCGACACCTTGCAGCTGGACGGCAAGTTCCCGCTGAAGGCCGGGCTGGTGACCAGCCTCGGGTTCGGCCACGTGTCCGGCCTGGTGGCGCTGGTGCACCCGCAGGCCTTCCTGGCCACGCTGGACGACGAGCAGCGCGCCGACTACCAGCGACGGGCCGACGCGCGTCTGCTGGCCGGTCAGCGCCGGCTGACCTCGGCGATCGCCGGCGGCCGCCCGATGTACGAGCGGCCCGCGGACCGTCGTTTCGATCACGAGGTGTCCGAAAAGCGACAGGAAGCGGCGATGTTGCTCGACGCGGAGGCGCGGTTGGGCGACGGCGACGTCTACCCCCGGTGAGCATCCGATAGGTTCGCAACCCATGAGCTGCGCCGGCGATGATGCAGAGCGCACGCGATGAGGAGGAGCGGCGCCAATGAGCATTGTTGGAGTGGGGATCGACGTTGTTTCCATCACGGATTTCGCCGAGCAGGTCGACCAGCCCGGAACGGTGTTCGCCGAAACCTTCACTCCTGGTGAGCGCCGGGATGCCTCCGACA
>Ga0209040_10002728_pt1 | contig 13712 bp, 11 predicted proteins | sample BogFormECP12_OM3_FD_188240 | JGI IMG/M metagenome (GOLD analysis project Ga0209040, IMG submission 188240) | Bog forest soil microbial communities from Calvert Island, British Columbia, Canada - ECP12_OM3 (SPAdes) (version 2) | ecosystem: Environmental > Aquatic > Freshwater > Wetlands > Bog ...
CCCTTGCCAGTGCGGACGGCCGACCTTATAGCATCGCGCCCATCCGGCTGAACCGGTTTCTTTCGACCCGCGCCCATCGTCTAGCGGTCCAGGACGCCGCCCTTTCACGGCGGAAACACGGGTTCGATCCCCGTTGGGCGCGCCAGTTATTTCAATTAGTTATGGTTAACGATCATGGGGGGTCCGCTTCGTGGGGCCTGCGATTTCCGCTCCCGGAGGGCGTGCGGGCTGAGAGGATCGGGCGGAGCGGCGTCCCGGTGCGCCGCCTGATCGGCCACCACGCCGACAATCCGTTCGACCGTTTCGAGTATCCCGACGGCCTTCGAAACGCCCGCGCGCTCGCGGCTGCGGGCCCGTCGCTTCGCCGGCTCGCCGGAGACGTCGGGTCGATCGCCGTAGGCGTCGGTCAGCCGCGCGACGCTTTCGAGCACGCCGATCACTGCGGCCGGGACTGTGCGCGCCGTGTGCGGCATCGAGTCGAGCTGCGCCGGTGGAAGCGTCGGTGGCGCGTGCGCGGCCCCTTCGAGCGCATAGACCCGCATCGGCCGGACGATGTTCTTGAGCTGCCGCTCGCCGAGGTCGACGAAGGGTTCCGGCAGCTTGTCGCGGACCTGCCGCCAGGCGTCCTCGGAGAGGCAGATTCCGCCCGGCGCGCAAATGCCTTCGAGCCGGGCCGCGATGTTGACGGCGTCGCCGAATAGGTCGCCGTCCTGAGTCTCGATGACGTCGCCAAGATGGATTCCCGTGCGGATTTCGATGCGGCGCTCGGGTGGCAGCGGCGCGTTGCGCTCGGCGAGACCTCTCGTGAAGTCGAGCGCGCAGCGCACCGCCTCGACCACACTGCGGAACTCGACGATGGCCCCGTCGCCAGCGCGACTGACGACCCGGCCGCCATGGGCCTCGATCGTCGGGTTGAAGAGCTCGTTGCGCAGCGCGCGCAAACGGGCGAGCGTCGCCTCCTCCTCGACGCCCATCAGCCGGCTGTAGCCGACGATATCGGCGGCCAGGATCGCCGCGATCTTCCGAGCCTCTGTCACGACGGTCCCCGTGAGGTCGCAAGTTCAAAAACAGGATATTATTCGCGCGCCGGCCGGCGCTGGCTGATTCAGATCAAAGCCCGAAGGCGGAACGCGCGCAAGCGCAAATCACCGCGCGGCCCCGGCGTGCGATGGCGGGGGGCGCTGGCGACCTGCGGCCCGTGGCAGGCGCGCGCCGCGAGCAGGATGACGCATCAAGAGCGGGCACAGTTCATCGAGGAGCAGTTTCTCGCCGCCGCGCCGGTCATGGCGATCGAGACAACCGGCCGAGTCATGATCGACCCCGAAGTCCCGCCGGCGATCCTTCCACGGACCGGCGCTCGCGTCTTGCGCGAAATCAACGCGATCGCACCCTCCGCCGGGCGATCATCGCGGCGGCGATTCTTGCTGAGATAGCGCCATTGAGAGTCAGCGAATTGACACCCGGCAAGCGGCCGGCACACGATCTTCAGTCAGCAAAGAATGCCTGTGGTGATAACACGACGCACAGACTGCAGAGCGTGCAGAACCGTCGCCAGTGCGAGGAAGGTCAATGAAGGGAAAGCTCGGGAAGATCTTACCCTTAGCGCTCCTCCTGATTATTCCGCTCTCCTTGGCCCTTCGCTACCTTGCCGATGCGCCGGCTGCCTGGGTTTTCCTTGCCGGCCTCGCCAGCATTGGCGTCATGGCCGATTGGGTCCGCCGCGCCACTGAACAACTCGCGGAGCGCGCCGGCAGCACGATTGGGAGCCTGCTCAACGTCAGCTTTGGCAACGCGGCCGAATTGGTGCTTGCCTTCTTCGTTCTCGCCCGAGCGAGGAGCGAGATTGTTCAGGCGCAGATCACCGGCTCGATTATCGGAACAACATTGCTGTTTCTCGGCATCTCGGCGCTCGTCGGCGGCGTAGGTCGCATCCGGCAGACGTTCAACAAGGACAGCGCTGGTCTGCTGTCAACACTACTGTTCCTGGTGGTTGTCGCCATTCTGCTGCCGGCGGTGTTCGACTTTAACGAACGGGCTGTTGCGCATGCCGCGAATATCTCCCTGATCGACGAACGCCTGAGCCTCTGCGTCTCCGTCGTACTGCTGCTGCTTTACGCCGCCCACCTCGTTTTTACGCTCGTTACGCACCGCGACGTGTTTGCCGGCGGCACGCCAGCTAACGAGGCGACATGGAGCGCCGGGGCAGCTTTGCTGGTCATGGTGGCAGGCACGACCGTGATCGCGATCGAGGCCGAGCTCGTCTCCGGCGCGCTTGAGGCGACCTCAAAGCTACTCGCACTGTCGCCGGTGTTCATGGGCGTCGTCGTGCTTGCGCTGGTTGGGACGGCGAACGATTTGTTTGCCGCAGTGGTGTTCGCCCGCCAGGACAAGATGGACATCGTATTCGGCATGTGCATCGGCTCCGCGATCCAAATCGCCCTCGTGGTCGCGCCGGTGCTGGTGTTGACTTCGTGGATCATCGGCCACCCGATGAATCTCGTTTTTGGCAGCCCGCTGGATCTGTTTGCGATCGCCAGCACGGCGTTCATCGTCGGAGCAATCGCCGCAGACGGCGAGACCACTTGGTTTGAGGGCCTACTCCTAATCGGCACATATCTCCTGTTCGCGCTGGCGTACTATTTTACCAGCCCGGCTTGAACCGAACGCTCGATGCCGCGACCGCAACTCGAGCAGGTCTCGGCGCTCGGCATCGAACGCGCCGGCCTTTCGACCGGTCCGCCGCCTTTTACCCGCCCAATGCACGCGACAGCGTAAAAATCAGCAGTCCGACGATGCCGCCAACCAGCGTCCCATTGATGCGGATATATTGCAGGTCCTTGCCGACTTGCAGCTCAAGACGGGACACGAGAGTCGCCGTGTCCCAATTGTCGACGACCGCAGCAATATAGGCGCCGATCTCGGCGCGGCGCGGCAGCACCGCTCGCAGCGCCAGAAGCCGGAGGGAGCGGTTGATCCTCGCGCGGCGCGCAGGGTCTTCGTCGAGCGAGCGTCCAAGCGCAACGAGCGCTGTAACGACCCAGGCGGCAATGCCTTCGGCGTGGCGCGGCAGATCGTCCTTCAGCGACGTTTCGAGCTCGCCCCATAAAGCCTGCATCTGCCGGGCGAACACTGGACTGGCTAGAATCTGCGCCTTCAGCTCCTCTCCCCGCGCCAGCATCTCGGGATCATGCGCCAGATCGTCGATCAATTTCTCGATCTGGGCGTTCGCCTCCTCGCGCCAAGGATGATCGGGCGCTCTCATCTCCATGAGCGAGCCCGACAGGCCGGCGATCACCTTGGCTGCGATCATGTTGTCGACCCACTTGGGGATCCAGCGCGACGACTGCTCCGAGATTTTCCTGATGATTGTCGCCTTGTTGCGGGCCAGCGTCGTCTCGACGAAATCGAGACTGCTGTCCAGCAGCGTCCGGGCGGCGCCCTGCGCCCAAAGGATGGACAGCGCGCGTGAGGCGAGCAATGCGACTGGAACCGCCTCGACCCCGCGCCGCGCCGCCATACTGACCCACTCGGACAGCGCCTCCTTCGGGACAGCGTCGATCACATATGGCGCGAGACGGGCCGCGGCGTCGGTGATCTCGCGAGCGTTGCGCTCGTCCTCAATCCATCGCGCAGCCAGGCCAACGGCGTCGACCGAGGCCAGCCGTGCGATCGCTATGCGTGGGGCAAGGAAATTGTTCGCGATGAACCGCCCGAGCGCCGCCCCTATGCGCCGCTTGTTCTCGGGCACCACCGCAGTATGGGGAATGGGAAGGCCGAGTGGTCGGCGAAAAAGCGCAACCACCGCAAACCAGTCGGCGCAGGCCCCGACCATGCCTGCTTCGGCGAAGGCGCCGAGATAGGGCGCCCAGCGCCAACCGGCCGGCGCCAATCGCGTCGCCATGTAGATGATCGACATCAGAACGAGCAGCGACGTCGCGATGGTCCGCATGCGACGCAGTTCCGCGCGGCGATCCTCGGAACTCTTGAGAACCTCTTCATAGCCAAACGGCGGGCCTTCGGGTGGCGAGGATCGGGCGGGCTCCGTCATCCAATTGTCCTGCGCGGGGCCGGTCTGACCCCGCGCGGGCTCGCCGCTTTGAAGGCCAGTCCTGCGTAGTAGGCGCGCACGACCTCCGGTCCGTAGCGTCTTTCTAAACGACGGATCGTGAAATGGCCGTGCGCTGCACGCTGGAAATGCCGCACGAACAGCAGGTTGAGCGTTGCGCCGCCGAGGGCGCCCAGCACCGGGAGGGCCGAGGCGGCGGCACGCTCGGAAACGACCAGCCCGAAGCGCGGCGCGATGGCGGCGACTATCGCGCTCATGGCAGGGGCGGAGGCGGAGGTGGCGCCGCGCTCAATCAGCAGCCCGGTCATGGCGTCCGCGACCAGCCGGCTGAATGCCGCGCGAACCGCGAAATAGCCGACATCCGGTCCTTCCCCGGATGGGCGGGCGGCGAGTCCAAGGACCCTCACGCACTCCATGCGCGCCTCCAGACCCGACAGGTCCTCGCCGTGCCGACGGGCGACTTCCGCAATCGCCCGCAGGATCAGCGTCCTGGTCACCGACAGCTCCAGCGGGAGAGCGCCTGCGCCGAGAAAGCCGCCGACTGCGCCGCTCGCGCCCGCAAGCGCGAAGGAATCGCTCTTCCGACCGGGCCGGTCCCCGAGCGACCGGATCGCCAGACCCAAGGCCCGCCGCAGCGCCGCCTCGACGGCGCGTGACAGTCGCGCCTCGAACGCGCGCGGCGTCATTTTCAGCGCCTGGCCGAGGGGCGCTCCAGCCATATCGCCCAGCCGGGCGGCGAAATCCGGCTGTTCGAGAATCAGAAAGGCGGTCTTGAGCGCCTGGCGGTGGGTCGCCGACAGGATCGCGCCAGCCTCTTCGTGGGTCATCGCAGTTTTAGCAGCGGTCGCATGCCATTGAGGCTGGCGAGCACCGCCGACCCGTTGCTAATGATCGCCGTCGTCACGGGACTGACGAGGCCGCCCGGCAGCGAGAGGGCGAGCGCCAGCGTATTGAGGCCGACGACGATGGCGTAGTTTTGTCGGACAAGGCCGACCGCGCCGCGGGAGATTTCGACTGCCTGCACGACCTTGAGGAGCGAATCCTCCATCAGCACCACATGTGCAGATTCATGCGTCACCTCGGCGCCGTGTCGCATCGCGATGCCAACATCGGCGTGGGCGAGAGCCGGCGAATCGTTGATTCCGTCGCCGACCATCGCCACGATCCTGCCTTTGCGCTTCAATTCGCGGATCGCCTCGGCCTTGTCCGCCGGAAGCATGTCGGCGATATGGCTTGTCAAGCCGAGCCGGCGGCGAACCGCGGTCGCGACGGTTTCGTTGTCGCCGGTCAGCATGATCGACTCTTTTACGCCGAGTTCGGCCAGTCGCGCGATCACCGAGCGGCTCTCGGCGCGAATTCTGTCGGCGTAGGCCACAAGGCCGGCGATCTTGCCGTCGACCGCCACGTGCAGGCATGACCAGCCCCGATCGGCGAAGCCGTCGCGATCGGCAGACGAGCGGTCGAGATTGACGCCACTCTGCCGCAGGAAGCGTTCGGAGCCGACATGCAAATAATAGCCGTTGACCTGCCCCTCGACGCCGAGCCCAAGGCGATACAGCGTCTCGTCGCACTCAGGCACATTGGCCCTCAATTCCCTGGCCTTGGCGCGCAGGGCCTCGGCGGCCGGATGCTTAAGCCTCGTCTCTGCGGCAGCGGCGAGGCCGACCAGATGATTAGGCGTCACGTGATCGAGATAGCCGACCACCTCATGCACGACAGGCACGCCATGGGACAGCGTGCCAGTCTTGTCGAACACGATTGTATCAACCTCGGCGAGCCTCTCCATATGCGCTCCGCTCTTGACGATGATGCCGGCGCGGGCGGCCGAGGTCATCGAGGAGAGCACGGCGGTGCGCGCCGCGACGCGAATGCCGGTCCCGTAGTCGACGATGACCAGCGACAGAAAACGGTTAAAGTCGCTGGTCAGAACAGCTGTGCCCGAGGCGAGCGCGATCGTTGGCGACACCAAACGGTCGGCGAGCTTTTCGGCGTGGTTCTGCATGCGTGTGTCGCCGAGCGGCGCAGAATCGACAAGCCGGGCGATCTGCCCCGCCGTCGTCTCGTCGCCGACGTGCATCGCGCGGATCGTCAGTTGGCCTTCATGGAGCACCGTCGCCGCGAACGCAGGCTGCCCGACGCCGCGCGCCACCGGCAGACTCTCGCCAGTGATCGCCTTCTGGTCAATCATGGCCGAGCCGGCGACAATCTCTCCGTCTACCGGGATCATTTCGCCCGGATAGACCACCACTTGGTCGCCGACCGCCAACGATTTGGCGGGGACCGAGACGACGGCGCCGTCGCGAATGATCCAGGCGGACTTTGACCGGAACTCGAGCAGATCGGCCATTGCGCGACGCGAACCCGCGGCCGTCAGATCGCGGATCCAATCGCCGAGTTTGATGAGCCAAGTGATTATCGCTCCAGTCATCGGATTGCCTTGCGCGAGCGAAGCGGAAATCGCGAGGACGTCGAGGGAATCGATGTTGAGGCGCCCCTCCCCGCGCCACACGCGCCAGGCGCGCAGTGCGATCGGATAGGCGTTCCACAGCATCAGTGGGAAGTTGACCGCCAGCACGACCGGATTGGCGCTGAAGGCGAGGGCCAACGAAACGGTTGGCAACACAAGCGGCGCGCGTTCAGGCGGCAGAACCTGCGCCTGCGCGACGTCCGGTTTGAGCGCCGGCGCGCCGCAAGTCGCGTCTTGCAGGCCCACCATCGCGCGCAATTCCTCGACTGTGACACCGCGCACATGCCCGATGAGCTCGCGCACCACCGCATCGTTCTGCTTGTCGTATTCGACGATCAGGCTGAAGCAATCGTAATTGATGCGGGCCGAACGCACGCCCGGGAGCTTGCGCAGCCACGCGAGCGTCGCCTCAGCGAGCGTTCGCGGGACGCACACAGTCGGCGCGTGAAGGCGCACACGTCCCGGGAAAAAATGTCGGACCGCAAACTCCATCGCGCAACTGCCCCTGTCCACGATGTCGTTTCAGGCCGCAACAGCGGTTGGATTCACTGGATGCCTATGCATCTCCACGAAATGGTTCATTCCAAATAGGCCGAGAGTGACCCAAACGGGCGCCGCCGCGGTCGCGCCGGTCTCCAGCACCGTCGCCGGGACAATGCCCGAATTTTCCTTTTGCTCATGCCTCAGCCGGCCGACGCTCTCGCATTGACCGGTGCGGCGACCTTCGAGCGGTCCTTGGCGTTGGTCTCGCCGAAGATATCGTTGACGTGCTCTTGAGCCTCGGCGACCACCTCGCGGGCGCGCCGGCCGAGCCGGGAGCCGCCACGCACGGTGGAGCGAAACATTGGCGCCATGGCGGAGCCGATGCTGGGCATCACGCGCGGGACGAGGGCCGCCAAAACCCCGAGCACCAGACCCGGCAGCAACGATGCTTCGAACACGGCCGCGCCGACGACAACGACCGCGATGGTGGCCGCGGTCGCGATGATTTCGCCCTGATCATCCGGCGCCTCTTCAATCGGATCTGTCTCGACGCCATCCGCATCCGCGGGCTCGCGCGCGCGGGCGTCAATCTCCCCGTTTTCGATCTTTGACTTGACCATCGTGGACATCCTGGCGGTTGGCGACGCACCGACATTTGGCGGGCCGGAATGAGTGGCAACGGCTCGCGACGCGTCCCGATGCGCGATACTTAGACGCGGCTAATTTGCGACGCGGCTAATTTGCGGCGGTTTCGTAACGGTCTGATGAATGCCGGAGTGGACTTGAGGCCGGTACCGTCGGCCCAAATCGGCAATTCGTCGATGTGCTCTTGTACGGACTTCGGGGGGCGTTCGTGCGCAATTCCGGTGTCGCGACGTTATCCATTTGGGCGTTCCTCCTTTCCGGCACGGGCAGTTGAGCATGCGTATGCGACATTCGTCTTACAGGAGTCGGTGCGCCCCTAAGTCGTGAAGCTGCCACATCCCCGCCCGACGGCTCGGGAGAGCGCGATTGCGAGCGGCAGTTCCAACGGACAACGAATTCGAGTGCAGCGCGCCGGCGGCGCTGCCGCCGCGAGGCGCGGTTGCGCTGCTGTCGCAATCGACAGTCATCCTCAGCGATGTTGCGATAAAGCGGCGACGAGGAATGCGATGCGCCATGTGGTGGACGATTTTCAACTCGGCGAGAGGGCAATGCGCTACAGCCTCTTCGCGCCGCGGCTCTACAATTACTGCATGTCGCTGGGCTTTCGACGGGGCTTGATGATGCCCTCGCGAGCGTTCTGTTCGGATGAGACGCAGGGCTATCCCGTAATCCTGATTATGCAGCATTTCGGAGTCTTTCCCTTCGACCATGGGCGGGTCGGGGGCAGAGTGGCGACGGATCGGCACGGACCCCATGCGCATCACGGCGAGGATTTGGTCATCGTCCAGGCCAGTCATGTGGGCTATGATCCAGCGAGCCGTCGTTTCGGCGTCTATCCACGGGCGCGAACGGCCGGTCGCGGCTTCGGCGACAACTGCGGCAAACTCTGCGCCGTCCTGCAATGGTACCAAGGTGAATACGACCATGCCCGGCAGAATATTCTGTTCGGCGCGATCGAGGACAAACCGGCGGTTTTCATCGACAATCACCTGCTGATCCCGGACCGACCCGAAGGCCTATTCCTTCGCCTGGATGAGCTGATCGCCGGGAGCCAGAGCGGGCCGATTAAAATCTTGAGCACCTCAAAGGCTTTTCTTGCGGCGCCAATTTTGGTCGAAACGTTGCCTGCGGATATTTGGAAATACGGCCGCACGCCGATAGGCGATCGGCTTACCGCCGACATGTTCTTCTTCCGCCGCACGCCGATCGAAGGGCCGGAAGGGCACGATCTCCTGGAGACCTCGCTCGCCCCCGCGATGCCGGCTTTGGTGACATCCGCCCGTCCGGCGCTCGACGCCGCGCGGTATCATACGCAGGTCGAATTCGATCGCACTTATCGCAGCCTGCAGGGCGCGCCTGAATACCGTGGGAAGAACCTGCTGTTTGTCGCCGGCCTCAACATCGACGTCTCGCCGCCCGAGGGCGTTCCTTTTCCACTCACCAAATTCGTTCCCTGGGCCGCTTATCGTCAGTTGCGCGAGGGAGGTTCTACGCTGCTCGAACAGGACGCGCTCGTCGAAGCGCTCATGAGACAACCGATTTCAAATCCGGACCAGATTTCGTTCGACGCCGCCATTCTCGCCATGGCGGGCGCTGAAGGAGTGAGCTTGCCACTGTGAAGAGCACCGGCGTCCGATGGGCGACGCGAAGTTTCCTTTGCACATGCCTCAAGCGGCCGGCGCATCCTCTTTGACCGGGTCCGCAACCGCAGCCTTCGAGCGGCTCTCAGCATCGGCCTCGGCCACGATATCATTGATCTGCTCTTGAGCCTCGGCTACCAACTCGCGGGTGCGCCGGCCCAGACGGTAGGCGTCGCGCACGGCAGAGCGAAGCATTGGCGCGACGGCGGGGCCGATGTTGGGGAACGCGCGCGGGGCAAGGGCCGCGACCACTCCGAGCGCCAGACCGGGCAGCAGCGCCGCTTCGAACACGACCGCGCCGACAGCAACGACCGCGACGGCAGCGACGGTGGCAATGATTTGGTCTTGATTGTCCGGCGCCGCCTCCTGGACGCAATCCGTCTCGACGCCATCGGTATCCGAGGTCTCGCTCGCAAAGTGGACGTCAAACTCCTCGTCCCCGCTCTTCCACTTGGCCATGTTGGACATCCTGGCGGTTGGCGACTTGCCGACTCTGGCGGTCATTTTGCAACGGTATGGTGAAAGCCGGAATGGAGCTACCCAGTAAACGCCGTCTTCCGCCCGAGACGCGTCTCATCTTGACCCACACAGGAGAATACGTCGTCCTGTGGCCTTTTCTGAATGCGAGCCTCGGGTCGCAGACAGAATTAGCGGCTATCCCTCTGCGCCCGCTCTCGCGCCGTCGCATCGGGAAGGTCGGCCTCCCCAAGGCGGCTACAGTAGTCCCGCGACCCCGCCGAACACGCCCACGGCGCTGACGATGGCGCAGACGCCGATCAACGCCCAGAGATAGGCCCCGCGCGGCTGAACCGCGTCCGGCAGCGTCTTCACCGCCAATGCGACCAGGAAGCCGACCACCAGCGGCAGCAGGAAAGCATTGAGAACCTGCGCCGCTATGGTCAGCCAAACGAGGTCCGGCGCCAACCCGACAACGCCAGCGGAGCCGGCTACGCAGACCGCATAGATCCCATAGAACCATTTCGCCTCGAATGGATGACTTTCCAGGGAGCGCCTGTAGCCGGTGACCTCGCCTACGCCCCAGGCAAGCGCCAGCGAGCAGACGATGGCGGCGACCAGAGAGGCGCCGAGGACCCCTGCGCTGAAGACGACGCGTCCGACGCTCTCGCCGAGAAACGGCGTCAGCGCGTTGCTGATCTCGCCGACGCTGCTCAGGCCCGCCGAGGCGCCGCCGGAGCCCAACGTCGCCGCCACGGCTACCAGCACGGCGCCGCTCAGGCACTGGGTCAGCATGGCGCCGAACGCCGTATCCCAGCGCGAGGCGCCGATGTCTTCCGGCAACAGCTTTTTGTCCGCGATTGCGGACTGCTGATAAAAGATCATCCAGGGATTGAACACGGCGCCGATGATTGCCGCCACCAGATACAGGAATTCCTTGTTGCCGATCGGCAAGTCGACCGCATCCCTCGCCATTGCCGAAAAACTCGGGTGTGCGGCCCAGGCGACGGCAAAAAAGGCGAGTTCGAACAGGCCGACGACGATCGCCGTCCGCTCCACGCGCCGGTACGAGCCGGTGGCGACGACGGCGAGCAGAGCCGCCGCGGAGAGGGGCAAGGTCAGCCCGCGCGACAGGCCGTAGAGTTCGCCGATGCCCGCCACCCCGGTGAATTCGGTGATCAGCGAGCCGATCACCGCCGCCGCCAAGCCGGTCGTCGACAGCCATGCCCATCCGATACCGAAGTGATCACGGATCAGTTCGCCGTGGCCGCGCCCGGTGTAGAGCCCCAGCCGCACCGTCAATTCCTGCATCATATAAAGCATCGGGGTCAGCAACAGCAGAAGCGGCAACAGCCGATAGCCCCATTGGGCGCCAGCCTGGGCAGCTGTCACGACATTGCCAGCATCGGTATCGGCCAGCATGACCAACAACCCAGGCCCGCCGACAGCAATCCACCGGATCGCGGCCTGTAACTGTATTCTTGGTTGCGCTTCAGCGTCCATTCAGGCAGCTCCTTAGTATTGTTATAAAACTGTTACAATATCTTCACAGTCGAGAAGGCGCGTCGCCAAGGCTAAGAGACTGCCGTCCCGCAAAAAAGCACGGTCATCCAAATCGAGCAAGGGGCTGAGGTCAAAGCGCGCCAACATGAACAGGAATCTTCGTCGCGACATGCCACGGATCAGTCCTTCCATCCTTTGCCCGCCGACTACTCTGCGCCAGGCTATTCGTGCCCAAAAGTGGCGCGACGCAGGGCGGCCGACATTTCCGCAAGGAGCAAAGGGGTCGGCACCAGCATCGGCTTCTTCATGATCGTCACCGCCATTTGCGCGCGTGCGTTGTCGTGGACGAAGCGAACCACGACATCGCCCATGCCCGAACGGCGAGTCAGCGTGCCGCCGGTGCGGTCGGGATTGAGTTCGAGTACGTAGCTGCCATCATCCTCCCCCCGCAGGCGGTCGAGCACCTGGAGCGTAACCCCGGAAAAAACGTGCGTCATCGACATGGGCCCCCTATCGGTCGCTGGAGGATCGGCCGCGCATCATGACGAGGCCAGGGGCAGTCGGGGGTAGCGGCGCTCCAGATCGTCGAGCCATCGGCCGATCTGCTTCAAGCTGAAGTGTACAACCCCCCGCGGCTTGCGGCCCACCCAACGCGTCAACAGCTGCGGTCCGCCGGGCGCTAACACGGCTATTCCAGCAATCAAGAACGGGGCGCCGATGATGCCAGGGAGGATTACGCCCAGAACGCCGACGTAAACCATCAACCACCCGATGTCGCGCGGCAGTTGCTCGATGCGCAGAACGGTCTGCTCGTCCTCCTTTGTCTGGTCGCGCTCCGCCTCCGCTCCGGTCGAATGGGCCGTTTGCGCCGCATGGCTCCCCGCGCCCTTTGGCGTCGCGGCGGCGTCGCTGGCAGGATCGACTACGGCGTCGGCATAGCCGCTGAGAACAGCCAGCTCCCGCTTGGCCGGCGTGCGCGGCTCGTTGCCTCCTTTCGTATTGGCTGTTTCGTCACCGGGAGGATCGATCGCGGTCATGCATATTCCCCCACTTGCTCGGTATCGCCTTCCAGCGTCGCCCCACCGTCAGTTGTGTTCGCCCGGTCTGCTTCGAGCGTCCAGGCTTCGGCGACAGGATCGGAGCGAAGCGCGCGGCGGGCGCGGTTGTAGACCATGCTCGTCCCGAAGTTGCTGATCAGCACCACCGCCAGTCCGGTCAAGCCGAAGGCGAAGGCGCCGGCGACGCAGGCGACATTGGGAGCCACCGCCATCATGCGGGCGCGCCCGACGCGCGCTACGCTGTCGCGGGCGAGCGCCGCCAGCGCGGGCAGCGGGGCAATCGACGGGCCGAACAGGACAATGTCGCCATCGTTGCCGCCGATTCCGTCGCCAACGCTCAGGGCGACCGAGAGGTGACTGTCGCCCGCATCCCGCGGCGCGTCGCCGCGATGGACATGTACAACGCCGACGCCCCGCTCGCCCAGAGCCGTCAGGAGGTTTCGCCTTGAATTGGCGTCCATGTCGCCCAAATGCTTGTCGACGCCTAGCTGGCGAGCCAGCGGCTCCACCTCAGCCGGCGCCCGCTCCGAGGTGAGGAACACGCTGATTCCAGCGCGGCGCAGCCGGCGCACGCTGTCGGCCGCCGCAAGCCGCGTTGCGGAACGAAAGCGCAGCTTCGCGACTTCCGCCCCGTCGACCTCGACCCGCAACGGCGCGAGGCCCGTGTTGTCTGGACGGCCGCGCAGCCGCAACACGTGCCTGCCGTAGTTGATGGCGACGCCCGAGGCGTCGATCTCCCTGAGGCCGGCCTTCCGCGCTATAAGGCCGCGCACCCGGCAGCCGCGCACCAGCGCTGGCCCGCGCGGGTCGCCCAACCAGACCCCGGCCGCGGCAAGGGCCGGAAGCAACAGGTCTTCTTCGATGCCGCGCGCTTGCACCTCGGCCAATTCGCAATCGGCTTGCCGCAGCGCCTCGTCGTCGTCCAACACGACCCACGAACTCGCCGCGAACCGGCTCATTGCATCGCTGGATCGGATCAAGGCGCCATGGCGCAACGCGACGCGGACATCGCGCAGCGTCTCCAGCGGCGCCGCCAGACCCACCGCCGTCGCGTAGTCCGGCCGCAGCACAGCGCCCGCCATTGCGGGCCCGCCAACGAGCAGCCCCAGTCCCGCGGCAACCACCGTGGGCGGAACCATGCGGTCGGCGAAAGCCTCCGCGTTTCGGTTGAGCGCCCACGCGCCGGGCGCCGGCATCGTGACCGCCAGCACCGCCGCCGCGACTTCGGCCCCGCGTGTCTCCCGCCCAGTGCGAACCACGACAATATCGAGAGCGCCCGCCAACAGCCGGCTTCCCGCCAGCACCTGGTCGCCCTTGATTCGCGTCACAGGCGCCTCGCCGCCCCGAAGCGCGACCTCATCCACCAGCGCCGCGCCGTCGATGACCGCCGCGTC
>Ga0209040_10002729_pt1 | contig 13711 bp, 14 predicted proteins | sample BogFormECP12_OM3_FD_188240 | JGI IMG/M metagenome (GOLD analysis project Ga0209040, IMG submission 188240) | Bog forest soil microbial communities from Calvert Island, British Columbia, Canada - ECP12_OM3 (SPAdes) (version 2) | ecosystem: Environmental > Aquatic > Freshwater > Wetlands > Bog ...
CGAGCTGATGATCGAGAACGGCGAGTTCTACTCCAACCCGACGCTGCTGCATGCGATGGCGACCGCTCGTCGCGGCGAGCGCCGCCTCCATTTATTCGGCTTGCTTTCCGATGGTGGCGTGCATTCGCACCAGAAACATCTGTATGCGCTGCTGCGCATGGCCAAGATGAATGGCGTGGAGCGCGTTTTCTTCCACTGCTTTATGGACGGACGCGACACCTTGCCGACCAATGGCGCGGGCTACCTTGAACAGCTACAGCAGAAGATGCGTGAGTTTGGCGTGGGCAAAATTGCAACCGTCAGCGGGCGTTACTACGCAATGGACCGCGATCGCCGCTGGGAGCGCGAGAAGAAAGCCTTCGATGCCATGGTATACGGCGAGTGCGAGGCGCCGTACTCGACCGACCCGGTGCAGGGGGTGAAAGACTCTTACAACCGGGGAGTCACGGACGAATTCATCGTGCCGTTTGTTGTCATCAACGAACGCTACGAGCCGGTAGCTACCATTCGCGACGGCGACGTCTGCATCAACTTTAATTTCCGCGCTGACCGCGCGCGGCAAATCACGCGCTGCTTGTGTCGCAACAGCCACTTCACGCCGGAGGATGGCCGGGAACTGGAAGGCGCTGACGATCTCGACCACATCATCCCGCGCAATCGCGTGCCCGCAGATCTCGAGTATGTATGCATGACGCAATACGACAAGCATTTCACGCTACCTGTGGTTTCGCCGCCGGAGTCGCTGACCAATATTCTGGCTAACGTCATGGCGGACGGCAGCATGCGAAATCTTCGGGTAGCAGAGACCGAGAAGTACGCGCACGTCACCTACTTCTTCTCCGGCGGGCGGGAGGAGCCGTTCCCTGGCGAAGAGCGGATCTTGATACCGTCAGCGCGCGACGTCGGCACCTACGATCATAAGCCCGAGATGCGGGCGAACGAGATAACGCAGGCCGCGGTGGACGCGATCAAGTCCGGTGCGTTTGATCTCATCGTCATGAATTATGCGAATCCCGACATGGTCGGGCACACCGGCAAATGGGAACCCATCGTCACCGCGCTCGACGTCGTGGACGATTGCCTCGGCAAGGTCGAAAGAGCGGTGCTAGAATCTGGCAGCGTGCTCATCGTGACCGCCGACCACGGCAACGCTGAAGAGAAGATCGATCTCAAGACGGGCAAAGAGCTGACCGCGCACACCGCGAATCCGGTGCCGTTCGTGTTGGTCGGCGATGGATCGGGGCCGCTGCACGCCGGCGGCCGCTTGTGCGACGTCGCGCCGACGATCTGCGCGTTGATGGGACTGCGCAAACCGGCGGAGATGACGGGCAAGAGCCTGCTTCCTTGACTGCGAACAGGTCGCGCGTGACATGATCTACATGCCCCCGGACTACCAGCCGACACCGCGCGAGCTCTATGATCTCGTCCTCACGCTCAAAGAGGCGATGGAATTCGGCTTCGCACGGGCCGACGCCAAGACCGCTCGCCTCGAAAGCGAGCTCGGCGAACGGCTCACGCGGCTCGAGAACCGGGTCACGCAGCTTGATGTGCGGGTCGCAGGCGTCGAGGGGCGGCTCACAGCTCTGGAAAGCCGGATGGCGGGGCTTGAACGCTGGGCGGCACGCATCGATGAGCGCCTGGACCGCATTGAGCTGCGCCTCGATCGCGTCGAGCTTCGCCTCAATCGCGTTGAGCTTCGCCTCGATCACGTTGAGCTTCGCCTCGATCACGTTGAGCTTCGCCTAAACCAGATCGAGCTCCATCTCGGCCTGGAGACCCCGCAAGACGCTTGATATCTGCGAGCGCTCGCATCGGCTCCCGTTCACACTTCGGCAACATCTCAATAATCGCACGCTCATAAGAGCGGCGTAGCCTTCGTGTCTCCAGCCGGTGCAGCTTCGCGCGCAGCCGGCCCTGACGGAGGCACGCAATGCAACTTCCTAATGCGCTTGCGAGCGCAGCGGCCGGCATGCAGGCGCAGACATCCCGCCTCGACGCCATCGCCGAAAATCTGGCCAACGCGGAGACGCCCGGTTACAGTCCACGGCGATCGGTGGTACGCGGTTTCGGCGAACAGATGCAAAACGCGGTGGTCGCCGCACCGGCCCAAGGAGCGCTGCGCCGCACCGGCGTTCCCACCGACCTGGCCCTGGTCGGTCCCGGTTATTTCGCGGTAGCGGGCACGAGCGGCGTCGAGTACACGCGCGACGGCCGGATGTCGCTCGATGCCGATGGCGCGCTGTGCGACGTGCGCGGCAGACACGTGCTCGGCTCGCTCGGCGCGGTACACCTTCCGCCTGGCGCTGCCATCCACGCGGATGGCCGCGTCTTCTCGCACGGCCGCGTCATCGACCGCCTGCGCATCGTCGACCTCGAAACTGGAAGACCGCAACGCGGGCGTGCGTCAGTCCGCGCGGGCTATCTCGAGGAGTCCGGCGTCGACCCGATCGCGGAGATGACCTCGCTCGTCGCAGCCGAGCGGGCGTTCGAGGCCGACCAGAAAGCGGCGCAGCAGACGGACGAAGCGCTTAAGCGCGCGGTCGTCGAGCTGCCGGCGGTGAAGCCGTGAACCGCGCTTTAGCCGCAGGCGCGTCGGGCATGGCCGCGCAGCAAAACGTGCTCGATATCATCGCCGCCAACCTCTCCAATGTCGACACGCCCGGCTTTCGTGCCGACCGGCCTGAGTTCGCGTCGCTGATCGGTCCCGATGGCCGCGGCATGGGCGCACTATCGCAGCACTCCGTGCGCCTGTTCTCCCAAGGCAAACTCGATGCGACCAGCAACGATTTCGATCTCGCGATCGACGGCCAAGGACTATTCGAAGTGCGAAGCGCCTCCGGCGCCGTCGCCTACACGCGCGCGGGCAACTTCGCTCGCGATGTCGCAGGGATGCTCCGCTTACCCAACAATGCCGCGCTCGCGCACGTCCGCTTGCCGGCCGGCACGCTGTCGGTGACGTTCGATCAAGACGGGCGCATTCACGCACGGGTCGCCGGCAAACCCGCTGCGGTCGACGCCGGACGCATCGGATTGTGCTCGTTTGCGGATCTGTCCGCGCTGCGCCTGGGCGACGACGGTCTGTTCTACGCCTCGCGCGACGCCGGGCCGGTGGTGCGCGGCGCGCCCGACTCGGGCGGCTTCGGCAAGCTGCGCCAGCATTGTCTCGAGCGCGCGAACATCAATGTGGTCAACGCGATGATGTCCGTGCTCGCGGCGCAGCGCGCGTACGAGGCTAACGCGAAAAGCGTGCAGGCCGCCGACGAGATGCTGCGCCTCGCGAACAACCTTGAGCGCGGGTAGCACCGTGGAACCGCGATTGCTCGACGCCTGCCGGCAGTTCGAGGCCGTGATGATCCGCCCGCTGATCGAAAGCATGGGACTCGGCCGAATGCGCGGCTGGGATTCCGATGATGGCGATGCGGGCAGCGGCACCGGCGCGGACGGTCTGATGTATTCGCTGTTCACCGATGCGCTCGCGCTGGCGCTAGCCCGCGACGGCGGTCTTGGGCTGGGTGAAGAGCTCGCGCGTGCATTCGCACCGCGTCAACCATGATCGCGTTTTCATGCACCGCGCTCGATGCGCTTGCCGCCACCCACGCGGCGACGCGCTCGCGCGAGGATCGCGACCGGCTCTGCGAAGCGGCGATGCCGTTAGTCCGGCGCATCGCAATGGTCGTCCGCCGGCGGCTTCCCTCTCACTTCAGCTACGAAGACCTCGTCGGCGACGGCTGCGTCGGCCTGCTGCGCGCGGTCGATCGATACGACCCGGCGTTCGGCGTCTCGTTCGAGTCGTGGGCGGGTCGCATCGTGCGCGGCGCGATGCTCAACGGCTTGCGCCGCATGGATGCGGTGCCCGAACGCGTGCGTCGCGATGCCCGAGCGCTCGAGGAGGCGCGCTGGATCGTCGCGCAACGCACCGGCTACGCGCCGAACGATCGCGAAGCCGCGCGGACCGCCTGTTTGAGCCGATCCAAGCTCGCCGCCGTGCACGAAGCGGGCAAGCACAGCTCGTTGTCGATCGATGGTCCGTCTGCAGGCGCGCAGAGCCCGCCGATCTCCGAGCGCCTGGCCTCGCCTCAATGCGATCCTGCGTCCGAGACCGCCGAGCGCGCGCTGCGAGAGGTCATCGCCACCGCGGTCGATGGCCTGCCACCGCGCGAGCGGTCGATCGTGCTCGCGTTCTACTGCCGCGAAGCGACGTTCGGCGAGATCGGACGCGTGCTCGGCGTGAGCAAGCAACGCGTCTCCCAGCTGCATGGCCGCGCGCTTGCTTTGTTGCGCTCCAAACTCGAGCTGCTGGCGGCTGACATATGAGCGTCGGCCGGCCTCCGGGCACGAATGATCTTGCTCGGGTGCTCACCCACGGCGCCAACGCCCCGGCGGCTCCTGACGCGCCTGAAATCGTGGACGATCATGAGATCGTGCCGGCCGGAGGCCATACCCCCGCTCTCGATCTGATCACGTTGAGCGCTCGCGCATGGTCGCTCGTACGAGCCGGTTTGGCCGTCAGAGCATTCGTCATGACGGCGCTGACGCGCACCTACCGGACGTTAGTGCTTCGCGGCCGGACCGTGATACTGGAGTTCGGCGTGTACCGCTGACGCGGTCTTATGAAGACTCGCGCATGATGATGTCGTGCTCGGTATCCGAGGGCAGCGGGATCGACGGAACCATTCCGCCGTCTCGCGCGGCAGCGACCTCTTCGTCGAGCAGCGCGCTGTGGCGCGCCAAGAACGCCCGTAGATTCTGTTTGACCGCGGCCACCTGATCGTTGTGGCGCTGCAGCTCGCGCTTGGCATCGGCGATGTGCGTGCGCACGTCCGCCAACACCTGTTCGAGGTCGAGTTTGGCGCTCTGCTTGACGAGATCGGCTTCTTTGTGGGCTGAGGCCTTGACCTCGTCGGCCGTGCGCTGCGCGAGCACCAGGGCGCTCTGAAGGCTCTCCTCCATCGCCTTGTACTGCGCGACTTTCTCCTGCAGCTCGCCCACGCGCGCCTCGAGCTTGGCGCGCTCGTCGATCTCGACCTCGAGCGTCTCGATGATCTCGTCGAGGAACGAGTCTACCTCTTCGCGCGCGTACCCCTGCAGCGCTTTCTTGAACTGCTTGTGCTGGATGTCGACTGGTGTGATCTTCATGGCCTGCTCTCCGGCTACCACGCCTCGTACGAGCCGCCCACAGCCTGCTCCGGTTCTTTGGAGTTGACCTGGACGTTGCTCGGCACGAAGAGGAAGATTCCCTCGGACAGGCGCTGCATCTTGCCGTCGAGCGTATAGACGACCCCGCTGAGGAAGTCGATGACGCGCTGCGACAGCGCCCGGTCCGCGCCCACGAGGTTGACGACGACGAGCAAGCGGGCGCGCAGGTTGTCCGCGATGTCCGTCACCTCCTCGTACTGCCTGGGGTGGAAGACGGACACGCCGATCCGGCGCGCGCCGCGCGCGTCGTTGATCGGGACGACTTTGGGCTTGCCTTCGTCGTCGAACAGGTCATCCTCGAACTCGTCGGAGTCCCTGAACCCGATCGAGTTGACGATGCTCGACCAAACACCCATGAGCGTTATACCTTGCCTTTCGCGGGGCGCTGCCCGAACAACGCGGTGCCCACGCGCACCATCGTCGCACCGCTGGCCACCGCCGCTTCGAGATCTCCCGACATGCCCATCGAGAGCAGATCGACCGCGCGATGCGCGCGCGCGAGCTCGTCGTACGCTGCCGCCGCGTGTTTGAACGCCGCCGGCGACTGCGACGTGTCGGCCGGGCCTACCGCCATGACGCCGCGCAGACGCAGATGCGCCAACGCCGCCAATTCGTTGCCCAGCATCCCGACCTGTTCGGGTGCGACACCGTTGCGGTCATCATGCGCGACGTTGACCTGGATCAAGACGTCGAGCGTCTTGCCCGCCTCGCGTGCGCCGCGGTCGAGCGCGTGGCCGAGCTCGATGCCGTCGATGGTCTGGACGACATCGAACAAAGCCGCGATCTTGCGCGCCTTGTTGCTTTGGATCCGGCCGATGAAATGGCGCGTGCAGCGCGAAGGCCAGGCGACGCGGACGAATTTCGCCTGCGCTTCCTGGTAATAGTTCTCGCCGATATCTGCGATATTCGCCTCGATAGCCGCCTCGATCGCCTCCGGCCCGAAGCCTTTGGTGACTGCAAGGACGCGGACTGCGGATGCGTCCCTGCCGGCGAGCGCGCACGCCCGTTCGATTCGTCCGCGCAGCTCCCGCAGGGCCCGCGCGACATCCCGAACCGGCGCACCGGCTTCGGCATCACTCACACGTTCGATTCGTTCCAAGGTGCGGGCCAGTTATCCTTCGGCCGGCTTCGCGCCCAGCGACTCCATCACGCCGGTCCGCCAGTTCGAAAAACGGCCGTCGATGATCGCCGCGCGCGCCGCCGCGCTCAACTGCTCCAACATCCACACGTTGTGCAGGCTCACCAGCCGCGGCGCGAGCGATTCGTTCGCGCGGAAGCAATGCGCGAGATATGCGCGCGAGAAGCGTTTGCAGGTCGGGCACGAGCAGGCCGGATCAAGCGGCCCGAAGTCAGTCGTATAGCGGGCGTTGCGCAGGTTCAGTCGGCCGCCGGCCGTGAGCGCGAGCGCGTGCCGGGCGCTGCGCGTCGGATACACGCAGTCGAACATGTCCACGCCGCGGCCGATGCACGCGAGCATATCTTCAGGCGTGCCGACCCCCATGACGTAGCGCGGCTTGCCGGCCGGCAGCTGCGCCGCGGCGATCTCGACCATCTCGAGGCCGCGGCTCTTGGCTTCGCCGACCCACAGCCCGCCGATCGCATAGCCTGGAAAATCGAGCGCCGCCAGCGCGCGCGCGTTCTCGCGGCGCAACGCCTCGAACGTCGAGCCTTGGACGATGGCGAAGGTCAGCTGATCGTCGCGGGTGCGCGCGCGTTTGGCGCGCTCGGCCCAGCGCAGTGTCCGCTGCGCCGCTTCGCGCGCGCGCGACTCGTCCACGCCGGCCGGCGCGACGTCGTCAAGCACCATCGCGATGTCGCTGCCGAGGCGCTCTTGCAGCCGCACCACCGACTCCGGCGTGAAGGTGTGGCGCGTGCCGTCGAGATGCGACGCGAAGTGATAGCCTTCGTCGTCGACCGACCCGAGCGTCGCGAGCGAGAACACCTGAAAGCCGCCGCTGTCGGTGAGGATCGCACCGGGCCAGCTCATGAACGCGTGCAGTCCGCCGGCGCGTTCGATCACCTCAGCGCCGGGTCGCAGATACAGATGATAGGCGTTGGCCAGCACGATGTGTGCGCCGCTGGCCACCAGCTCGTCGGGCGTCAGGCCCTTGACGCTGGCTTGCGTGCCGACGGGCATGAAGATAGGCGTCTGCACATCGCCGTGCGCCGTGCGCAGCGTGCCGGCTCGGGCGGCGCCGTCGGTGGCCTCGAGCGTGAAGGCGCCCACGCTGACGTTCATGGCGCGCCGCCCGTGCGCAGCCGCGCGACAAGCGCCGCGAAACCGTCGGGCCACGGCGCATCGAACGACAACGGCGCGCCGCTCACGGGGTGCACGAAGCGCAACCTCGCGGCATGCAGCGCCTGGCGCTCGATCCCCAGGCCGGGATAGCCTGCCCCGTAGATCGGATCGCCGACGATCGGGTGGCCGATCGCCGCGCAGTGGACGCGGATCTGATGCGTGCGCCCCGTCTCCAGCGTCACGCGCAACAGCGCCGCCCGAGCTGCCTTCGAGCGGTCGAGTTTGCTCGACCGAGCAGAGCGCTGCGGCCCGACCTCGTACGTCTCGACCGTCCGATAATGCGTGACCGCGGGTTTGCCTTCGTGCCGTACCGCGAAGCGTGTGCGCGACGCGGGATCGCGCGCGAGCGGCGCGTCGATCGAGCCGCTGTCCGCCGGCGGCACGCCCCAGACGACGGCGTCGTATTCGCGTTCGACGTGGTGCGCGGCGATCGCAGCGGACAGCGCGCGCATCGCGCGCTCGCTTTTCGCGACGACGAGCAAACCCGAGGTGTCTTTGTCGAGGCGATGCACGATGCCGGGGCGCGCCGAGTCGCCGAGCGCGGGCAGCGAGCCCATGCGCGCGAGCAGCGCGTTGACGAGCGTTCCCGACCGGCTGCCCGGCGCGGGATGCGTCGCCATGCCGGCGGGCTTGTCGACGACCGCGATATCGGCGTCGTCGTACAGGATGGCGAGCGGGATGTTCTCTGGTCCGGGTTCGCGGACGCCGCGATCGGGCACGACCGCTTCGACGCGTTCGCCCGGCTTGAGGTGATGCGCCGGTTTGGCCGGACGGCCGTCGATGCGCACCATACCGGATCGGATCAGCGCGGACATCTCGGCGCGCGAGCGCTGCGTGCGTGTCGCCAGCACCGCGTCCAAGCGCCCGCCCGCCTCGGTGTCCGTCGCCGTGAACGCGACGGTCTGGCTCACGGCTCCGCTGGACTGCGTTCGGACAGCGGCGGGGACACGGCTTGCGCGGCCGGCGCGGCGGCGGCTTGCTGTCTGCGTTCGTGCACCAGGATGCGCAGCAGCAGCAAGGCCACGCCGATGGTGATCGATGAATCGGCTACGTTGAAAACCGGATAGCCGGTCGTCTTGAAATCGATGAAGTCGATGACGTAGCCGAGGCGCACGCGATCGAGGATATTCCCGACGGCGCCGCCGAGTATCAGGCCGAACGCCGTGTGGGTGAGCAGCGTCGCGCCTTCCTGGCGGTACCAGTAATAGAACACCAACACGACCGCCAAGGCGAAGCCGGCCAAGAGCAGCGGGTGCGAGCCGAACATCCCGAACGCACCGCGGTGGTTCTGCACGTAGGTGAGCCACAGCACGTGCGGTATGACGATGCGGCTCTCATCGGGCAAGAAGTGCGTCGCGATGGCGTGTTTGGTGAGTTGGTCGAGCCCGACGACGAGCGCTGCCACCAAGAAGAACACGAACGACATGTCGCTGACGGTTCTACGCGGATGCAGGCCTGACCTCATACGCGTCCACCAGCGTTTCAAGCCTGCGCCCCGTGAGCAGCGAGATGTACGCGGGCACGAGCGGCAGCACGCACGGCGAGATGAAGGATACGACGCCGGCGAGGAACACGGCCCCAAAGGTGAGCGCGCCGCCGCCGAGGTCCGGCCCCGTGCCGACGTTGGCGAGCGCGGGAAATTCTTTGTACAGGAAACCGGTGAAGCGCAAGAACGAATTGGTGACGAGGATGAGACCCATGCCGATCACGATCGTGCCGGCGACGATCTCGATGGCGTGCAGATATCGTCTGAAGCGTTTGAGAACGGGCAGCACGTAGTTGAGCGCTAGTCCGGTCAAGATGAACGGGATCCCCAAGCCGAGCGAATAGACGAGCAGATACGCCACGCCGAGCCCGACGCTGCTCGTGCTGCCTGCGAGCGCGATCACAGCCGCGAGCACCGGCCCGATGCACGGCGACCAGCCGGCCGCAAAGCCGATCCCTGCCACCAGTGTCGCAGGATACGACGTGGAGGTGTGCGCGAAATGCAAACGCTTATCCATAGCGAGGAATGGGATGCGGAACAGGCCCATCATGTTGAGTCCGAGAAGGATGATGACGACGCCGATGACGCGCGCGATGAGCACTTGGTGCTCTTTGAACAGCGCGCCGAGCGCGCTCGCCGACGCACCGGCCAGCACGAAGACCAGCGTGAACCCCAGCACGAACACGATCGAGTGCGCGAGGAGTTCTCGCCGGACTGAGATGGGAGCTGGCGCGGATTCGACGGATCCGGCGGCGGTGCTCATCGGGCGTGGTTCCTTGTAGACGCTCGGGTCGGTCCGGAGGTGATTGATTGCTCGCCGTTCTTCTCGATGCCGGTCACTGGTTCTCGTATCCGCACATCGATCCGGTCGCGATCCATATCCACGGGGATTTCGGGATCCGCTGGTACGGGCTGTCGTATGTTATCGGCGCCCTGCTCGTCTACCTCCAGTTGCAGAGCAAGAGCAGCCGCGCGCGCACGGGACTGACCGTCGAACAGGCGCAGGAATTCATCGTCTATACGATGATCGGCATCATCATCGGCGGCCGGCTCTTCTTCCTCGTCGCCGATATGCTCACGCCGCTTTCAGCCGGCGGCCATTCGCTGGATTATTATCTCGCCAACCCGCTGCAGATCATCGCGATCTGGACCGGCGGCATGGCGTTCCACGGCGGACTGATCGGCGGTATCGCGGGCGCGGCCATCTACGTGAACCATATCAAACTGTCCATCTGGAAAGTGCTCGACGAGGCGGTGCTGTGGCTGCCGGTCGCGATCTTCCTGACTCGCTGCACGAACTTCATCAACGACGAGTTGCCAGGCCGCGTGACCGGCTCGCCGATCGGCATCCTGTTCCCCGGAGTCCCTGGCTACCGCTACCCCTCGCAGCTGTTCGAAGGCATCGGCATGGTGCTCGTCGTGCTGCCGCTGGTGTGGTTCATCCGCTCGCGGCCCGACTTCTTCCGGCCGGGTGCGGTCTTTTGGTCGTTCATCGCCGGCTACGGACTGGTGCGCACGATCGTCGAATTCTATCGCGAGCCGGGCATCATTCTGTTCGGCTTGACGGGCGCGCAGTATCTGACCATTGCGATGGTGATCCTGGGCGTCGTGATGATCTGGCTCGGGCAGCAGCAGCCGATGCCGACCGCAGCCGCGGTCAAAAAGCCCGCGGCCGCCGGCAAGCCGGCGTCGAAGGCGTAGTCCCTCAGCTCACCTTGCGCACGGTGACCGCGAGCGACTCTGCGCGGACCACCTCGACCTTGACGGCCAATGTCTGCTCCATGATGTACTCGCGCCAGGCGTCGACCGCCGCCTCGTAATCCGCGTCAGCCGCAATGGTGACGGAGATCCGATCGCTGATGTGCAGCGCGGCGTGCTTGCGCGCGTCCTGCACCGCGCGCACGACCTCGCGCGCGAGCCCTTCTTTCATGAGATTCTCGTCCACGCGCGTGTCCAGCGCGACGAGCATGCCGTTGGATTCGGCTGACGCCAGACCGCGGGCCGACTTGCTGTCGACGAGCACATCGTCAGGCCCGAGCGAAAAGGTCTCGCCGCTAGCCGAGACGTCGAAGGTGCGGCCTTCAGCGGCCGCTATGGCGATCTCGCGCGCATCGACGGTGGCGAGCGCTTTGCGCAGCGCGGCCAGCTTGTTGCCATAGCGCGGACCCAAGCGCGGCAGGTTCGGACGGATGGCATATTCGATGAAGGCAGCGTCCAGCCCGACGACTTGCAGTTCCTTGACGTTGAGCTCTTCGAGCACGAGAGCTCGGAAGCGCGTCAGCGCGGCACCGTCGGCGGCCGAGCGCGGACGCACGTACGCGATCGGCAGCGGCTGGCGGGTCTTGATCTTGGCCGCGGCACGCACCTGGCGCCCGAGGTCCACCGTCTCCTGGGCGACGCGCATCGCCGCCACCAGCGCCGCGTCGACTCGTTCTTGCTGCGCCTGCGGCCAGGGCACCAGATGCACGCTCTCCGGCGCCTGCTTGTCGAGCGATCGCACGAGCATCTGATACACCGATTCCGCCAGCATGGGCGCGAACGGCGCCACAAGCAGGCCGATCGCGTAGAGCGACTCGTACAGCGTGCGATACGCGGCCGCTTTGTCGGCGCCTGTGCCGGACGCCCAGAAGCGGTCGCGCGACAGGCGCACGTACCAGTTGGACAGCTCGTCCACGAAGCTCTCGATCGCGCGCGCCGCGCCTTGCGCATCGTACAGCTCGAGGCGCCGGGTCACATCCGCGGTCAGCTCGGTCAGCCGCGCCGCCGCCCAGCGGTCCATGTCCGGCCGTTGCCGCAGCGGCACATCGGCGGGGATGCCGATCGCGTCATCGTTCGCGTATAGCGTGAAGAAGTTGACCGTGCTCCATAGTGTGTTGAACAAGGCGTGCGTGCCTTCGCGGACCAGCTCAACCGAGGCGCGCTTGGCCACGCCCGGCGGGCTCGACGCGAAGAAGTACCAGCGCAGCGCGTCTGCGCCGAGCGCATCGAACACCTCCCATGGATCGAGCACATTGCCTTTGCTCTTGCTCATCTTCTCGCCGCGCTCGTCCACGACATGGCCGAGACAGACGACGTTGCGGTAGGCCGGCGCCGCGAAGCGTTGCGGATCCAAGGCGTTGAGCATGGTGCCGATGGCGTGCAAGCTGTAGAACCAGCCGCGCGTCTGATCGACCGCCTCGCAGATGAAATCGGCAGGATAGAAGCGCGCGAACTGCTCCCCGTTCTCGAAAGGATAATGCCACTGCGCGTACGGCATCGAGCCGGAATCGAACCATGCGTCGATCACTTCGGGCACGCGCCGGTATTCGCGCCCCTCGTGCATGAATGTGATCTCGTCGATCGCCGGCCGATGCAGATCGAGCTCCGAGAGGTCGCGCCCGGCGCGATCCGAGAGCTCTTTGACGGAACCGATGCAGATGTGGTCCGAGCCGTCCGTCCACAACGGCAGCGGCGTGCCCCAGAAGCGCTCGCGCGACAGCGCCCAGTCGACGTTGTTCTCCAGCCAGTTGCCGAAACGGCCCTGCTTGACGTTCTCCGGCACCCAGTTGATGACGTCGTTGTTCGCGAGCAGCTGCGTCTTGAACTCGGTCGTGCGGATGAACCACGCGGTCTTGGCGATATAGAGCAGCGGGTCGTCGGTGCGCCAGCCGAACGGATACGTATGCCGGATCGTGCCGGAACGGAACATCAAGCCGCGCTGCTTGAGGTCGGCGATGATCGGCGGATCCGCGTCCTTGAAGAACGCGCCGGCTGCGACCGCCACCTCGGACACGACGTGCCCCGTGTAGTCGACGCTGTAATAGATAGGGAGATCGCACGATTTGCCCAGCGCCAGATCGTCCGGGCCGTACGCCGGGGCGACGTGCACGATGCCGGTCCCGTCCTCGGTGGTCACGAACGGCGCGGGGATGACGTAGTAGCGGTCCTTCTCGCTGACGCAATAGTCGTACGGCGGCGCGTAGCGCGTGCCGGCAAGCTCGCGGCCGCTCACGCGCCGGACGACCGCCGCTTCATCGTCACCGAACACTTTTGAGATCAGCGGCTCGGCGACGATGAGCTTTTCGCCTTCCCGCTCTACGACCGCATAGGTGACGTCGGGATGCACGGCGAGCGCCATGTTCGCAGGCAGCGTCCACGGAGTCGTCGTCCACGCGAGGAACGAGGTCGTCGGATCGTCCTTGAGCCGGAAACGCACGTACACCGACGGGTCGTCGGTCTCGCGATAGCCGAGCGCGACCTCCGCGTCCGATAACGTCGCGCCGATGCGCGGGTCGTATGGCACGGACTTATAGTCCTGTTGGATGAGTCCGCGATCCCACAGCTGCTTGAGCAGCCACCACACCGTTTCGATGTAGCTGTTGTCGAGCGTGACATACGGGTGTTCGAGATCGGTCCAGTACGCCATGCGCATGGTCATGCTGTTCCAGTCGCTGACGTAGCGATATACGCTTTCGCGACAGCGCCGGTTGAACTCGGCGATGCCGACCTCGGCCTCGAGCCGGCTCTTGTCCAGGATGCCGATCTCTTTTTCGACCTGATGCTCGACCGGCAACCCGTGCGTATCCCAACCCGCCTTGCGCAGGGCGAAATGCCCGCGCATGGTCCAAAAGCGCGGATACAAGTCCTTGAAGGCGCGCGCCAGCACGTGATGGACGCCGGGCTTGCCGTTGGCCGTCGGCGGACCTTCGAACATCACATAAGGTGCGCCGCGCTTGGTCTGCTCCAGCGAG
>Ga0209040_10002730_pt1 | contig 13710 bp, 10 predicted proteins | sample BogFormECP12_OM3_FD_188240 | JGI IMG/M metagenome (GOLD analysis project Ga0209040, IMG submission 188240) | Bog forest soil microbial communities from Calvert Island, British Columbia, Canada - ECP12_OM3 (SPAdes) (version 2) | ecosystem: Environmental > Aquatic > Freshwater > Wetlands > Bog ...
GCATGAGGGGGCGTTCAGCTGGGAGGGCAAGCACTTCACTCACCGCCACGTCAACATCTGGCCGCCGGTCTATCAACGCCCGCACCCGCCGATGTGGGCCGCGACCGGCGACCCCGAGACCTCGGCCGAGCTCGGTCGCCGCGGCATGATCAACGCGCTTGTCTTGCGCGGCCCGGAAGCCAGCAAGCGCGCCTTCGACGCCTACCGTGACGCGCGCCGCGAGGCCGGCCTGCCGGCGCCGGGAACCGACCGTTTCGCTTATGCCGCTTTGTGTTATGTCGGCGATACCGACGAGGAAGGCGTGCGTGTCGGCAGCAAAACCTTGTGGTTTCTCAACACCAGCCTCAAGCAAGCGCCGCAATTTTCGCGGCTGATGCCAGGACGGCAGCCACCGGAGGTCACCGCGCAGAATTATCGCACCCAACCACGCCCGGGCGCGCAGGCGATGCGGCGCCCAGCAGACAGCCTGATCGGCATCAACGCCAAGCAGGCGATCGCCCGCGGCATCCTGTGCGCCGGCAACCCGGACACCGTCTACAAGCAGATCATGGACATCTACGCCAAGGTCGGCGGGTTCGGCCATTTCATCTTTATCGGCCGCTCGGGCTTTCTCGACCATCAAGAGGCCGAGAAAGGCATTCGGCTTCTGGCCAAGGAGGTGCTGCCGCGCCTGCCGGCGGCCACGCCGACGCCCGCGGCCGAGCCGGCCCGCGCCGCTGACTAGCCAAGGGGAGAGAGGCGATGAACGACGCGACACCCTGGATCGATCCCGAGCTCGTCGCTGCGGGGCAGCTGCTGCAGAGCCGCGGCCTGGTTGCGCCGGACCGCACGCAGGCGTCGCTTTCGGTGGTGCGTGCCGCGGTCGACCGCATCGGGATGTTTCTCGGCGAGGGCTCCGTCCCGCTGCGGCGCGAACGGGATCTGAGCCTGCCGGGGCCACACGGGCCGGTGCCGTGCCGCCTCTACCTGCCGGACGACACGGAAAAGCCGCCGCTGATGATCTATGCGCATGGCGGCGGGTTCATGCAGGGCAGCCTGTCGAGCTGGGATGCAATGCTGCGCGAGCTGGTCCGCCAGAGCGGGGTTGCCGCGCTGTCGGTCGACTACAAGCTGTCGCCCGAGCATCGTTTCCCTGTCGCCTTTGAGGAAATGGTTGCGATGATCCGGCTTGCCGGTCGTGAGGGCGCGGGCCTCGGCATCGATCCGACGCGGCTCGCCGTCGGCGGCGACTCTGCCGGCGCCAACCTGGCGCTGGCCGCCGCTGTCGCGGGGCGCGATGCCGGCGAGCGCGCGCTCGGCTTTATGCTGTTGATCTACGGCTGCTTCTCGACCGACACCGCGAGCGAGTCCTGGCAGCGCTTCGGACGCGGCGCTGGCCTGTCGCAGACCCAGATGCGCTGGATCTGGGAGACCTATCTCGAACGGCCGGAGCAGCAGAACGATTGCCGCGCCGCTCCTATTCTCGCCGACCTCGCGGGTTTACCCCCGGCCCATCTGGTCGTCGGCAACCTCGACCCGCTGCTCGACGACAGCCACCGGCTCGCTACCGGCCTCAAACAGGCCGGGGTGCCTTCTGAGTTAAAGGTCTATGAAGGCCTAAACCACGGCTTTATTCGCTACGGCCGCCTGATTGCCGCCGCCCGCCGCGCTGTCGGCGACTGCGCCGCCGCACTTTCGAAGGGGCTGGCCGCAGCGTAAACCCTCACCCACCAAGCCCTGCGGGCGCGGTCCTCCCTCTCCCGTCGTGCCGTGCGGGAGAGGGGCTTGCGCTCACCTAAGGCACGGCCTCCGTCGCCAATTCCGGCACGTCCTTGAACACCGCCGTGCTGTCGCGCGTCTCCTGCATCGTCGGGAAGTGATAGCCGCATTTCGGGCAAGGCTCCGCCAGAACCGCCTGCTCGATGTGCAGGTCGAACGGCTTGTCCTGGATGTGTGCACAGGTCGGGCACACGCGGATCAGGCGGGCTCTCTTGAACTCGAAGTTCGTGATGATGTCCTCCATGATCGCGCCGGAGCGGACCGCCCATTCCTTGGCATGCTTGTGGTAGGTGTTCATGTGCCAGTCGTTCAGAGCCTCATAGCTCGTCCAGAAGCTGACCTCGTTGTGCCAGGTCGGGTCCTGGGGATGCGTCCACCAAGTGAGGTGGAGGAAGCCCGGCAGGGTCTTCAGGTGGTGCCGCACATCGGCAAAGACGATCTTGAACTTCTCGTAATCGTCAGTGCTGGAAAACCGAACCCGCTGCATACTCTGGTAGATCGCCATCTCTGATCACCCCCGCTGTCGTCGGGCGGACCGTCTCTTCCGCCGCTCTGGTTTGGGACAGCCGACCTTAGCTTTAACGCAAACTTTGGGCCAACGCAGTTTCTTGCCAAGAGCCCGGAAATCCTGGCGGCCGCGCGGGTCGCCTATGAGGCGAGGTGACGCCTCGCCTTCCTGCGATCCGCGCGCTGCTGTGCCGGCCCCTGCGCGCGGGTCAGGTTATATGCGGTGTTGACCAGCGCGACGTGCGAGAAGGCCTGGGGGAAGTTTCCGACCTGGCGAGACAGATGCGGGTCGAACTCCTCTGCGAGCAGTCCGACATCGTTGCGCAAAGACAGCAGGCGCTCGAAAAGCTCGCGGGCCTCATCGACGCGGCCTTGCAGGATGTAGTTGTCGGCCAGCCAAAAGCTGCAGGCCAGAAAGGCCCCCTCCCCGGGAGGCAAGCCGTCCACCAGCTCCCCGGTGTCGTATCGCATCACGAAGCCGTCGACGACGAGGCGCCGCTCGATCGCCTTGACTGTTCCGACGATGCGCGGATCGCTCGGTGGCAGGAAGCCGACGAGCGGAACCAGCAACAGGCTCGCGTCGAGCGACTTTGACCCGTAAGCTTGGACGAAGCTGCCGAGGTCTGGGTCAAATCCATGCCGGCAGACATTCTCGTGAATGTCGTCACGTACTCGCCGCGTGGCCTCGATCGCACCGTCGCCGCCGACCTGCTCGCCGACTTGCTCCAGGATCTTAACGGCCCGGTCGAAGGCAACCCATGCCATGACCTTAGAGTGTGTAAAGTGTTGCGGCGGCCCACGTACTTCCCAAATGCCCTCGTCAGGGTGCCGCCAGATTCGCGCCAAGTGACCAAGAACGGTGCGGCCAATCGCGATGCCTCGATCGACCGTCGGCAGGCCATGGACATGGGCATGGTACAGAGCGTCGAGAATCTCGCCGTAAACATCGAGCTGCGTCTGCTGGACCGCCGCATTCCCGATCCGCACCGGGCGAGACCCTTCGTACCCCGGCAACCAGGGAACCTCCCATTCGGCCAGCCGGCGCTCACCCCCGAGGCCATACATGATCTGCAGCTGATCCGGACTGCCCGCTACGGCGCGCAGCAGCCAGTCGCGCCATGCTCGCGCCTCGTCATAAAAGCCCGAATTCATCAGGGCCAGCAGGGTGAAGGTGGCGTCGCGCAGCCAGCAATAGCGATAGTCCCAATTGCGCGTGCCGCCGATCTGTTCGGGCAGCGAGGTCGTCGGTGCCGCGACAATTCCGCCGGTCGCGGTAAAGGTCAGGCCCTTCAGCGCGACCAGAGAGCCCTTGACGGCATCGGTCCAAGGACCGGCGGGACAGCAGCGCGACGACCATCGCCGCCAAAAGGCCTCGGCCCTGCGCAATGCCTGCTCTGCATCTATGGGCTGTGGCCGCGGAAGATGGGAAGGCCCATGGCTCATCACGAACGGGATCGTCGCTCCGGCGCTGACGTCGAATTCGCCGACAGTCTTCAGATCCTCGCCGCGGAGCGGCGCCGATGTGCGCAAGACCACCCTCTCGGGGCCGGCGACAGCGGATATCCCGCCATCCGGAAGCCGCGCGACCCAAGGCACGACAGCGCCGTAATCGAAACGCAGGATGAACTCGGTTTGCATCAGGACATGACCGCGCAGCCCGCGGACCAGCCGCACAATGTCCGAGGAGCCATGCCGCAGGCCGATGAAATCGACCACCTCGACGGCGCCCTCGGCGGTCTCGAACATTGTCACGAGGATCAGCGAGCCGTTCAGATAACGCCGCTCGACGCGGCGGGCAGGGCCGGCCGGCGCAATCAGCCAGCGGCCATGCTCAGGCCCGCCGAGAAGCGCCGCAAAGCAGGCCGCCGAATCAAAGCGCGGCAAGCAGAGCCAGTCGATAGACCCGTTGCGCCCGACCAGCGCCGCTGCGGCGCAGTTGCTGATCAGCGCATAGTCTTCGATCCGCTGACTTTCTGGCATGACCTTCCCGTGCAGTTGCCCGGCGATGAATAACGCAGGACGGCGGTCCAACCAAGCGGATGGTTCGCAACTAGCTAGCGGGATTCGTCCGGTAGCCCTCCGATGGGCCGGAAGGATCTCAGGCAGGCCGCCGTGAGGAGCCTGCCTGAGGGTCAATCTGCGGTGATGGAGCCTAGGGGCCGCCATGACCGCCGGCCTTCGGACCGGCCCGGCGATGAATAACGCAGGACGGCGGTCCAACCAAGCGGATGGTTCGCAACTAGCGGGATTCGTCCGGTAGCCCTCCGATGGGCCGGAAGGATCTCAGGCAGGCCGCCGTGAGGAGCCTGCCTGGGGGTCAATCTGCGGTGATGGAGCCTAGGGGCCGCCATGACCGCCGGCCTTCGGACCGGCGTTGTCCGAATACGGGCGCGCGGCGACGTAGGGATCCCAATACGCCTTCGGCGCGGGATAAGCTGATCCCGCGTAGTAGTTATAATTCGGATAGTTGTACGCGTAGCCATACCCCGGATAATAGTAATACCATGGGCTTACTGAGTTGCTCGCTTGGTATCCCGGGTAGTTGTAAGGCGACCACGTATAGGTGTTTGGCCATCCGTAATAATTGTAATACTGGGTATGCCCGGTGGCTGCCGTTCCCGCGAGCAATCCGAGCCCGACAACCGCTGCTTTTGCCAGTGTCCGCATGGTTCAGCTCCAGATTCAGACTCTGCTGTGGTTGCTAAACATCAGAACGAGGGAAATCGTTCACCTGCTGTTTCGAAATCCTCGCTCCATCCAATAGGTTGAGATGTTAGGCGCTACTCAGCGCGTTTAGTGATGCAACGATCAGCAATCTATAGCGGAATTTTTGAGGTAATAGCAGTTCCACCGAGTATAAGATTTTGATCTTCTTTAGCTCTTGGGGCGATTTCTTGGCCCATAGCGGAAATCTCGTGCCGGCATGGGTTGCATTTGCGGCGACGCGTACCAACTCCTCCATCCTGACGAGACGTGACGGCGGCAGGGGATAAGTTTCAAATTGCCGAGCGTTGTCATGTGCCCTTCAGGGTCAGCGTGGGGGAAAGTGTAAGGTGGTGAGGAGACGGAGATATGGCTGATCGGAACATGCGATGTGCCCTGAGAGGCAAAGTTGCGAGCCTTTGCCTCGCCCTGTTTGTCGCTATGGGGTTTGTCGCTGCGGGCCTCTTCACGCCGGGATCGGCTGCGGTTTCTGATCCCCAGGACGCGCTCCGCGGCTTTTACGGGGTTTTGCTCGGCACCATGCGGGAGGGTCGCACGCTCGGGCAAAGCGGACGTTACGCCAGGCTGGCGCCGGTCGTCGACCGGACCTTCGACATCCCCTTGATGACCCGGCTCGCCGTCGGACCCGCCTGGGGGACGCTCGCCCCCGCGCAGCAGCAACAGTTGATCGGCGCGTTTGCGCACTATGTCGCGGCCACTTATGCCGATCGCTTCGACAGCTATTCGGGTGAACAGCTGCAAGTCACTGGGGAGCGGCCCAGCGGCACGGATGTCATGGTGCAAACGAGCATCGCCAAATCGAACGGCGAGGCGACGAGACTCGATTATCTGATGCGCCAGGATCAAGGCTCGTGGCGGATTTCCGATGTGTATCTCGACGGCACGATCAGCCAGCTAGCGGTACATCGATCGGAATTCCATTCGATCCTGCAGCGCGAAGGCGTCGACGGTCTGGTGATGGCGCTGAACCGGAAGGTCGATCTGCTGCGCAGCGTCGCCCGGTCGTCGTAAAGCCTTAGTCGGCGCCCCCTCGCTGGTCTTCCTCAGCTCCGTGACGACGGGCAAGGCTTCGCTGATCGGCATCGGAGCAGCCTCGCTCGCCGGAGATTTGAGCAGCGGCTCAAGCTCTGGTTCGAGGGCTTTGAGCAGCTGCACGGCAAGAGCGCTGGTAAAATGGTAGGAGCCGGCGATCGCGCCGGGGACATAAGCGGTGGTGCTCAAAAAGCGATCGCCGAGGAAGAACACAAACGTAGCGGTGCGGTCGACGACGCCCAGCGCAGCAGCGTGACGACGCGGAGTAGCCATCGGCTCCAACGGCCCAGGTCGCGCCGACTGATCGGGAGCAAGCGTCCCCAGACCACCTCGACCATCACCGCTGCCTCATATTTTTGACTTAGCGGTGACAAATGCCGGAGCGATCCGAAGCGATCCTTGGTAGCTACCCCTACTTATTCGCGATGGCGCTGGGTCGCAAGCGGGCAATCGGGATGGAAGCAACGAGCGCATGCTCTCTAGGGTCTGTTTCGCCGCTGGATCTGGTTTCTTGGGCAGGAGCTACAGGTTTTCGGACGACTTACCGGGGCGATAGAAGCCTCATCACCTACGGCCCTGTCGGCATCAGCCCCGCGGCGATGTGATATGCTGCATATTCACGTTGTGCACTACGTCCGGCTGGTCGCCTGCGCCCGACGAGATGATCAAACCGGCCGCGGTTTTTTAAGTCGAGCCCGTGGGGCCAGTCCGCTTTTTCAAGGAGACTCTCTTCAGCTGATGAACCCAGGCGAGTTCCGTCATGGATGATGTCGTTATCGCTCGGGCGCTGCATGTTCTCGCCGTCGTGATATGGATCGGCGGAGTCGCGATGGTGACCATGGTGGTGCTGCCGGCTATTCGACACGGCGATGTCGGCCCAAACCGCCTTCAGGTGTTCGAGGCCATTGAGCGGCGGTTCGGGTGGCCTGCCCGGATCGCCACGGTGATCGTCGGGCTGACGGGCTTCTACATGACGCAGCGCATGGAATTGTGGGAACGGTTCCGGTCGGGCGAGTTCTGGTGGATGCACGCCATGGTGTGCCTGTGGCTACTTTTCACGGTCGTGCTGTTTGTGGCCGAGCCGCTTATTCTGCACCGATGGTTCCATGCGCGGGCGAGTGCGACGCCCGATCCCGCCTTTGCCTTTCTGCATCGGACTCACTGGCTGCTGGTCGCACTCAGCCTCATCACGATACTCGGGGCCGTCGCCGGTAGCCAGGGAACGTCCCTGTTTTGATCGGTCGTGTCTCGACGGAGCGGGCATCGCGGCGTAAGCAGGTTGAGCAGATCAGAAGCCGGCAACTGAGCCGGCTCGACGGTGGGAGGGAAAGAGCATGATGCTGGAGGCAGACCGGATCGATAGGCCCATAGAGGACCCGGTGAGCAACGTGCTCAAATGGGTTTTGCTGGTAGTTGCCGTCGGGAGTTTCGCGATCCTCGGCTGGACGACAGACCTTACCTACAAAGCCGCTCCGCCCTTTCCCGACCGGTTTGTTACCTCTGACGGCACGGTTCTGATGTCAGCGGCCGACATCGAGGTCGGCAAGGCCGGCTTCCAGAAAGCTGACCTGATGGATTACGGCAGCCTCTACGGCATGGGGTCGTATTTCGGGGAGGATTACACGGCCGCCAATCTCGTGCGCCTCGCCACCCTGACGCAGGACAACCTTGCCAAGGCGAATGGCGGCAAAGCGTTGTCGGAACTGACGATGGAGCAGCGCGCTTCGACCAAAGCGGCGATGCAGGCCGAGCTGCAAGGCGTCGATCTGACCAAGCAAGTCGCTGTCATCCCCGATCCTCTGGCCGCCGCGATCACCGCGCTTCGGAGCGAGATCGTGCAGTCTCTGCTCCATCACGACTTCGCCAAGGGCTGGACGCAAGCTTACAGCCTCGATCAGCAGAGCGCCGAACAGACCGCGGACTTCCTGATCTATTCGTCGTTGACGACAGTCGCGCGCCGTCCTGGCACCGACGCGTCGTGGACGCAGAATTGGCCGTTTGAGCCGCTGGTTGGCAATACGCCGACAACCAGCACCTTCCGTTGGACCTGGATAAGCTTCTGCTTCACCTTCTTCGCCTTCGGCGCCGTGTTGTTCATCTATCAGCGGTTTCTGAACGATCCTGACCAGGCGCCTATGGACCCGGTGCTTGCCCGCTTTCGCCCCTTGACTGCGAGCCAGCGGCGGGTCGGCAAGTACTTTCTCGTCGTGGCGGGGGTGCTGCTGTTGCAGATTCTCGTCGGCTCGATCATGGCCCACTACTACTCGGATCGGACGAGCTTCTACGGCATCGAGGTCGATCGCTTCCTGCCCTTCAACTTCCTCCGGGATGTCCATATTCAGTCGCCGATTGTCTGGATCGGCCTGTCTTGGATCGGTGCGGCGCTGTTTCTCGCGCCGGCGATTAGCGGTGGCGAGCCGAAAGGTCAGGCCTTCCTCGTCGATGTGCTCTTCCGGGTCACGCTCCTGATCGTCGTCGGCGCACTCGTCGGCAACTATCTCGGGATCATGGGGTATATCCGCGAAGGCTGGTTCTGGTTCGGCAATCAGGGGCTCTCCTACATCCAGCTCGGCCGCGCCTGGCAGATCGGCTTCTTCGCCGGTCTGGTGATCTGGAGCCTGCTGGTGTTCCGCGCGCTTTGGCCGACCCGTACCACATTATTTCAAGCGACCCGCCAGTTCTGGTCAGGACGGATCCGCCTCGAGCATCTGATCTGGGCGTCCACCGTCAATATCGCGCTGCTGTACGTCTTCGGCATGATCCCGCTCCTGGGGATCGAGAAGTCCTTTACGATTTCCGACTTCTGGCGCTGGTGGGTGGTCCATCTCTGGGTCGAGCAGTCCTTCGAGTTTTTCGCGGCGGCGATCAGCGCCTACTTGCTGATGGCGGTCGGGCTTGTGTCGCGGCAGCTCGCCGAGCGGTCGGTCTATTTGGCGCTGATCCTGATCTTCCTTGGCGGCGTGCTCGGCACCGGTCATCATCTCTATTGGGCTGGCGAGCCCGGCCTATGGGTCCCGATGGGCACAATGTTCTCGTTTATCGAGGTGCTGCCCTTGGTGCTGTTGATCTTGGAGGCGATCCAGCAGCGGCAGCTGATCAAGGACGATCGGGAGTTCAAATACGGCCTTGCCTACACCTACATAATCGGCGCGGCGTTCTGGAATTTTGTCGGCGCCGGGGTCTTTGGGGGCGGCACGCTGAACGCGCCGCTGGTCAACTACTATGAGCACGGGACGTTTCTCACCCTCAACCATGCTCATACCGCGTTATTCGGCGCCTTCGGCCTGTTGGGGATCGGGCTGATCTACTTCTGCCTACGCTACATCGCCGCCGATCGGCAACCGTTCGGCGAGAAGCTCGGGCGGTGGGCATTTTGGCTCTACAATGGCGGCTTGGTCCTGTGGATCGCCTTCAACTTCTTTCCGATCGGCTGGCCACAGCTCGATGCCGTCTATGAGCACGGGCTCGCCTACGCACGGAGCAACGCGTTCTACGATACGACGCTCTTCTGGCAATGGATGCGTTTTCCCGGTGACGTGGTGTTCGCGCTCGGCGCGCTTCTGATGGCTTGGGACTTCATCATCAAGCTGCGCCCGCTCTTCCCCCGTTTCGTCGAACGTCTGATCCCGGGCTCTCGGGTCTTGCGAGGGGCTGCCCGCAGCACGCCATGAACATTGTCGTCGGAGACGTGGCGAGTCCTCCCGCGCCGACGTTTCTCACCCAGGGCTTCCGGCCGTTTTTTCTGGCGGCTGGACTTTGGTCGGCTGCGTCTCTGGCCCTATGGATCGTCATGTTCGCCACAGGATCCGACGTACCGAGCCGGTTTGATCCGCTCGCTTGGCATATCCATGAGATGGTGTTCGGCTTCGTGATGGCGGCTGTCGCCGGCTTTCTGCTCACCGCGGTCCCAAACTGGACCAAGCGAGCTCCGATCAGCGGATTTCCGTTGGCTGTACTTGCCGGTCTGTGGCTGCTCGGGCGTGTCGCCTGCCTGATCTCGGCCCTCGTCCCTGCCCCGCTCGCCATCGCAGCGGATCTGTCTTTTCCGATGGCTTTGGTCGCGCTTGTCACCCGCGAGATCGTTACCGGGCGGAACTGGCGCAACCTGCCGATGGTCGCGCCGGTGACTGTACTCTGCATCGCCAATCTGCTGATGCACTTGCAGGCCGATGGCGTCGCCGTACCGCTGGGATTGGGGTGGCGTCTCGGACTGGCTGCGGTGATCGTGCTGATCTCCGTGGTGGCCGGTCGGATCGTGCCGAGCTTCACCCGGAACTGGCTGGCGAAGCGAGGCGACCCCGGCCTCCCTGCCGTTCATGGGCGGATCGACCGGGCCGCGCTTGGCATTCTGCATGGCGGGTTGTTCGGCTGGGCGTTCTTTCCGGCTATTCGTGCGGTCGGCGTGCTCCTTCTGCTTGGCGCGATACTCAACCTCTGGCGCCTGCTGCGCTGGCACGGTGCCGCGACAGTCGCGGAGCCGCTGCTTCTGGTTCTCCATATCGGCTATGCTTGGTTGGTGCTGGGTGCGGCCTTGCTCGGCATGGCGTTGCTCGATACCAATCTGCCGCAAAGCGCCGCCATCCACGCCCTGACCGTCGGGACCGTCGGAACCATGATCTTGGCGGTGATGACGCGTGCCACGCGCGGCCACACCGGACGCGATTTGTCAGCGGATCGCGTCACCAGTCTGATCTATATGCTGGTCACCGTCGCGGCGATCATCCGCGTCGCGGCCGCCTTCGGTGCGAATTGGACCATGCCGCTTCTCATCGCCTCGGCATGTTTCTGGATTGCCGCCTTTGTGGTCTTCGCCTTGTTCTATGGACCGATGCTGCTTCTTCCGCAGAGCCGAAGCCAGCTCCGTTAAATCATACGGATCGAATGACAAAAGGCTTTCCGGCCAGGTTTCCCATGCGGGCGCTCTGTCAAGCCTTGTCTGAACCATCAGGCTCGGCTGGAACCCGGATAACGGTCAAATCAATGCCGTGGCCGATATTCTGAGCCGCAAATTAGGGCCGTCGTGGCTAAAGACGACCTAGTGCGAACAAGAATTATGCAGACATCACACTGCGCGGCCCAATTATTGGACGCGCGTTTCGAAGGTTAGCCGTGCGGCAATGCGATCGAGTTCTTTACTTGCCGTCGCCGAGTTCGTCGCGGCCATAAGATCCGTCGAAAAGACGAGGTCCGCTGCTAAATGGGCGGGATCACTACGGCTATTTGGCTGAGCAACCCCGCGATCCCCTTGGCCGGGCTTGGCCAGCCACCGATGCAGTCGAGGGCTCAGCCGCCGCCGATTTTGGGGATCAGGTAGATTTCGCTGTCTGGGTTGAGCGGGGCGAGGTAGGCGTCCTGGTAGATCTCGCCGTCAATCGCGACCGCCATCCCCTCGTCGATCTGGTGACCAAAGCCCGGGAAGCGGCGGTCGAGCTCGAGGATTAGGCGGCGGAAATTGTTCGCCTCCACCTCGAGCTCGGTCACTCCGCCGGTGAACCGGCGGGCGGCCTGGCCCGAGATGACGACGCGCGGCACTTTTACTTCCCGTTGTGGTCGATCGCGGCGCGCAGCCGGGGCGGCGACATCGGGAGGTCGCGCATGCGCACGCCGATCGCGTCGGCGATGGCGTTGGCGACCGCCGCCATCGGCGGCACGATCGGCACCTCGCCGACGCCGCGCGCGCCGAACGGATGCCGTGGGTTCGGGACCTCGACCATGACCGCCTCGATCATCGGCAGATCGGAGGCGACCGGGACCCGGTAATCGAGAAAGCCCGCGTTATCGAGCCGCCCGTTCTTGTCGTAGATGTATTCCTCATTGAGCGCCCAGCCGATCCCCTGGGTCACGCCGCCCTGGATCTGGCCCTCGACATAGGAGGGATGGATCGCGCGGCCGACATCCTGGACCGCGGTGTAGCGCAGGATCTTGACCTGGCCCGTCTCCTTGTCGACCTCGACGTCGCAAATATGCGTCGCAAAGCCGGGGCCGGCCCCCTGCGCGTTGATCGAGACCTCGGCGCTGATCGGACCGCCGGTCCGCCCCGATTTCATCGCGATCTCGGCCAATGGCAGCGGCTCGAAGCTGCCGGCATTGGGGCCGGCCGGATAGGCGCAGCCATCCCGCCATTCGACCGCGTCCGGGCTGATGTCCCAGATCATCGCGGCGCGCTGCTTCAGCTGCTCGACAACCTTTTCGGCGGCCTGCGTTGCGGCCATGCCGGTCGCAAAGGTGACGCGGCTGCCGCCGGTCAGGAACGAGAAGCCGATAGAGCTGGTATCTCCAACGATCGGCCGGACCCGCTCGACCGGAATGCCGAGCACTTCAGCCGCCATCATTGCTATCGATGCGCGCGAGCCGCCGATATCCGGATTGCCCGACACGACGACGGCGGTGCCGTCCTCGTTGATGTGGCAGGCGGCGCTCGACTCGCCGCCGATATTGAACCAGAAGCCGGAAGCGATGCCGCGACCCTGATTGGGGCCGAGCGGCTCTTTCAAATGCGGATGGTTCTTGGCGGCTTCGACGGTCTGGATATAGCCGATGTTTTGCCAGGTCGGGCCGTGCAGGGCCTTGACGCCGTCCTTGGCCGCGTTCTTCTCGCGCAATGCCAACGGATCGATGCCGAGCTGATCGGCCAGTTCGTCGAGGCAGCTCTCGACCCCGTAAGACGAGTTCGGCGCGCCGGGAGCGCGATAGGCCGCGACTTTCGGGCGATTGGAGACGACATCGTAGCCGGTGACCTTGGCGTTCGGGATGTCGTACATCGCAAAGGCGCACATGCAGCCCGGCCCCACCGGCGACCCCGGGAAGGCGCCGGCCTGGTATTTCAGCACGACCTCGCCGGCGGTCAGCCTTCCGTCCTTCTTGGCGCCGAGCTTGACCTCGACGACCGCGCCGGCCGCCGGCCCGGTGCCGCGGAACACTTCCTCGCGGCTCATCACCATCTTGACCGGCCGCCCGGACTTCTTCGCCAACGCCAGCGCGACCGGCTCGAGATAAACGAGCGTCTTGCCACCGAAGCCGCCACCGATCTCGGCCGGGATCGCGCGAATGTTGGAGATGTCGATGCCGAGCAACTTCGCGCAATAGGCACGGACCATGAACTGTCCTTGGCTCGAGCTCCAAATCGTGCACTGACCGTCCGCCGCCATCGATACGACGCAGGCATGCGGCTCGATGTAAGCCTGGTGCACCGGCGCGTTGGAATAGCGGCGCTCGATTGTGACATCGGCCTCGCGGAACCCGGCGTCGATGTCGCCTTTGTTGAACGCGATCACCTTGGCGATGTTCGAGGGATGCGTCGGCTTGGGATCGACACCCTGAGTAAAGAGATCGTCGTGCAGCAGGGGCGCGTCCGGCTTCATCGCCTCTTCGACGTCGATGACATGCGGCATCACGTGGTACTGGACCTCGATCAGCTCGCAGGCTTCCTCGGCGATCGAGGGCGAGGTCGCGGCGACCGCGGCGACCGCGTGGCCGTCATAGAGCACCTTGTCGCGCGCCAAGCAGTTGCGCGACAGGTCGCGGAAGTTCATCGGCCCCTCGCCGACGAACGCCTCCTCCGAGGCGATCGGCGGGAAATCGTCCGCCGTCACCACCGCTTTGACGCCGGGCAGCTTGAGCGCCTTGTCGACATTGATCGACATGATCCGCGCGTGCGCGTGCGGGCTGCGCTTGACCTTGCCCCAGAGC
>Ga0209040_10002734_pt1 | contig 13697 bp, 10 predicted proteins | sample BogFormECP12_OM3_FD_188240 | JGI IMG/M metagenome (GOLD analysis project Ga0209040, IMG submission 188240) | Bog forest soil microbial communities from Calvert Island, British Columbia, Canada - ECP12_OM3 (SPAdes) (version 2) | ecosystem: Environmental > Aquatic > Freshwater > Wetlands > Bog ...
ATGGTCACCGGCACGAAGGCGATCGTCTTGCCCGTCTCCATCCAGATTTCTTGAATGAGCATGTTCATTTCGTCGCGAGTGAACGCATCGAGCGCGCCGAACGGCTCGTCCATCAAGAGCACGGACGGATTGACCGCGAGGCTCCTCACGATCGACGCGCGCTGCTGCATTCCGCCCGAAAGTTCGCGCGGGAATTTGTGCTCGAAGCCCTTGAGATTGACCCGTTCGAGCAGATGCTCGATCCGCTCCATGTCTGGGCGGCGGCGCTTCAGTTCAAACGGGAGCGCGACGTTCTTGAGCAGGTTGCGCCAGGGCAGAAGATTGGCGTCCTGAAAGATCATCGCGATTTCAGGGTGCGGCTGCGTGATGATCTCGTTGCCGAGGCGGATGCGGCCGGACGTCAGGTTGTGCAGTCCGCCCATCGACCACAGCAACGTCGTCTTGCCGCAGCCCGACGGTCCCAGGATGCACAAGAACTCGCCCTCGCGGACTTCGAGCGACGCGTTTTCGAGCGCATTCACCGAGCCGGACTTGGTCGCGTAAAACTTGGTCGCGTTCTCGACCAGCATCTTCGGCTGAGCTTTGGCTGCGCTGCTCGCCATCGCGGCTCATCCTCCGAGGCCGACGCCATCCCTCCGGATCGAATCGGATGCGTCGTCTCTCTCCCTCCGCGGGTCAGTTCAGCGCCCGCGCTAGCTTCAATGAAAATATGTTACACATTCTCTTGCAGCGCAAGCGGAAACTTGCTCCTCTCGAAACCGCTCGATGCGCCTTTTTCCGCCGAAATCCGGCGAGAAACTTGCCCTTGTGTTCCTCAAGTCCCGGGCCGTCAACCGCAATCCTTGCGGGGCGCCTTCTTGCCAACCGAATCTCGGCGTGTAATTCAGTTACAGAACGCGGTCTCCGTCTCGGGGCGACCGATTTTTGGGAGGAGCGGGATGCGCGCGCATTCAAGCCGTGCAACCAGGGCCTCGGCGGCGAGCGGCGACGGCGCCCATCGCCCGCCTGTCGCTCCGATCGACCTCGTATCGCGGATCCAGCGCATCGAGGGCGACCTCTCGGCGGCCGAACGGCGCGTGGCGGCCGCCGTGGCGGCTGACTACGAGGCGACGACACGGATGACGATCGGCGATCTCGCGGACCGCGCCGGCGTCAGCCAGCCGAGTGTGACGCGATTCTGCCGCTCCGTCGGCTGCGCCTCCTTCAGCGAGTTCAAGGTTCGCCTGGCGACGACGCTGACCGTCGCCGCGGTCTATCTCAGGTCCGACCGCGTCTTCGACGACGACGTCGGACAGCTCGCGCAGGTCGTGATGCTGCGCGCCTCAGATACGATCCGCGACTGTCTGGAGAAACTCGACACCGCGGCGGTCAAGCGCGCGATCAGCGCCATTGCCGCGTGCAGTCGCCTCGACATCTACGGCCAAGGCGGCGGGTCGGCGAGCGTCGCGGAGGACGCCAAGCTGCGCTTTTTCCGGCTGGGTCTCGCGGTCTGCGCTTACGCCGATGGCCACCAGCAGCGCATGTCGGCGGCGACGCTGCGGCCCAAAGAAGTCGCCCTCGCCGTCTCGAACAGCGGCCGGTCCAAGCCGGTGATCGGCGCGATCGAGATCGCGAGATCGTATGGGGCGACGACCATCGCTCTGACGCGGCCGGACACTCCGCTTGCGGCCGCGGCGGAAGTTGTCATTCCCGTCGTCGTTCCGGAACATGCGAACGCTCTCATGCCGACGGCCTCGCGCTACGCGCACATGGCGGTGGTGGATACGATCGCGACGGGCGTCGCATCGGAGATGGGAGCGCGCTCGCGCGAGGCGCTGCGGCGCGTGCGCTACACGCTGGCCAATGTCGGAGTCGCCATCCCGTCGCCGTCCTCGGACCCGACGCCGCTGATGAAACCACAGCCGCAGGAATAACGCATGGAGGACCTGCCGACGCCGGTCTACGGGCTGCAGAAGTCGCATCACACGCGCTGAGACCCGACTAGGGAGGAGCAGATGAGCGCCGACGAACTCGCCTACATGAGCGCGACCGAAATCGCCGATTGCATTCGCCGGCGCGCCCTCTCGCCCGTCGAGATCGTCGACGCCTGCATCGCCCGCATCGAGCTGCGCAACCCGAGTCTCAACGCGTTCGTCTTCGAAGGCTTCGACGACGCGCGCGGCGAAGCCAAGAAAGCGGAGGCGGCGGTGATGTCCGGCGTGGCGACCGGCCCGTTGCACGGCGTCCCCTCCGCCATCAAGGATCTCTTCGACTTCAAGCCGGGTTGGCCCTTCACCTTCGGCGGCGTGCGCGCGATGAAGGATTGCGTTGCGCAATGGCACTGCGTGTTCGCCGAGCGGGTCGAAAAGGCCGGGGCGATCCTGCTTGGCAAGACCAACAGCCCGACCATGGGCCTGCGCGGGACGTGCGACAACTATCTGTTCGGCCCGACGCGCAATCCCTTCAATCTCGCCAAAAACACCGGCGGCTCGTCGGGCGGCAGCGCCGCCGCCGTCGCCGACGGTCTCGTGCCGTTTGCGGAAGGAACGGACGCGGGCGGTTCGATTCGCATTCCGGCCGCCTGGTGCAATGTCGTGGGCTTCAAGGCGTCGTTCGGCCGGGTGCCGGTCGTCATGCGGCCGAACGCCTTCGCCGCCGACACGCCGTTCGTGTTCGAAGGCCCGATCGCGCGCACCGTCGAGGACGCCGCGCTCGTGCTGAACGCCATCGCCGGCTACGACCCGCGCGACCCGTTCGCCATCGAGACGAACGAGGATTTCGTCGCCGCGACGCGGCGCTCGATCAGAGGCTGGAAGATCGCCTATAGCCCGAACATGGACGTCTTCCCGGTCGATCCCGCGGTCCGGAAGACCGTGGACGAGGCGTTGCGCTGTTTCGCCGACGCGGGCGCGGAAGTGGAGGAGGTGCGGCTCGGCCTTAAGCGCGATCAGCGCGAGCTCAGCGACACATGGACGAGGCTCATGGCGCCGCTCAACGTCGGCGCGCTCGAAGGCATGAAGGCCTTTGGCGTCGATCTCATGCGAGATCACCGTGACGATTTCCCGCCGGCTTATCTGGAGCGGGTCGACGCCGGTCGGGCGCTCACGGCGATGGACATGGCGCGCGATCAGGCCATCCGCAGCGAGGTTTACGACGCGATTCAGGGCGTGCTTGCGACGCACGAGATACTCGTCTCGCCGGCGCTCGCCGCCATGCCGGTCGACAACGCCTCGAATGGCGACACGCAGGGCCCGACCCATGTCGACGGCGTCGACGTCGACCCGCTCATCGGCTGGTGCCTGACCTATCTCACGAATTTCAGCGGCCACCCGTCGGCCTCCGTGCCCGCGGGCTTAAGCGACGGTCTGCCGGTCGGCATGCAGCTGATCGGCCGGCGCTACGCCGACGGCGACGTTCTCGCCGCCGCGGCGGCCGTGGAAAGGACGCGCCCGTGGCGCGACGCCTACCGCATCTGTGAGGAGCGTCCGCTTGACCGGCCGGCTTGAGCAGTCCTCCGAGGCGCCGCTGCTCGATGACCGCATCCGCGGCGTCCCGCCGGGCGCAAGCGCGTTTCCGGCTTCCGAGATCGCTGCGCGCAATTGGCGTCCGGCCGACGGGACCATGTCGCTTCCCGTCCTCACGCTCGATGAGAGCGCTTTCCTCCACAACCGCGATCTCATGTTCGCCTTCACGCGCGCCGCGGGCGCGGAGATCGCGCCGCACGCCAAAACGCCGATGGCGCCGGACCTCGCGCGCTCGTTGATCGAGGGCGGGTCCTGGGGCGCGACGGTCGCCGACATCCGCCAGGCCGCGGTCATGCTGCGGGCGGGAATTTCGCGGCTCATTCTCGCTAACGAGGTGGGCGGCTCAGGGGGCGCGCGGCGCCTGGCGGCGCTTCTCTCCAATTGGCCGGACGCGGAGTTCTATGTCTTCGCCGACTCGATTAGCGCGGCCGAGGCGCTGGCGGCCGCGTGGCGCGAATCGGCGAACGCGCCGCCGCTGCGCGTGCTGGTCGAGATTGGCGCGGGGCGCGCGGGAGCGCGCACGCGCGAGCAGGCGATCGCGGTTGCGAAATCGGTCCATCAGTCAGAGGGCCGGCTGCGGCTTGCTGGCGTGGGAACTTATGAAGGAACCGCGACGAAAGAGACGCCGGAGGCGACCGAGGCCGCGATCGACGGCTTACTCAAGCTCGCCGCCAAGCTGCTTGCCGAGGTGCGCGCGCTTGCGGGCTCCGGCCCGCTTCTGCTGAGCGCCGGCGGCTCCGTCTTCTTCGACAAGGTCGTCGCCGCGCTGAAGCCGGAGGTCGACGCGGATAGGAACGCGACGCTCGTCATTCGCTCGGGCGCCATCTTCTTCCACGATCACGGAGTCTATGACCGCGGCCTTGCCGCCCTCGACGCACGCCATGGCTTCGCGATTGGCGGCGAGGAGCAGGAGGCGCGCCGCGCCTTCAAACCCGCGCTACGGGTGTGGGCGGAGGTTCTCTCCCGCCCCGAGCCCGACCTCGCGATCTGCGGCATGGGAAAGCGCGACGCATCCTTCGATGAGGGACTGCCGACGCCGCTTAAGGTCCACCGGAACGGCGCAGCCCTGCCCGCGGCGCCCAAGGGCCGCGTCGTCAAGCTCAACGACCAGCACGCCTTCATCGCTCTTAAAGAGGGCGACGATTTCGCGGTCGGCGACGTGGTCGAGTTCGGGATCTCCCATCCCTGCACCTGCCTCGACCGCTACCGCTTCATTTTCGGCCTCGACGAGCGGGGTTTTGTGCGCAACGCGTTTCCCACATTTTTCGGCTAGGCTTAGGCTGAGGCTAGGGTCCGTTCCTGGTCGGCGGCGGCAAGGCGCGAAAAGCCCGCTAAAGCCCGTCGCGAGGATGTTCGTCAGCTTGCGCTCGATCTCAACCGACGCCATGGGGCTCCCTCAAGCCCGACGGTGAAGCCGACCATGGCTCGGCCGTTAAAGGAACGCCGCCTTCGATAACTCTTTCCTCGGCAGAAGCCGGCTAAAAAGGAATCTTACAGCATGCTCGGCAGCACCCGGTCGGGCGGACGATGGCCGTCGACGAAGGTGCGGATGTTGATGATGACCTTCTCGCCCATGTCGGCGCGGCCCTCGTGGGTCGCTGAGCCCATGTGCGGCAAAAGCGTGACCTTGCCGGCCTTGGCGAGCGCGATCAGCTTCTCGTTGACGGCCGGCGCGTGCTCGAAAACGTCGAGGCCGGCGCTCGCGAGCTCGTCGGATTCGAGCATCCGAATGAGAGCGTTCTCGTCCACGATCTCCCCGCGCGCCGTGTTGATGAGGATGGCCTCCGGCCTCAGATACTTGAGGCGCCTCGCCGACAAGAGGTGGTAGGTGCCGGGCGTATGCGGGCAATTGACGGAGACGAAGTCCATCCGCGCCAGCATCTGATCGAGCGAGTCCCAATAGGTGGCCTCCAGCGACTCCTCGATCTGCGGGGGGACCCGCCGGCGGTTGTGGTAATGGATCGACATGCCGAAGGCGCGCGCCCGCCGGGCCAGCGCCTGGCCGATCCGCCCCATGCCGATGATGCCGAGCCGCTTGCCGGTGATCCTCCATCCCAGCATCCAGGTCGGCGACCAGCCGGTCCAGCGCCCCTCGGGGATAACGTGCGAGCCCTCGACCAGCCGGCGGGCGGTCGAGAGGATGAGTGCCATCGTCATGTCGGCGGTGTCCTCGGTGAGGACGCCCGGCGTGTTGGTGACAGTGATGCCGCGGCGGAGCGCGCTCGTGACGTCGATGTGGTCGACGCCGTTGCCGAAATTGGCGATGAGCTTCATCTGCTCGCCGGCTTGCGCGATCATGGCAGCGTTGATGTGATCGGTGATGGTCGGCACCAGAACGTCCGCTTGGCGCATCGCCTCGACGATATCGGCCTGCGCCATCGGCTTGTCTTCGACGTTGAGGCGCGCGTCGAACAATTCGCGCATGCGCGTCTCGACAAGCTCTGGCAGCCGTCGGGTCACGACCACCAGGGGTTTCTTCTTCATGAGCGCCGCCCTCTCCGCCCGCGCGGCGCCGTCGCCGCGAACCCGATCCCAAACATCCGCCATCCGCGCTTGCCAGCGGTTTACGGCCCGTTTACGACGCCCGCCGCAGAGTTTCGGCTTAAGGCTCGGGGGACGTCGAGCCGCCGGCTTGCCGGCCTCTCTAATCAGAAGAGCGGGCAAAGACAAGAATGGCCGCGGCGCCGTCGGGGACGCGCGATGAAATTAGTTGGTTTGCGAATTCGAAGCTTGAGAAGGACCCGTCGATCGATCCTGACCGTCTTGGCCGGTTTCCTCGCAGCGTCGGTCGCCATGGCTGACCCGGTCGGCTCGGTGACCAAACTGCCGCTGCCCAGGTTCGCGAGTCTCAAGACCGACAGGGTCAACTTGCGGGAGGGTCCCTCGAAGGACCACCCGACCAAGTGGGTCTATCAGCGCGCCGGTCTGCCGGTGGAAATCACCGCCGAGTTCGAGATCTGGAGGCGCGTTCGCGACGCCGAAGGGGTCGAGGGTTGGGTGTTGCACTCGCTGTTGTCCGGCCGGCGCACGGCTCTGGTCACTCCGACCAAGAAGGGCGAGAACTCCAACGTCTTCGCCCGTCCGAGCGAAAGCGCCGACCCCGCCGCGACGCTCCAGTCGGGTGTCATCGTCAACGTTCGCAAGTGCGACGGCGCCTGGTGCCTGGTCGACGGCGAGGGATTCAAGGGATATATCGAGCAAATTAGGCTATGGGGCGTCTACCCCAACGAAAAGATCGAGTGAGCCAAGCTGGGCGGCGATTTTGTTTCGGAGACGCGACCGCCTGTGATTGCGACAGACGTTAAGAGATTCGAAAGCCCCGCCCCAGGGTTGCGTCTCAATACGCTCCTTGGGCTCCGCTGGCTCGCGATTGCCGGACAGACGGCGGCGATCCTCGTCGGCGCGCTCGGTTTCGGGCTCAGGTTTCCGATTGGCGCATGTTTCTTGCTGATTGGCGCGTCGGCGGTCCTCAACCTCGCGCTGCGGCGCAAACACCCGATTGGCACGCAGCTCACCGAGCGCGGCGCGACGATCCTGCTCGGCTATGACATCCTCCAGCTCGCCGGCCTCCTTTTCCTGACTGGCGGCGTCGCCAATCCATTCGCCATGCTGTTTCTCGCGCCCGTCACGATCGCTGCGGCTTCGCTCTCGATGCGTCCGGCGCTCGGGTTGCTCGCGCTCGCGGTCATCTGCGCGACGGCGCTGGCCCGGTTCAGCCTGCCTCTGCCCTGGATCGGCGGGGGGAACCTCGATCTCCGGCCGATGTATGTGTTTGGACTTTGGGCGGCGCTCGTGGTCAGCGCGTCCTTCGTCGGCCTCTACGCCTGGCGCGTCGCCCGGGAGGCGCGGCAGACGGCGAGCGCGCTTGCCGCCGCGGAACTTGTGCTTGCCCGCGCGCAGCACCTGTCCCAGATCGACGGCCTCGCCGCGGCGGCGGCTCATGAACTGGGAACGCCGCTGGCGACGGTTTCGCTGGTGACGCGGGAACTCGCAGCCCTGCCGCCGCCGAATGAGGATTTCGCCGAAGACCTTCATCTTCTCGAGCAGTCGGTGGAGCGTTGCCGGGCCATTCTGGCGAAGCTGTCGTCGCCGTCGGACCTTGCCGGACGTCAGATGGACATTTCGAGCCCGGCGGAACTCGCGGAAATCGCCGCGGCCCCGCACCGGTCGAAGGGAGTCGCAGTGACGGTTGAAGGTGAAGGCGGCGACCCCCCTCCCATTTGCGCCCGCAACCCCGGCGTCATCTCCGGGCTCGGCGCGCCGATCGAAAACGCCGTCAGCTTCGCGGAAAACGCGGTCGTCATCCGCGCCGGCTGGACCAAATCGACCGTGACCATATCGATTGCGGACGACGGGCCGGGCTTCCCAAGCAGCATCCTCGCCAGGGCCGGCGAGCCCTATCTCTCGCAACGGGATGGCGCGCGTCGAAGGGAGGGAGCGGGCGGCGGCCTCGGCCTCGGACTTTTCATCGCCCGCTCTCTTCTCGAGCGGTCGCGCGCCACGCTAACATTCGCCAATGCGACCCCGCCCGCGCATGGCGCGGTCGTGGCCGTGACATGGCCTCGCGAAGCTTACGAACAGGGTCGACGGATCGAGCAATAATCGGTAAAACCGGAAGTCTGCGGCGTTTCGCTTAACCGGCGCGCGAATGGACAAGGATACGGCGCACAAGTCGACCGACAATCGTCAGACCGTCGCGGAGACGCCCGACAAGTCCCTGCTGGTCGTCGACGACGACAAGCCGTTTTGCGAACGGCTCGCCCGCGCGATGTCGGCGCGGGGATTCGCGGCGCGCACCGCGCTCAGCGTCGCGGAGGCGCTCGCCGCCATCGAAGCGGCGCCGCCGGCCTTCGCCGTCATCGACTTGAGACTCGCGGACGGCAATGGCCTCGACGTCATGCGCGCCTTGAAGGCCAGGCGGCCGGACTCGCGCGGCGTCATTCTGACCGGCTACGGCGCTATCGCGACCGCGGTCACGGCGGTCAAGCTTGGCGCGTTCGACTATTTGGCCAAGCCCGCGAACGCGGACGACGTCGTCTTGGCGCTCATGGCCGGCCGGATAGAGACGCCGATTGAGCACGAACATCCGATGTCGGCCGACCGGGTGCGCTGGGAGCATATCCAGCGCATCTTCGAGGCGTGCAACCGCAATGTGTCGGAAACGGCCCGCCAGCTGAACATGCACCGCCGCACGCTGCAACGGATCCTGGCTAAGCGCGCGCCGAAGTAGCGGCATCCCTTCTCCCAATGGGAGAAGGTGGCCGGCGGGCAGCCGGCCGGATGAGGCGCGGCGCCGCGCTGTCGCCTCCTGCGCAACGAAGTTCGCAGGCTCTTGATGGCCGCGTTTGTCGGGGCAGGACAACGGTCACGCGGCGCGTTTCCCTATTTCGTTGTCGCCGGCTTCTCCGGCTCGGCAGCGAGGTCTGGCGGCGGAGGTTCGGTGACGCAGATCGGCCGGTCGAAGGTCAGCGGATGTCGGTCACACCCTCGAGGCTGACGGGGTCTTCGCGCATCTTAAGCGGCGCGCGGGCGACCTGCAGGATGTTGCCCTTCGGGATCGTGCCGACGTCCCAGACACGCGCGGTCCTGTCGTCCGAGGCGGTGACGACGCGCTTGCCGTCCGGGCTGAAGACGGCTAAATTGACAGTGCTATAATGGCCTTCAGAAGGGGCGCGCCCGGTTGCGGAGGCTCTCGGCGGGTCAGCCGACGTTCTGACTGGCTCCGCCTAGTTTTAGTTTAGGGACGGACGAAGGTACGACTATTCCGCCGGCGATACGATGAGGGAAATCTCGCTGTCCTTGACGCCGCTCACCTGCACGTCGAGCGCGCGGGCCGGCAAATCGAATTTGACGCTCTTGCGCGCCCCCTCGCAGCCGGTCGCGCCCGAGAAGGCGCGCGGACGCAAGAACTTGCCGTTATCGAGAAGGTCGATCCAGGCGTAGGAGGCGAGGGTGATCTTGTAGACGCCCGGTTTGGCTGGCTGCGCCAAAGCAAAATGCCCAGCGTAAGACGGCTCCAGTTTCGGAGCGCGCTCCGGCGGCTGCGGCAGGCCCGCGTCCGCGAGCGGGGCGAGTTTCAGCACGGTCGCGACGTCATAGGCGAGCGCGCCGCCGTTGGCGAGCGACGGCTTTTGCTGCTTAACAAGAGCGGCGCGCTCGCGTTCGAGCGGCCATTTGAACCCGCCGCAACCGGACGGATCCTGCGCCGATGCGATCCCCGGCAGGGCGGCGAGGCCCAGGCCGAAAACCAGACGCGCAACACTCATTTCGCGGTCACCGTCGCCGCCGACGGATATTGGCTTCTCAAAGCCTCGATTTTGGTCCCGTGCAGAAGCCGGATCGCCGCCTGCAGCTGGGTGTCCTTGTCCCTGTCCGGCGGCACATAGGCGTCGGACCCTTTCTCCTCCTCGGCGCCGTTCTTCAGATGGCCAAACAGCGAGGCTTCGCCCAGGCTCGACACCTTGCCCTTGAGGTCATCGGGAATGTTCTCGAGCACGGTCAGGTCGGGCTCGATCCCGCGCGCCTGGATGGAGTGGCCGGATGGCGTGTAATAGCGCGCGGTCGTAAGTTTGAGCGCGCCGTTTTCGCCGAGCGGCAGGATGGTTTGCACCGATCCCTTGCCGAACGAGCGGCTCCCGATCACGGTCGCCCGCTTCAGATCCTGCAGGGCGCCGGACACGATCTCCGACGCCGACGCGGAGCCTCCGTTGATCAGCACGACCAACGGCTTGCCCTGGGAAAGGTTGACCCCGGGACGCGCGCTATAGCGTTGCTCCTGATCGGCGATGCGGCCGCGTGTCGAAACGATCTGGCCGCTGTCGACGAAAGCGTTGGCGATCTCGACCGCCTGGTTGAGAAGGCCGCCGGGATTATTGCGCAGATCGAGGATATAGCCCTTGAGTTTTGCGGAGCCCGGGTCGGCGCGGAAGTGCTCCAGGGCCCGGCGGACGCCGTCGTACGCCTCCTGGTTGAACTGAGTGACGCGGATGTAGCCGATGTCGCCGCCCTCGACGCGCGAGCGCACCGACTGGACGTGAATGATTTCGCGCACGATCGTATATTCTTTCACGTCCTTGCCCGAGCCGCGCTCGACCGTGAGTTTCACGCTCGACTTGGCCGGTCCGCGCATCTTGTCGACGGCCTCTTTCAGCGTGAGGCCCTTGACCGGCGCGTCGTCGATGCGGGTGACGAGGTCGCCCGACATGAGGCCGGCGCGCGCAGCCGGAGTCTCGTCGATGGGGCTCACCACCTTGACGAGCCCGTCCTCCATCATGACTTCGAGGCCGAGGCCGCCGAATTCCTCGCCCTTCATACTGGTCTGGAATTCCTGCAACGCCTTCTGATCGAAGTAAGTCGAGTGCGGGTCGAGCGACGCGAGCATGCCGTCGATCGCCGCCTTGATCATTTTGTCGTCGTCCGGCTTCTCGGCGTAATTGTCGCGGACTTTATTGAAGATCTCAGCGAAGAACGTGAGTCGGTCATTCGCGCTCGCCGCAGCGGCGTCGAGGACGCCCTCGGAAACGCCCATAAGAGCGACGCCGGCTGCGACTCCGACCGCAAGGTAAGAGAGACCCTTTTTCATCGAATGCCGCTCGGCCTCATCGACTGGTCTTGACGATCAGTTCGGCTTGGGCGCGCCGGCGTCGGCCGGCGCGCCGGCCGCGGCGGGCGCATCGCCCTTGGCGTCCTTCTTCGGCGAAGCCGCCGCCATTTTGGCCTCGATCTCGGACGGCTTCTCACCGTTCAAAAGGTCGATCGCGGCGGCAAGCTGCTTGTCGTCCTTCTCGTCCGGCGGCACATAGGCCTGCGACCCCGCCGTGTCCTCGACGCCGTTGGCGAGGTGACCCTTGAGCGAAGCCTCGCCCTTCATGTCATCCTTGCCTTTGAGGTCGTCAGGAACGTCCTCGAGCACCTTGATGTCGGGCTCGATTCCCTTCGCCTGGATCGAACGCCCGGACGGCGTGTAATAGCGCGCCGTCGTCAGTCGCAGCGCTCCCTGCTGGCCGAGCGGCATGATCGTCTGCACCGACCCCTTGCCAAACGAGCGGGTGCCGATGAGGGTGGCGCGCTTGTGATCCTGAAGCGCGCCCGACACGATTTCGGACGCCGAGGCCGAGCCGCCGTTGATGAGCACCACCAGCGGCTTGCCGCCCGACAGGTCTTCGCCCGGCTTGGCGTCGAAACGCTGCGTTTCGTCCGGCGAACGGCTGCGGGTCGAAACGATCTCGCCCTTGTCCATGAAGGCGTTGACTACGTCGATCGACTGGTCGAGCAATCCGCCCGGATTGTTGCGCAGGTCGAGGATGTAGCCCTTGAACTTGTCGTTCGGGATCTGCGAGTGGAGCTTCTCCATCGCCTCTTTCAGGCCCTCCGCCGTCTGTTCGGTGAACTGGGTGATGCGGATGTAGCCGATGTCGCCGTCCTCGACGCGCGAGCGCACCGACTGGACGTGAATGAGATCGCGCACGACGGTGAAATCTTTGACCTCCTTCTTCGGCCCGCGCACGATCTTGAGTTTGACCGGCGAGTTGATGGCCCCGCGCATCTTCTCGACCGCCTGGTCGAGGGTGAGGCCCTGCGTCGGCTGGTCGTCGATGGAGGTGATGATGTCTCCCGACAGGATGCCCGCCTTCGCGGCCGGCGTCTCGTCGATCGGCGTGACGACCTTGATGAGGCCGTCCTCCTGAGTCACCTCAATGCCGAGGCCGCCGAACTCGCCCTTGGTCTGAACCTGCATGTCCTTGAACGCCTTGGCGTCCATGTAGCTCGAATGCGGGTCGAGCGAGGCGAGCATCCCATTTATGGCCGCTTCAATGAGCTTGGCCTCATCGGGCTTCTCGACATAATCGTTGCGAATCTTGTCGAACACGTCGCCGAATAGATTGAGCTGGCGATAGGTGTCGGCCGCCGCCGCGTAAGCCGCCGGGCTCACGTACATCAGCGCCTGGGGCGCAGCCGCCGTCGCCGCCGCGCCCATGACAATCCCAAGACCCAGGTACCCTACTTTCCGGTTCATCCTCGCGCCTTCTCGATATCTGACTTCGCCCACCAGGGGCCCGGGTCGATCGCAGTTCCGTCCTTCCGCAGTTCGATATAAAGGACCGGCTGCGCAGCGCCAACCGCCGCCGCCGCCGCCATCCGCATGGATCCGTCGCCCATCGCGCCGACGGGTTCTCCGGCAAGCACGAACTCGCCGGACCTGACATCGATGTGATCCATGCCCGCAAGAAGCATATAGTATCCTCCCCCGGCGTTGACTATCAAGAGTTGTCCATAGGACCTGTACGGGCCGGAGAACAGGACCGAGCCGTCGGCCGGCGCCGAGACGACGGCGCCAGGGAGCGTCGCCACCGATAGGCCATGCTCCACGCCCCCGAGCCCGTCGGGAGAGCCAAACGCCCTCAAAACCGTGCCCGCCACCGGCAATGGCACGCGGCCCTTTATCTCGGCGAAGGCGACTTCCGGCTTGAGGCGCTGCGGCGGCTGGCTCATCGCGTCCCGCGCCTTGGCCTCAATTTCATGGGCGGCCTGCGCGGCCGTCGCCCGCGCGGCGTTCTCCGCCGCAACCCGCCGGGCCTCGTCGGCGTCGATGCGCGCAATGAGGTCTTTCAGTGAGGTCGCTTGCTTCGCAAGCTCGACCGCGCGCTGCTGCTGCGCACCCAAGGCCTGCTCGGCCGAAGCGAGCGACGCCTGGCGCGCGTCGACAAGCGCCGCCAGACGCGTCTTTTCGAGCCCGAGCACGGCGCCGGTCCTGGCGAGCGCGTCGCGCTCCTGCGAAATGGCTTCGCGCGTCTTGCCGAGCTGCTCGATGTCCCGTTTGAGCGCCTCCGTTTCCGCCTTCAGTCCTGGAATCGCCGCGCCAAGCAGCGAGGCGGCGCGAACAGCCTCCGCCATGTCGTTCGGCTTCACCAGGATGGCGGGCGGCGGATGAGCGCCCATTCTCTGCAGCGCGGCCAGCACTTCCGCGATCGCCTGACGGCGCTTCTCGAGCGACTGGACCAGACCGTCCGCCGTCGCGTTGAGATCGGCGAGGCGCTTGTCCGAGGCGACGACGCCGCGCTCTGCGTTCTGCACCTTGGCGGTCGTCTCGATGAGCGCGGCGGTGAGGCGCGCCCGGTCGACGCGGGCCGATTCGATTTGCGATTCGATGGCGCGGCGCTGCTCATCGGAGGCGCGCTGGGTGTCTTCGACGCC
>Ga0209040_10002736_pt1 | contig 13693 bp, 11 predicted proteins | sample BogFormECP12_OM3_FD_188240 | JGI IMG/M metagenome (GOLD analysis project Ga0209040, IMG submission 188240) | Bog forest soil microbial communities from Calvert Island, British Columbia, Canada - ECP12_OM3 (SPAdes) (version 2) | ecosystem: Environmental > Aquatic > Freshwater > Wetlands > Bog ...
TCTGCCTAGTGCGCCCCGATTCGGTCACACCGCTCCAAAGGCGAGTATCAGTGATGGAGCGGCTAGTCACCTCAGCTAATAAGTCTCGAACCAGCGCACTAAAATGGATGAAAGCTCAGGATTTGCAATGCGCCACCGCCCTATCACCGCGCAGCTCCCAAGCAGAACAATCCATGTTAAGGCGTTGTAATACTCGCTCCGTATTGTGCATCAATGAACGACGTTCCATCGCAGTTACAACGTGCCTTTGAACCCAACCACGCTCTCAAAAACGGGCTCGTCCGGAAGCAATTTGATCGCATCTAGCTCTGATACTTCGTGTTTGTGCTCCAGCGCTCCACGAGCTGATCGAGATTGGCTGGTCACCAATAGCCTTACCCATTGTCATATCCTCGAACAACTTGGTCGGCGAACGATAAACGCTGGCCATCCGACATAGGAGCATGGGGAGAGAGCAGTATGTCCGGCTGCATCCTCGTAGCGCCCCACACCATGGTTAGGCACCAGGCCATTGAAAATGACTTTTCCGCCGACTTCGGATCCTTGAAGAAATTCCCGCATCCCACTGTGCAGAGAGCCGTGACCAAAGAGCAGGGGAACGCAATCGGCCAACCTAGTCGTCCCCCAGAAGGCGGGCGATTCGCCAACTTGCAAAACGGGAATACCAGGCCAGTATCTGAAGGTAACCGGAAACGCCACCACAATGTCCTGCCGCGCTAGACCCAGCTCCCTGCGCAGTTCCTCGCTCCGCATGCCAGGCTGGAAGTACTCCGGATCAGCCGCATTCCGATTCACAAGCACTCGCCCGACGGGCACGCCCCGCCTTGACCAGTTTTTCTCTGAGCGGCCCGGAAACCACCACGATCAGCGCTTCGCAGCATCACTCCTTCACACAGCCGCAACCACGTTCGAATCGAGCGGGGTCCCAATAGCCTGCCATCCAAACCTCGGAGTCATTGTATTCCAGCCTAGGGGGCACTGCGATTCGCCGCTCAAGGAATGTTCCGGCCACAGAGAAGCGCCCCTTGCCGCTGGCAGTTAAGGAGGGACTTGGCCTGTCAGTTCCCGCGGCACCACTCTTGCGAAAAGGAAGTTGTAAGAGAGCATCACGCTTTCCCAAGAGACAAACTACTTGGACTGGACGGTAACAAGCTCCACCGGGTAAACGTCGACCGGTAAGCTGGCGCCCGAGAAGACGCGACAGGTCCCTGGATTCGCAGCCAATCCGCCGAGAAATCCACCGACATGGCTGGAGTTGCCCTCCGGCGGTTACTGCATTCCGGAGGCAGGGAAAAAGATAAGTGGCGTGGCGTAACCCCCGGGTAAATCCTTCCAACGGCTTTGCCCGGGACTTCCAAAGTGCCAGATAAACTGCCTGGAAGATACAAAATCCAGCGTCAGCGAACACACTGGGCACCGCTTTTGGCAATATCCACAGCCAATCGCGACGTCGATAGACACGCCAGCTGGCGGATCGGTTAACCATGGTGGTTTCGAGGCAACTGCGCAGCAAGGCCGACCAGCGGAACAGTTCTGTCTGTTTGCAGTCGGAGAAGGAGTCGAAAAAGGCGACAAGGGCCCGGCCTCTCTGGGAATGCAGGGCTCTTACCTGTCCCCATCCATCCCCCTTCGCGAATTTGGCGGTGAGACAGTTCGACGATTTCAGCATCAGTATTAGCGGGCATGCACCATTTCCCGCGCACAAGCAGGATCCCCGGTCCGGATGCGCAAGTAAACAATGCTAGAGTTCAACATGACTAAGGCGCTCGGTTCCTGCTCCATTTTCAGCTCGGTTGCTGCACGAACGCGTTCAATGAAAGATACTTGCGGAGTATTATACGACTTCTGTGCCATTTGACCATAGGGCCCTTATAAGCTTTTCGTGTAATTCCGTTGACAGAGAGTGTACAACTTTTGAGGTAATGTTATTATCATCGCTTTAGTGCTTCACGTGCCAAGGCTGTGGTGCTAAAATCTCGGCACATCTAGGTGGAGTGGGATTTCTTCCAACGACCACATCACCTTAGTCCTGGCCACAGGTGGTGCGTCGCGTTGGTAATTCACTTTTGGGGGGCGGGAGTACGTTCTTGGAAACCAAGGCTCAAATCAAGCGCTGGGAACCGTCGAGGCCGGAGACGCCGTCCGTCATTCCGCTGCTCACTGGAAACACTCCTCACCTGCATCAGGAAAACCCCCTGCTCGATTATTGGGGCACCGTTTTGCGTCACCGCGCGGTCATTCTTATAACGGTGTTAGTAGGCGTTGTTTTGGCAACGCTGATCTCGTTCCGAATGACTCCGCAATACACCGCAGCCGGACGGATCACCATCAATCGGGAGAATGCTGACGTCCTCGGCTTCAAAGATTCCGCGAGCAACAGTCTGGAGGACTTCGACTACAATGTCGCTCTCGATACTCAGGTCCAGGTGTTGCAGAGCGACACCTTGGCCACAGATGTCATCAAGAGCCTCAAGCTTGACAGCAATCCCAAGTTTGCAGGCAAGCTTGCCGTCCCAAAGGATTCGGAAACAGCTTCGAGCGGATTGCCCCAGACTGGCCCTCATAACCTACGGCAGATGATCGACTTGTTTCACGATCATTTGAAGGTGGACAAGGTCCCTAAGACCCGGGTGATTGAGATTCATTTTTTCACCCCCGACCCGAACCTGTCGGCCGAGATCGTAAACTCCGTCGTCGCTAACTTTATCGAGCACAACTTCGAAACCAAATTCCAGTCCACCATGCAGACCTCTGAGTGGTTGTCCAAACAACTCTCCGATCTCCAGATGAAGGTCGCCACTTCTCAGGAGAACCTGGTGAAGTATCAGAGGGACAACAATATTCTGGGCATCGACGAGAAGCAGAACATTGTTACCTCGAAGCTGAATGAGCTGAATCAGCAACTCACGCTGGCGCAGGCCGAGCGGATCCAGAAGGAGGCGGCCTACAAGCAGACCCAAACGGGTGGCATTGAGTCGATTCCCGCGATGGCGGACAGCGACATTATCAAGCATCTGAAGGAACAGGAGGCGGATCTTAGGAATCAATACGCTCTGCTCGACAGCCAATACGGACCGCAGCACCCGAAGGTCATCACAGTACGCAATCAGTTGCATCAGATCGACGCCGCACTTCAAGCGGAGGGTGGGAAGCTGGTGTCGCGCATCCGCAACGAATACCTGGCCTCAGTGCAGCGCGAAAACCTGCTGCGCGGAGCATTGGAAGAGCAAAAACAGGAAGCCAACAAACTCAACGAGCGTTCCATCCAGTACGAAATCCTAAAGCGCGAGGCAGAATCGAACCGGCAGCTATATGACGGGCTGCTGCAAAAGATGAAGGAAGCGACCGTTTCCGCCGGCTTGCGGTCAGGCAATATCCAAGTCGTCGACCAGGCAGTTCCTCCGAACCGGCCGTCAAAGCCGAACATCCCATTGAATATTGGATTGGCATTTTTCGGCAGCCTCATTCTGGGTACCGCAGCCGCGTTCTTCATTGAACGTATGAGCAACTCCATCACCAGCCCTGAAACCGTAGACGCAGTCAGCGGATGGCCTTCTCTGGGGATGATCCCCTCTAGCCACGAATCGGCGAAAGGGGCACGGAAGCAGGCTCCCACGCTCGCGGCCGCCGGCGACGTCCCAAACCCGGCCCCGTTGGTCGTCATCTCACGCCCGCGTTCCAAGGTTGCCGAGTCATTCCGCGCCGTGCGCACCTCAATTCTGTTGTCGTCAATCGATGCGCCGCCTAAGGCCATGCTGGTCACCAGCGCCCTTCCCGAAGAAGGCAAGACCACTATCAGCGTCAATTTGGCAGGCGCTCTGGCCCAGATGGGCGGACGGATCCTGCTGGTCGATGGTGACATGCGGCGTCCCAAGCTGCACAAGGTTTTCGGGCTCGCGCCGGATGCGGGCGGGCTGAGCACCGTGCTGACGGGGAAAGACAAAGAAGAAGATGTCATCGTACCTTCCGCGCAACTGCCGAACCTGTACATCTTGCCTTCGGGTCCGGTGCCGCCCTATCCCGCGGAATTATTGGGGTCGAACCGCATGAAGGCGCTGATTGCGTCCTGGCGTCCCATATACGATCACATCATCATTGACACTCCGCCGGTGCTCTCGGTTACCGACCCGGTTCTGCTGTCCGTCGACGTCGATGCCGTCGTGCTCGTCGTGCGCTTTGGCCGCACCAAGAAGCAGGCTCTGCGTGAAGTCCATGAAATTCTCGATCAGGTGAACGCCCGCGTCTGCGGCGTCATCATGAACTCTGTCGATATCGATACCGACTCTTCCTACCGGCGCGGCTACTACTACGGCTACGGCAGCTACGGCGGGGCGCACGTGTACTACGAAGAGAAGCCGCAAGAACAGAAAACATAAGCGGCAAGAAGCAGGAGCGACCTTCTCAATACCGTTATGCAACTTAGTCTTAGTCTTAAGTCGGTGGGCTCAAAGGTCATCTTTGCGCTGCTTTGTCTGCTGGCCGGAGGAGTACTGGAAGCGTGGAATCTCCGGCTGTATGCCGCCAGCCGGGAATCCCTGGGTCTTACCGTACTGGCACTGCAGAGAGCCATGGTCCTCGACCCGTGGAACTCCGATTATGCCCACCTGCTCGGGCGCTCTTACCTTTACGGAGAGCAGGATTTCGGTCTTGCTCGCATCGCCATAACTCGTGCCGTCTCCTTGAATCCCTATAGCGCGCGCTACTGGCTCGATCTCGCCAGCATCGATCAGATCGCCGGTGATTCTTCCGCACAGGAGCGTGACTTGCAGGCGGCCCAGGCGGCGGAGCCCACCATGCCCGACGTCTCCTGGGAGATCGCGAACTTCGATCTTCTTCGCGGAGACGAGCTCAGTGCCTTCCGTAACCTGGCGACGGTGGAAGAGTATTCCCCCCAGCTACGGAAACAGGCCATTCAATTGAGCTGGCGCGTGAAACCGGACGCCGACGTGCTTCTGCAGTATATTCCGGACAGCGTGGACACACTTTCCGTTTTCCTGAATGTCCTGTGTGAACAGCAGAAGCTTCCGGAAGCTGCCAAGGTTTGGCAAACCCTCGTTTCACTCCATCAGCCGCTCAATCCCGGTTCCGTCCAAAACTACCTGTCTACTCTGCTGGCCTACGATCATCGGCAGATCGAGCAGGCGCAAAAGGTATGGAATGATTACTTGAAGACGAACCCGGAGGTGGCCGAGTACGTCAATCCGGACAATCTGGTGGTCAATGGCGGCTTTGAGCATGACGTGCTCGGTGGGGGCTTCGACTGGCAGTACTATAAACGTTCCCACGTGAATGTCGCGCAGGAGAGCGCCGTGTTTCATAGCGGCTCCCGCTCTCTCTCTGTCTCTTTCGATGGGAGCGACATTCAGGATTTCGGCATTCTGCAGTATGTCCCTGTAAAGCCCAACACACGCTATGTCCTGCGGGCCTTTGTCCGCGCCGACAACATACTCGGCTCCAGTGGACCTCGTCTCTCTGTCGTTGGTCCCTATGGTTCCGGACAGCGCTTCTACACCGGCGACGATATGTTGGGATCCACGGTCTGGTCAGCACAGGGCGGCAGCTTCACGACTGGACCTGACACGCACATGGTCGCGGTCATGCTTCTGCGCGATCCGCCCTTCGATCCTATCAAAGGCAGTTTGTGGCTCGACGACGTCTCCATTACTCCAGAGGAGCATCAATAATGCTCTCTGTTGAACACTACGGCGAACCGCTGTCGGCGGAACAGAAGCGTTCCATGCGGGTATATACGCTTCTCATCGTCGGCGTCTGTGTCGTCCTGGCCTTCGGAGTTCTCTCCTTCGGCGCTGTTCAGGAATGGTCCATCTTCGTTCTCCGCAGCGCTTCCATCTTCTTGTTCTTCATGTGGGCGTTGGTGCAGTTGGCCGGCGGGGAACTGAAGATTACGCGCACTCCGCTTTATGCCCCCGCGCTCGCGTTCGCTGGACTCATTCTGCTTCAGATGTTCTCCGGTCTCAGCGCCTACCGGCATGACACGCTGGTTGAGTTCCTGAATTACGCTTGCTACGGGTTACTCGCATTCGTCGCGGTCCAGTCACTGCGCAACAGCGACGCCGCCAAGCTGCTGGCTACATGCATTAGCACCTTCGGACTCCTGATTTCGGTTTTCGCCCTGGTGCAGTATTTCGCTTCCAACGGCAACATATATTGGGTCGTTCCGGTTTCACAGGGTACAGCGGTGTTCGGACCGTACGTCAACCACAACCACTACGCGGGGCTGATGGAACTGATGGTTCCGTTCCCGTTGGTGTTCGCGCTCCAGGACACAGTCAGTTTTCCGAAGCGAATTTTCTTTGGACTCTCGGCGGTAGTTATGGGGGTCTCGCTCTTTTACTGCCGTTCTCGCGGCGGAATCATCGCGTTCCTGTGTCAAATCGTGCTGCTGGCTTTCCTTGTGCGTTTTCGAAAGATGAAGCGCGGCGCGGTCGCGGCCATGCTGGTGTTGATCATGGCGATGGCAATTCTGCTCGCTGTTCTGGGGGCCAGCGAAGCTATTGCTCGCATTAACACCTTGCGGGAACCCGGTCGTGCCGATGTCGCTGGCTGGAGGATGAGGGTAAACCGTGACAGTCTGGGCATGGTCAGAGAGAAGCCACTGCTCGGCTGGGGTCTGGGCACGTTTACTACCGTTTATCCCAAGTTCCGTTCGTTTTACGACGATGTCACCGTGAACACGGCCCACAACGACTACATGCAACTGCTGGTGGAGACCGGCGTTGTAGGCGCGGTCATAACTCTCTGGTTTCTCGTCGTCGTCTTTCGTGAAGGTTGGCGTAATCTGCAAAAGCCTCAGAGTCCTTGGTCGAAAGGCATCACGCTCGCAGCGCTAGTAGCGGTTAGCGGAATCCTCATCCATAGCGCTTCCGACTTCAACTTGCACGTTCCCGCCAACGCCGCCATCTTCTTCGTGATGTGCACGCTCGCCGCCGTCCCCATGCTGGAAACTGGGAACCGTGAGAGTCCGCGGCGCTCCAGCGCGATCGAGTCGGCAACCGGCGACGAGGAGGTCGAGGTCTTGCCGCAGAAGAAGCAACCTGTGCCCCACCCGTTCCGCGTTATGGGCCGCCGTTGCTCGAGTGTCTGGAGTCATAACAAATTGAAGTTCTGATTAATAGATTTTGCAAGAGCAGCCGTCCAGACAGAACCCAGCCAGAAAATCCCACAGATCACTTGCAGGCAGCAGCCCCGAGACTTGTCGGACCCGAGCATGAGCGCTGCGGTCGCAGTCGCCTGCTCGATCATCGGGACCTGGCTCCTGTAGGCCTATAGATCAACTCCGAAGTCTCGCTGTCGTGGCCCGTCAAGCTCCTTCTCTGCTTCCCGCTGGAACTCTAGATACCACGGCATCTGTTCACATGCGCCAATCGAAGGGCACTGGCGTGCGTGACTGCCAAAATAGGCACTAATATGGCGCAAAGGTTGGGCATATTGCCTGCTTTTCGGATAACTTTTGACAACAAAGTCCTTGACTTTAGTGACACTGGGGGCTACCATCTGCCCACTGAGTTGCCATCTCGAAGTCGATTCGGGGAGCAGAAATGCAGCATCGTGAGATCAAGACGTTTCTGAGCCTGCCGTTTTTTGGTCGTACTAGCGGGTGCGCCGCAACTCAGGCCCATGGTGCAATGCTCTATGCGAACGACGATGTTGCCCTCAACGGGCAAGGCGTAGGAAACTTGACAAGCATCTTTGCGGGCGATCTGCTCGATATGGTGACCCATCGGGCGAAGTCCATCAACCGAACCGGTTCAGCAGTATTAGCGGTCAAATCTATGACAGCCCAAACATCCCTCCGTGCGCGAGTGTCAGATTTTGCGTGCGGGTACACACGTCTCATGATGTAGCCTCGCAGGTGTCCGATACCCTGAGATCTGGTTCCGGTCGGCTTGCGATTTGCTGCATTTTAACCAAAGGCAGGACTTAAGCATTTCAGGCAGGGTCTAACCATATTTCCACAACGAGCCGGATTGTTGGGCTTGGATCGCGGTTCCGAGTATGCCCTCTCCTTAGGGCGGTAGGCGACCGCGACTTGCTTGCGATTCCTAAGGAGAATCGTTATGAGACCACGCTTTCTGCGGACCTTCACGGGCTTGCTCTTTGTAGCAGTAGCAATGCTCTGGTTCCTTCTTAGCGGATCTGCCGTCATGGCCGAGACGCAGCCCCAATTGACGGCCAACATTAGGCTTGAGCACTATGGACCGCAACGGGAGGTGGTTCTAGCAGACCTTCCTGACCTGAGTCCAGCCGAAATTGCCGGTTTTAAGGAGGAACCAGAACCTCGAAACCCGCACTTCACGGAAGCGGCGTACCACGCGGCGAAAGAAGCCGCGTCCCATGACCCTGTCGGCACACGGCCCGGGGATGCAGCGAATCTGCTGATTCCCCGTCCGCACGGACCGATTGAGGACACCCCGTCAAACTATATAGATTTTTTCGCCCAAAGCCAAGGCTGCAACGGCTCGGGCTGGTATCCCTCTGACATGGGGCTGGCGGTAAACCCTAGTTATGTAGTTCAGGTTGTGAATGAGTGCATCGCGGTTTACGCCCACAACACGGGCGCACTCCTCAAGGCGACGGACATATGCACCTTCGTCGGCCTGCCTCCGAACTCCGGTACGCACGGCTGCTTCGATGTGCGTGCCGCTTACGATTACGTCAGCAATAGGTTCCTCGTTACCGTCGATTACCAGGACAGTAGCGGCAACGCGTTTATCTTTGTGTGTGCTAGTGTGACTAGCGATCCCAGGGGGAGTTGGCTTATCACCACCCTCTCGCGGGGCGTCGGTCTTGCCGATTTTCCTACCCTCGGAAAGACTTGGGGCGACTATTCCAGTAACCCACACAACTCCGTTATCACTGTTTGCGACAACTTCTTCGGGTCCAGCGGCTTCGCGTATGCTGAGTGCATGCTTCTCGCCACCAGGTGTATCGAAAACACAAGCTGTCCCTCCCCGGAGAATTCGTATTACAGCGTCAATAGCTTCTCTCTAGGCGGAATTTTGCTGGATACGATTCAACCCACGAATGACTGGGGGCCAAATGAGAAGCCAAGGGCGCAATTCGCGATCAATAGCTTCAACTACAACGGGAGTGACGGGCTCTGCTCCGGCGGCGTCGATCAAGGTGTGGTGGTCTGGTCGTTCTCCAACTCCGTGAACTTTACAGGTAGCCCAGGGCCTGCCATTTCTGGCTTCTGGACTGGCTGTGGCAGCACTTCAACGTACTCGTTTCCCGGCTATGCCGACAATGCAAATTTTTGCAGCTCTTGCATTGACACGGACGACAGTAGAATCACGGGCATGGTGCACTACTTTGCCGGACTGCTGTACCCCACGATTAACACCAACAATGGGGGGAGGAGCGCAGTTCTGGGCTGGAAGGTCCATCCTTACCTGAACGATAATGGCGACGGCCATTGCACGGGGGCCTACCTGAACCTCTGTCCTACTTTGTCTGACGTGAAAATAGAGCAGGAGTTTTGCTATGACTGCGGCGGGGGAACCTCGGCAGAAGCCTATTACGGGGCTATCGTGATGGACCAGGAGAACAACTGGACAATGTACGCGGCCTTTTCCAGCACGAGCCTCTCTCCAGGTGAGTTCTACACTTCGAACCGAGTTTCCTGGGAGACTCCCTTCCACGACAGTGGAATTTTCGCCTGCCAGAATAATGCTGCGTACAGTTATGGGCGTTGGGGGGATTACTCAGCGGGTGCTCCCGACATATACGGTAAATTTGGGGACCAGCCCGCTATGTGGGGCAGTGGCGACTACGTCCAACCCAGCAACACCTGGGGAACGTGTATCTCTTCGAACAGGTACGTGGCCGATAGCGATATTTAGTTCGGATTTCACGAGAAAGTGCTCTGCCCGGGCGGGGCTGCCCTTAGCTCTGCCCGGCATTTCTCCTCAAACGTTTTCTTCGTAAAAAGTGGCTTGCGATGCCACTTCTGGCAAGAGTGCAGATCCCTCTCCTTCGACTCCGCTCAAGGTCGGGATGATAATTCATGGAGCTTTTCAATTGCGGATCGCTCTCTGTAAGCGTTCGCGTGCCTACCTGTGTCCACGATCGGCCGCAGGCGTAGTAGCATCAATAGCGTCCAGGTTCACCAGGAGGAATGAGCGTGCATCATCACGGATTGTGGATGCTGTGCTTGGTGCTTGCGGTGTCGTCGCTCACCAGCGTAGCAACGGGTCAGGCGGAGCCCGCGGTTCCGCCGTTGGCGGCGAGCGCCGGGACGGCCGGCAAAACGGCCAATGTCGGGCCGGACACGCCCGTGATCACCGTGGATGGCCTCTGCGAGACCGCGCGTGCCGTCGGGAAAGCGAATTCGCCTTGCCAGACGGTCTTGACCCGCTCCGACTATGAGGGCCTTGCCGAGGCCGGGGGGGCGAGGACGCCGGTGGCGAAAAATCAGTTTGTCCAGGTTTACATTCAATATCTGTTGTTTGCCGCGGCGGCGCAGAAGCAGGGAATGGACAAGGATCCGAACTTCCAGAGGATGTTGGAGCTGTCCCGCCTGCAGTTGTTGATGCAGACCTTGGTGCACGAACTGCAGGCAAGAGCGGAGCAGATCTCGCCGGAAGAGCTGGAAAAGTTTTATCGGGAAAACCCCGCCCAGTTCGAGCAGGCCGCCCTGCTTCGCATATATATACCCCGTACCAAACAGGTGGACCGGGCGAACGGTGTACAGGAGCCTATTCCCGGAACCGAGCCCGAAATGAAGACGCTGGCCGGGGAGATTCACGCTCGGGCAGTGACTGGCGAAAACTTCCAGACGCTTCAGAAAGAAGTGGTGGCTGCCGCCAATCTAAGGCAGCCGGGGGAAGTGAATCTCGGAACGATGATGCGCGATCAGCTTAGGCGAACTCACCGTGGAGTATTGGACCTGACGCCTGGTGAAGTTTCTGCAGTGCTGGAAGATCCCGAGGGTTACTACATTTACAAAGTGGTTTCGAAGAGCGTTCCGCCGCTTACATCCGTCAAGGATGAGGCGAAGACGGCGCTGCAAAAGAGGCGCATGGATACCTGGACGAAGAACATCACTGAATCGGCGAAAGTGTCGCTTAACGAGCAATATTTCGGCACTGCCGGCGCGGCGAAGAGCCGCCAAACCCAGTGACCTTCCCGATGACACGGCTACCATTGTATGGGTGTGCGCCTGGTTCGACGAAGGAGCCGCAGCTGTCAATCTGACGATATATGTTGGCCACATCGGAATGGAGAGAGGTCGGAAGAGCCAGCCGATTTCGATTGTTCTTGCAGGCTTGTGACGATTGTCGTCGCTTGTGACGTTGCCACGGCGATCGACCGCATCTTGGCGGTATGCACCAGGCAAAAGGACCGTACCATGTTCCCGCCCGGTATTTGAAGTCGGGTTGCTGAAGTTACTCGGTAGTCTGCGACGCCGCCTTACTGACGGCGATGGTTTCCCCGACGTCGCCCACCTTGAAGCGCGCGAAGCGCTTGACGGAGATGTTCTCGCCCAGCTTGCCGATGACCGTTGCGATGAGCTGCGATACGGTGATGGTCTGGTCCTTGATGAAGGGCTGCTCGTACAGGCAGACCTCCTCGTAGAACTTGCCCATCTTGCCTTCGACGATCATCTCGATCACGGTCGCGGGCTTTCCGGTCTGGGCGGCCTGCGCGCGGTAGATGTCCTTCTCTTTTTCAAAGGCATCCGCGCTCACGTCTTCCTTGCGGATGAACTTGGGATCGCTGGCCGCGATGTGCATGGCAATGTCGTGCACCAAGCCCTTGAAGTCGTCGGTGCGGGCCACGAAATCGCTCTCGCAATTCACTTCCACCAGCACGCCGATCTTGCCGCCGGCGTGGATGTAGCTCGCGACCGAGCCTTCGCTGGTGACGCGATCGGCCTTCTTCGCAGCCGTTGCCACGCCCTTCTTGCGAAGGATGATGACGGCGCCTTCCATGTCACCCTTCGCTTCGGTGAGGGCATTCTTGCAATCCATCATGGGAGCGTTGGTTTTCTCGCGAAGCTCTTTTACTTGTGCGGCACTAATGTTCACGGTTGTAGTACTCATCTCTCGAATATTCCTGTCTTGTTATTTCAGCCACGTTTAATGTTTAGATTCACGCCAGTTACAAAACGACCCGCGCCGTGCTGAGCGCGGGTCATGAAACCATTCGCCAGCCTACAGGCTGCGAATCCGGGGCCACCGAGAAGCGCCGGTTTTGCGCTTCGTGGGATGGTTACGCGCTGGTATTTTCCGCGGAGGCTCGCCGGCCACCTTTGCCCAGAACTTCTTCCATGCTGACCTCCTCCAGGTCGCTGGTTTCCGCCGGAATCTCGATACTCTCGCCCTCTTCTGGGCTGGCGGCGGCAGCTTCGGCGTCCTGGCTGTACTGAATGCCTGAGGCGACGTCCGCCATCTGCTTGTCAGTGGCAGCCTGCGAGCCCTCCACAACTGAGTCCGCAATCTTCGAGGCGAACAGCCGGATGGCCCGCAGCGCGTCGTCATTGCCAGGAATTACGTAATCCACTTCGCTTGGATCGCAGTTCGTGTCCACCACGGCGACCACGGGAATACCCAGCTTGCGGGCTTCCTTCACGGCAATCTGCTCTTTGTTCGAGTCAATCACGAACAGCGTGTCCGGCAGGCGGTTCAGGTTCTTGATGCCGGCCAGGTTCGCCTGCAGGTGCTTGCGCTCGCGCTCCAACTTCACAACTTCTTTTTTCGGGAGCAGCTCGTAACGGCCATCGGTGGCCATCTCGTCGAGTTCCTTCAGCCGCTTCACCGATTTCTGAACGGTCACCCAGTTAGTGAGCAGTCCGCCCAGCCAGCGTTGGTTGACGTAGAACATTCCGCAGCGCGTCGCTTCTTCCGCAATCGCGTCTTGGGCCTGGCGCTTGGTGCCGACGAACAGCACCAGCTTGCCCTCGGCCGCCATCTCCTGCACAAACTTGGACGCTTCCTTGAACATCTTCAGCGTCTTCTGAAGGTCAATGATGTAAATGCCGTTGCGTTCGCCGAAGATGTATTCCTTCATCTTCGGGTTCCAGCGTTTCGTCTGGTGCCCGAAGTGAACACCGGCTTCGAGCAACTCCTTCATCGTGATATTTGCCAAGCTACCTCCTAGGTTGGCTTGCATCCTCTGCGGCGGCTTTGGCTTGCGCCTTTGCCGGATCGCTCGGAATTTCTTTCCCGTAACCCGCCCCGTTCATCAAGCGCAGCGGGTGCGGGAAGATTCGTTCCGGTTGAACCTTTTCGTTCTCGCCCCCGGAACCACAAAGCGAGAGAAAACTGGGCGCCCCATCCTTAGTCGCCTGCTGTCGGCGACAGGGAGGGACGGAACTCTACCGCTTGCTGAACTGGAACCGCTTGCGAGCGCCCTTCTGGCCGTACTTCTTGCGCTCTTTCCCGCGCGCATCGCGGCGCAGGAAGCCTTCCGCCTTCAGCTTGGGACGCAGCTCAGGGTTGAACTCCTGCAAGGCACGCGCGATTCCCATGCGCACTGCCCCGGCCTGCCCGTTCACGCCGCCACCGTTCGTCGTGCAAACCACGTTAAAGCTGGCCGACGTCTCGGTCGCAACCAGCGGCGACTTCGCCATGATGCGCTGCGCCTCGGTCACGAAATGCTGATCGAACACCTTGCCGTTGACCTTGAACTCGCCGCTACCGGGGCGAAGAAACACGCGGGCCACGCTCGA
>Ga0209040_10002737_pt1 | contig 13690 bp, 8 predicted proteins | sample BogFormECP12_OM3_FD_188240 | JGI IMG/M metagenome (GOLD analysis project Ga0209040, IMG submission 188240) | Bog forest soil microbial communities from Calvert Island, British Columbia, Canada - ECP12_OM3 (SPAdes) (version 2) | ecosystem: Environmental > Aquatic > Freshwater > Wetlands > Bog ...
TGCAGGAACTTGATTTGCGCGGCGTCTATAGTGGCGGCGCGGGCTACCATGCGGTCAAGTCGGACATTGCCACAGTCGATCTGGAAGCCGGCGTGAACTACACCCATGAAACGTATTCCAACGGAGCGCAGGTCACTCCCCCGACCGTTCCTCCCAGTTTTGTTTCTTATGGTGTGACCAATCGATTCGCCGCACTGACTTTAGGCGAATTGATGACGTACAAAGCGGGGAAGAGCACGGTGATTACGGAAAAGGCTTTCATCTATCCCGACCTGTCGGACACGAGCGAATATCGATTTGAGTTCGACCTGGGTACAGTCACGAAGATCAGCAAATGGCTGGGTTGGCAAAATCAGTTCAGCGACATCGATGTCTCGAACCCGCCCATAGGCGCCAAGAAAAACGACCTGGTTCTGACGACCGGGCTGAATTTTTCGTTTACTCATTAATAAGAATCTGTTCGCGTGCTTGGACAGCCGCTTCCCCGGGGAGGGGCTTTTCTCTTGCAGGACCCGAACGACGAAAAGACGATATCCCGTCGCTCGGGTGGTGCGACTTTTCGTTGTCTTAAGCGGTTCATAATGAGGCTAATACGCTAAATCGCGTTAGCATTGGAAAGAATAAATATTCGCATATTGCGAAGTCGCGCTTGACAATTCGCAATATGCGAAGTACAGTAAGCGGTTAGTAGAGGGTGGTGAAATAGCTCACTAACGTGCATGTAATCAGCAAGAGCGCGTGGCGAGCGGTTGTCACTGCGGACCCCACGCTAGAAGCCCCGATTAGCGAGTGGTACAAGGTAGCTAGAAATGCGACATGGGGAAGCCTGGTCGAGGCAAGACGAGTTTATCCCCATGCTGACTTTGTTGATCCGTATACGGTGTTCAACATTAAAGGCGGCACCTACAGATTGATTGTGAAAATTGAATATCGTTGGCAAATGATCTTCGTAAAATATGTGCTCTCGCATGAGGAATATGACAGGGGAGGTTGGAAATGATGGCTTCTACTGCAATTGATTATGGAACGCTTCTTTCTGAAACAAGGCCCCAAGTCATTACTGAGGAGAACCAGAATCGGGCATATATTGAAAAGTTAGAGCAATTGACGGCTCAGGAGATTGTTAGTCCCGCAGAGGAACAGCTCATCGCTCTGCTCACCCTACTAGTTGAGGATTTCGAGAACAGGCACTATCCTGTGCCCGAAGCCGGGCCACTCGATATCATTCGGCACTTGATGGACGCTCATAATCTCCGTCAAAAGGATTTAGTGGCTGTATTTGGAACCGAAAGTATTGTTTCTGATGTATTGAATGGAAAGCGCGATCTCGCCAAAGATCATATTCGCCGATTGAGTACGCGATTCCATGTTTCTCCATCTGTCTTTTTCTAGACTAGGACTCGAGCCAATCCATCGACAGGGGCAAGAAACATCAAAGTAGCCCACCACCTGCTCACCAGGACTTGAAAGACGCGTCTACTACCGGGTAGAGTACTGTTTCTCGTTTTGCGGGTTCTTTAAGTCCCTCACAACAGGAGTCCAGATGCGTCACGCCGTGATAGTGCTGAGTGCTGTCTGTTGCCTCTGTGCGTTTTCCTTTTCCCAGACCGCTGACGAACTCATAGCCAAGAACATTGAGGCCAAGGGCGGGATGGAGAAGATCAAAGCCATTAAGACCGTCCGCATGGCGGGTAAGTTCGAAGGTGGCGGTGGCTTCACCGCGACCGTGGGCCAGGAGAACGCGCGGCCCGACTTGGTGCGCGAGACTTTAACGCTGCAGGGGATGACGCAAGTTCAAGCCTACGACGGCAAGACGGGCTGGCAGATCCAGCCCTTCCGCGGGAAGAAGGATCCCGAGTTATTGGGTGAGGACGATCTCCGCGACCTGCTGCTGGACGCTGACTTTGACGGGCCCCTGGTGGATTGCAAAGAGAAAGGCAACACGGTTGAGTATCTGGGGCACGACGTCGTCGATGGAGATGACGCGCTGCGCCTCAAAGTCACCCTGAAAAACGGCGACCTCATTTATTACTACCTTGACCCGGATACCTATCTGGAGATCCGTACGGAGATTCAGCAGTTTGTCCGGGGCTCGGTGCGTGAGCGCGTCATGGGTTTCGGTTCCTACAAACCGGTCGCGGGCGTGATGTACCCATTCTCGATCTCGCAGGGTACGAAAGACCATCCCGAGGATCAAACCACCACGGTGCAGAAGATGGAGGCCAATGTGCCCATCGATCCCAAGGATTTTGCGCTTCCCGCGTCGCTCAGGACCGAGGAAAAGAAGTCCGGGATGGTCGGGGTCCACTGACTTGCCCGGATGGACTGCAACGAAAATCATTTGCCGCGATAGAGGACTCCAAACATGAAGGCATCCGCTAGCAGTTGTTGGGCAGTGACTGTGCTGTTCGCAGTAGGGTCGTTATGCGCACAATTGCAGGGCCAGGCTCAAGGGCCGTACCGCTTTGATGCGGCCACGGTCTCGGGATTGCCGGCACGGAACATCGGCTCGGCCGCGATGAGCGGGCGCATTGCCGCGGTGGACGCGGTAGAGGAGGACGGCCGCATTACCGTATTTGTCGGCGCCGCCAGCGGCGGCGTGTGGAAGTCGGTCAATGGAGGCACGACCTACAAACCAGTTTTCGACCGGGAAGACGTGCAGTCGATTGGCGCAGTAGCGATTGATCCCTCGAACTCGAAGATAGTGTGGGTCGGCACGGGCGAGGCCTGGCTGCGCAACAGCGTGTCGGTAGGCGACGGTGTGTACAAGTCAACGGATGGCGGGGAGAACTGGAGCAACGTCGGACTGAAGGACAGTGAGCATATTGCCAAGATTCTGGTGAATCCGGGTGACGGCAACGACGTGCTGGCGTGCTCGACGGGACATCTGTGGGACGACAACGACGAGCGCGGAGTCTTTCAGACCAACGACGGTGGAAAGACGTGGAAGAAGGTTCTGGCGGGCGCGAACGGTTCGAGTGGTTGCGCCATGATCGCGCGCAGCAAGCAGGAACCCAAAATCATTTATGCGGCGATGTGGGATTTCCGGCGGCAAGGTTGGACCTTCCGCTCGGGTGGGCCGGGCAGCGGGCTATTCAAGTCCACCGACGGCGGCGCTCACTGGAGCGAAGTCAACGACAGCAATGCCAAGGGACTGCCGCCGAAGCCGTACGGGCGTATCGCGGTGCAAGTCGCGCCATCGAAACCCAATGTGGTGTATGCCAACATTGAAGCAGAAAAAGGAAGAGGTCTTTATCGCTCCGACGACGCTGGAGCTACTTGGACCAAGCTGGATGCCAGCAACTACATGGTATGGCGTCCGTTTTATTTCGGAAATCTAATCGTCGACCCCAAGGATGAGAACAAGATCTTCAAGCCCGATCTCATTTTGCTGCTGAGCAACGATGGAGGAAAAACCTTCAACGTGGTTTCGGCCAGCGCGCACGGCGACTTCCACGATGCGTGGATCGATCCGAAAAACACAAACATCGTGATTGCCGGAGACGACGGCGGTCTGTGGCGCAGCGAAGATGGCGGCAACCGCTGGAAGCATCAGATGAACCTGCCGGTTTCGCAGTTTTATCACGTGAGCACCGACAATGCCGATCCGTATCACGTATTTGGCGGTTTGCAGGACAACAGTTCGTGGGTGGGCGATTCCTCGTACCCGGGCGGGATTGCAAACTCACAATGGGAGAACATGTACGGTGGTGACGGCTTCTGGATGTTTGAGGACACATCAGATCCGGACTATCTTTACGCCGAAGCGCAGGGCGGCGAGATCGGTCGCGTGAATCGCTACACGCATGAGATTCGCGACATCCATCCCTGGCCCAACTATGGCGAGAAGAAGCTCCGATTCAATTGGAACACGCCAATTCACATGAGTCCCAACGAGAAGGGAACGATCTACATCGGGGCGCAATTCTTGTTCCGCTCACGCGACCACGGGCAGTCCTGGGATCGCATCTCCCCCGACCTGACGACCAACGATCCGGAGAAGCAAAAGCAGGAAGAATCCGGCGGCGTGACCATCGACAACTCTTCAGCAGAAATGCACACCACGATCTATTCGATTTCGGAATCGCCCAGGAACGGCCAGATCATCTGGGTGGGAACGGATGATGGCAACGTGCAGATTACGCGCGATGGTGCGAAGACGTGGACAAATGTCGTTGGGAACGTCGGTGGTCTGGGGAAAAATTCCTGGGTTTCAACCATCGAGGCCAGCCGCTTTGACGAGGCCACAGCCTACGCCACATTCGACCGGCACACCTTTGGCGATATGAAGCCATACGTTTACAAGACCACGGACTATGGACAGACCTGGGCCGCGCTTCCCGCGCAAGAGAGCGGAGTGCGCGGCTTTGCTCACGTGATCAAGGAAGACTCGGGGAGCGGCAATGTGCTTTTCCTGGGCACGGAGTTCGGGCTTTGGATTTCTGTGGACGGGGGAAAACGCTGGGCGCAATACAAGGGCACGGATTTCCCGGCGGTGCCGGTGGATGACATTGCGGTGCAGGCGCGGGAGTCCGATTTGGTGTTGGCCACGCACGGGCGCGGCATCTGGATCGTCGACGATATCTCGCCGCTGCGCGCGCTCACGCCCGAAGTAATGACCAAGGATGCTACGCTGCTTCCGGGGCGGCCCGTGATCCAATACATGGATGTTGAGGGAGGCTGGCCGAGCGGCGACGAAGCTTTCGTGGGCCGCAGCCGGCCCGCGGATGCGAGGATCACCTACTACCAGAAGGGGCGGCACATTTTCGGCGATTTGAAAGTCGAGATTTTCGACCAGGACGGAAAATTGGTGGACACTGTGCCGGGGAGCAAGCATCGCGGGCTGAACCGTGCGGGCTGGGCAATGCGAGTGAAGCCACCCGCGGTTCCTGCCGCCGCGAGCGCCCTGTTTGAAGCGGCGCAGGGGCCGCGCGTCCTGCCGGGCACTTATACGGTGAAACTAACTAAGGGAGATCAGACTTACACCGAGCAACTGGAAGTGGCAATGGACCCTCGAGCGAAGTATTCGATCGAGGAGCGCAAGGCGCAATTCGCGCTCTCGATGAAGGTATACAAACTGCTGGAGCATATGACCTATTCAGTGGAGGCGATCGAAGCGGTTCGCGACGCGGCCAACGCGCGCGACCTCAAGCTCGGGGAGTCGAAGGTTGCAGAGAAATATCCGCTGCGCAAACAACTCCAGCAGCTGGCCGCGGATTGTGACTCGCTGCGCTCTAAGATCGTCGCCACCAAGGAGGGTGGCATGGTGACCGGCGAGGAACGCATTCGCGAATTGATGGGCCAACTCTATGCCGCCGTGACGGGATATGACGGCAAGCCCACGGATTACCAGGTGGCGCGCACCGAGTCGCTGGGGCATGAACTGGAAGACGTAGTCGTCGACTTTCAGAAACTGGCGCAGAAGGATCTGCCGCAGATCAACACCGGGCTGAAGAAGAAGAAACTCGACGCCATCACCGTGCCGGCCGAAGCAGATTGGCAGAAGAGAAAGGCCGAATCCGCAATGGCGGCCGGTGCGGGAATGCGTACCGCTGAGCGTGGGATGCGCGAGCGCGATTAGAACGCCCGGCTTCAAGTAAGAGATTTGCTGATGTGCGTAAAAAAGGCTCTGGGATTAGTCGAGATCCCGGAGTTTTTTTTTACCAGCCTGAAGTGGCTATCGCCGCCCGTGGCTCTGCCGCGTTGGACGTGCCCCGCCCAGCACCAGATCGCAAAGACGATCAACAAAATCAGAGGTCAAACTATCATGACGAATGAGGAACCGCATGTAAATGGGGCCATAGAGGGAATCCAGCAGCAGGTCCAGGTCTACATCCCGGCGCAGTTCACCGCGTCGAATCCCGCGGCGGAGCGTAGCATACGCCTCCTGGCGACGGGGTTTAAGGAAGCGTTCACGGAAGGCCGCGATAAGATCGCGGTCGCTCTGTCCTCCTCCCAACATGGCTGAGACGATGCGTCCGCGCGGGCTACGAAAAATTTTGATCAACTGCCGCATCTGCTGGCTCATATCGGTGCGAATCGAGCCCGTGTCGGGGAAGTGGAGTTCCGGAGTGGCGCTGCTCGCAAACGCATCCGCGATCAGCGCGGCCTTGTTGGGCCACCAGCGGTAGACCGTGGCTTTGCCAACGCTGGCCTGCGCCGCGACACCGGCGATGGTCAAGTCGGAAAAACCGTTTTCTCCCAATAGCTTTAAGGTTGTTCGCAAAATGTTGAGGCGAATCGCTTCGCTGCGCGGGCGCCCAGGGGCGCGCTTGCGGGCGCGTCCGCCGCGACTGCCATGAGCCGGAGTCTTCTGGCGCATCTCCCTACCCTAACATATAATCATAAACAGGATTTTAGAATCCGATACGCATAGTATCGAATCTAAAATCGAGTCTGCAAGGATCGTTTCGGGGCCGTACACAGCAGCCCCAGTCTTATTTCGGTCGAACCTCTGGAGTGGCGGCTAATCGATGTGGATTGTTGCATTAGCTCTCAGGCGTCCTTACACATTCGTGGTGATGGCGCTCGTCATTATCATCCTGTTTTTCGTTACGGCTCTTCGCACTCCCGTTGACATCTTCCCGAGCATCGACATTCCGGTAGTCTCAGTCATTTGGTTCTATACCGGTTTGTCTCCGCTCGATATGGCCGACCGCATCGTGGCCAACTCCGAACGGGGCATCACCACCACCGTCAACGACATCGAGCATATGGAGTCTCAGTCGGTAAACGGTTTCGGCGTAATCAAAGTTTTCCTGCGCCCAGGCGCAAATCTGCAGGGGGCGATCGCGCAAATCACGGCCATCGCGCAAACCACGGCGCGCAGCTTACCCCCCGGTACCAACCCGCCGCTGATCATCTCCTATAGCGCGTCGACCACGCCCATCGTGCAACTGGGGTTGAGCAGCAAGACTCTGCCCGAGCAGCAACTCTTCGATCTGGGCCAGAACTTTCTGCGCAATTTCCTGGCGACGGTGCCGGGAGCAGCGACGCCCTATCCGTACGGTGGCAAGGTCCGCCAGATTCAGGTTGATCTGGACCTGCCAAGGCTTCAGGCTTACGGTCTTGCTCCCACTGATATTGTCAACGCGGTCAACGCACAGAATCTGATCCTGCCGGCCGGCACCGTGAAACTCGGCCCGCTGGAATACAGCGTGGAGATGAACGGAACTCCGCAGACGATCGCGGAGTTAAACGATCTGCCGGTTAAGACGACGAACGGTTCCACGCTCTATATGCGGGACGTTGCGCACATTCGCGACGGCTTCTCGCCGCAAACCAATATCGTGCGGCAGGATGGTAACCGCGGCGCGCTGATGTCGATCTACAAGAATGGCAATGCTTCGACCCTGGAAATTGTGAAGGGAATAAAGAATATCGTTCTACAGGCGGCGCAGACGCTGCCTCCGGAATTGAAGGTCACAGCGCTGTTTGACCAGTCGCTGTTCGTGCGCGCCTCGATTGACGGCGTGTTGCGCGAAGGCTTGACGGCCGCGGCGCTCACCGCCGTCATGATCCTGATTTTCCTGGGCGACTGGCGCCCCACCATCGTAATTTCCATTTCTATTCCCCTTTCTATTTTTGTTTCCATCATCATTCTCGGCGCCATCGGACAAACCATCAACATCATGACGCTGGGGGGGCTGGCGCTCGCTGTGGGTATCCTGGTCGACGATGCCACGGTGGAAATCGAAAACATCGAGCGTAATCTCGCCATGGGCAAGGAAATGAAGCAGGCCATTCTGGACGGCGCGCAGCAGATCGCCGTGCCTGCCTTCGTCTCCACTCTCAGCATCTGCATCGTGTTCGTGCCTATGTTCTTTCTCACGGGCGTGGCGAAATTTCTCTTCGTGCCTCTGGCCGAGGCCGTCAGCTTCGCCATGCTGGCCAGCTACCTGCTTTCACGAACCCTGATCCCCACGCTTGTCATGTACATCATGCGCGGACATGAGCATCGCGCGGAAGTTCCCAAGTCGGCCCTGGGGCGCTTGCAGCGCGGCTTCGAGCGCAAGTTCGAAGAGTTCCGGCGGGGCTACGAGCAGTTGCTCGAAACCACAATCGCGCATCGCGGTCTCTTTATGTTCTGCTTTCTGCTTTTCTGCGTGCTCTCGCTCGGACTATATATATTCCTTGGCGAAGATTTTTTCCCGCAGGTGGATGCCGGTCTTTTGCGCTTGCATGTTCGGGCGCGCCCAGGTCTGCGCGTAGAGGAGACGGCAAGGCTCTGCGATGAGGTGGAAGCCGCGCTGCGAGAAGAAATTCCGCACGGCGAGGTGCAGACGATTCTCGACAATATCGGCCTGCCCAACTCCGGCCTCAATCAGTCCTACAGTTCCAGCGGGACCATTGGCACCAGCGACGCGGAGATTCTGATCGCGCTCGACCCAGAGCATCATCATCCCACCGCCGGTCACATACGGCATCTGCGAGAGGTGTTGCCACGGCGCTTTCCGGGAGTGGAGTTTTTCTTCCAGCCCGCCGATATCGTTACCCAGATTCTGAACTTTGGCCTGCCCGCTCCCATCGACGTACAAGTCGTGGGCACGGACATGGCGAGCAGTTATGTGATCGCGCAGCAGATCGCGAATAAAATGCGGCACATTTCCGGCGCCGCCGACGTGCATGTGCAGCAGTTACTCTCGCTGCCCACTCTGCACATGGATATTGACCGCACGCGGGTAACGCAGGTTGGACTGACGGCGCGTGATGTGGCGCAAAGCGTGCTGGTTTCGCTGAGCGGAAGCTTTCAGACCTCGCCGAATTTCTGGTTGAATCCGCGCAATGAAGTCACTTATCAGATGGCGGTGCAGTCGCCGCAATACCGCATGACCAGCATGCAGGATCTGATGACCATCCCCGTGACCTCGCAGCAGGGACCGCAATTGCTGAGTAACCTGGTGCAGTTGTATCCGGTGGCGCGACCCGCTACGGTGAACCACTACAATGTGCAGCCGGTGATCGACGTCTACGCCAGCACGCAGGATCGCGATCTCGGCGCGGTGGCCGCGGACACCGACAAAGTGCTGAAAACGTTCGAGGGCCATCTGCCGCGCGGCACTCACATTGTAGTGCGCGGGCAGGTGGTGACCATGCGCTCGTCCTTCTTTGGATTGGGTCTCGGGCTGGTGGGTGCGATTGTGCTGGTCTATTTGCTGATTGTGGTTAATTTTCAATCATGGCTCGATCCCTTCATCATCATTGCAGCCCTGCCGGGGGCGCTCGCGGGAATCTGCTGGTTTCTGCTGCTGACCCGCACTACGCTGAGTGTGCCGTCACTCACCGGAGCAGTCATGTGCATGGGCGTCGCCACGGCCAACTCAATCTTGATGGTGAGCTTCGCGCGGGAACAGATCGATGAAGGCATTCCCGCGGTGCAGGCAGCGGTCTCGGCTGGGTACACGCGCATGCGCCCGGTGCTGATGACCGCATTGGCTATGATTATTGGCATGGTGCCGATGGCGCTTGGCTTCGGAGAGGGTGGAGAGCAAAATGCGCCGCTGGGCCGCGCCGTAATTGGTGGTCTGCTGTTTGCCACTGTCGCGACTTTGTTTTTTGTGCCCAGCGTATTCGCCATGTTCCATAGCCGTCTCGAGGCCAGGCGGGCGCGCCAGGAACAACGTAACTGGGAGCAGTCATGAGCAGATTTGGCAAGAATCGGGGTTCAGCATGAAGGAAAAAGAGTCCGGCGGAATGCAGGCGGACACCACACGGTCTGATGCCGGCAGCGACGGCCCTCAGTCGCGGCTGAGCCAGAATGAAGAACATCATCAGAGCACCCAGGCCGAACGTGACGAGGAGATCGAAGCGATCCGGCAGCATTCGCGCCATCAGCCTCCTGGGATTGAGAAGCCGCCTGAGGTTCCCCCGGCGCCTCCGCGCAAAGCTCTGACGATTGTGGGTATTGCGTTACTGGTTCTGCTGGTCGCTGGGGGACTAACGTTGTGGGATCATGTGAGCCACGAGCGCGCGCTGGCTAAGGAGACCGAGCGCGAGACTGTGCCCACTGTGGCCGTGATTCATCCGCAGTCAGAAAAGCCGGATGAGGATCTGGTTCTGCCTGGCTCGCTTCAGGCCTATGAGGAATCTCCTATCTATGCCCGCACCAGCGGCTATCTGGTGCAGTGGTACAAGGATATTGGGAGCCGGGTCACGAAAGGTGAATTGCTGGCGAAGATCGATACGCCCGAGGTCGATCAGGAACTCAATCAGGCGCGAGCTGCCCGGCAGCAGACCGTGGCGCAGTTGGAGTTGGCTAAAATCAGCGCCGAACGGTGGGAGAACTTGCGCAAGACCGATTCCGTCTCCGCCCAGGAAGCCGATCAGCAGACCAGCGGATACAAGCAAGCCCAGGCAAACCTGGCTGCAGCCGATGCCAACGTCCGCCGGCTGGAACAGCTCGAGGGCTTTAAGGACGTATACGCGCCGTTTACCGGCGTGCTGACTCGCCGCAATGTAGATCCCGGAGCGCTCATCAACGCCGGGGCTGGCGCCGCGGGCCGCGAGCTGTTTGACCTGGCGCGGGTCGATCCACTGCGGGTCTACACCAGCGTTCCGCAGGCATACGCGCCCTTCATAAAAGTCCGGGCAAAGACCGTGGTCACCTTGCAGGAATTTCCCGGCCAGAAATTTGTCGGGACCGTGGCGCGTACCGCCGAAGCCATCGATCCCTCCACTCGAACGCTTCTGACCGAAGTCGATGTGCCCAACAAAGATGGACGGTTGTTGCCCGGTTCCTTCGGCGAAGTGCACTTCGCCGTTGGCTCTGGGGTTAACAAAGTCACGGTCCCGGTGAACACGATGCTGTTTCGTGCTGAAGGTGCGCAGGTCGCGGTGGTTGGTCCTGACAGCAAGGTGCAGTTGCGCCCCATCAACATTGGGCGTGATTATGGCGCTACATTGGAGGTTCTAGGCGGCGTCTCTCCGGACGAACAGATTGTTGTCAATCCCCCCGACTCGCTCGAAGACGGCCAGCGGGTGAACGTCGCGCAGACCGCGCCGGATCAACAAAATGGCGGGGCGCAGTGAAGCGTCCTGCAATCGCGGCCGTGGTTGCGCTTCTGGCATTCGCCGGAGGTTGCACCGTCGGTCCACGCTACAGCCGGACCTCAGCCCCGACGCCGGCTCCGGATGCGTGGAAGGCGCAGCCGCCGTGGGAGCAAGCCGCCCCCAAAGATTCAATTCCTAAAGGTGCGTGGTGGCAGATTTTTCATGATCCAGCGCTCGACGCCTACGAACAGCAATTGCTCCACGCGAACCAGTCGCTCGAGGCCGCTCGTGACCGGCTCGCGCAGGCTCGTTCCCTGGCGCGGGTTGCCACCGCTGATCTGTTCCCGCAGGTTTCGACCGATCCGGGCGCACTACGCGAGCGTGGGTCGGGCAATCGGCCTCTGAACGGCGCCTCGCCGACCGTTGTGAATGGCACTCGTCCCTATACCCAAAGCGTATTCACGCTCCCGTTTTCGGTAAGCTACGAAGCTGATCTCTTCGGACGCGTCCGGCGCAATCTAGAGGCGGCGAATGCATCCCTGCAGGCGAGTGCGGCGGACCTGCAGAACGTCCAATTAGTGCTGACCGCGGAACTCGCCGCCGACTATTTCAACCTGCGGGAACTCGATGCCGAGTTTGAGGTTGTCCAGGAATCCGTGGGCTACCAGCGCAAGGGGCTCGACCTGGTGAACGATCGCCACCAGGGAGGCATCGCCAGCGGATTGGAAGTTGCGCAGCAGGCCGCGTTGCTCGACTCCACTCTGTCGCAGCTGGCGCTGGTGAAAGAGTCGCGCGCACAGTACGAGCATGCCATTGCAGTCTTAGTAGGCCAGGCCGCTTCCACCCACAGCGTGCCGGTTGCGCCGTTGCGCGCCACCCCACCGCCCATTCCTCTCGGAGTGCCTTCCGATGTGCTGGAGCGCCGGCCCGACATCGCGAACGCTGAGCGCACCATGGCTTATCAAAACGCCGAGGTCGGCATCGCACGCACCGCCTTCTATCCCCACATCACATTAAGTGGTTCGGGGGGATGGCAGAGCACCGATGTCACGAAGCTGTTCAATGCGCCCAGCCTTTTCTGGTCTCTGGGGGCGGACGCTCTGCAACCAATCTTCGAAGGAGGACGGAACCGCGCGAATCTGGCCGCGGCGCGCGCCGCCTACGATCAGGCGGTCGCCAATTACCGTGAATCTGTTCTCACCGCTTTTCAGCAGGCCGAAGACGGCATCAGCAACCTGAGCACGCTCTCACAGGCTCTGGCCACGCAAGGTGCCGCCGTGGAAGATGCGCGCCGCTCCCTGGCGATCGCCAACAATCGCTACGTCGGCGGAGTCACCACCTATCTCGACGTCATCACCGCGCAGACCACTCTGCTGAGCAGCCAGCGGCTGGAGACGCAGTTACTCGGCCAGCAGATGGTCAGCGCAGTCTACCTGGTGAAAGCCCTCGGGGGTGGCTGGGACGCGAGCCAAATTAAGGACGAACAGGTTCACCCGCAGGCAAGTCAAGTCTTGCAGCAGTGAGTTTCCCGCGGCGGTAACTGAGTTTGGTGTACGCACGATCTACCCTTCTCTCGGGCGTCATCCCGAAGCCCCGCGTTTTCTCCAGCGGGGCGAGGTACCTCGAGTGCGGACCGGTTATCGTGCAGTTTTGTTTTTCTAGGCGACGGCCTCATCCTGAGCGTAGCCGTTTTTCAGGCGGAGCGATGGATCTCCCGCTAAACGGCTTGGCGCGTAAGCCAAACTGCATCCCCCACCTTCGGTTGACAAGACTGTAAAACCAGCTTAATATTGTGATTGAGTAAACATACATCTCTTCGCTGTTACTCTCTTATTACTCCTTCCGGATTTTTCGGAAGTTACTTAGCGCCATCTGAATCCCAAAAGTTGGCGAGTTTTCGTCACCTCAATTCGTTAGTTCTATCCTGATCCAAAAGGACAGCCCATGAAAAATACTAAGTTTCTTGTGAAGGTGAATCGCGGCGGTGCTCGAGCGGCGGAATACGTACTGCGGATGGATCGGACTCCCATTCAGACCACTACCAACCTCAAGCTGGCTCTGGCCATGGGAAGGCTCACTGCGGAAGACGCCGTCAAGTCGATGCAGAACTCGCGCTGCAATCCCGAATTAATTTCGGTGCAGGTTAACGCCCAGTAAACCCGTTACTCTGAGCGCCCGGTTACCTTAATTCCAAGGTAACCGGAGCAGCGCTACTTCCTGGTTTCATTATTCGCTTTCAGATTCAGAGTATTGCAGCACCATGCCGGCCGCTTTATGTCCGGGCGTGGCGTTCGCTGTTCGGTTTCGAACCGCTGAGCGCGAAGAAGAGGATATAGAGATAGCAGACGACCGGCAGGAAGAAGGCGTGATGAATGCCGATCCGGTCGGCGATTGCGCCCTGAGCCAGGGGAATGATCGCCCCTCCAACAATTGCCATAATCATGATTCCCGAGCCGTCCCCGGTAAGCGGGCCAAGTTCCGCAACGCCCAGGGTGAAAATGCTGGGGAACATGATGGAGTTAAAAAAGCCGACCAGGATGATGCTCCACATGGCGAAGTGGCCGGTGCTGAGCATGGAAATCGTAACCAGCGCGGCAGCGCAGACCGCGCAAATTCCCAACAGTCGCCCCGTTTTCATCTTCTGCAGCAGTCCCGACCCGATAAACCGCCCCACCATGGCTCCGCCCCAATAGAACGCGAC
>Ga0209040_10002738_pt1 | contig 13687 bp, 10 predicted proteins | sample BogFormECP12_OM3_FD_188240 | JGI IMG/M metagenome (GOLD analysis project Ga0209040, IMG submission 188240) | Bog forest soil microbial communities from Calvert Island, British Columbia, Canada - ECP12_OM3 (SPAdes) (version 2) | ecosystem: Environmental > Aquatic > Freshwater > Wetlands > Bog ...
TCGAAGAACTCGGGAAAAGATTGCGGGTGATATCCGGCAAGGGTCACCAGTTGCAGGCCTACTTGGTCTGCGATGAGTTGCTCGCCTTTTTCGGTTGCTCCGGCTTTCTCGAAGGCCCGCTTCTTGCGCACCACGTTTTCGTACAGCGTTTCGTAGTTGTGAAAGATCTCTTCGCGCGTGCCCGCTTGCGTCACCCCGAGTACATCGCGCAGCAGTTGCGTCATGTCCGCCGCCGGTTGGTGCGTCAGAGCGTGTCCCAATTCGTGGCCCATCACGCTGGCCAGTTCATCCTCATTTCGCGTGAGGGCAATCAGCTTGCGCGAAACGTAGATGCGGCCTCCGGGCAGCGTCACCGCATTGGCCACTGCCTGATCGAACAGAAAGAACTGGATTTTCAGTCCTGTGGGCGGAGCCTGCGCGAGGAGCTTGGCGCCAATCTTTCGCACATACTCGGTTACATCCTCGTCGTCGATCACCAGAAAGTCGCGTTGAAACTGCTCCGCGATGGCATCTCCCAAGTCCATCTCCTGGCGGTCGTTGAAAATATCGGTTTTCGCGTCCAGCGCCGGGATCGCCGGCACCGCGCAGCCCGGGGGCACGGGCTGTTGTGCAGCCGCGACCTCGGCGAACTCTCTTGGGCGCTCCGGCACGTTGCTGTTGCGTGCGGAAAAAAACAATTCCATTAGGGCTAACGCGACAATCCGTTGCACCCCGGAAACGTTCATCCTTTGCCCTCCGAAACCATACTGCACGCGGAACAGTAACACAGCGCGTTACTGGACGAATCGTGCGGACCTCATCGGCGTTCCATCCCGCGCCGTTCGCCCCGGTACCACAGAACTACTTACCGCACTGTAACTGATTTTGTGCTACTATGCTGCGTATTATGGTCCGCAATATTCTCCTCTTGACCCTACTGTTTGCGGCCTTCGCTGCACCACCCGCCAGCGAGCCGGCGCCCCACTTTCACGCCAAGACCATCGGCGGTGAGACCTTCTCCAACGACACCATCAAGGGCAAGGTCGTCCTGCTCGATTTCTGGACCACCTGGTGCCAATACTGCGCCGAAGAAGCCGGCTACGTGGACAAAATCAACAAAGATTACGCCGACAAAGGTTTGCTGGTGCTAGCCGTCAACGTGGGCGAATCCAAGAAAACCGTCAATAAATATCTCGCCGCTCACCCGCGCACCTCCCGCATCGTGCTCACCGACGACACCAACCTCGCCGCCATGTACGCCGCCACCGTCTACCCCATCTACGTGGTCATCGACCGCGACGGCAACATTTCCGCCATGCAACGCGGAGCCGCAGGCGACGCCGCCCTGCACCGCATGCTGGCAAGAGCCGGTCTGCAAATTCCCACTTCCGACGACGCTGCCGAATAAGTTTGTGTGCGCTACCGATAAGGTATTTGGAATTCCTGACGTAGGGCTAGCTCGCGACTTCTTCAGACTTGGCCAAGGAATTCGCCGAGAAGCATGTGGAAGTGGTGCACGCCGTTTTCGCGCTTGACCGAGTAGCGCCCGCGGTCGTAGGTGGTCGAATGCAACCCTTTCTGCACGTTGGTGCACAGCACGATGTCTTCCTGCTGTACTTCGTCGCTGAAGGCGATGGCGCGGGCGATGCGTTCCTGATTTTTTGGGGATTTGGCGTCGTGGAAAAACCAGTCGAAAATCGTCACCGTTTTATCTTGCGACAACGGCACGATCACGTTGGTGGAAATATTGTCGGGATAGATGTTCAGCATCAGGTTGGGAAAAATCCAGAAATATAGGGCTTCCTTCAGCCCGCCACTCTCCGGCGCGTAAAAACGGTCGGCGCCTTCTCCCGGCTTCATGGCGCGGATTGGCGCGAATTGCTGGGAGTGATAGCGGAACGTGTCGGTGCGATAGTTGGCGTAGTCGATCTCGCGCATCAATCCCGGGTGGGCGATGGGAATGTGGTAGCCCTCGAGGTAGTTGTCGACGTAGACCTTCCAGTTGCAGTCGATGACGTAGTCGCGGCGCTCGGCGAATTCCAGTCCGGCAAACTCGAAGCCAGCGGCTTGCGTAGGAATTTGCCCCAGGAATTCGCCGAGCGGTTGGGCGGCGGCATCGAAATTCACAAAGATAAATTGTTCCCAGGTCTCCACGCGCAGCGGAACCATGCCCATGGTGCTGCGGTCGAACAATTCCACGCCTTCGACGTCCGGCGTCCCGATCAATTTTCCATCCAGGGTGTACGTCCAGCCGTGGTACTGGCAGCGCAGAACATTCTTGCAGCCGCTGCCCAGCGCAATGGGACCGGCACGGTGGCGGCACACATTGCTGAACGCGCGCAGCGTTCCCTGTTTGTCGCGCACCACGATGATCGGCTCGCCAGCCACTTCCGTCGTGAAATAGCTTTCCGGATCAGCAATCGTGCGCGCCATGCCGTTCACTTCGCCGCAGGACTGAGTCAGCGTGCCCACCAGTTGCCAGGAGCGCTGAAAAATACGAGCGCGCTCGATCGCCAGAATCGCCGGATCGGTGTAGAAGCGTGACGCCAGCGTCTGCGCGCACTCAATCTGCTCGTTTACGTCCAGATGCAAAGGTTTGGTGATCATAGAGACTTGCGCCGAGAAAAATCGGCGCGGCGACGGCGCAGCGCGACGAAGCTAGAACTTGCGGGTTTCCTGACGCGACCAGCGCTCAACCACAATCTTCGATTCGGTGTAGAACTCCACGGCGTCGCGGCCCTGGCCGTGCAAGATGCCGAAGAAGCTTTCTTTCCAGCCGCTGAAGGGGAAATAGGCCATGGGGGCTGCCACGCCGATGTTAATGCCGATGTTTCCCGCCGGAGCTTCGTAGCGGAATTTGCGGGCGGCGCCGCCGTTGGTGGTGAAGAGCGAGGCTTGGTTGCCGTAGGGGCTGCGACGGAGAAATTCCAGGGCTTCGTCGATGGTGTTGGCGTGAACGAGGCTCAGCACCGGGCCAAAAATTTCCGTGTGCGCCAACTGGCTGTCCAAGGGCAAACCGTCGAGGATGGTAGGGGTCAGGAAATTGCCGGATTCCAAACCTGCGACTTTGGTGTTGCGGCCATCGAGTATGGGCTTGGCGCCTTCCTTGACGCCGACGGAGATCAGCGTCTCAATCTTTTCTTTGCTTTGCGGGGAGATTACCGGGCCCATTTGAATATTTTTGTCCATGCCGTTGCCGACGCGAATCGCCGAGGCGGCTTCGGCGATGGCGTCGCGGAAGGTTTTCTGCGCTTCGCCGATGGTTACCGCAACGGAAACTGCCAGACAACGCTGGCCGGCGCAGCCGAAAGCGCTATCGCTGATAATCTGCTTGGCCAGATCCATATCGGCGTCCGGCAAAACGATGACGTGATTTTTTGCGCCGCCCTGACACTGGCTGCGCTTGCCGCTAGCCGCCGAGCGCATGTACACGTGCTTGGCCACGGGCGTCGAGCCGACAAAACTGATGGCGCGAACTTGCGGGTGATCGCACAGCGCGTTCACCACATCTTTTCCGCCGTTCACGATGTTCACCACACCCTTGGGCAGACCGGTCTTCTCTAGCAGCTCCATGGCGCGGTGCATGGTCAGGGGCACGCGCTCGGAGGGTTTCAACACGAAGGTATTACCGCAGGCGATAGCGTAGGGGAGAAACCAGAAGGAAATCATCGCCGGAAAATTGAAGGGGACGATGGCTGCAACGACGCCGAGCGGCTGGCGAATCTGCATCTCGTCCACGCCGGGCGTCACGTCTTCCAGGACGTGACCCTGCATCATCATGGGGATGCCGCAGGCCACTTCCACGTTTTCAATGCCGCGCCGCATTTCGGCTTTGGCTTCGGCGAAGGTCTTGCCGTTTTCGCGCGTGGTGATGGCCGCCAGTTCGTCGATGTGTTCTTCGAGCAGATTCTTCAGTTTGAACAAATATTGGATGCGTTCACCGGGAGGAGTTCTCCGCCACGCAGGAAAAGCATCCGCCGCGGCTTGCACCGCGGCATCGACATCGGCGGCCGTGGAGATCGGCGTGCGCGCCAGCACTTCTCCGGTCGCGGGATTCGTGACATCGAAAAACTCCGTGGCCGAGGAGCGCCGCCATTCTCCGTTCACGTAATTTTGCAGTTCTTGTGCCGCCGTACTCACCGCACTACTCATACGTTTCTCCTCGCGTCCGCCAAAGGTTGCGGCGCGCTATCTGACACGTCGTTGCGAGTTGTATGCCGGGTAGTTTAGCAAAAATCGTCGGACGGCACAGCCTGGGAGGAGGTTTGCAGGGCTCGATGTCGTTGGGCAGGCTAGGTCAAATAGTGACGGTGATCATGCCCGGCGTTCCAAGCGGCCCAGGTGCGCCAGCCCAGCCACGCCATGGTGGCGAGCATGCCAATCCATCCGAGCACGCGCGTTGCCTCACCAATCTTTTGGTCCTGCATGATCAGGCCCCATTGCCCGAACAACGTATTCCAGTCGTGCTCGCCGCCACCGACCAGTTGGAGGGCTTCGGCGCGGGCGTCGGCCATGTACACGCCGATGTACAGAAAATTTTCAAAGAACCAGAAACTACAGAACGCCGTCGCGGCAACTTCGCGCTGCCAGAAAAAATAACCGCCCAAAGACAGAGGCGCCAGCAGTTCGCCCAGAGTTCCTCCCAGAATCGTAATGGTGTAGCCGAAGGGGCTGAAAAGCAGGTGCCCACCCTCGTGGATCATCAGGTTCACGTAGTCGAGAAACAGAAATTTGGAGGTGTCTGCCAACGCGTAGGTCAGAAAAAGAAAATAGCATACCAGCCAGGAAATTCCGGCGGTTCGCGAGATGGGCTTCCATTCGTCGAAGAGGTTTTCGAAAAATTCCATGGGCAAAGCGTAGCAAGGCTAGTTTAGGAACTGCTTCCGTGATTGGATGGCGTTTCCACTCGGGAAACAAGCTATTGCAGCGATTGGTCGCGCAGAAAAAACACCCGCCTCAGAAGGCAACCGCTACCTAAGGGCGGCGTAGGCTTCGTAGGCGGCGCCTAGGAGCGGGGCGGTTTCGTTGAGGATCACGGAGACGGGGATATTGCTCAGCACACCCTCGAAGTGCCATTTGTCTTTGAAGGCTGCGGCGAAGGCACCGTCTTTAATTTTCTCCAGGATTTTCACGGCAATGCCGCCGGCGACGTACACACCGCCGAGGGCCAAAACTTTCAGTGCGAGATTTCCCGCTTCGGCGCCGTAGATAGAGGTCCACAGGTCCAGGGTGTCAGCGCAGGTGCGGCACGAGCGATTCAAGCCGTTGCGGGTAATTTCCGGCGCGGGATCGGAATCGGGGTCTTCAAACGAGGAGTGCTTGATATTTGGCGCAAGGAATTCGTGAATAGTGCGGAAACCGCGGCCGGAGAGAATCAGCTCCCAACTGACTTGCGGATAGCGGCGGCGCATAAAACGCAGCAACTCTATCTGTTGTTCAGAGTGCGGAGCAAAATCGGAGTGTCCGCCTTCGGAGGGCACGACGTAGTAGCGGCCTTTGTTCCACACCAGAATGGATTCGCCCAAGCCGGTGCCGGCGGCGAGCAACGCGCGTGTGCCGCCGGGCTCGGCGTGGCCCGGATTCAAAACGCAAAAATCTTCCGGGGCGAGATACTGCAAACTGTGGCCCCACGCGCCAAGATCGTTCATGAGCTCAATGTGCTCGACCTTAAATTCAGTTTTGAGATGCGCGGCCTCCACGATCCAGGGAAGGTTGGTGGCGCGCACCTGGCCGTTGATCACCGGGCCGGCGATGCCAAAACCAGCGGCGTAAATTTTATCGTTGCCGAGATGAGGAGCGGCGAGGCGCGCGAATTCCTTAACAATAAGATCGAAGGTACCAAATTCCTTGCTGGCAAAACGGTGGCTGAAAACGGGGGAGAGTTTGCCGCCATGTTCAGCGAATAGCGCCAGATTGCATTTTGTGCCGCCAACATCGCCTGCAAGGATCACCGTATCCCCCAAGAATTTCGTGTGCCTGGCCCGCGCTACCTCGTATCCCGTTCCGCGACCGCTGCCGGCAGCACGTCTCGCGCGGCGATGCGGCTATTGCGGATTGTGCCAGTGACGGCCGTCGCGCTGGACCAAGGCATCGGATTCCGCCGGCCCCCAGCTGCCCGAAGGGTATTGCGGAACATTGGCGTTTTTCGCGGCACCCCAAATGTCCAGGATGGGCTCCATCAGCGACCAGGCGGCCTCGACGTTTTCGCCGCTGTCAAACAGGGTGGCGTCGCCGCGCACGCAATCGTTCAAAAGCGTGGCGTAGGCCGGGCGCGTGGATTTGCCGAAACCTTCCTGATAGCTGAACTTCATGGTCACGTTGCCGATGTTCATCTCCGTGCCGGGACGCTTGGCGCCGAAAGAGATGGAAATGCCTTCGTCGGGCTGGATGTTCAGAATCAGGCGATTGGGTTCGATGCCCTTGTCGCGAAAAACCATGTGCGGAGCGCAGCGAAACTGGATGACGATTTCGGTGCTGCGCTTGGCGAGGCGTTTTCCGGTGCGCAGATAGAAAGGCACGCCGGCCCAGCGCCAATTGTCGATCTCGACTTTCGCGGCGACGAAGGTTTCCGTGCGCGAATGGGGATCGACGCCCTGTTCCTGGCGATAGCCGGGCACGGCTTGGTCGGCGATGCTTCCGGCTGCGTACTGGCCGCGAATCACCGACTGGGCGATCAGCTCCGGATTGAAGGGGCGGATGGATTGCAAAACCTTCAGTTTTTCGTTGCGCACGGCGGTGGCATCGAAAGAGGCGGGAGGCTCGACGGCGACCAGCGAAGTAAGTTGCAAGACGTGGCTCTGGATCATGTCGCGGAGCGCGCCGGTGGTCTCGTAAAAGCCGCCGCGGCGTTCGACGCCAAGGGTTTCCCCGGCGGTGATTTGCACGTGGTCGACGTAGTTACGGTTCCAGAGGGGCTCGAAAATGCCGTTGCCAAAGCGGAGCACCAAAAGATTTTGCACCGTGTCTTTGCCAAGATAATGGTCGATGCGATAGACCTGATGTTCGTCGAAGACGCAGTGCACTTTGCGATTCAAATCCCGGGCGGAGGCCAGGTCCCGGCCAAAGGGCTTTTCGATAATGATGCGCACCCAGGATTCGGGCGAAGACGGCTTGTTGAGTCCGGCTTTGCCGATCTGTTCGACGATGTCGGGATAAACCTCTGGAGGAGTGGAAACGTAAAAGAGAACGTTGCCGCCGAGCTGCTTTTCCTCAGCGATTTCTTTCAGCCGCTTGGCCAGTGCGGCGTAGGATTCGGGCTTGCCGTAATCGCCGGGGCTGTAGAAGAGATTAGAGGCAAACTCATTCCATTGCTGGGGATCGATGGGGCCGACTTCGGAGATGGTCTTGGCGGCATCCCCGATGGTGGCGCGGAAACTATCGTCGGTCATCGCCGTGCGGGCAAAGCCGATGATGGCGTAGCGCGGGCCTAAAGCTTTGTGAATGGCCAGGTCGTACATGGCGGGAATGACTTTGCGCTTGGCAAGGTCGCCGGAAGCGCCGAAGAGCACCACGGTGCACGGTTCTGCGACACCGCCATACCCGGAACGATTGTTTTGTGCAGCCATGAAATTCCTCCCATTATGCAACATTTAAACGATTCAATACCAGCTTGGTGCAGTGCCGGCGGTGGCGAGCAGCCCCGAAACTATACTCCGACACCGAAGGATTTCAGCTCTTCACGCAACTGGTCGGCATTCTGGTAATGAATGGCGTGCATGCCGAGGCGGCGCGGGCTTTCGAGATTGAGCGGGCGGTCGTCAATGAACAGGCATTGCTGCGCGGGGCGCTGAGTTACCGCTAGGGCGAAGCGAAAGATCAGTTCCTCGGGTTTGCGGGAGTGGACGTAGCAGGAACTAAAGAATACCTGGAAATCCTCGCGGAGTCGGAAGGTCTCGATGCGGTACTGGTTTAGTTCGCGCGGTTCGTTGTTGATGGCTCCGACAAAATATTTTCCTGTGCGCGCCAAGGCTTTTAATATGGCGCGGGACTCGGGAAATTCCCTGGATTGCGCGTACATGAAAGCAATGAATTGCTCACGGGTGAAGGGACGATGGCGGTAAAAAAGCGTGCGATCAAGATACTCGTCGAGCGTGGTGTGCCCGGCATCGAAAGCCGGAAAAGCCAGATCGTGGCGATCCTGAAACTCGTCCCAATCTAGATTGAACTCGGTGGCGGCGTGGCGGCGGGAATGACGGTCCCATCCGTTGGTAAGCACGACTCCGCCAATATCCCAGAAGAGTGTGGTGATGTCGGGCACAGGACTGGACCTCGACTTTCGTGCGGCGCCTCACTATTGCGCCGTTTACGGCTCACGAGATAGTGAAGATAGGAGCAGGCGCCTGTCAAGCGCGCTTGGCGGAAGTAATGAATCCCGACGAGCAAGCTTGGCGAAGGCACACAACTGCATGCCGTTGGATGCAGGGGGCGGCGATACGGCTCAATGCCAATTGCAGACGGGCGCAAGGTGCGAGAGCGGTAGCTAGTCGTCGGGACGGGCGATTACAAAAATCTAAGCAGGAACAGGACGGCCGCCGCAACGATCAACAGGATGCGGAGGTTGCGCTGATGATTGGACACGGGCTCGTCCGGCGAGATATGCGGGACCGAATCTTGCAGCAATTCGGGCGGTGGGTAGGGAGCGATTGGCGCTTCCACGTTAAACATGCGGTAGGCAGAGCGGGCAAAGATGGCTATGAAGACGAGAAGGATCGCGCCAGCCGGCACGGCTCTTTGCCACTGGACGCGGCCCAGCGCGGTCTCATAGGCGCCGTAAATGAAGAAAGCGCACCAGACAAGCACCAAGTAGATGGTCTTCCATTTGCTATACGCCAGGATGGCGGTGGACGCGGGGTTGGGGAGCGGTTTGGGTTCGTTTCGCAGAATTCTGGGAACGAGAACGGAAGCAAGCAGTATGCCGCCAAGCATATATCCGAGGGCGGCCAGCGGCACCCATTCCGGGAAGGGATGCTTGGATTTGGTATCCGAGGTGAGGACGACATAAGCGATGAAAATGCCATAGCCCAACGATATGCCGAGCACCAGGGCGGCGACCTTGTTTCTTGGGGTCATGACTGCACCTCGTGGCAGGCAGCGCCGCTGGCGACGAATCGCTCCCCCGGTCCGCGAGAGGAACGCCGTTAAGGAGCGCCGGCAAAGCGGGACGCTGCTGGACAAATCGTAGCGTGGCGGCGCTGGAGGAAATACTGTACGGAAGGGCAGATAAACCAAAGAGTTACGTGTGGAAGGGGCAGCGTCCCGCCGCGGCGGGAGGGCCCAGCAGTGCGTAGATTGTGGAATGGGTGAAGAGCGGCTTAGAGCAGGGTTTGGCTCTGCCGGTCTCTTTCAGAAAGAGCCAGGACCCGGGCGATTTCCAACTCGATGGCCTTGGAGGTTACGGGTTTGGACACGTAACCATCCATGCCAGCTTGCTGACAGCGCTGACGGTCCTCGTCGAAGGCATTGGCGGTCATGGCCACAATCGGCAAGTGCTTGCCGGTGTCTTTTTCAGCGTCGCGAATTCGGATGGTAGCCTCCAAACCGTCCATGACCGGCATTTGCATGTCCATGGCGACCAAGTCGAAGGCACCCTCGGAAAGCAGGCGCATGGCGATTTGACCATTGCCGGCGACGATCACGGTGTGGCCCATTTTCTCCAGCAAGCGGGAGATGAGCCGCTGGTTAACGAAGTTATCCTCCGCCAGCAAGATCCGCAGGCCGGCCCGCTTCAGCGTAACCGGCTCCAACACGGTAGCGGCCGCCGCTCCCGTGGGTTCTCCGAAGCAGTCCTGCAGGGCTTCGTACAAGGCGGAGCGGCGGTAAGGCTTTAGGAGCGTTCGAGTCACGCCCAGTTGCTGGTACTGCTCTCGTTCCGCCGATTCGAGCGGCTGGGAATGCACGAGAATGACGGGCAGCCGGGATGGCGCGGAAGCGCGCAGCGCCGGCAAGAGCGCTAGCGATCCTGGAAGCCGCAAATCTTTATCGAGCACGATGGCAGAGAAGCTCTCGCCCGTGCGCTGGGTTTCGGCGATGCAAGCCAGGGCATCCTCGGCGGTGGCGGCCAACGAAACGCTGGTCTGCCACCGCGGGAGTAGGCGGGCCAGCAGCGTGCGGTTCATGAAATCTTCATCGACAGCCAGGACGCGACGAAAGCCCCGCGTCGGCGTCTCTAATGCTTCCAGTGCGCGGCCGCTCGACACCGCTTCGCGCAGCACTCTGACGGTGAAGTGAAATTTGCTGCCGTGGCCTTCCTCGCTCTCAACCCAAATGCGCCCGCCCATCAGGTGCACGATGCGTTCGCAAATGGAGAGCCCCAAACCTGTGCCGCCGTAACGCCGGGTGGTGGACATATCGGCTTGCGCGAAAGGCTCAAAGATTTTGTCCAGTTTTTCGCGTGGTATTCCGATGCCGGTATCAGACACGATGAACTGAAGCACCAAGTGGCTCTCCTCGACTGCGTCCAACCGCGCATCAATGGCCACTTTTCCTGCGCCAGTGAATTTCAAGGCATTTCCCGCCAGATTAATCAGCACTTGACGCAAGCGCGTGGAATCGCCACGCACCCATTCCGGGACGTCCGGGGCGGCACTCCAGATTAGCTGGATGCCTTTTTGCTGGGCCCTGAGGGCCAGGGGCTGCAGCGCTTCCTCGATGCAAGTCTCGACCGAAAGCGGCGCGATCTCCAGGTCCAGCTTGCCGGCTTCGATTTTGGAAAGATCCAGAATGTCGTTCAAAAGCGTCAGCAAGGATTCTCCGGAACTTTTCACCATGCCTAAATACTCGCGCTGCTCGGAGCTGAGGCTGGTGTCCAGGGCGAGATTGGTCATGCCCAGAATGCCGTTCATGGGGGTGCGAATCTCGTGGCTCATGTTGGCGAGGAATTCGCTCTTGGCACGGTTGGCGGCTTCGGCGTCTTCCTTGGCCTGGCGCAACGCTTCCTGGGCTTTTTTGCGCTCGGTAATATCCACGAACGTGACTACCGCGCCCTGCGCTTCGCTTTTTTCCACCAGTGGGTGGCACCATACCTCGGCGTCAAAGCTGGTGCCATCCGCGCGCCAGAAGAGTTCGTCGACCACATGAAATTTTTGGGAGGCCAGGAACTGCTTCTGCAAAGCGCATTCATTGAGCGGATAGGGAGAACCATCGCGGCGCGTGTGATGCACCACGTCGTGGATGTTGCGTCCCAGCAAAAGATCCCGGGATTCGTAACGCAGCAGGCGCAGCGTGGCATGATTGCAGAAAGTACAGTTTCCGTGTGCATCGATGCCGTAAATGGCTTCGCCGGTAGACTCCAGTAGCAGACGGATGCGTTCCTCTTCCGCGGCCAGGCGTTGCTCGGTAACGTCGCGTTCGCTGATCAGTGCGCCCAGAACCAGCCCAGCCAGCGATATGATGAGCATCAGAAATTGCAGCAACGATAATTCCGAAGCGCTATGCGGATAAATGCGCAGGCCTAGGATAATTCCGGAGTCCAGCGCCAGGATGGCCGCAGCGGCCCCGCGTAAACCGCGCCGCACAGCAATCCAGATGATCGGGAGGAAGACGAGATAGAACATCTCATTGCCGCGAGAGATGTGGCCGCTCAGCGCCACCCAGATCACCGCGACGATGCTCACGGCGAACAAGAGCGATTCCAGAGTGCGGGGGAAACCGTGAAGCTCATGCCGGCTGCGCACGCGCAAGGACGCTGCGGAGGAGTCCTCGGCGGGCGCCAGGCCGGTGAATTGCTGCAGGCGCGGTACGACATAGATCAAGAGGAACGGTGCGACGGAGCCGATGGCTACGGCGTCGCCCAACCACCAATTCAATGTGGCCGCCAGATATTGGCCACGAGGAACCAGACGGTCCGCTCCCAATAGCTGAACGCCGACGCTGGCCACGATGCCCGAGGAACAAATGCCCACCAGCAACAACCACATCACGTCGCGCACAGAGCGCAAGTCTGAGCCAATTTTGACGACGCGGCGTAAGACGGTGCTTGCCATGGCGTACAGCAAAGCCGTGGCGGGATCGTCCACCAGAAAGGAATAGGAGAGCACCGGCACCTTATAGTTCACGATGGAAGAGATGCCTTCGGCGAGCAGGATCACTGGGAGAAAGGCCGGTCCAAAGGCGATCAAGGCAGCGAATGTCAGGCCGGCGGGCGGGTACCAGGCGCTGATGCCCGACCAAATTTGAAAAAACACCGTGGAACGATCGAGAACCACGAACAACACCACGAAACCGGCTGCCACACTCGCCTTTCGCAGTAAGAGCCGATTTTCTGGACTCAATCACGCCTCCGGCCAGCCGTTCGCGAATGTCTTACCGGAGCGCCCAGGTCACGCTCTAGCGGCCCTGGATTCGCGAAACAAATAGCTGCAAAAACTCTTCCGCCCGCACGTCGATGCAAACTTTGGCGTTGGGGGTCACCTGGTCTACGCCTTCGATGATGTAACGGTCGCCTTCGGAAAAATGGTGGAGTACATTGCGTTCGACTTCGTTGCGGCGGTTGGCCACGGTTTCGCCCCGCGTGAACTCCCCGCGGGTTTCCACATCGACATGCATGGCGGGCGCTGTCACCAGGGTGGAATCAATCGCCACGCCGACGGCGAGCGGATCGTACATGGGCGTGCCGGTGTCGCCGAATTTTTCGGAGAGCTCGACAAGGAACTTCGTGACGCCGTAGATGAAATCGTTCACCGGACCATGCGTATGGCCGAGTTGTTCGAGATGTTTGCGGCTGAAGAGCGTCTTGTCACCGACGTCCAGACCGACCATGGTGAGCGGCCAACCAGCTTGAAACACAATTTGCGCCGCTTCCGGATCGTTGTAAATGTTGGCTTCGGCGCTGGCGTTGACGTTGCCGCCTTTAATCGAGCCACCCATTAGAATTACCTCCTTGACCAGCGGAACAATGGAGGGATCTTTTTCGACGGCCAGAGCAATGTTGGTGAGCGGACCCACTGGCACCAAGGTGATTTCATGCGGCGAGGCATGCACCAATTGAATGATCAAGTCGGGACCAAATCGCGCGTCCACCTTGCACTTGCTGGGAGGCAGTTCGATATTCGCAAGGCCATTTTTGCCGTGCCAGAACTCCGCGGTGATTAGCTTCTGGAACAGGGGATGTTGCGCGCCAGCAGCCACGGGGATGTCGCAGCGATCCGCTAGCGAAACCATGCGCAGGGCGTTGTCCAGGCCCTGCGCGGCGGTGACGTTGCCGGGCACCACGGTGATGGCGCGAACGTCCAGTTCCGGAGAGTTGAGCGCCAGCATCAAGGCCATGGCGTCGTCGGTGCCTGGGTCGGTGTCCAAGATTATTTTTCTCGCAGCGGGAGAAGCGCATACGGGAACTGCGAGCAGCACCACGGCCGCTGCGCAGCAAAGCAGCCAAAGCCAGAAGCTCCGGCGCTGCGCCGGGCAGAACCCTGGTACGTTCGCGAGCATGGCTGGATACGTGAGTTCGGAGGTCATAGAGCACACCTGCATTGGATTTACGGAGAGGGAGAATACCACGGTCAATCCAATGCGGTTACAGAAGGGATTTCAGAATAGCGCAATCGGAGGGAGAGGAGCGGCGGTCGAGTAGCGGAGTGCCTAATGGATTATCGGCGGCGGAAAAAAGATCGCCCGCGGTAAGCTCACCCGCGGGCGAACTGGAGGGCATCATGCTGCGCCCTTGTAATTCAGGATTTGTGTTCGTCGGAGCAACATTCAGCGCCTTTGATCT
>Ga0209040_10002739_pt1 | contig 13673 bp, 13 predicted proteins | sample BogFormECP12_OM3_FD_188240 | JGI IMG/M metagenome (GOLD analysis project Ga0209040, IMG submission 188240) | Bog forest soil microbial communities from Calvert Island, British Columbia, Canada - ECP12_OM3 (SPAdes) (version 2) | ecosystem: Environmental > Aquatic > Freshwater > Wetlands > Bog ...
TCGGCGCCGAGCGGGTAATTAGCGGCCGGGTCGAGTTCTACAACGGGGCACCCCAGATCGCTCACCCCGACCTGGTCTTGCGGCCCGACGAGCTCGACCAGCTGAAGCCAATCGAGCCGGTCTACCCGCTGACCGCGGGGCTTGTGCCGCGGGTCGTGCAGCGGGCAGTGGCGGGCGCAGTCGACCGAGCCCCCGACCTGCCCGAGTGGATCGATCCGGCGCTCGGCGAGCGCCGCCTCTGGCCATCATGGGCCGACGCAGTCCATCGAGTCCATTCCCCGACCGCCGAAGCCGATCTGTTGCCGACCGTCTCTGCACGCGAGCGCCTCGCCTATGACGAGGTGTTCGCCAGCCAGCTCGCGGTGGCCTTGGTACGCGCGCGGCGCCGTCGCCAGAAGGGCCGGGCAATCGTCGGATCGGGGGCGCTGACGGCCCCGGTCGAAGCGAAGCTCGGCTTCGCGCTGACATCAGCGCAGCGTATGGCGATCGCCGAGATTGCCGCCGATATGGCGCAGCCACGGCGCATGATGCGCCTTTTGCAGGGGGATGTCGGCAGCGGCAAGACCGTGGTGGCATTGCTGGCGATGCTGAGCGCGGTCGAGAGCGGCGGTCAGGCTGCGCTGATGGCGCCGACCGAAATCCTCGCCCGCCAGCATCATGCGACCCTGCAGCGCCACGGCGCGGCGGCAAATGTCGAGATCGGCTTCTTGACCGGACGCGAGAAGGGCCGGGCGCGCGCTTCGATGCTGGCGAGCCTCGCCTCCGGGTTGACCCCGGTCGTCGTCGGGACCCATGCGTTGCTGCAGCCCGATGTCGAATTTCGCGATCTTGCTCTCGTCGTCATCGACGAGCAGCACCGCTTTGGCGTCGAGCAGCGCCTGGCGCTCTCCGCAAAGGGCCGCGATGCCGACACCCTATTGATGAGCGCCACCCCGATCCCGCGCACCTTGATGATGACCGCCTATGGCGATCTCGACGTGTCGCGGCTGACCGAGAAGCCGCCCGGAAGGCGGCCGGTCGACACCCGGACAGTAGCGTTGGAGCGCGTCGACGACGTCGTCGCGGCGGTCGGCCGGGCGCTTGGGCAAAAGGCCAAGGTCTATTGGATCTGCCCGATGGTCGAGGAATCGGAAACCGCCGACCTCGCAGCCGCCGAGGAGCGCCATCGGGCGTTGGCACCGCTGGCCCCGGGGCGCGTCGGCCTGGTGCACGGGCGCATGAAAGCGCACGACAAGGACAACGCGATGGCGGCTTTTGCCGACGGCGAGATGGACCTGTTGGTGGCGACGACGGTGATCGAAGTCGGCGTCGACGTGCCCGATGCGACGGTCATGGTTATCGAGCACGCCGAGCGTTTCGGGCTCGCCCAGCTGCACCAGCTGCGCGGCAGGATCGGCCGCGGCGATAAGCCCTCGACATGCCTGCTGCTCTACCAGTCGCCGCTCGGTGCTGTCGCCAAGCGTCGCCTCGAGATCCTGCGCGAGACCGAGGATGGGTTTCGCATCGCCGAGGAGGACCTGCGCCTGCGCGGCGCCGGCGAGGTGCTGGGGACCCGGCAGAGCGGGTTGCCGAGCCTGCGCCTCGCTGATCTCGCGGTCCATGAGGAGCTGATTGCCATCGCCCATGACGATGCCCGCCTCGTACTCGAGCGCGACCCGCACCTCGAGAGCGAGCGCGGCCACGCGTTGCGTGTCCTCCTCTACCTCTTCCGCCGCGATGAAGCGATCCAATACCTGCGCGCCGGCTGACGCCAGCTTCCCTGGTGGACGGGAAGAAACTGGCAAAAACCCCGTTTTACCCCACAGCAGGACGGGATCGCCGCCCCTAAGCCATTGATAAATCTTGCATTGGAAAAGGAGTTCCCTAGCCGATCGAACAGGGAATTAAATCGGCCGAGCAGGGAGCGAAAAACGCCGAACAGGGAAGGTCCAAGGAATTTGCGGCCGGGATGCCGCCAGAGTCCCTTTTTCGTATTCCACCCCCCGCCGACGGCGCATTCAGGCGCGATCCTCCCTCCCTCTCCTGCTTTAGTGTCCAACCAAAAATGGCGCGCATGATGTTAGAATCGATCCCGATCGGCGGATCTTCGGTCTTGCCCTCGGACGCTTGGCGCGCCTGGTAATCTGACTGGCGGGGCGGTGCCCCGCCAAACCCTCTCCCTTCACCCCCAACACCTCCCCACCCGGCCCAGACATCCGACACCCCGCCACCGTGGGAACGGACCCGCTCGCTCTCCATCGGTCTTTACAATTTACACGAGAGCGTTCCCAACAACATCATTGCGGTGTATTTTTGGTGCATAGATCGGGCTAGACTTTCCCATCGCCCTCGGGCCATTTTCTACTTGGCTTATGGCGGTACAGGCCCGACCGCCAAGCGGCGCAGAGCCAATAGAACTGGATGTACATGACAAGGAACATGCCAGCAGCCACGATCCAATGCTGCACGCCAAGGGGATCGGGAATCGGAGAACTTAGTAGGAATATCGCCAAAATGATTGTCAACAAGGGTAGTACCCCTATTATCACAGTTATTAGTAGCCAGTGCGGCTTAGCATCGCTAATAAGGTAAGCAATAAGGGCCACGATGATGCCCCCTACAAAGATGCCAATGCCCACTATCGGAATCCAGCCACAAGTATTACGCCAGGAAAAAGCCAGATTATTCATCCCTTTTGCAGCAAAGAGCCCCATACCCTCTGCCGTGAGCAGCAGGACTATGTAGAGAGCCAAGATAATGAAGCTGGTACCGCTTCTCGTGGCGTTCACGCTCAGGTATTTGGTGACCCTGATCGGCGGCCTCATCTCAGCCTCCAGGTCCAGGGCGCGTTCCACCGCTCCGCTGAGCAGGACCTGATAGTAGGTGTCGACGGAGAAGAGTGCGGCGACGAGGACCATGACCGTGATAAAGACGGCAGCACTGACATCGGTTGTGGGGGCTGGTACTCCCTGCGTGGTCGGGATACCGAGAAAATTGAGGAAGGCGCCAGCAGTGAGAAGGCCGGTAATGATGGAGAAGCCGACCTTTCTGAGATCCACCAGGATTGTATCCAGTCGCCCAATGGTTGTCCGGCACTCCTTCCAGTCTTGGACCGACATGACCGACATTCCCCGGATTCCCGATGCTTTCGCCCTGTTTTTCGGTCTTATCGAGGCGCGCCGCAACGAAATTCGATCGCGACCACTTCTGTCCGCAGCCAAACTGCCGCATTGTTCGCCAGGTGATTCCCACCGGTCATACCGGCGTGGGCGGCGCTCGAAGGCGCGAGATGAGCGATAGGATCTCCTGGAACATCGGAGACGTTGAGATGCGGCGCCGCGGCGCGCGTGTCGAACGTCATCGAGTTGGATGCGAACTAGACGACCCTCAACGCCCGGCGGCAAAGCGGCCCAGCCACTCAATGGGCGTAGCATCCAGAAAGCCACCGAGCCCGCGACCGCGCGCCGCCCGACTAGCGACATACGCCTCTTCGTGAAAGGGTCGTACTCAACGGTCACAGAAAATCGCCAAGGCCGTCATGGGCATTGATTTGGATCAACGACGGGGAAAGGCCTCGGCGAGCCATCAACGAGGCAGCTGCCCCGGCGATGTGCGAAACTACTGTGTCAAAAGTCGTACTGAGCGGATTCCAGCGCGGGTATGACGCGGTAGGAATTTGGCATGAAGCGACGCGGCATTACCGAGACGGCGATATCGCAGGTAACCCACAATGCATCGCCAAAGTCATTATCTAGGACCTACCGTAATTGCAGTGATTGATGGTGGGGGCGTGGTCGTCGCTTGGATGATTAGGAGGTCACTGATCAATACGAAATTCCTCTTAGATATCTCATCGCCACTGTCTATAGAGTACCATTGTCGCCCGTTAGAATAAGAGACATATGAATTCGGCAATTCCCTGTCTGATACGATTACGAGCAGAAATCTTCGGAGGAACGCTAAACGGTCCTCTCGCTTCGCGTTATCAAAGTCATCGGGGTCAAGAAAATCAGAGGTGGTGTAGAGGCAGTCACCAGTATTAGCACTGTTAAGGATGAAGCTCTGTACCTTGTTCGTTATTTCGGGATTTGCATTAGGATGATCTCTTGGGTCTTCATCCTCCGGCAAAAGGGTATAGAAACTGCTGCTAGGGCACCGCAGAAGCGCCGGGTCTCTATTCCATGGATGGCCGCGGATTTTTTGAAACAACGACTCTGACACAAAGCCAATGAGAGGAGCTGGCGTTTCCGTAGCGGCCTTCAAGATTCCAATCGCCGATCGTGTACGGAGGAAATTGACGGTCTCATCGAAGACCTTCCTTCTTTCCCTAGGGGGCACGCTCGTAGTTAAGATTAGTTGTCTGACACCGGCGCATGGCGTGTTTGGCTCTAGAAGCAGGGCGACCAATCGACACCACAAGCTTTGGATTCTTCTCGGTGTATCCGCCTCTTCGAGTTTCTTTCCGGTATAGGGATGGAACGGCAGGAGACTGATAACAAGCACGGGATTTGTCTTTTTGTCGTCCGACTTGGCTGAGCTATCCGATGATTTTTTGCCAGATTGGGGGGACGCGCTCTCCGTCAGGACGGCAGTAATCAAAATCGCACCGAAATCATCCAACGCAATTAATGCATTGATTGCAGATCCATAGTCGGTGTAACCCGGAGTGAATCGCTCTAAAGTGAGAGACAGGAGAGAGGCAAAAGGCAGATCAGAGTGATACAGATTAGCTATCGAGTCGGTCGTGACCGGGGTCGACAATTGGGAAATTAGGGCAGCCCCTGTTAACGGTTGGTACTGAATTGTTGGCGCCTCCTGATATTCTAGGCTTAAATTCGCGCTACCTAATTTGTTCAGGCCAATGTTGCTCACACCACCCACGCCAATCCCCTGTGCGAGCACGCCGGCATTTATTTGCGTGATATCGAGAAATGCGGTGGGTTCGGCGTTTTTGACTCGAATAATATTTGCTAATGTCTGTACCATAGACGTTCGCTGGATGACTTCATTGTAGCTAAGGCGGCCAGCCTGGATTGCGTTGGGTCCAAAGACCTCGCAACCCAACAGGGGACCGTACAGGGCGGGCACTGCGCATACGGCAAAGATCTTACGAAGAGCACGGAGGTTCATTGCGCACTCGACCCCCTCACCGAGCCGTGTTCGCCAATTCCAAAGGGTCACGCCTCTCTCTGGCGCTCCATCATCGTTAAGCCACGTCATCCTCGGTCATGAGAACGTGCACCACAGCCTGACCACGGCTGAAGCATTCACTCTCAATGCGACGGACGCCATGTACTGTGGCAGACCACCTCAGGGCATTCGTGTTGATTGCAGCTTGGCGACGAAGTCGTCGAGCAACCGCAGCCTTCTGGTTGCCAATGCCACTGCCGTCTGACTCCTCCACGATCGACGTTGTACGCGTCGGTGGCGACGGCCTCTCAAATTTATGGAAGAAAACCACCACATACGGAGAGCCGCAAGGCAGGCGGTACGGGAGTGATACAAACTTTTCCTCCCCCGGCGATGCCACCATCAAAGTGCCTCCGAGCTCTCCCGACTTGGTGGTTCCGTCAACGGCAAATCCGTCGCGATCACGCAGATGGCCAGCTCCAAAGAGGACCGTCATTGTACCACCGCTGTCAATGTGGGTGTGGCCTCGAAAGGCGCCATAATACACGTCCCCATTGTACTTGTTTCCGTGGCTGCATCGTTCCTCGCGGCTAGAATACTTCCACTCGCGATAGAGGGCCAGAAGTCGAGCCTCGTCTGCTTGTGCCCGCCCCATGACCCTCAACCCCCAGTGGTCACTGAAATCCGCCACGACTGCGTATGAAGGAGTTTCGTCCCTTCTGAGACAGCCTTTTTCCTCTTGTTCGATTAACCAGTCGACACTTGGGTGAAACTCTTGCCTGTCGGCGGCCAACGGGCGTCCAAGAGCAGCACTCAAGGGGGTGCTGAGAAGGAATGCATCTACGTTCGGTTGTGGCAGTGGTACGGGACTCATGAGTCCCTTTCGTATGCGCGCCACGCCGACGCCGCATCGGAGCAAGAGTTGCCGGACGGGCATGTCCAAGGCTGCGAAGCTTGCGACGGCCGTCTCTTTATACTTAGAGTCATTATCAAATACACGAGTACACAGCTGCCACTGCAAACGGTAAAATCTATCATACATGGCACCGCAATGTGCATCCAACTTAATGAGAACGGCACCACACCCTTGGGGCGAAAAGGCACGCTCGATTTGATCGGGCCGAACTCGGCCCTCGACAAGGCTAGTTAGCGAAATGGTGGATTGCTCCACTTTACGCATTGACTCAGCGTCAGCGACCAGCTGAGGCGATAAGTAGTCAACCATTAACGCAATTCCGGTGCCGTCGCAAATTGTGTGGAATTGATTTTGGCGATCCCCGGCATGATGATGAGGTTAGCGAATTATACGGCGAGGTCAATCGTCTGAGCTGAGCGGTAGACCCAAGTCGCGGGACCATAGGATGGGGCTCTTAAGGCGAAGGCCGCTCGTCTTCCTCCTCAGATGTGTATCACCTTTTGCGGTTGTTGGCCCTGTGGAGTTGTGGGCGACGCGTCAGCGTCGTCCAAGTGTAGCGGCAAATCCACAGGGCTCACCTCGCCCCGCCCACGCCGCCGTCGGAGTGTTGTAGCCCAAGGCCTGGTGCGGCCAGTGCTCGTTGTAGAAGCGGAACCACTGGCCGATGCCGATGCGCGCCTCGAGACAGTTGGCATATACTTTGAGGTGGACCTCTTCGTATTTCAGGCTGCGCCACAGCCGCTCGACGAAGACATTGTCCAACCCGCGTCCGCGGCCGTCCATGCTGATCCGCACGCCGGGGGCTTCCAGCTTCTCGGTAAACGCCGCGCTGGTGAATTGCGCCCCCTGGTCGGTGTTGAAGATCTCTGGCCGCCCTTTCCTCAGAGCGTCCTCGAGCGCGTCGAGGCAGAATGAAGTGTCCATTGTGTTCGACCGACGCCACGCCAGGACGTAGCGCTGTACCAGTCCACCACCACGACCAGGTAGAGGAAGCTCCGGGCCATTGGAAGGTAAGTAATGTCGGCGGCCCACACTTGGTTCGGTCGATCGATCGTCAGGCCGCGCAGCAGGTAAGGGTAGACCCGGTGCTGCACCGCCGGCCGACTGGTCTTCGGCTTTGGGCCCAGCGCTTCGAGCCCCATCAGCCGCATCAGCCGTTGCACCCGCTTGCGGTTGACCTGACGACCCCGCAAGCGCAGCTCCGCGGTCATCCGCCGTGAGCCGTAGAACGGTGTCGCCAGATACTGCTCGTCGATCCACCGCATCAGCGCCAATTCTTCGGCATCCGGCACCGCCGGCTGGCGATAGATCCCAGCGCGCGCCAATCCAAGCAGGGTACATTGCCGTCGCACCGACAGATCGGCATGGCGCGATCGAGATCGATGCCGTGGCGGGCGCGATGCCGTGGCCGAGCTGGTCGAGCTGCTGGAAGAATACCGGGACTGTTGTCGCCCAGCCTTGAAGGAAGCGCGCAAAAGCGTTGCGCGCGGTTGTGCGACCTCGATGTATCCGGGCTTGAAAGCGTAGAGCCGCCCTGCGGCTTCGGGCGGGACTGACAACCGCAAACTTTTCCGCGACGGCGGTTTCCTATTCCGTCGCCGAACTCCGATTTCCGATGGTAAGATGACTTTGTGGCGGTGAGTCTCGAAGACCTCAATCACATAAAGCTAGCCGCCCTCAGAGGAAGAAGGCCGCGTGAAGTTGTCGAAACCGGAAACTCAGGAGAGAGCCATGGCTGTATCGAGTGTTACACAGGGTCGAGCTGATATTCAGCTGGCGGACGAACTGAAAACCGCACAGGAGGCAATATATCTGCCAGAAGTACAGGAGATGCTCAAGAAGCTATCTGGCTACAATCTCGGCATTTACATGCCACATATGCACGATGAGCGCACCGGGGAATTTCAGCCCCTCCCTGCCGGAATCACACAGGTAGAAGACAGTCTGCAAGTTTCATTCCGGGCAGCCGACGAAGTTGAGCAGCAGTCAGCTGCCGCTTTCGTGCCGGTTGCGTGGTTCTGGCGCAATGGAGTTTCAACTCCAATGGTGTGCACCGCACGATGCGTAATACAGGGCTCGATGCATACTAGCGGACACACAACAACCTGAAGTAGTTTAATCAAGAGCCCGACGGGTCTGTGAGATCCCGGGGGTGGCGGTCCTCCGTCCAGCCATCCCCGGCAAAGGGTTGCGACGGTCAAAAATGAGCAGCAGGCTCGCGGCCAGACAGGCCGCGACCCTTGCCACAGCCGAATCGCGCCAATTCTAGCTAGCTGGTAACAGATTGCGATGGGTGACGCCGTCCGCCGCAATCGCGAGGTAGAAGAAGACAAACAGATAACTGAGCCACAGGCCTCCGCGGAAACTGGCGGTGTCGCGACGAGCGCCTCGCGCAAGACCTGTTTGCTGCAAAGGCCGCTGAATCGGGCCCCTGACGTGCGGCGCTCGGCGCACCCGCGCGTTTCGGCTGCACGCGGTCAGGTCGGAGAATGGCGAGTTTGGTGCGTCCCGCAGACGCGATCGACACGCCTGCACAGCACGCTGAGCACGTCTATTCGGTTGCGCAAGGCGCCGCGCCGGCAAGCGGCATCGAGGAGGTATCGGCTTCCTGGCGGCTATCGGCGAATGAGCACGGCATCGATCCCCTCCAAAATGACGCGCCGCGCATCCTTTCGCCGCACGAGCTCAAAGAGTTTCGTCAACCGATCGACGAGCTCATATTGAGTGCACAGGACGAGATCCATCGACTGTAACCAGGTGCGGCCCGATGTCTCTTTCCGCGACCTCGCCCTCGTCGTGATCGATGAGCAGCACCGCTTTGGCGTCGAGCAGCGCCTGGCGCTCTCCGCAAAGGGCCACGACGCGGACACCCTGCTGATGAGCGCCACCCCAATTCCGCGCACCTTGATGATGACCGCTTATGGCGATCTCGACGTGTCGCGGCTGACCGAGAAGCCGCCAGGAAGGCGGCCGGTCGACACCCGGACGGTGGCGTTGGAGCGCCTCGACGACGTCGTCGAGGCGGTCGGCCGGGCGCTTGAGCAAAAGGCCAAGGTCTATTGGATCTGCCCGATGGTCGAGGAATCGGAAACCGCCGACCTCGCGGCCGTCGAAGAACGCCATCGGGCGCTGGCCCCGCTGTCGCCGGGCCGCGTCGGTCTGGTGCACGGTCGCATGAAGGCGCACGACAAGGACCACGCGATGACCGCTTTTGCCGGCGGCGAGATGGATCTGCTGGTCGCGACGACGGTGATCGAGGTCGGCGTCGACGTGCCCGATGCGACGGTCATGGTCATCGAGCACGCCGAGCGTTTCGGGCTTGCCCAGCTGCACCAGCTGCGCGGCCGCATCGGCCGCGGTGACAAGCCCTCGACCTGCCTGCTGCTCTACCAGTCGCCGCTGGGTGCCGTCGCCAAGCGGCGCCTCGAGATATTGCGCGAGACCGAGGACGGGTTCCGCATCGCAGAGGAGGATCTGCGCCTGCGCGGCGCCGGCGAGGTGCTGGGGACGCGGCAGAGCGGGTTGCCGAGCCTGCGCCTCGCCGATCTCGCGGCCCATGATGAGCTGATTGCCATCGCCCATGACGACGCCCGGCTCGTGCTCGAGCGCGACCCGCACCTCGAGAGCGAGCGCGGCCACGCGTTGCGCGTCCTGCTCTACCTCTTCCGCCGCGACGAGGCGGTCCAATACCTGCGCGCCGGCTGACGTGCGTTTCGCTGGTCCACGGGAAGAAACTGGCAAAAACGCCTTCTCAGGCCGCCGAAGGACGGGATTGCTGCCCCTAAGATATTGATAAATGGCGAAGTTTAAGAGGAGTTCCCTAAGCGGCCGAACAGGGTATTAAATCGGCCGAACAGGGAACCAAAAACCCCTATCAGGGAAGGTCCAGGGATCGGTCGCGGCTCAGCTTCCCCCGGCCAAGGCGGGAACGGCTTGCGCGTTGGGCTCGCTGCGCGGCCGGATACGTAAGATACCGTCCAATACCTGAAACAAGGAATCGCTGCTGTAGCCGGCGAGAAACGCCCAGGCGAGCGGTGACAGCGACACTGCGGTGGAGACGAAGAGCCCGCTGAACAGACTGATCACCGTTCCGGCGATCGCAGCCACCAGCATCTGTGCCGAATTGCCGCCAAAACTGGCGAAGGTTCTGTCGCGTAAGCCGATCTGCATACGGCGCAACGACCAAGCCGACGCACCCAACAGCGCGTAAAATACCGGAAGCACACTTGCCGCAATGCCGCCATACCAAAACGCCACGGCATCACGGAGGCTTTGAGCATAGGCTCGCACTTCCTGATAAGTGCCAACAATGTGGTTAAAATTATCACTATCCGATTTGCTTATGTCGAGTTCGAACGCGGCGTGCATTTCTTTCGTGCCGTGCTTTCCTTGAAACGGATCTGGAAGTGCAGGAATGATCAAATAACGCAATTGTTGGGCACGGCCATAAATGGATCGTGTCGAGATCGCCAGCTGTTGGAGGTCGATCAGCCTGTCCTGTTCGCTGTAAGTCGACTGTCCGGCGTTGGTAGAGTTCAACGGCTGTTCAGGCAGGGATCCTTGTCCGGTCGGTGAAAAATGAGCGCGCAGCGTTATCGTCTTGCTGTTCGCCAGGTCGATCTCGCTCTTCATCGAGTCGGATATCGTCGAAGAGACAAATGTGACCAGCGATGCGGACACGATCAATATAACGAAAACGCTCCCCCACCGCGCGTAAGACCGCATTATTCGTTTCGAATTCACGAAACATTCGCGAAGCGTGAACGCCGTGACCGGCAGAAGTTGTTTGGCGACGCGGCTGTAGGCCAGCAGAGCATCGGTATAATCGTGACTTCCGGATTTATCGACCGCGGCTTTCTGGATCTCGTCGTTCAAGATCTTGACGTCGGCGTCGTTCAAGGTTGCGCCGACAGTCGCGGCATAGGAGAGGAGCAGCTGGGCATCGTCGATCATATGCTCGAACGAGGGAATTTCAGTTTCGGGATCGACGACCTTCGCCGGCGTCGTCTTTGCGAATATCTGTCGCCAGCCGGCCGGAATAGCCAAGTCCATCACTCGCCTCCCGCTGCGTCTTGTACGCCTGGGATCAATATCCCCGGTGAAGCCTGAACCGGTGTGACCCAGTTCACATTATACCACTTTTTAACCTTGTTGAGTGGGGACGGCCGCGCGACGTCTTGCCCGAGCGCTGATAGCGTCCTTCAACTGCGGGGCCGACCTGAATCGGGAGGATTGAGCGCGCCCCCGCATTCAAACGACAGCTGCGACCGGATCGACTGGGCGGTCGTGGGCGGCTCAGCCCGCTGCGGGATCGATCCTCCGGACGCCGAGCGCTCCCACCCAATCGAGCGCCGCGTGGAACCGGACGACTTCGCCGACGACGACGATCGAAGGCGCCTCGATCCCGGCCGAAGCGGCCGCGATCTCGCCCAATGTCGACACGACGACCCGTTGCGCTGCGGTCGTCGCCTTGCTGATGACGGCCACCGGCTCCTCGGACCGGCGGCCTGCCGAGATCAGCCGCTCGACGATGCTCGGCAGATGGCGCGCTGCCATGTACAGCACGAGCACCGGGGCGCCGGCGGCGATCGCCCGCCAATCGAGGCCCCCCGGCACCGTCCCGTCGCTGTCGTGACCGGTGAGAAAAGTGACGGCGGAGTTGGTATCGCGATGGGTGAGCGGGATCCCGGCATAGGCGAGCCCGCCGATCCCTGCGGTGATCCCCGGCACGATACGGAACGGCACGCCGGCGGCGGCGAGCGCCAATGCCTCCTCGCCGCCGCGGCCGAAGACGCAGGGATCGCCGCCCTTGAGGCGCAGCACCCGGTTGCCCGCCCGGGCGAGCCGGATCAGCCGCGCCGAGATGTCGGGCTGGCTCAATGACGGTCGGCCGCCGCGCTTGCCGGCAAAATCGAGCATCGCGCCCGGCCGGGCCAGACGCAGGATCCGCGGGTCGACGAGCGCGTCGTAGACGACGATACCGGCGTGCGCGAGGGCATGCAGCGCCAGGACAGAGAGCAGCCCGGGATCACCCGGGCCGGCCCCGACGAGCCAGACATGGCCGGTTTCGAAATCCGGAAGACCGAGGAGCGCGCTGTCGATCATGTCGTCGATCAAGGGGACACGAGGAGCCACACGGCGAGAGGCCACAAGGTAGTCATCCCCGCCGGTTTTGCTAAGATCGGCGTATGGCACGGCAGCAGATCAGACCGCTGCGGCGCGGCTGGACGACGGGCGCCTGTGCTGCGGCTGCGGCGCGCGCAGCGTTTACCGCTCTGCTGTCCGGCCGGTTCCCCGACCCGGTTGCGATCCGCTTGCCTCGCGGCGCAACCGCGAGCTTCCCGCTGGCGCTTGCCGGATTGGGCGAAGGCCGCGCCCGCGCCGGCATAGTCAAGGATGCCGGCGACGACCCCGACGTCACCCATGGTGCGCTCGTTGTCGCCAGCATCGCCTGGGCGGCTCCGGGCTCGGGTATCCGCTTCGCTGCCGGCGAGGGGGTCGGCACGGTAACCCGGGCCGGCCTGCCGCTTGCCGTCGGCGAGCCGGCAATCAACCCTGCGCCGCGTGCTATGATCTCGGACGCGCTCCTCGAAGCGGCCGAGGAGAATGGAGGGCCGCCGCCCGACGTCACCGTTACGATTTCGATCCCCGGCGGCGAGCGTCTCGCCGAGAAAACCATGAACGCGCGGCTCGGGATCAAGGGCGGGCTGTCGATCCTGGGGACGACCGGGATCGTCGTACCGTATTCATGTTCGTCATGGATTCATTCGATCCGGCGTGGCATCGATGTCGCCCGCGCCGCCGGTCTCGACCATATCGCGGCTGCGACCGGCGCCACCTCAGAACGCGCCGTGCAGCGTCTCTATGATCTTCCCGACTATGCGCTGATCGACATGGGCGACTTTGTCGGCGGCACGTTGAAATATCTCCGTGGTCATCCGGTCGTGCGGCTGACCATCGCCGGCGGCTTCGCCAAGCTTGCCAAGCTCGCCGCCGGACATCTCGATCTGCATTCGGCGCGCAGCCGGGTCGACACGGCCGCACTCGGTGCGATGCTGGCCGCGCTCGGCGCCGATAATGCGGCTGTCGATGCGGCACGCGCCGCCGCCGGGGCCGGCGAAATCCTCGCCCTCGCCGGCAGCAGGGAGGGAGCCCTCGCTCGCCTTGTCGCGGCCCGGGCGCGGGAGGTCGCGCTCGCGACATTGTCGGGCAAGACCGCGGTCGAGGTGGCGATCGTCGATCGCCAGGGCTGCTTTCTCGCGCGGGTGGGCGGGTGACGGCGCAAGAGCTCCTAATCCTTGGCGGCACGGGCGATGCGGCCACCCTCGCCCGCGCCGCGCTCGCCCGCTTTGGCGACGCGCTCAACCTCACCACCTCACTCGCTGGACGGACCCAGCGGCCGGGTCCGATTCCGGGCCGGATCCGCATGGGCGGCTTTGGCGGCGCGGCAGGCCTCGCCGCCTACCTCGTCGAGCACAATGTGGATCGGCTGATCGACGCGACCCATCCCTTCGCAGCGCGAATTTCGACCGAGGCGCGGCTCGCCTGCGAGGAGGCTCGGGTGCCGCGATTGTTGCTGCTGCGCCCGCGTTGGCGTCGCCACCCGCTAGATCGTTGGATCGAGGTCGGCAGCATGGCGGCCGCTGCC
>Ga0209040_10002740_pt1 | contig 13661 bp, 17 predicted proteins | sample BogFormECP12_OM3_FD_188240 | JGI IMG/M metagenome (GOLD analysis project Ga0209040, IMG submission 188240) | Bog forest soil microbial communities from Calvert Island, British Columbia, Canada - ECP12_OM3 (SPAdes) (version 2) | ecosystem: Environmental > Aquatic > Freshwater > Wetlands > Bog ...
GAATTCGAAGGGTGGGTGCGGGAAGAGCACGCTCGCGACCAATCTTGCGGTGTTTTTCGCGCGTGAAGGCCGCGAGGTCTGCATCGCCGATTATGATCCGCAGCGCTCGAGTCTCGATTGGCTCGCGCTGAGGCCCGCCGACCTGCCCAAGATCGGCGGTGTGGCAGCCTACGAGGACGGCATCCGCGGCGTGCCGCGCACGACCGAGGTGCTGATCATCGATGCGCCCGCGCGCGTGCATGGCGCGGAGCTCAACGAGCTCGTGCGCCGCGCCGAAACGATCATCGTGCCGGTGCTGCCGTCGACCGTCGACATGAAGGCCTGCAGCCGCTTTCTGGCGGATCTGCTCGAAATCGGCAAGGTATCGCGCAAGCAGGCGCGGCTCGCGGTCATCGCGAATCGCGTCCGCGAACAGACGCTGATCTTCGAAGAACTCGAACTCTACCTCTCACAGCTCAAAGTGCCCTATCTCGGCAGCTTGCGCGAAGCGCAGAACTACATCCGAGCGTATGCGCGCGGCCTGGGTATCCTGGAGTTACCCGAATACCTCGCGTGGCCCGACTGGAAGCAGTGGCAGCCGATCACCGAGTGGCTCGAGAGCAAGCGCAGCCAGCCGGCTGCTTAGGGCCGAAGGCGCTAGAGGCTCTGGCGAGCGCCAGCAGCTTGCCTCGGCATGCTCAAGCGCAGGCCCGTCGACCCGCACCGACGATCGAGATGGACCGCGTGCTAATGTGCCGGGGCAAAGGGACGATGATGCGCATCCATCTCACCAACTCGCAACGCACATTCCGTGCGACGCCCAACCAGCCGGTACTCGAGGCTGCACTTGCCGCGGGGCTGAACTTGCCGCACAGCTGCAAGACAGGAAACTGCGGCCTGTGCCGCGCGCGCTTGGTCGAGGGAGCGATCCACTATCCGCAGGGACGCCCACTCGGACTATCAGAGCAGGAAGCAGCCGACGGCACGATTTTGATGTGCCAAGCGCGGGCGCAGAGCAACTTGCAACTTGCACTGGCCGAGGTCAGTCCCGCGGGCGAGACCAAATTCAAGCGGCTTCCCTGTCGCATCGAGCGTGCGGAGCCGCTCTCGCACGATGTCATCGCCTTGTACCTGCGCTTGCCGATCGTCGAAACCTTCGAGTTTGAGGCCGGGCAATACATCGACATCATGCTGCCCGAGGGCCGGCGGCGCAGCTTTTCGATCGCCTCGCCGCCGCACGATTCGAAGCTGCTCGAATTGCATGTGCGTCGTGTTCCGGGCGGCGAATTTACCGAGCGCCTGTTCAATCAAGAGACCCGCAATGCGCTGTTGCAGATCGAGGGCCCGCTCGGGCAGTTCGTCTACCGACCGCCGGTGGCACCTCCGCCGGCCGCACCGATCCTCATGGTCGGCGGCGGTACGGGTCTTGCGCCCCTCAAGAGCATGGTGCGTCACCTCATCGAGACGGGAAATGATCGGGCAATCTCGCTCTATTGGGGCGTGCGCAGCGAGCGCGATTTGTATGCCCATGGCGAGCTCGAGCGGCTCGAGCGGCGCGCGGCCCAATTTCGCTACAGGCCGGTGTTGTCCGAGCCTTCCCATAGCTGGTCCGGCCGACGCGGGTGGGTGCACGAGGCAGTGCTCCGCGATCTCGGCATGCTCGCGGGGTATGACATTTATGCGAGCGGGCCGCCGGCCATGATCGACGCCGTGCGCAGCGAGTTCGCGGCTCGCGGCGCGGATGCCGCGCGGCTGTTTTTCGATTCCTTCGATTACGCGCCCGATTCGCTCGAGCGCCAGCGAATCAACGCTGCCACCAAATCTTGATCGTCGGCGGAATCGGCCTCGATCAGCGGCGCGCCAAGCCCGAGCTTGACGAGACTCTCGGCGACGCGGGCGCTCGGCACGAGCCAATGCACGCGCTCGAAGTCGACACGCAGCGCGGGCGTCGCCAAACGCAGCAGGCTCGCGCCAATTTCCGCGCTGGTCGCGGTGATGAGCTGGATCTTGTCCGCCGCGAAGAGTTGCTCGAGCGCCGCAAGTTCAGCGCCGCTCGGCGTCGCCGCAATGCGCTCATAGACTTCGGCCTGCTCGACGATCGCACCGCGCCGGGCGAGTGCGGCTGCGAGCAGCTCACGGCCGCCGCGGCCCTTGATCAGCAGCATGCGTCGTCCCGCCAGATTCTGCATGCGCGGGTCTGCGAGCAGTCCCTCCGAGTCGAAGCCTTCGGCCGGAACGATGGCCACGCGATAGCCGGCCTGATTCAGCGCGCGCGCAGTCGCGGGTCCGACCGCGGCCAAGTGCAAATCGCGCTTCTCCTCGAGCAAGTGCACACCGAAGCGCACCGCGTTGGCGCTGATGAACACGATCCAATCGAACTGTTCCAAATTCCCCAATCGGGCGAGCAAGCCGCGCCCTCGCGGGCCGCGCTCTTGCGGGGCGCCCCCGTGCGGGGCGCCACGATCCATCAGCGGCTTGACCTCGATCGCGGGAAACGGATAGCACGCGGCGCCCTGCGCGGCGAGCAATCGACACAGCGGTATCGCTTGCTGCTCGGGACGCGTCACGAGAACCCCGACGCCGAGCAATGCGCTCACCCGTCAGTCCGTGCGCAGCCGCGCGAGCAGCGCGTCGGCGCCGGCCGCAAGCACGCGCTCAGCGAGTTCGGTGCCGAGAGATGCCGATGCGCCGGCGCTTCCCGAGATGCGCTCGCGCAGCAGCCGCGAGCCGTCGGGCTCGGCGACCAGTCCGTCGATCGTCAGCCGATCGGCATCGAGCTGCGCGTAGGCGGCAATCGGAGACTGGCAACTGCCGCCGAGGCGCTTCGAGAAGGCGCGCTCCGCGTCGATCGCGATGCGTGTCGCGGCATGTTCCAATGCGCTCAGACGGGCGAGCGTACTCTCGTCATCCGCGCGGCACTCGACGCCGATCACGCCCTGACCGACCGCGGGAAGCGAGACGCTGGGGTCGAGCCGAGCCGTGATCCGCGATTCCAGTCCCAAGCGCGTGAGGCCCGCACAAGCCAGCACGATCGCGTCGAGTTCGCCGTCGTCGAGCCGGCGCAATCGGGTATTGACGTTGCCGCGCAGCGCATGGATCTCGAGGTCGGGGCGCGCCGCCAATAACTGCGCCTGGCGTCGCAAGCTCGAGGTGCCGACCCGCGCGCCGCGAGGCAAGTCCTGCAAGCGCGCGTATCGAACCGCAACCAATGCATCGAATGGATCGGCACGCGGCAGCACGGCGCCGATCAGGAAGCCTGAAGGCATCTCGGCCGGCACGTCCTTCATCGAGTGCACGGCGATCTCGGCGCGACCCTGCTCGAGAGCGATCTCGAGTTCTTTGATGAACAGTCCTTTGCCGCCGATTGCTGCGAGGCTCCGATCCTGAATCAAATCGCCCTTCGTGGTCATCGGAACGAGTTCGACTTCGAGCGCCGCATGCGCGCTGCGCAGCAGTGCCGCGACATGTTCCGCCTGCCAAATTGCCAGCTGGCTTTTTCGGGTCGCAATTCGCAGCGTTCGTCCTGTCATCGCGTGTTTCATCGGTCCATCGGGTGTGAGGATGCGTGGGCGCGTGCGGCGCGCTAGCGTTCGGATGTGGCGAACAACGCGGACTTCAAGCGGTAAATCGACGAAATGTCCTCATCTCCAAACCCGTCTGCAATCAGCCGCTCGTATTCCTCGATCGTCGATTCGACCACGGGCAGCGTGACCCCATGGGCTGCCGCCATCTCGCGACAAATCCGCAGGTCCTTGTCGTGCAGCCGTACGCGAAAACCCGCGGGGTAATTCTGCTTGGCCATGAACGGCGCGCGGTTGACGAAGTACCAGCTCGAGCCCGCGCCCTTGCCGAGCGTTTCGATGAGCCGGTCGAGCGGCAAGCCCTCCGCCTTCGCGAACGCCATCGCTTCCGCGACCGCTTGGATGATCCCGGCGCACATGATTTGATTGGTGGCCTTCGCGGCCTGACCGGCGCCGCTGCCACCCATGTAGGTGATCGTGCGACCGAGCTTTTCCAAAATTGGACGCGCGCGTGCGAAGACCGCTTCGTCGCCGCCGACCATGATCGCGAGCGTGGCGGCGCGTGCGCCTTCGACCCCGCCGCTCACGGGGCAGTCGAGAAAGCCGATCCCGGCGGCGCCAAGCACATGGTGCATGTCGCGCGCCGTGCCCGCGCCCACGGTGGAACAATCGATGACGATCGCACAGCTTCGTAAACCGGGTTTCAGAGCGCCGATCACGGCGCGAAGATCCGCATCGGCCGAAACGCAAACGACGACCACCTCGCAGGCGGCCGCAAGCGACGGCAAACCATCAAATGCCGTGACTTGCAATTCCGCGGCAAGCGCTGCGGCCTTTTCCTGGGTCCGGTTCCAGACGCCCGCGAGTAGTCCGGCGGCATGAAGATTTCGCGCCATGGAAGCCCCCATGGCGCCCAATCCGACAAAGCCAGTGCGCATACGCTCGTGATCTCCCGGGCAGGCGGTTTCTCAAGGGAGCTAGGTTAAGGCTTTGCGGCGAGTGCGGCAAAGCGCAAATCAGAAAACTCTCAGGCAGCGTGGGCGCGGGCTAATTGCCGCCGCAAACCGTGTCGGCGTCTTGTTTCGCATTGAGGCGCTGCGTGTCGATTTCCTCGGCCGTCAAAAACACGCGCTCGCCGTTGTCGCCAAGCTTGTACAAATGTCGCCCTTCGATCAGCTGTTTGTAGCGGTCTTGAGCTTCAGCGCATTGCTTGGCCTTGATCGGCGCCACATCCTGTTCGACCGCTTGCTTCACCTTTGGCGGTGGCGGGTTGGAGGGCTCGGAGGTCGCTGCGTGGGTGGGGGGCGCATTGGCGCTCAGCGTCGAGGGGTGCGTGCCGAGAAACGGAACGACTTCCGCGTGCACGCCGTCCGGAGGTCTGTCGCCGTATTGAACCTTCCCCTGCGAATCGACCCATTTGTATACCACAGCCGACGCCAGCCCCGACCAGGCGAGCAGCGCTGCACATAACAAGACCCGTTTCATGGTTCGACCCTCGTTTCAAATACCGTTCTAGCGCGAGGAATCCTACAAAGCGAGCGATCCTGATTCCCCAGTGCGAATTCGTAGCGCTTGACCAAGGTCCACAACAAAAATCTTGCCGTCGCCAATTTTGCCGGTTCGTGCCGTCTCGATGATCGCCTCGACCACCCGATCGACTTGCTCGTCATCGACCGCCAATTCGAGCTTCACCTTGGGCAGAAAGTCCACTACGTACTCTGCACCTCGATAGAGCTCAGTGTGGCCTTTTTGCCGTCCAAAGCCTTTGACCTCGGTCACGGTAATGCCTTGAACTCCCACATCTGCCAGGGCGGCACGCACATCGTCGAGCTTGAACGGCTTGATGATGGCAACGACCATTTTCATTCGAACAACTCCTTCATATTAGTCAATAGCCTACATTTAGTTAACAAGCCAGTGTAGCAGCCTCAAATCGCCGCTTGTGCTGCTACGCAGCATGCTAGTCGGATTCTGCTGAGGTATAAGCGGGCAGAGCGTCTTGCGCCGGGTGCGCAGATTAAAAAACGGCGCAGGTTCTTTGAGAGAACCCGCGCCGCCGGAATATCGCACCGACGGGGGAGTTGGCTGGCTTGCCGGCGCGAGATGCTCCTAAAAGGTTCGAATTTCTACTTCTCTTGAATCTTGGGCGAGGGCCGTTCGGTTGCTCGCATTCAAATCGCATCGGCCCCGGTTTCGCCGGTGCGTATCCGCAGCGCCTGCTCGAGCTCGCATACCCAAATTTTGCCGTCGCCCGCCTTTCCTGTCCTCGCCACGTTGCAAACCGCCTCAATGACCTGCTCGGCAATCGAATCGTCGACCGCGAGTTCGATCTTCGCCGTCGGCAAGAAATCCACATTCAAACCAGCGCCATGATGGAAATCGGATTGCACATTTTGCTGGCCATAGCCATGCACTTCCGTGACCGTCACACCCTGAATGCCGAGATCGGCTACCGCTTGGCGGACTTCGTCGACCTTGAACGGCTTGATGATTGCGGTGATCAACTTCATCGCTTGCTCCCCGCTCGCATCAATCGATTGCGCTGCCTCCATAAACTTCTGGCTGCAATTGCAATCAATGATGCAGCTTCCATGCCAGCCTCCTAGGGTTTAAAAATCAAGGGCTTATAGACAAGATCGACCGTCGGGCGCACCGACTTGGCGCACCCCGAGTGCGGCGGCGCGTTATCAAAGTGCGATAGACTTCCAGCCCCGGGGAGAATCCTAATGGCGATTCCAAGGACATGGCAATGAGCTTCTTCAATTCCACGGCTCTCGATGATTTGGCGCGGCGCCTGGCCGAATCCGTGCCTGAACCGCTACGCGAATTTGGGCGCGATATGGAAACGAATTTCAAGGCCGTGCTGCAGGCGCAACTCAGCAAGCTCGACTTGGTGAGCCGCAACGAGTTCGATGTCCAGGCGGAACTCTTGGCGCGTACGCAGGCGCAGCTGGCGGCGCTCGAGGCCCGGCTCAAGGACATCGAAACCAAGCTCTCGCCTTCTTAGACGCGGCGCGATTCGCGAGGAAATAACCCGTGCGCTCCACCGTACCCGCAGGCACCCCTTGGGGCGACATCGTCGGTTATTCGCGCGCAGTGCGCGTCGGCTCGACGATCACGGTGTCTGGCACGACCTCGACCGGATCCGACGGGCGGGTTCTTCACCCGGGTGACGCGGGGCCGCAGACCCGCGTCATAGTGGAAAAGATCGCAGCGGCTCTGAAGGCGCTCGGTGCGTCGATCGAGGACGTCGTCGAGACGCGTATCTACGTCACGGACATCGGTCAATGGGAAGCGGTTGGGCGCGTCCATGGCGAGTTCTTCGGCTCGATCAAGCCAGCCACCGCGATGGTCGAGGTATCCAAACTCATCGATCCGGCAATCGTCGTGGAGATCTCCGCAACGGCGATTCTCGACACCCCCGCTCACCTCAGGTGAGCGAATCACGGCGCAGCTCGTGCTCGGCGGCGCAAGCCGGGCTAGGTGTCGCGCGAACCTGATGATATGTTGGCGCCGGAGGTTGGTGCGATGACCCTCAGAGTTCTGCTCGATGGTGCGATCGCCGGGATCCTTTCCACGGTCACGGGATATTGGATCACCGGGCGGCTGTTTCATACGTACCAGGCACGTACGCCGAACACCTGGCGGTCAACCGAATCTTGGTCGAGCTACCTCGTCTCGACCGGGTTGCGATTGTTCGCTTGCATCGCGATCGCCGGCCTCTACGGCGGCACCGAGATTGGCAGGTCGCTCGTCGGCAGCGGCACGATATCGAGCGGCGCGATCTTTGGAGTTGGTCTGTGGGCGCTGACGGTTGCGCCCGCGATACTCGAGGCGGCGCTGTTCGTCAATTGGCATCGCGGATTCGTCGTTGGACTGCTGCTCGACTGGATGATCGTCTTTGCGTTGGCCGGCGTTGCCGGTGCGGTGGCCTTGCGTGTCTGAACTGCCGAGGTCTCAAATCTACGAGGGCGGTTGTCTGTGTGGGTCCGTCCGCTATCGGCTGTCGGGCTCGCCGCTGCATTCGGTCATTTGTCACTGTCGCTCGTGCCGCCGCGCCAGCGGCGCATCCACGGTCGCATGGCTCACGTTCGAGCGCACGCGGTTCGAATGGCTCTCGGGTCGCGCGCGACCCCATGTGTCCTCGCCCGGCGTACTGCGCTGTTTTTGCGGCATCTGCGGGAGCCCGTTGACCTACGAGAACGAGTCAAGTCAGGGTACGATCGACGTGACGACCGCATCGCTCGACGATGCGAATCGTTTCCCACCGACGCGGGAGGTTTGGCTGGAACACAAACTCTCGTGGCAGGCGGCGAATCCGGCTCTCGAACCCTTTGCGCGCGACAGCGCGGCGGGGACATGACGCGATCGAAGATTTATGCGTCCAAAATCGATGCGTGGCTCGTCGCGCTGAGCCTCTCCTGTGCGGTTGCCGCGCTCACGTCGCTGTCGACTGTGTCGCATATCGGTAGCACGGGCCTGGCGGTGCTCATCGTATTGCTCGCCTGCACGGTCTTGGGCTTGCTGGCTTGGGTCCTGTTGGGAACGAATTATCGATTCGACGGCGCAATGCTCATTATTTGCAGCGGACCGTTTCGCTGGCGTATACAGGTTCGAGAAATCCTATCGATCGAGCAATCTCGAAATCCGCTATCGAGTCCCGCCTTGTCGCTCGATCGCTTGTGCATTCAGTATGGCGCGCCGCGGCGCATCATCCTGATCTCACCGCGCGATCGAGATGAATTCATGCACGAATTCGAACGCAGGCGAGGCCGCTGAATGCCGGCACAGCGGCGGCAACGCGCCGATGAAATCCCAGCGTCGGTCGGCTTCGCGCCGATCAGCGCGGCGAGTGCCCGCATTTTGATCTTGGGTTCATTGCCGGGCCAAATGTCCCTGCAGCGCGGCGAGTATTACGCGCAGCCGCATAACGCCTTTTGGCGCATCATGGGGGCTCTGTTCGACGCCGGACCGAATCTTCCCTACGCAGAGCGCAAGCGGCGACTGATCGCACAGGACGTGGCCGTCTGGGACGTCTGCGCATCGGCACGGCGTGCAGGAAGCTTGGACGCATCGATTGCTTCGACTAGCGTCGTGCCCAATGATTTCGTCGGATTCTATGCGGCGCACCCGCGCATCGAATCGATCGGGCTCAATGGCGCCGCGGCCGCCGTGCTCTATGAGCGCCTTGTCGAGCGGACTCTCGCGCAGCCCCTAACCCGCATGCGCCGCGTGCGATTGCCGTCGACGAGTCCGGCGCACGCATCGATGTCCTTCGACCAGAAGCTCGCGGCTTGGAGCGAATTCCGACAGCTGGCGATGGCCGGACGGACGGTTGCCGCATGATTTTGATCAAGTCTGCGACGCCAAATCGTTGAGGAATCCCATGCCAGATTTCAATGCGATCGGCTTTGTGTATGTGGCGAATTCAGGCAGCCAAAACATCGGCGTTTTCGATCTCGACGCCGCGGGTAGAATGCGCACGCGCGAAAACGTCGAGATTCAACCACCGGTCTCGACCGGCCGGTCGATCGTGCTCGCCTTGAGCCCGAACAGCGCAATCCTTTATGCAGGCTACGTGACGAGCGAGGCCCAAGCCGCGGTTGCGACGCTGTCGATCGATGCGACATCCGGCGCGCTGCTGCTGCTGGCGAGCACACCGCTTGCCGACAGCGTCGCCTATCTCGCAACCGATCGCAGCGGTCAGTTTCTATTCGGCGCGTCTTATGCGGGCAGCAAAGTCATGGTCTGCGCGATCGCCCCGAACGGCATCGTCGGCGAGACTCGGCAGGTCGTGACGACAGAATCGAAGGCGCATTGCATCTTGCCAGACGCGCTCAATCGTCATGTCTTGCACACGAGTTTGGGCGGCGACTTGATCTACCAGCAGGCATTCGACGTGACAACCGGCCTGCTGTCGCCCGCTGATCCGCCGACGATCGCGGTACGCGCGGGTGCGGGTCCGCGTTTCATGTGCTTTTCGTTGGACGCGAAATTTCTCTACGTGATCAATGAGCTCGACGGTTCGATCGATCGGTTTCCGTACGACGCCGAGCGCGGCCGGCTGGGAGCGGCGATGCGAGCGGGGAGTGCTCTGCCGAGGGAATTCACCGGCAAGCCATGGGCGGCCGATATCCATCTGACGCCGGACGGGAAATTTCTGTGCGTATCGGAGCGCACGAGCAGCACGCTGACGATGTTTCGCGTCGACCCCGTCAGCGGTGCGCTGAATTTTCTGTGCTGCTATCCAACGGTCAAGCAGCCGCGTGCTTTTCGGATCGACCCTTCGGGGAGATTTCTGATTTGCTGCGGGCAACTGTCCAACAGCCTGATCGTTTATTCCATCGATCGGCTTGGCGGGGTTCTCAAGCCGCTCGGCGAGCTGCCCGTCGGGGTGAACCCCACTTGGGTCGAGGTCGTCCTTTGCCGCTGATTTACGGCGAAGCAGTGGACTCGCCGGCCGCCCGCCGAGTACTATCGCCACCCCAAACGATGCGCCTGTAGCTCAGCTGGATAGAGTGTCGGCCTCCGAAGCCGAAGGTCGCGAGTTCGAATCTCGCCGGGCGCGCCAAAATTTTTTAATGCGATGAATCCGCTCAGCGCGACGCACGAGCCGAGCGCCATTCGAACTCGCGACAGACAAACAAGCCGATTTCGACCAATCGCCATAGGCGATTGGGACGCCGGAGCGCAGCGACGGCGGTCCCGAAGGGACGAGCGGCGCAGCCGCGAGCAATCTCGCCGGGCGCGCTAATCCCGCCGCGGCCCCGCTAGGTCGTCGGTCTTCTCGAATAGATGCGCCGGCCGAGTCGACGATGAGGACTTGCCGCCGTGCGGCATTGGCTGCATGTTGTTGATCGTCGTCGAGAAGAAATGATCCAGAAGACTATGGGTACCTTCGCCGCGACCAAGCGAACGGCTTGTCCATTGCAGCGACGGACCACCTCCGCGCCCGGTTTGCAACGACAATGTGCTGCCCGACGATTGCCACAATGTGAGCAATCGTATGCCGCGGCTCGTTCTGAAATCGGCCATCCGGTCCCAAACGCTCGTGTCGCGCAGAGTCGCGACGGGCTCGACCGCCGGAGGTGCCGCCGCGATTGTCGAGAGCGCGGCTCCGCGCGGACGAAAATCGGTGGTTGAATACATGGAATCAGGCGCGATCGCGAAATTCGTATAGAGCTCGGGGAAGCGCGCCAGGTCGAACGAGCTCAGGGATCGCGGCGGCCCGTGCGCAATATTCAGCGGCGCGGCCGGCCGCACTTGCGTCGGTCCCTCGGCGCGTGCACCGGCGTGGAACTCGTCGGCCTCGGCGCAATTCGATCGAACCGCCAGGCAGATCAGCAATGCGAACAGACAGGGATCGCCCGGGCAGGATCTACGGCCATTGCGATTCGACGCTACGGTATTCAACATAACCATTTGCAGGATCCGCGCGACCAAGGCATGGGAAAGGGTGAGGATTTGCGCCGCATGCGAATGTGAGGCGGGTCACGGAATTGTCGGAAATCCAGCGGCCGCGCCGCGTCAAGTCTTGATTGTCGCTTCGATGCGACGGTCTGGGATGACCCAGATGCACGCCACCATGACATAAAGCGTCAATGCGATCCAAGGTTTGACGAACGATAGCGCGATCCCGACGGCGTAGATACCGATTGAGATCAGGCCCTTCCAATCCCTGCCGAAGGCGGTCGCCAGCGCAGAATCTCTGCCGTTGACCGCGGCGAGGCATTGCGCCAGCACATAGTAGGCGACGCCCGCCATCAATAGGACCGCGCCATAAAGCGCCACCGGTGCCGCAGCGAATTGATTTTCGTCCATCCAAGCGGTGGTAAACGGGATCAGGGACAGCCAAAACAGCAGATGCAGATTGGCCCAGAGCACTGCGCCGCTGATCCTCATGGTCGCGTGCAACATGTGATGATGATTGTTCCAATAGATTCCCACGTAGACGAAGCTGAGCACATAGCTCAGGAACAAGGGAATCACGGGACCGAGAGAATCGAATTGAGCGCCGCGCGGCGCTTTCAGCTCCAACACCATGATCGTGATGATGATGGCGATGACGCCATCACTGAACGCTTCTAGCCGGCCCTTACCCATGCTCCGGGCGCGGGCCTCTCATCGCTTGTGTTCGATCGCCGCGAGATCGGAGACCAGCGAGATCAATCGTTCCTCGCTTTGCGCGGTGCCGACGTCCGCAACGTACTTGCCGTTGATCACGAAGGTCGGCACGCCCGTCACGCGGTAACGCTGCTCGAGTTGATCCGCGCGCTGCAATTCGGTTTCGACCGCGAAGGAACGGTAAGCGGCTGCGAAGGCCTCGCGGGACACGCCCAAGCGCTGAACGAACGCCGTCTGGATCTGCTCGGATTTCGCGTCGTTGTTGCCGAGATCGACCAAGGGGTCGTTGTTGACATGGATCTGCTTCCAGATCGCAGCGTGCAGGTCATTGAGCTTGCCCATGCTGTCGAGCGTGTAGAACAGCCGCGCCAGGGATCGATGCCCCTCGTTCCACATCACGGGAACGCGAGAAAAGCTGATGTACGCGGGCTTGGTCTTCTTCCATGCCTCCACCAAAGGATCGATTGCGTAGCAGTGCGGACACGCGTACCAGAAAAATTCCAAGACCTCGACCTGCCCGGAAGGCACGGCCGTCGGCTGCGCCGGCACGAGCCGCGTGTAGTTCACGCCTTCCTGCCACGGCGTAGGCGCGCTCAACGTGGCCGCCGCCGCGGTCGAGGCGACGGCCGCGAGCAAGGTATTGTGCAGACCGCTGTCGCCGCTCGAGTCTTCGACGGTCTCCGAACCGTCCTCGTTGACGCGCGTGATCGTGGCCGGCTCGGCCGGAGCGGCGGGGTTCTGTTGCGAACCTGGCTTGGCCAGATTCGCCGTACCAACCGCCGCGGACGCCTGCGTATCATCGGCACTACGGCTCTGCTCGGCCGATTGCCTTCCGCAAGCCGCGACGATCAAGAAAAACCCCAACAGCAGCGCTCCACGCATCGAGCGAGTCATCATCGAATCCCCTTGACGTAAGCAGCCAGATTGCGCATGTCCTCATCGGTGAGGCGGGTGGCTATCGTTTGCATGATGTTGTTCGGACCGGTCGCACGCGCTCCCGACGCGTAGTCGTGGAGCTGCTTGACGAAATACCCGCTTTGCTGGCCGCGCAGCGCCGGAAATTTCGCGGCTTGCATGCCCAATCCGTCGGGACCGTGGCACGCCATGCACGCCGGAATATCGCGGCTTGCATTGCCGCCGCGATAAAGCTTCGAACCGGGCTTCATCGAAGCGGGGTCGAATTCCTGCTCGGCAATTTTCTGGCTGCTGAAATAGGCACCGAGGTCCGCCATGTCATCCGTGCCAAGCGGCGCCGCCATTGGCGACATCATCGGATTGCTGCGCTTGGCATCCTTGAAATTCTGCAATTGCTGCGCGATGTAGTCGGCACCGAGGCCCGCCAAGTTGGGCCAATCTGGATTGACGCTATTGCCGGTCGCGCCGTGGCAGGCCTGGCATATGGCGGATTTGGCGGCGCCGGCTTCCGCATTGCCGGCCGACCAGGCCTGCTGATTGCAGAGTGCAGCGGCTACGACCGCCGCGAATATCCAAGGCCGCATCATGATCGTCTCGTGCCCCATGCTTAACCGAACTGCCATCGACTCTAAATTGTACACTACGGTCCCTTACTTGCGTCCAACCGGCGGCAATGTCGAATTATCCCCACTTGAGATTCCTGACGAGCGCTGCGCAGCTGCACCAGCTCGCGCCCGACATCGGCCGCGAGGTCGCGTTTGCCGGGCGCTCGAACGCAGGAAAATCCACGGCCATCAATGCGATCACGGCGCGTGCCGGGCTTGCGCGCGTGAGCCGCACGCCGGGCCGCACGCAGTTGATCAATTTTTTCGAGCTCGCCGGCGAGCGGCGCCTTGTCGACCTTCCTGGCTACGGCTACGCAAAGGTCCCAGAGCGCGTGCGGGCCAACTGGCTCGCGTTGATGCAAGCGTATTTCAACGCGCGCGAGTCGCTCGTGGGTCTGATGCTGATCGTCGACAGCCGTCGGGGACTCGGCGAGCAGGATGTTGGGATGCTCGAATGGCTTTTGGCGCGCGGCTTCCACGCCTGGTTCTTTGATGAGATCAGGCAGGACCGCGTGGC
>Ga0209040_10002741_pt1 | contig 13658 bp, 13 predicted proteins | sample BogFormECP12_OM3_FD_188240 | JGI IMG/M metagenome (GOLD analysis project Ga0209040, IMG submission 188240) | Bog forest soil microbial communities from Calvert Island, British Columbia, Canada - ECP12_OM3 (SPAdes) (version 2) | ecosystem: Environmental > Aquatic > Freshwater > Wetlands > Bog ...
CTTGCCTCGAGTTCAATCTTTGAAGCAATACGCGCGGTGATAAGCCAAATAGGGCCTCTGTCCGATCTGGAACGGACCCACATTCAGGGTCGCAGAAATTCCCCAAGCGGCGAGCACCTCTGCTGGGCACCTCGGCGACACCAGAATATCCCCGTTATCCATGAAGCTGATCAATCCCTGATCAAATAGGTGATCGACATGCGGCGCCAACATCAATCCGTTGTTCTCCGATAGCCGCTCCACGTTCGAAGACTCGCTCCACGGCTTGACGTGGCTCGCGACCAAGCAATCGGGATCTTCCACGCCGGTGACCCTGCAACGCGGCTCTAAAGCCAATACTCGCTGCCTGAATACTCCCTGCCCGCGACGCGCAACAATCAGCGCCTGCTTCTCGCTCGACGACAACCCGGAGTCCCGTAAGATCGCGATCTCGTCCGTCAATTCTCGAGCAAACGGATACGACTCGATTGTCGCGTTCTCGACCCAATCGATCGTCGTGGGCACGGCACTGTCCGATTTCTGCACCCCGTTGGGCGGGTTCGATGGCTTGGGCCCATCGCGATTCGATTCCGCACCATCGAGGCGCAGCGAATCCGTGCGTCCTTTTGCCGCCGTCCACCGTCGTTTGAGTTCCCCGACAATCACCTCCGGGATCGCCACGCTGGAGGTGAAGCTGCTCCACTTGAAGCGAGACAGCGGGTGTTGCTGAAGTTCCTCCCACAAAATGACCGGTGATTCACTCAAATCCGTAAATCGTACCTTCACATACTGCGTCTTGATTTTCCGTCGTCGCTTCTCGGGATCCCAGTGTCTATCTGCATACGGTTCCGATGCGGTCACGCCACGACCCACGAGACCCTTCAATGCGGGTCCCAGTCGAATGAGAAAAAATTCGCTGCCCTTCGGCAGGTCAGTGCGATTCCCACAGGACCACCGATCCGTGAGAAAACCCTTACGCCGAATCCGAACGATGTCCTTGCGAAGCGACTTCCACGGATACGTCTCTGGGTTCCAAGATAATAAGAATGCTGCCATCGAGCGAACCCGCCTTTGCGCTTCAGAACCTGGCGCCACCGCGGCAACAGTCATTGAACGGTTCGTCTGATTGTAACCCTCGATTTCATTGAGTGCTCCGGGCTGCCCTGTCTCCAGATTCCGTCACCGGCAGACCGCATTCAGTTCTAAGCGGCCGCGAATTGCCAGCTAAACGTGCCCTCTCACCGGCCTCCCCCGCCCGCATCACGAACGGATCTTCCGTCCGCATCACATCTTTTGTCGCCTTTCGTCGGTAATCTCGCTGTTCATGTGCGAGCGTTACGTCCTGCCGGAACAAGTCACCGCGGAGCGCGAGTTTCTGCCGGCTCGCTCGTGGTGGAGCTTCGGCGCGAAATTTAATGTCGCGGCGCAGCACTACGTGCCGGTCGTTCGCTGGCACGACAGCACGTCCGAAGCGGTGATGATGCGCTGGGGTCTCGTTCCGGCATGGGCGGAAGGCAAATGGATCGACGTTCCCCCCGCGTGCGTCGAGATCGAAGAGTTCCTCGACTCACCGACCTTTCGAAGTCCCTGGCTCAATAGCCAACGCTGCATTCTGCCGATTGCCGGCTTCTATGCCTGGGAGCTCACCGACGCGAAATACCGGCAACCCTACTTCGTGCGCCTGCTCGACCGATCCGTGTTTGGCCTCGCAGGAATTTGGGACCGCTCGGTCGGCGCCGATGACGACGTGATCGAAAGCTGTTCAATCGTTCGCGTGCCGGCGAACACGCTCATGACGGAGATCGGGAACGCTCGGATGCCAGCCATCTTGAGGCGCAGAGACTACCAAACTTGGCTGCGAGGGACTCCCGTCGAGGCAAAGGCGACGCTACACGCTCACAATCCGAAATCCATGTACGTGTACCCAGTCAGCCCGCGGATCAACTCCACCTCGCCGGACGATCCGGAGTTGATTCGACCGATCGAAATGGCTTGATCGCACCTCGTCGCCGTGATCGCGACGCCGACCACGTCGATGACTCACATCGCAATTCAAGAAGCACTCGACGGCAAGGCCGTCGAATGGATGGAGCAGGTCAGCGACGAGGATTACTTCGCAGGCCCGAGCTGAGCATCGTCGCGGCGAGCATCCGTGCGAGAATGCATCCACCAGCAGGACTCCAAGAATAGCCAAACCCCATGCGAGACCTCATCCTGGCCGTCGACCAGGGAACGCAAAGCGTTCGGGCGATGATTTTCGATTTGCAAGGTCAGTTGCTCGCCAAATCGCAGATTCACATCCAGCCTTATTTCTCGCGCCAACCCGGTTGGGCAGAGCAAGATTGCGAGTATTTTTGGGACAAGCTTTGTGAGGCCTGCCGGAACCTCTGGTTGATGCGGCCGGAACTGAGGGCGCGAGTCGCCGCGATGTCCCTGACGACCCAGCGCAGTGTCAACGTTTGCCTCGATGAAGCACACCGACCGCTGCGCCCGGCCATCAGCTGGTTGGACCAACGGCGAACCGATCGGTATCCGGCTTTGCCGTTTTGGCTGGAGGCGGGATTTCACCTCGTCGGCATGAGAGCGGCGGTCCATTTCTTTCAGTCGAAAGCCGAATGCAATTGGCTGGCCGCTCATGAGGCCGAGTTATGGCGGCAAACGCACCATTTCTTGTTTCTCTCGGGGTATCTCTCATTCCGCCTGACCGGCCGCATCTGCGACGCCGTCGCCGCGCAAGTCGGCTACGTTCCCTTCGACAGCAGACAACAGCAGTGGGCCCGCGGATCCGACTTCCGATGGAAGATGTTCGCAGTCAAGCGCGAACTTCTCCCGGAGTTGGTACCGGCGGGCCGCTCGATGGGCAGGATTTCGGCGGCTGCCGCCGATCAAACCGGAATTGCGGCCGGACTCGAACTGTACGCGTCAGGCGCCGACAAAGCCTGCGAAGTGCTCGGCTCGGGAGCCTGGGCGGCCGACACCGCAAGTTTGAGTTACGGCACCACCGCAACGGTCAACACCTGCAACGACCGGTATGTCGAGCCAATCCGGTTTGTGCCGCCGTTCCCGGCAGCCGTACCGAATCGATATAACAGCGAAATCATGGTGCAGCGTGGCTATTGGATGGTCAATTGGTTCAAGGAGCAGTTTGCCTCGGCCGAAGTCTTGGAGGCGCAGCGCCGCGGCGTTGCACCGGAGAGTCTTTTCGACCGAATGCTGCAGGAAACACCGGCCGGCAATTTCGGGCTCTTGCTGCAGCCGTTCTGGAATCCCGGCGTGCGCAGTCCGGGTCTCGAGGCCAAAGGCGCAGTGATTGGATTCGGCGATGTGCACACACGCATGCACCTGTACCGCGCCATCATCGAGGGCATCGCCTACGCCTTGCGCGAAGCGGCCGGCCATCTCGAGAAGCGCAACGGCGTGAAGATCCGCAGCCTGAAGGTGTCCGGCGGCGGATCGCAAAGCGACCTCGTCATGCAGATCACGGCAGACATCTTCGGCCTCCCAGCCGAACGTCCCCATACCCATGAGACGTCCGGGCTGGGCGCGGCCATCAATGCGGCGGTCGGCGCCGGTTTCTATCCGGACCATTCGGCAGCGCTGGCGCACATGACGCACCCCGGCGTGCGGTTCGAGCCGAATCCCGAGCATCGCCGTCTCTACGATCAGCTGTATCGCGAGGTCTACGTGAAAATGTACGGGCGCCTCGCACCGCTCTATCGCCACATTCGCCGCATCACCGGATATCCGCGATTGGATTGACCGCGAGCGGCGAGGCCCCCGCGCGCGCCGCTCGAGCGGCGGCTCATTTGCATCGTCACGGGAATCGGGACACGTGTCACATATCCGAACGCGAAGCTGCCCGCGACGGGTTCGAGATATGATCGGGGCGATTGACGCGCTGGCGCTCTCGCATTAGCGTCTGCCCTTGCAATCCGCCGATTCGACGCGTGCGGATCACGCTGGAGCTCAAGGAATGTCCGACGCTTTCTTCGAGAAATTATTTGGGGATTCGGAGCCGACCGGCCTCGGGAGCGGCTGGGTCAGCGGCGTGTCCTCCGTGTTCTTCGGAATACTCGGTCTCGGCGGCGTGCTTTGCTTGCATTTTCCGGCGCTTCTGACGCTTCCCGATGCGCGTGCCCATTATCCGATCGCGATCATTCGGCTTCTGATTCAGGGATTGATCGTGACAGCCCTATTGCTCGGCGCCGTCTCCGCGGTTCTGCGCCAACGCAAGGTGTTGGCGCTGACCGGTGTCGCTCTCGGCCTCGCCGCAGCACTGCTCGGCGGCGGAAGCACGCCGCTGCCGGAGGAAGTCCGATCGAGCGTCGGGCTCGGCTTCGATTGGTTTCTCTTGGACCTGCTGGTCATGACGATCGTGTTCGTTCCGGTCGAGCGGTTTTGGCCTTTACATCGGGAACAGAAAACGTTCCGGCCGCAATGGACCACCGATGCATTCTATTTCATCGCGACGCATCTGCCGGCGCAACTGATTACTTTCCTGATGGTGATACCCGCGACCGCTGCCTTGAAGTGGCTCGCGATCCCGTCGCTCATACGCACCGTCGGGAGCCTGCCTTTCGTCGTACAGCTTCCGCTGGCGATCGTCGTGGCGGACTTCGCTCAATATGCCACTCATCGAGCATTCCATCGGATCCCGATTCTCTGGCGCTTTCACTCGATTCATCACTCGATCCAAACGATGGACTGGATCGCGGGATCGCGCTCTCACTTCGTCGATATCCTGCTGACCCGCAGCTTGATTCTGATCCCCATGACTTTGTGCGGGTTCTCGCAGAACGCCATGGCGGGCTACCTCGTTTTTGTGTCCTTCCACGCAACCTTCTGCCACACGGACTTTCGTCCTCGTCCGATCTGGCTGGAGCCCTACTTCGTGACGGTCCGCTATCATCATTGGCACCATGCGGCGCATCCGGAGGCGGCCGATGTCAATTTCGCGATCCATTTGCCGTTCATCGACCGCCTGTTCGGGAGCTACTACCTTCCGAAAGACGCCTGGCCGCAGCGCTACGGCTTGATCAACAGTTCGGTTCCCGCGGGCTTCTTCGCCCAGTTCATTGCACCGTTCGCGCGCAAGAGAGCCGCCGTCAGAGCGTGATTTCCGCGAAAGCCAAATCGCCCGGCTTGTCCGTTCCGGACTTGGATGGTTTGACGAGCCCCAAGGCACTCATGACGCGGACCGTCATATAGCCGAAATCGAATTCCCCGAGAGCGTGGGTGGTCCGCAGAAGATGGGGATAATGATGATGGTTGTTTTGCCAACAGGCACTGAAGGTCGCCATCACCGGCAGCCAGTCGCCGATGTTCATCGCGTTGTCGCCCGCATCGTCATAACGCCGAGTGCCGAACCGACGATCGTGGGTCCAATAGTTCTGAACCATGTTGACCCATAGCGCAAAAACTCGCACCCCGAGCCAAACTCCAACGGCGAACCTCCAATCTCCGACAAACCACCACAGCAGTCCGCAGCTCAAGATCGGAGAGCTCAGCATGAATGCGGGATGAGAGACCAAACGGAACGGCCACGTTTTGAGGATCGCGTCGTTCGCCACATCGGCCGTGCATGGGTAGGGAAAGAGGCACAGATACATCGTTTTCCAAAAGCCGTCGGCGGCGAGCTTGTTGGGATCTCCGGGAAGATCGGAGAACCGATGATGCAGGCGGTGGCGATTGACCCAACTCACGGGATCGACGTAAACGCCGAATGCGTTATTGACGAGGGTTACCGCCTTGATGAACCAATCCTTATAATCCAGCGCTCGGTGCGCGATGCCGAGGTGGATCATGTCGGAGAGATAAAGGCCGCCGAGAAACCACGAAACCAATAAGTATCCAACGCCGACGACGATTCCCCACCAGGGTCCGAGCCAAGGCGGCGCCAACATTGCCGACAACAGCGCCTGAAACGCAAGCGTCGCAAACCCAACTAGGTTGTATATCCGCATGGAACTTGGCGTACCTCAATGACAAGCAGGATCATCGATACCAGCATTCGCATCTTTGCATTTGCTCTCGGTTGAGTCGAGCACGATGAGATTACGAAACCGCAACGGCTTCGATGAACTGTGCAATCGCGTCGGCGTACGTGCTGGCGCACCGGGAGGGGTTGCGCTAATCGCTGTATGTTGATGAATTATCTACAGTGAGTAGTCCAAGTTATGCGGACAGCCAACTGTGGAGGCAGCGGTCCTCACCGCCCGTCAGTCTCGATTCAGAATCGGCCTTTTACTGACGCGGGGCGGTGTTCGCGGAATCAGCTCCCGCAGGCTTTTGTGCTGCCGCCGCTTGCTGCTTGGCTTCTTGGTCTTTGACCTTTGCCTCATGATGTCCGATGACGCAACCGGCGGCCGCGCCGGCGACTGCGTGACGTCCTGCGACATGCCCGACGACGGCGCCCACGGCGGCACCCTTGATGCACCCCTTGGCGTTACTCATTCCAGGGCATAGCGCGATTGCGGTCATGGCCGCCGCGATGAGCAAGCTATTGCGCATTCGAGTCCCTCCGGTAGATACGCGAGTTCGTTAATCTAGAACACCCCTGCAAGCAGAAAGTTGCAGGTTCCTGGGATGACGCGACGCCGGTGAAGGTCAAAGATCGATACATATCCGGGACCACCCTAAGAGACCGAGGAGTTTTACGTGATCTATCAAATGTTTGCGATGGTTGTCTTGACGTTCTCGGTCTTGATCCTGCTGTTTCGCGGCCGAGTTCGCGCGGTACGCGAACGACGCGCCTCACTGGACTATTTCAAAATTTACCAGGGCGGCACAGAGCCCGAGTCGACGGCCAAACTGGCGCGTCACTTCGCCAATCTCTTCGAAGCGCCGACTTTGTTTTACGTCGTGTGCCTCGCAGCGATGATCACGGGTTTCACCGGCCTCACCATGCAGGTCTTCGCCTGGCTCTATGTCGCTGCCAGACTCGCTCACGCCACCATCCACCTCGGCGGCAATCGCATACGCCATCGCGTCCGGGCCTATTTCTTGAGCTGGCTCGTGTTGCTCGCGATGTGGCTCATGCTCGTCATTGGCATTGCATTGAGGCACTCGAGTCTCGTCTAACTGACGCCGAACAGCGCATTCAACTCATCGCCCGGGGCGGCAGCGGCGAACCCGTCAAATCTGCCTTCGTCGGCAAGGAGTTTTGCCGCGCGCATGACCGCACCCCAAGCGCATCGCGCGAGTGCGCCTCCGACACTGACGCGTCGCACGCCGAGCAGTTCGAGGTCCCGAACCGTCATTGCGCTTGCCGACCCGATCAGCACGTTCACGGGTTTCGGCGCGACGGCGGAGACCACGGCGGCAATCTCATCGCGGCTGCCGATGCCCGGCGCATAGAGGCAATCGGCGCCGGCGGCCGAGTAGGCCTTCAATCGTGCAATGGTCTCGGCGAGATCGGGGCGACCCACGAGAAAGCCCTCGGATCGCGCCACGAGCACCACCTCGCCGCCTGCCTGGTCGATTGCATGCCGCGCTCCGCGAACGCGTTGAACGGCGGTCGCCGTATCGTAGAGCGGCTGCTCAGCGTCCCCCGTCGAATCCTCGATCGACAGTCCCGCGATGCCGGTATCGACCGCGAGGGACACACTTTCGGCAACGCCAGTCGCATCTCGTCCAAATCCGCTTTGGAAATCGGCGTTGACCGGCAAATCGGTAGCCGCGACCAATTCCTCGAAATGCTCCAGCATCTGATCGCGCGAAACCTGGCCGTCGGCAAGCGCCCGCGACCACGCGAACCCGGAACTCGTCGTTGCCAGCGCTTGATACCCGAGGCTTTCAAAATATCTCGCGCTGCCGAGATCCCAGGGATTGGGAATCACGAAGCAGCCCTGCCGATGCAGTTCCCGGAAGCTGCGCCTTCTCTCGGCGTGCGATCGGCGTGCTCTATTCATGTGACGTACTCCGAGATCGCGATAGCGCTCGCCGACAGGCGATGGCGAGCCCGGCGCGGCTCCTCGGAGGGTACCCGATCTTCCTCCGCTTGCGGTAATCAGTCGGCAGGCGGCTCGACGGGCACGACCGTGACTTGCCGCCGCCGGCCGAGGCGCCAGACCTCGATGGGGACGCGTTGGCCAATTTGTTCGGCGCCGAGCAGTCGGTGCAGATCGTCGATGCCGACGACGGGTTCGCCGCCGAATTGCAACAGCAGGTCGCCATCTTCAAGCCCGCCGCATGCGGCCGGTCCGTCCTTCTCGGCACGAACGACCCGCACGGCCGTTCGCTCCTGAATTTCGAGGTGGCGGCGCAGCCGCTGCGGGACATTGACGGTTTGCGCGACGATACCCAAATGGCCGCGTCGGACCCGGCCGTGTCGCAACAATTCCATCGCGACCCAGCGCACCGTGTCGATCGCGGTCGCGAAGCAGATTCCCTGCGCCAACGCAATGATCGCGGTATTCATGCCAATGACCCGCCCTGCGCTATCGCACAAGGGGCCGCCCGAATTGCCGGGATTCAGGGCCGCATCCGTTTGGATCACATTGTCGATGAGCCTGCCGGTGCCGCTGCGCAAGCTGCGGCCCAAGGCGCTGACGACCCCGGCCGTGACCGAGCAATCGAAGCCGTACGGGTTGCCGATCGCAATCGCGAGTTGGCCGACCCGCAAGTTGCGCGAGCTGCCGAGTTCGAGCGGCGGCAATTCGACGCGGGCGCGCAGCAGCGCACTGTCCGTATGCGGATCCTCGCCAACCAATTCCGCCTCGCAACGCGCGCCCTGCGTGGTTTCAACGTGGATGCGGCTGGCTTTGTGAATGACGTGCGAGTTCGTCAATAGCAATCCATCGGGCGTCAGAGCGAAGCCCGATCCCGAACCCGCCGCGCGATTCTTGAAATTCGCGTGTATGGAAACCACGGACGGACTATTGCGCTCTGCGACCAGGGAAATGGCATTCGAGTAGGCATCGAGTGCCCGCTCCTCGACGGCAGTAACTGGATTCATAGGCGCGATACTTGGGCCGCGCGCGCGAATCCCAAGGGTCAAAGCCCGGCGGGCCGGCCCTCCGGTGACCGACCGATCACCTGGTGGCCGGGGACTCAGCCGAGCGCCGCCGCGACGATCGGCGCGCCCTCGCATCGGCGACGATCAGCAGGCTTTTCGAAAGGTCAGGTTCACGCGATGCTCGCCCAAAATCGCATGATGCCCTGGCTTTAGCGGTAGAACCCCATGGTATAGGAGCCGGGCGCGCCCGCCCCAGACGAGAACGTCGCCATGATGCACCGGCACTCGCTGCGCGCGGTCAGTCCGACGCAGTCCTCCCAGCTGAAACACTGCCGGAACGCCCAGGGAAACCGAGACGATCGGTGCGCTGAAATCGCGTTCGTCTTTGTCTTGATGCAGCGAGAGGCGCGAGCCGGCCTCGTATCGATTGACGAGACAGGCATCCGGAACGAACTTGGGGAATCCTGCGCATGCAGCCGACTGTGCGGCCAAATCCAACAAGCAGGCGGGCATCGGCGGCCATTTTGCCCCCGAGATCGGATCGAACGCCTCGTAGCGATAGCCGGTCCGGTCGGATACCCATCCAAGCTCGCCGCAATTCGTCATCGCGACCGACATTCGAAAGCCGCCGGGAGTCTCCATATGACGACATGGCGCCTGCCGCACGACCGCATCAACCGCAGCGAGAATCGCTGCCTCCGTTTGGACTGCGTAGCCGCGCAACATCACGACGTCAGGCCGCAAAACTTCGATGGCGCTTTCGCCGCCGTCATCCCGCTCGAACAGGTCCAAGCTCATCTCACCGCCGCCTCAAGCCGCCTGCAAGGCCAGATGCTGGAATGCCGGCACCGCGCGATCCGACAAAATGTCCTGTAATTCCTTGAGCGGCCGGCCCTCCGGCGCGAGCCATGCGCCGAGATGTTCCGGTTTGATATTGACGATACACCGGTCATGACCAGCCGCCGCGACATCGGCGGGCGGTTCATCGGTGATCGCCGCAAATCCACGGATGTCCGCTTGATTCGGACCCGTCCAGTGCGACCACAGACAGGCGACGAACATGCTCTGCGCCGGCTCGGGACTGAACTGCAGCACGACGTTGCTCGGCGCTTCGCCCTCCCGAAGTTCCCGGTGCTCGAGCGCGTGCTTCTGCACGTTCTCGTAGAACCGTTCGACGATCATGATTGCATGAGTGTGTCCGAATTGCTGAGCCCAAAACCTCTCCAGATTATCGCGCCGGGCGTTGTACAAACCCGGGAATTGCTTGTCGTAGGATGCCGGCTTTCCCGCCGGCCGGCAGAAATAGCGCATCGGTGTGAGCAAGGTCTGCCCGTCGCGCTGGATGATGACGCCGGCGTAGACCATCGGAAAAATTCGATTGTCGCGCGCCAAGGTCTCGGTGCGGCGCAGGTCGGATAATTTTGCCGTCAATGCCTCGATCTTGTTGGTCGCGATGCGAATGTCTTCGCGCGCCTTCTTGGTCTCCTTGGTCTTCAGCGAGCGCTGCGCATTCACGAGGCGCGTCTTCTGCGAAAACAAATCCTTTTCGATCTTGCGTGCGGCGCGTGCTCGGTGCTCATCGATGGCAGCCTTGATGCGCCTCTCCTGATCATCGGCCGGCTCATCGAAATTGGCCTCGAATCCGCGCGATATCAGCAGACTCTGGTCATCGAGCCGGCGCACAAACAGGCGCTCTGCCTCCGCGTAGTCGAGCCGAATCCCCATCTCGCGATAGAGCTTGCGGACGCTTTGACCAACCTGGGCGGAATAGCACATGGGCGGATTCTAGCGAGCGCTCATCGCAAGTAGCAAACCGATACCGGCATCCGGTGCGAAACGCAAAACTCCAGTAATCGGCGTTGGTTGTCCTGCAGGCGATCACCGGGCCCTTTGACCTCGATGAGCCGGTAGCGCCGCTCCGCCGGCCAGAATTGCACGAGATCCGGAAATCCGGCCCGATTGTCATGCAAGTCCTCGACGATCCACGCGAACCACAGGCGCAAATGCGCCGCCGGAAAGCATCTGAGCGCGCAGTCGAGAAGATCCTTGGACAGCGACGCCCAAGCGACAAATGGAGATTGAATACCCTTCTTGTCGGCATAGCAGCGGCGGATCGACGCTTGATATTGATCAGTTCCCAGTTGCGCGAAGCATTCGTCGAATGATCGGCGGCGCCGCTCGTAAAAATGGCCGTTCGACAAGTCCGCGGGACCCTGCTGAAAATCATGGAAGAAAGCCCCGGGGATCGGCTCAAAGATCGCCTTCCAGCACAACAAACCAAACAGCGAAAGCACCAGCGAGTTTTCCACAAAATGCACTGCCGTGCGTTCGCCCCCCGCGAGAATCAGCTGATCGCGCACATACTGCTCGACACCGGCCGGCGGAATCGCCCCTCCGAGCGCAATCTCAAAGGACGGCAATTCGATCTTTGCCGGCGCCTGCAGCCCGCCGATGCCAAGCTTTCGATTGAGGCGAAGCAGCACGCGCAGTGCCTCGCTGCGCTCCACCGCGCTTTCGGGATGCTCCGTCGCGGCGAGGCAGAGATCGCGCGCGAGGCTGTGGTGACCTGCGCGCGCGTGGAGCCGGATCGCACGCATCCGTGACCCGCGATGCTTGCAGGCCGAGTAGCCGACCAGCGCCGAATCCCAATCGCGCGTGCGTTCCTGGGCCCGCGCGATTTGAAACATCAGTCTCTGCCGCAGATCCTCGAGCCAGCCGCAGTCCTCGACCGGCGGCGGCAGTTGTGCGCCGATCAAACCCGGGTCCTGCTCTGCGTCCAGCAGCTGTCGGCACCGATGCAGCTGAAAAAACGCCTCAATCTGCGCTCGCGTACGGAAAGCCGCTGAATGCAGCGAGCGGGGAATTCTCTCATAGCTGAACAAGCCCAAATCGGCCAACACCAAGTCGCTCCAATCTTGATGAAAATTTCCAAAGAACATCAGGCGCAGCCGCTCGCATAGCGGCGCCGCGCGCAAGCTGTAAACGCAATCACCGGACTCGCGCTGCCAGGTTTGCAGCGGCACGGGCTGCGGATCGTGGGCGCAAAGCGCGCTGATCATCTCGGACTTGGAGAGCTGAGGACCAACGCCTGGCTGCGAAAAATGATCGAGCAATTCGGCCTTCGTGAATAGCTGCGCGAGCGAGTCAATGTCGAGAGTGCTCTTCTGCTCGACCCAGCCGAGTTCCAGCAACGGCACGACGGCGTGGCGCGTTGCGCCGATCTCCGGGTAGTTCAACCGACTCGCGCGAAACCGCTCGCCCGTGCGAATCACCATGCGAACGAGCAACGCGCGCGGCTCGCGCGCCAGGACCCTGAAGTCGGCGATGAATTGCCTCTCCTGCGCCGACCAGAGCGCCTCGTAACGCGCATCGAGCGAGGCTACGACCCGCTCAAAGTTGCTGAGGTAATAGAACGGATCCGGGAGTACGCGCGCAGGCCCGGGTTGCTGGATCGGCGCTTGCACGCCGCTGTCAATCACAGACCCCATTCTTGCTGCGCTCGAGCGCCTCAAGGCATGGGCACGCCGTGCACGCCGCCGAGATGCTGCGCGAGGCCATCATCGAGTTCGTAATAGTCGCCCTTATCCTCGACATGAATATGCGCGACGCCGCGCAGCCCGGTCGGTCCGTCGAGCGTGCCTGCCGCGATGCAAATGCGCGTGCCATCCGCCGGTTTCCAAAACAAATTCGATCCGCACAGGTCACAGAAACCGCGCTGCGCTTGCGCCGACGATTGGTACCAGCGCAAATGCTCAGTGCTGGCGAGGCGCAAATGGAATGGGGCACACGCAGTCGCCGCCAGATAATGCCCCGTCGACCGCCGGCACATCGTGCAATGACAGTAGACGACTGCTCGCAGCGGCCCCTCGACCGCGTACTCGACAGCGCCGCACAAACACCGGCCTTTGGCAACCGACATGAGATGACTCCTGCGTAGCGCTGCAATGCCCCTGCGCCTAGCCGCGGACGCCCGCCAAGGCCGCGTAGACGCCAAATCCCGCGGTCAGCGCTATCGTCACGGCGACGATCACGGCGTAGCGACCGCTGAGCCGATGCGGCGGGGATAAGCGGCGCGCAAGTAGATAGAGGAATCCAAGCACCAACGGCAACAACAGCGCGTTCATGACTTGAACACCGACACTGAGCTTGATCAGATTCACGCCCGATGCGACGAACAAGCCGCTCGCCGCCAGGGAAACCGTATAGATCCCGTAGAACCACGGTGCTTCCCGCGGCGCATATTCCAACGAATGTTTGACACCCAGAATTTCCCCCAAGGTGCGCGCTGCGGTCAGCGTCACGACGATCGTCGCCACGAGCGCTGCGCCGCTCATCCCCAGCGCGAACAGTAACTTGCCGGTCCCCTCGCCGATGAACGGCGTGATCGCCTGCGCAATCTGCTGTACGGTATCGAGCGGCGCCCGGGTGCCAGTCACGCTGAGCGTCGCGGCCGTCGCGATCAGCACGCAAGCCATGATGACTTGAGTGATGACCGCTCCGATCGCGGTATCCCAGCGCGCCGCCGCGAGATCCTCGGTCGTCAGCTTTTTCTCGACGACCGCCGATTGTTGATAAAACACCATCCAGGGCATGATCACTGCACCAATATTGGCCGCGACCAGATACAAATAACCCGGGTCGCGCCACGCGATGCCGAGTGCGCCCGCCAGCACCGCGTCGGCCTGTGGCTGGGCCTTCCATGCGACGAGGAGAAACACCAATT
>Ga0209040_10002744_pt1 | contig 13632 bp, 11 predicted proteins | sample BogFormECP12_OM3_FD_188240 | JGI IMG/M metagenome (GOLD analysis project Ga0209040, IMG submission 188240) | Bog forest soil microbial communities from Calvert Island, British Columbia, Canada - ECP12_OM3 (SPAdes) (version 2) | ecosystem: Environmental > Aquatic > Freshwater > Wetlands > Bog ...
TCGGCGGCGATCATGTGGGCCAGCGCCTCGGTGTCGGTGTCGCTGACGAGATGGACGCCGCCGCCGGTGAGCGCCGCCCTGAGCTGCTCGGCGTTCTCGATGATGCCGTTGTGCACGACGGCGATGCGGCCTTCGCTGTCGGTGTGCGGATGAGCGTTCACCTCGTTCGGCTCACCATGGGTGGCCCACCTGGTGTGACCGATTCCGACGGTGGCCCGGGTGCGGTCGCTGACCCTGTCCCTGAGGTCCTGGACCCGGCCCGCCGTCTTGGTGACCTGCAGCCGGTTCCGGTGGATGACCGCCAGGCCGGCCGAGTCGTAGCCGCGGTACTCCAGGCTCCGCAGGCCCTCGAGCAGGACCGGGACCGCGTCCCTGCGGCCGATGTATCCCACGATTCCGCACATGTGCGGCTCTCCTGTTCGGTTGGCGTACCGTTCGGGTTGGCGCTATCTGTAGACGATGCGCCGGAGCTGGCGCTCCGACCGTGCTGGCGCCGCGAATCTGCGCTGCCTGAGCTCGGCCGCGATCAGCGGCCAGATCTCGTCGTTCTTGTGCTGGCGTCGCTGCAGTTCGGCGTGGCGCCGACGGACGAACTCCTCGACCGTCTCGTTGAAGTACGTCGCCACGTCGGCGATGACCCGGACCGCGGTGGCCTGCGGCAGGCCGGTCGAGGCCGCCAGGTAGCGCGCGAGGTCCTGCGGAAAAGGGTCCGCGGGGCCTCCCCGGGTTCCCGAGTCCCCGGGGACTCCGGGGACCCCGGGGACTCTGGAGGCAGGCATGGGTACTTCTTACTTGCCAACCGGCGATTTAGGCAAGGTTTCTGCCCGATTCCGGGCAGGATATGCCTGAATCGGGGGGATTCCCGCAAGAACCATAGGAAGTGAGGGGCTAGGAGGAGGCCCGGGCGGTCGCGCTAATGACGTGCGTCCTGTTGCGGCCGGTTTCCTTGGCGTAGTACAGGGCCGCGTCGGCGGCGGCCATCATGTCGGTCAGCTCGCGGCTCACGCCGTCTAGGGCCGCCACCCCGACCGAGATCGTGAGCTTGATGCTCGGGCCCTCGATGTCGTTCCCGACCGGGATGGACATGGCGGCGATGTGCGCGCGCAGGCGCTCGGCCACGTTGATCGCGTCCATCTCGCGGGCCTGCGGCAGCAGGACCACGAACTCCTCGCCACCGAACCGGCCGGCCAGGTCGTAGGCGCGGAGCTGGCTGCGCAGCGCATCGGTGACCGCCCGTAGCGCCTTGTCCCCCACCAGGTGGCCATAGGTGTCATTGACCGCCTTGAAGTGATCGATGTCCACCAGCGCCAGCGCCAGGGGGGTACCGGTCCGGACGGCGCGGGTAATCTCGACCGCCGCCTCCCGCTCCCAGGTAGACGCATTGAGCAGCCCGGTCTTCGTGTCAATCCGCGACTGGGCGAGAAGCTGGGCATGCATCATGAACCGCCGGACCAGCAGCACGGTGGGGACGGCGAAAACCGCCAGGGCCACGTTGACGGCTACCACAACGGTAATCAACACACCCAGGTCGAACTCGGCGAAGTCGCCCTGCAACGCCTCACGGTTCAACTCCAGCGCAGCGATCCGGATCGTGGGATCGGTGAGCTTCATGCCGGCCACGATGAGGAGCTGGTGGCCTCTGCCTCCCACGATCTCGCAAATGGCAACCGCCACGGTAAAGGTCAGAGCGTGCACACCGGTGCCGATCGAACTGCCGGCGAAGGAGGCGGGGAACGCACGGAACAGCAGTGATGCCGCACCATAGGACAGGGCGATCGCGGCGACGGTGAACACCCGGCGGTAGACAACCCCGCGGTGCACCCGGAGCTGGGTCAGGATCTGCAGCGGGATCGGCGTCAGCATCGCGTAGACGGGCGGCAGCAAGATCGCCACGGGCAGGACCCACACGGTGAGGAAGTCCCTCGTCATCCCGCCCTGGAGGTAGGCGGTCCGGGGCGTCGCCGCGACCGAGACCATGCCGCAGCCCACCAGCAGGATGAACTTCATGACATCGGTGGCGTGCCACGTCGTCTGGGACGCGGCGTAACACGTCAGCCCGAACGCGACAAGCGGGACGAGCCCCACGTAGAGGCGAAGGGCCAAGGGTTCCTGCCACCAAGCCCAGCTCCGGACACCACTGTTCGCCAGCACGCGTTGTGTGACGGACGAGGCTTTCATCTTCCACCGTTCCGGATGGGACACGACAGACACCTGTCTAGTCGGAAGCTCACCGTAAAGGACTAGCTCCGTATAGCTACCTTAACCCATCTTGGCCATCTTGTGCACTATTACGTCTGATTCGCCGATATAGCCCGACAAAGAGGAGCTAAATGGTGATTGACGAGCCACGATTACCCGGTGTGCTTGCCCTGAAAGGCCCTCGCGCAGATCAGATATCGCTGCCGAAGGGAGGGAGACCATGCGCGTCAACTGGTCCTGAAGATGTCGAGCCGCAGTCGCTACCACCATCTGAAAGGGGAGCCGCGATGCGCGACACGTGGAGTTGACCACAGTCCGCAATTAAAGCCGCTACGAAGATTCACGCAGCGGTACGGAACTTCTCGAAGCGGCATGGCCGGGTCGCCGCCCTGCCGCATGACGCCCGCCGGGCGGTGACACGTGGCGCCATCTGAGCGTCAATATAAAGGCGACTACCGCGCCGATCCCACCGCCAAAAGCGATGACCACCGCTGGAGAAACCACCTCCGCGGCGGCGCCGGCCGCGACGAAGGCGGCCCCTTGGCCAACGATCACACCCATGTTGGCGATGCCGAAGGCCTGAGACCGCCGTTCGTTCGGCACCCTGACAACGAACGCGGTGTTGGCCGCGATCTGGTAGACACCACAAGCAGCCGACAACGAGAAGATCACGAGCGAGACAGCCAAACCCGGGCGGAGGGCCGTCAGGAGCAGCGTCGCGCAGGTCAGCACAGCCAGCGGCCCCATCCAGGCGAGCCGCAGGCGCGGGCGGACGAAACGGGTGAACAGCGGCATGGCAATCGCCGTGCTCAACACCGTGGACGCCAGCACCACTCCGGTGGCTATCGGCCCTCCGCCAAGCTTCGCTACGTACGGGGCCGCCACCCCTTCCGGGACCGTGTAGAAAACCACCAGCCAGCCGAACAGCAGCAAGGTGCGCAGCGCCTGATCTGAAAAGAGCAGCCCGAAGCCGTCCCGCATCCGGGCGAGCGGCGACGGTTGGACGGTCTCGGGCCTGGCGGCCGCGGGTCTGGCGCGGGTGCCCAGCCCGATGAACAACCCGGAAACCACGAACGTCAGCGCGTCGATGACGAGCGCGGGCCGGACGCCGATGAAGGCGACCGCGAATCCGCCGCCGACCGCGCCGACCGTCTGGCCCGCCAGGAACGTCGTGGAGAACACCGCCGTGCCCAAGGCGTAACGTTCGCCTTGGAGGATGTCGGGCGTGATGGCAGCCCGAGCCGCTTCGAACGGGGGCGCAAACATCGTGGCCGCGAAGAGCAGCGCGACCAGCACCACGATGGGCACGTGCGGCACCGCCATGGCCCCGACCAGGACGGCGCGGACGACATCGCAGACGACCATCACCGACCGGCGGGGCCGCCGGTCGGCCACGTCGGCGAGGAACAAGCCGCCGACCACCCACGGTACGTAGCCGGTCGCGTACACGATGGCGGTGAGCAGCGGCGATCGTGTGTGATAAAAGACCAGCAAGGTGAGGGCTACCAGCGCGAGCCGGTCGCCCGCGACGGACAGGACTTCAGAGAACCACAGGGCCCGGAACTCGCGGACCGCGAACACGTCGCGGAACGTGGCACGCGGCGGCACGGCACCCTTTCGCGGTGACCTTGTCTTCAGGCCCCCATTGTCCGTGGTGCAGGATCTGTACTTCGCCTCATCATCACCCAGCCGGGTCATAAATCGCAACAAGTAGTGCGGAATCGGTCACCCTTGGTTCTTAATGCCCGGCTGGAGTTGATACGTGCCGTTCGTCGGCATATACAAGGGTTTGTGAGCAAGCAGTCCATGCAGGAGCCCACGTTCCTCATCTTGACCGCGCTGGCCGCCCGGGCACAGCACGGCTACGGGATCATGACCGATGTGGCGCGGATCTCCGACGGCCGGGTCAGGCTCCGGGCGGGCACCTTGTACGCGGCGCTGGACCGGCTCAAGGCGGACGGCCTGGTCGCCAGCGACAAAGAGGAGATCGTGGACGGACGGCTGCGCCGCTACTACCGGATCACCGACGAGGGAACCCAGGAACTCGCGGCCGAGGTAGGCAGGCTGCGCGCCAATACCGCCGTCGCCGCCAGCCGCCTAGGCCTGGCCCCGGGGACAGCATGAGCGACCAGGCGACCCGGAGGCGAGCGGGACAGCAGCGGATGGAACGGCGGTACCGGCGGCTGCTCGCCCTGTATCCGAAGGATCACCGGCGCGAGCACGCCGAGGAGATGGTCGGCGTGCTGCTCGCCGCCGCCGCCGCCGACGACGCGCAGGTCCGGACGCCGAAGCCGGTGGCCTGGGCGCTGCGCTTCGCAGAGCACACGGCCGACAGCGCCGACCTCGTGGCCGGCGCGCTCCGGATCCGCGGCCGGATGGCGCTGAACCGCATCGGGCGGGCGGGCTGGTTCTCCAGAACGGCACGCGACCAGCGCTGGAGCGACGCCCTGGCCGTGGTCAGCGTGGTCGCCCCGCTGCTGCTGCTGGTGGCCGCGCTGGCCGAAGTCCACATCCCGCAGGCCGCCGCCAGCAGCGTCACCGGGCATCCGCACTGGCAGCTCACCGCCGCCCTGGGCCCGGCTGACCTGCCGCTGGCGGCCGGCGCGCCCGCGGTCGCCGCGCTGGCGTTCGGCCGGCTGAGGCGAACGGCAGGGCTGGCCGCGCTGGCGGCCGCGATCGGCCAGGTCGTCTCCGGGGTGCTGCGGTCCGCCCCGGCCTTCACCAGGTACGAGAGCCCGGCCGTCGCGTTCACGGTCTTGCTCGCCTGCACCGCCGCGGCCGCGCTGCTGCTCTCGCCGGGACCGGACCGCGGCCTGGCCCTGCTCACCCGGGGCGGCACCGCCCTGGTCGGGGCCGGAGCGCTGATCCTCGGCGGGTTCAGCGTGGGGGGCACCATGTGGTTCGGCGCCGCATCCCCGCCGTCGTTCGGGTTCGCCGGTCTCGGCGGCGAGGTGGCCGGCCTGCCCGGCGATCTGCTGATCGCCGCCGTCCTGGTCACCGTCGCGGCGGCCTGCCTGCGCGCCCCGGTCAGCCGCCGGGTCCTCGCGCTGCTGGCCATCCCGGTCATCCCCTACGCGGTGCTGTGGCAGGAGAAGCTGGCCGGTGACCTGTTCGGCTCGCCCAGCGGCGGCGCCTCGACCCTCATCCCGACCTCGGTCACCATGACCTACCTGCTGCCGCTGATCCTGGCCGGCCTCATCGTCGCCGGAACCTGGCTCGCCCGGTACCGGGCCACCGGGCGAGCCCGCCGGGTGGACCCCAGGACCACCTCCGCGGGACCCCCGGGCACCCTGCGCGCCTGACCCCGCAATCGTGGTGGTGGTGGCGCCGGCCACCGCCGTCGCTGGCGCCGCCACCACCACCCCTTTGAGCCGACGACCGCCGGCGCCATGCGATAACCCGTGAAATAGAGAAAATAATTAGCGCATCGATAAGCTCGTACAATTCCCTAGCGAATAAGGATTAAAGCTGTGCCGGCAGGCGCCTGCGTACCTCGCGGCGGCCGCCACTTTCTGCTATATCTGAACAATATCCACATATCGGCCGCTCGGCGCCCCGGCTGCCCGGCGCCGGCAGGAAGCGTGGGAGACCGGGTGAGCAATCCACTGCCGCCGCTGGTGGCCGAGCGGCTCCGCGCGCTCCGCGAGCGGCCGATCGACCCCACCGAGAAGGGCTTCGGGCCGCTGGCCGCAGCGGGCGCGGCGCGGCTAGCCGCCGACCGGCCGGCCCTGCACGCGGCGGGATTCACCTACCCGCTGCTGACCCTGCGCGAGTCGGCGCTGGCGAACAACATCGCGGCGATGGCGGCGTACTGCGACCGGGCCGGGGTGGCGCTAGCCCCGCACGGCAAGACCGCCATGTCGCCCGAACTCGCCGCCCGTCAGCTGGCCCACGGCGCCTGGGGCATCACCGTCGCCACCGTCGGGCAGCTGCGGACGTACCGCGCGTTCGGTTTCCCCCGGCTGCTGCTCGCCAACGAGCTCGTGGACGAGGCGGGCATCGCCTGGCTAGCCGCCGAACTCGCTGCCGATCCCGGCTTCGAGGCCTACTGTTACGTCGACAGCACCGACGGCGTGGCCATCCTGGACCGGGTGCTCAGCCATCTCCCGGGCCATCTCCCGGGCCGACAGCCGGCAGGCCGCAGGCTCGGTGTCCTGGTGGAGATCGGCCACGCCGGCGGGCGCACCGGCTGCCGCACCGACGCCCAGGCGCTCGACGTGGCGAAGGCGGCGGCCGCCACGGGCACGCTCAGGGTGGCAGGCGTGGCGGGATACGAGGCCGGATATGAGCCCGGAAATGAGCCCGGAAATGAGCCCGGAAATGAGCCCGGAAATGAGCAGGGCATCGGCGCCGGGAGCCAGGCGGCGGCGCTCGGGCTGATCGCCGCCTTCTGCCGCCGGCTGCGGGGCCTGGCCGGGACCCTGGCCACGGCGTCCAACTCCGGCGCCAGCTCAGGCTCGGGCTTCGGCGCCAGCTCAGGCGCCAGCTCAGGCGCCAGCTCAGGCTCGGGCTCAGGCGCCAGCTCAGGCGCCAGCTCAGGCTCGGGCTTCGGTGACGAGTTCATCGTCACGGCTGGCGGCAGCGCGTACTTCGACGTGGTGACCCGCGAGCTGACGGCAGGCGGCACCGCCGGGATGACGGTGATCCTGCGCAGCGGCGCGTACGTGACGCACGACCACGGGTACTACGGCACCATCTCCCCCGCCCACCGGGATTCTCGGGGTTCTTGGGATTCTTGGGGTTCTTGGGACGAGGCGGACGCGCCGGTGCTGCGGCCCGCGCTCGAGCTGTGGGCACAGGTGCTGTCCCGCCCCGAGCCCGGCCTGGCCCTGCTTGGCGCCGGCCGACGCGACGTCGGCTTCGACAAGGGACTGCCGGTGCCGCTGCGCGTCGTGCGCCAGGGCGTGCCGACCGGAATCACCGGCGAGGTGACCGAGCTGAACGACCAGCATGCGTACCTGCGGCTGGACTCCGAGACGGCTCTCGCGCCCGGCGACCTGGTGTGCCTGGGCATCTCGCATCCGTGCACCACCCTGGATAAATGGCGGGTGATCCCGGTGGTGGACGACGATGGCCACGTGATCGATGCGGTGCACGCTTTTTTCTAAGCCCAGGGGCACGGGAATATCGGGCTTTCAGTATTCGCAGTAACTGCCACCCGCGCCCGTTCGGATGAAATAATTATTCCGAACGAGCGGGGTACTTGCTTTGGGTAAGGCAATAATCCGCCCGTGGGGGGCCTCAATACCTGCTGTCCCCGGACCTACCGATCAGGAGTGACAGTGTCTGACCAATCACAGCCTTTGGTGCAACTACCAGGCAGCGAGCGTGCGCCGCTGGCCGAAGCCAGGCCGGCCGGCCGGCTGGACACCTCCGAGCGGGCCGAAGTGACGCTGGTGCTGCGCCGCCGGGCCGATATTCCGGCCGAGATCGTCGAGGGGCCCACCGTCCTGACCCGCGACGAACTGGCCGAGCGCTACGGGGCTGCTCCCGCCGACGTGGACCTGGTCCGCCAGACGCTCACGGGCCTGGGCCTGGCGGTCACCGCCGTCTATCCGGCCACCCGCCGGGTCAAGGTGACGGGCACCCTGGGCGAGTTGTCGCGCGCGTTCGGCGTGACCCTGCAGCAGGTCAGCAGTACGGGCCCCGGTGGCCAGGTGGTCACGCACCGCTACCGCGAGGGCGCGTTGTACGTCCCGGCGGCGCTGGACGGCATCGTGCTGGCCGTGCTCGGCCTCGACACCAGGCCGGAGTTCCGGGCGCATTTCCGACCGCGGGCCGCCGCGGCGCAGGGCACCTCGTATTCGCCGAACCAGGTGGCCGACATCTACCAGTTCCCGGCCGGGACCACCGGTGCCGGCCAGACGATCGCGGTCATCGAACTCGGCGGCGGCTTCTCCACCAGCGACCTCGACGCCTATTTCGGCGGGCTCGGCATCCCGGTCCCCGCCATCAGCGCGGTCGGCGTGGACGGGGCGTCCAACGCGCCGGGTTCGGATCCGACCGGGGCCGACGTGGAGGTCGCGCTGGACATCGACGTCATCGGCGCGGCCGCGCCGGGCGCGACGCAGGTGGTGTACTTCGCGCCGAACAACGGCGACCAGGGCTTCGTCGACGCGATGTCCGAGGCCGCGCAGGCCAGCCCGGCGCCGGTCGCCATCTCGATCAGCTGGGGCCAGTCCGAAGACTCCTGGACCGCGCAGGGACGCGCGGCGATGGACGCCGTGCTGTCCGACGCGGCCGCGCTGGGCATCACCGTGTGCGTGGCCTCCGGGGACAACGGCAGCGGCGACGCCGTCAAGGACGGCCAGGTGCACGCGGACTTTCCCGCGTCCAGCCCGCACGCGCTGGCGTGCGGCGGGACCAAGCTGCTCGCGGACCCGACCGCCGGCACGATCAGCTCGGAGGTCGTGTGGAACGAGACCGCCGCGAACGAGGGGGCAGGCGGCGGCGGCGTCAGTGACCAGTTCTCCCTGCCGTCCTGGCAGGCCAGCGCCGGGGTGCCGGCCCGGGCCGGCGGGTCCTCGGGCGGCAGCGGCGGGTCTCCGGGATCTTCGGGGTCTTCGGGGTCTTCGGGGTCTTCGGGGTCTTCGGGTCGGGGCGTGCCCGACGTGGCGGGCAACGCCGACCCGACGACCGGCTACCAGATCTACTCCGGCGGCCGGGCCCAGGTGGTGGGCGGCACCAGCGCGGTCGCTCCGCTGTGGGCGGCGCTGGTCAGCCGGTTCGCGGAGGCGACCGGCCAGCGGTTCGGCCTGATCCAGCCGGCTCTGTACGCGGGTGTGACGCCCGGTGCCGATGTGGCCGGCTTCCGCGACATCACCAGCGGAAACAACGGCGCCTACGCGGCCGGCCCCGGCTGGGACGCCTGTTCGGGTCTTGGCAGTCCCGACGGCACCGTCCTGCTGACCAGACTCAAGGGCTGATCCAGCCCGCCGGGTGGAGGCTGCTCGACCGCGGTCGGCGCCTCCGCCCGGGCCGGGCTAGTCCCGGCGCCTCGGCTGGAAGGGAGCTAGTCCCGGCGCCTCGGCTGGAAGCTGGAGATGATCTTCCCGACGGCCACTACAAGGAACAGCTGCCCGATCAACGCCTCGAGCACCGCGAGAGTCTGGCCGGGATTGGCGGCCGGCACCAGGTCCCCGTACCCCACGGTCGTCATCGTGACGAAGCTGAAGAACAGGTCCTGGCTGAGCGACCCGTGCCCGGCGGTACCGTAAAACGGCACGCTCCCGAGTTCGCCGATGGCCTTGTAGGCGAACGCGAAGAACATGCCGATCAGCAGGTAGGCGGCGACGGCCCCGAGCAGGGTTTCCGTGTCAACATCCACCCGCAGTATCAGATGCCGCACGATGGAGAACGGCGCGATCAGGTAGAGCAGGCAGCAGACCACGAACACCCCGCCCCGCTCGCTGCCCGCACTGTGCACGAAGAAGCTCACGACGGCGGTGGCGGCGGCGAGGCATAGCACGATGTCAGCGACACGCTTGACCGCGGGGCGGGCCTGCGAGGTCCGGAGCGTGAACCAGACCGTGGCGACCTGAACGGCGAGCACGATCGAGCCCGCCCACGTCTGGGTCACCGAGACGGAGACGATATAGGTCACCATGACCAGCAACAACACGAACCCGTAGCTGTTCCCCTCGACAAAGGAGCGGCCGAGGCGACGCCACGGATGGGAGCGGGGTGCTGTCATGGTCATGTCGGGGGCACCGTGCCGTGCGCCGGCGACGTTTGCGCGGGGGCGGGGGCAGGCGCGGGTTCCGCCGCCGGAGCCTGGGTAGCGGGGGGCGTGAGCCGGACCGATATCACGTAGGAAATGACTACTGCCACGATCACCAGCGGTGATACGGCCAGCCCGTCCGACCCCAGCAGCAGGGTCGCCAGCAGCACCGCGGTGAGAGGAAGCCGGAGCATCACCGCGCTCATCGCGCCGATACCCATGGCCACGCCCGCCGCCAGCGGAAGCCCGGGCAGGTGCGACATCGCGGCTCCGCCCACCGCGCCCAGGAACAGCGAGGGGAACACCGGACCGCCGCGGAAGCTGCTCAGGGACACGCCGTAGGCGAGCCCCTTGCACACGAGCAGCAACAGCAGCGCCCCGCCCAGGCCGACGGCCTCCATCAGCAGAAAGGCAGCGGGCAGCGGAGAGCCGAACAGGGTGGCGATGGCGGCGAAGCTTCCCGCCGCCCCGACCACCATCAGCGTCTGGGCCGGCATCTCTCGCCGGGAGAAATGCACGGCCAGGACGGCCAGGCCGGCGCCCAAGGCGATAAGGGGCGCTTCTGGTCCGAGCACCGCGCCCAGGGACAGAGTCGCCAGCGCCGCGAGGAAAACGCCGGGGATCTCGGCCGGGGTAATGACTCCTCCCCCGGCCTTGAATCCGTCGGCCGGTGAGTGGCCGCCCTTGCCCGGCAGGTAGCGGATGGCGAGCGCGACCAGCAGGCCGGCCAGAGCGAGCGGGAGCAGCGGCCACCACAGCGGCTCGCCGTGGAAGCCGAGCCCGCTGGGAAGCTGAGTGAAAACCGCCTTCTGGAGTACATCGACGAGTTTGAGGAAGAAGTATGCGAGGGCCGCGATCGGCACCCCGAGGATGGCCGCCAGCACCAGCAGGGCCATGTAACTCCTGGTGCGCAGCAGCGCCAGGGGATCGGCTGGTTTCGGGCCTGTCGGCGTTGCCATCTGCCCTCCCCGGCGAAGGTCGGAGCAATCTGCCCCGCAGGAATTCTCGCCGTTGGCCGGCGGCGGGTCATCACCTACGCCGGGTGGGTTCTGGCTGGCTAGTTCACCGGTAGTTCACCCCGCCAGGGTGATGCGACCGGTGATGGGCCGCGGTGAACTGCTGGTATCTCCCCGCGAGGGCCGGACGGCCCCCGCATTCCGCGACAACCCCAGGGGGCCTCGTGACTTCCGACACAGCCGTCCTCGATACGCTCGTCGATCTCACCGCCGTTTCGATTGATCACAGCTCTCTTCCGACGCGCGATTTCATGCTCGTGAGGCTGGCCGCCCTGATCGCGGTGGACGCGCCGCCCGCCTCCTACCTCGCTAACGCCGACGCCACCGAGAAAAGCGGGATAACCGCCGACGACATCCAGGAAGTGATGATCGCCATCGCTCCGGTCGTGGGCACGGCCCGGGTGGTCTCGGCGGCCGGGAAGATCCTGCGGGCCATGGGCCTGGCCATCGCCGTGGGTGACGCCGAGCTGGCGGACGGCGGCGACATGCTGTAGTAGTAGCGGTCGCCGACCCCAGGGACAAGGATGATCCGAACGAGAGGTGGCCCGGGATGGCCGTAAAAGAAGCGGTAAACAAAGTCGCGCACCCGAGTCTGGATGAACGCCAGGCCGAGGGCAGGCAGGCCAGTGACCGGACGCCTCCCTCCAGCCACTCCGGGTGGCGCCCGGCCGTGGACCGTCCCGATCCCGTTGCCCTGCTCGAGGAGCAGGATCTCAGCCGAGAGCCGGATCTGGTGCCGGTCCGGCATGGCCGGATGGCGGTCTCGCCGTTCACCTTCTACCGGGGCGCCGCCAAGATCATGGCGGCTGACCTCAAGGACACGCCGGTGGCCGGCCTCGGAGCCCAGCTGTGCGGCGACGCCCACCTGTCGAACTTCGGCCTGTTCGCCTCCCCGGAACGGCGCCTGCTGTTCGACCTGAACGACTTCGACGAGACGCTGCCGGGGCCGTTCGAGTGGGACGTGAAGCGGATGGCGGCGAGTTTCATGATCGCGGCCCGCAACAACGGATTCTCCAAGTCCGACGCGCGCGCGGCGACGCAGGCGTCGGTGACGGCCTACCGGGAGGCCATGGCCGGTTTCGCGCAGCAGCCGACGATGGACATCTGGTACGCCCACCTGGACGAGAACGAGCTGATGGGCGCGATCCGCAGCACGGTGGCCAAGACGAAGAAAGAGGCCAAGGAGGCCAGGAAGGAAAAGGAGGGAAAGAAGGAGAACAGGGACGAGGAGCAGGAGAAGCTGGCCAAGCTGGCGGAGAAGCAGGCGGCGAAGGTCGCCGCTAAGGCGCACACCCGTGACAGCCTGCAGGCACTGTCCAAGCTCTGCGAACTGGTCGACGGGCAGTACCGGATCGTCAGCCAGCCGCCGGTCCTCGTCCCGGGCCGCCACCTGAGCGCGACCTTCGGTTTGTCCCCGGACGAGGTCCTGCCAGCGATCCACGACCAGTTCCGCAGGTACCGGGCCACCCTGCAACCCGACCGGCGTCACCTGCTCGAGAAGTTCGAGATCGTGGACGCGGCGCGCAAGGTGGTGGGGGTCGGCAGCGTCGGCACCCGCGCGTTCATCGTCCTGCTGCAGGGCCGCGACGCGACCGACCCGCTCTTCCTGCAGATCAAGGAGGCGACCGCCTCGGTGCTCGAGGCCTACCTGCCCAAGAGCCGCTTCCGGCAGCACGGGCAGCGGGTGGTGGAGGGGCAGCGGATGATGCAGGCCGCCAGCGACATCTACCTGGGCTGGACCAAGGGGCTGGACGTGAACCGCCACTTCTACTGGCGCCAGCTGCGCGATATGAAGGGCTCGGTGCTGGTCGAGACGATGACGCCGATCGGGCTCACCTTCTACGGACGCACCTGCGGGTGGACCCTGGCACGCGCCCACGCCCGTTCGGGCGACCCGGTCGCCATCGCCACCTACCTGGGCGCCAGCGACGCGTTCGACAAGTCGATCACCGACTTCTCGCAGCGTTACGCGGACCAGAACGAGCAAGACTACGAGGACTTCGTCAAGGCAATCCAGTCTGGACGCCTGCAAGCGGTGGAGGGCGTCTGAGAGCGCCTAAGCCAGGCCGGCCGCGCCGCCGCCTGGGCTGAGTAATTCGTTACCGGCCGCGGGGACGGCTCCGCGGCCGGGACCCACCTTACGGTTGACACTCCTAAGTGATGGTCGCATACTTTTGACAGTGACTTTCAAAAAAAGGTAGCTGCCGAAAGGATGTGAGTGTCATGACGGAGAACCCGGCCCGCAAGTGGTGGGCGCTGATCGCGATCGCCGCGAGCGTGCTCGTCGTCGGGCTCGACCTGACGGTGCTGAACCTGGCGCTGCCCACGATCGCGACCGACCTGCACGCCTCGTCCAGCGACCTGCAGTGGATCTCGGACGCGTACAGCCTGGTGCTGGCCGCCGCCATGCTGCCCGCGGGCCTGCTCGGCGACCGGTTCGGGCGCAAGAAGGTGTTGCTCATCGCGCTGGTCTTGTTCGGGGCCAGCTCGGCGTCCTGCGCGTACGCGACCAGCACGGGCGAGCTGATCGCCGCCCGGGCGGTGCTCGGGATCGGCGCCGCGGCCATCTTCCCGCTGTCGCTGGCCGTGATCCCGGTACTGTTCGCGCCGGAGGAGCGGCAGAAGGCGATCGCGCTGATGGCGTCGGCGACCTTCATCAGCTTCCCGATCGGCCCGATCGTCGGCGGCTACCTGCTC
>Ga0209040_10002745_pt1 | contig 13625 bp, 14 predicted proteins | sample BogFormECP12_OM3_FD_188240 | JGI IMG/M metagenome (GOLD analysis project Ga0209040, IMG submission 188240) | Bog forest soil microbial communities from Calvert Island, British Columbia, Canada - ECP12_OM3 (SPAdes) (version 2) | ecosystem: Environmental > Aquatic > Freshwater > Wetlands > Bog ...
CACGGCGGCTGGAAGCAGCGCAATTATGACTATTTCGTCGTCGAGCATGAAGTGCAACGAGTCCTGCGAAGTCACCCTCTGCTTGTCCGGAAGCGGTCTTGACCACTTCGGGCGTCGGCGCGAAGATGCCCCACCCAGTGATGACTAAGAAAGTTCCGATCGTCAGCGACCGTGCTCCCCGCGTCGCCAACCAAACTCAGGCGGTCCGCTGTGACAATCTTGTCTATGTCAGCGGCCAGATCGGATGTGATCCGGTCACCGGGATTCTTGCGGAGGGTCTCGAGGCACAAACGGAGCGAATGCTTGCGAACCTGGACGCCGTGTTGGCAGTGGCGAACTGCAGCAAGGAGAACATCGTCGCCGTCACGATGATGTTTTCCGACATGCAGTACTTCAAACGGGCGGACGAGATTTATGCAGCGTGGAGTCCGCCGCGGGAGACGATTCCACTACCTGTACGGCGGGCCTTCGCCTCGAAACACCTCCCGGGCGGGGCGTTGGTTCAGATTGAAGCCGTGGCGGCCGTCTCGTGAAGAGCGGGGAGGGGCCGCCCGGTCGCCACATCGTGGCGCGGTTGCTTTGTGGACACTACCGCGTCTTCCCAGAAGGGTCCTTCACTCCCCCCCCGCCACGAGCCAAGCAGAGATATTCCGACTTCAAGACCCTTCTCGGAGAGCACTTTGCGCACGTACTCCGCATCGTGTGCGCCTAGTCCGCCGCGGTTTGGCCCCGTTGTTGTGATCCCCCCGGTGGTGTATCGGAAACAAGTTGGGTCGGGCAGAGACGGGGCTGTTTGGCGGGCCTGCCCGTCGAACAGGAAGAACGTGGCCAGCAGCCGGCCGCCCGGTTTCAACACCCGCGCCACCTCTCCCACGTAGTGCTCAAACTCTTCAGCGAACAAATAGGGAAACACGGAGTGTGCGACCACGACGTCAAATCTCGCGTCATGGTATGGGAAGCGAAACCGAGTCGGGCTGAGCGAACCGCGCGGGTTATAGATATGATTCCGGATGTTGGCGATATGGAAGGCGCAGCTCTTGTGCTGCGGCATCCAGTTTGCCTTCACCCAAATCACGTGCTCCCTCTGCGGATCGAAGCCTTCGTATTCTCCATCCCCGTCGTCGAGATAGTCGCCCAGCGCAATTGCCAGCCGCCCGAAGTCGCATCCGATATCCAATAGGCGCCCATCCGGTTTCAGTTGCAGCATTTCTTTGCAGAATCGCGCGAGTTGCAGGCCCTTGTCGTCCGGATCGAGGGAAGGGGGATCCACTGGAATCAGCGGTGCGCCCACTGCGGTGGCTTGGAGCGGGATCTCGAAGCGGACCTCGACTGGGCGGTCTCCAAACGGAGACAAGTCGAGCAACTCGACCTGGCCCGGATGGATGAGGGAAATCATGGCCGCATTGGAGGGATGGTCGAAGCGCAGGCTGCCGAACGTGAATTCGACGATGTTCGAGCAGAATAGCCACACGTTTTCCGCGTGGCGGATAAAGCTGGCAAAACTATCGCTTTCAATGCTCTCCGTACGCACCCGGAGTGGCACGTCGGCCAGCAGGCCTTTGGTCAGGTCAAAATGTTCGAGCGCGTGTTTCCAACTCACCTCGAGCGAGCGTTTGTAACTCGATCCTCTCGATCTCGGCAATTTGCCCTGCTGCTTCAACGCCAGGTTTTCCCGGATCAATTCTTCCGCGGGATTGTCCACATCGTAATCCTGGTGGCTTAGCCGATTGAGAAAGTCCTGTTTGCTCGAACTGACGGCAAACACCTTGCGAATGAGTTCGAAATAAGCAGTCGCGTGGGGGTTGATGTCGAAGAACGTAATCTCCCGGGGCCGCCATAGGGAGATCAAATTCAATCCATAGAGTCCACCGACCGCACTGACGAGGTGAATCCTGTCCCGCCGTTCGCCCGCGACGCTACGGTGAAAATCTTCGTAGAGATGAAATTCCGTGCACGATCCATCCTGAAACCCGTCGTCCGTTCCGTAGAAAACCGACTTCGCCTCGAAAAAGATGTGCTGATTGAAACTGCTGGGAGCTTCGGCTTTCATGGATTGCTGATCCTCTCAAGACTTAATGTGTCGGCTAGGCCTGCTTGATGGCGGCAAGCCTTTCTTTAGAAAGAACGACCGTGTGCTTCAAGCGAATTCTCGCCGGGGATATCGCCGGTAGTAGATAGTCAGGTGCTTCGGCGAGGGCCTCGATTCCCGCCAGTACTCTGGCGGCGGAAATAGATTGCACCGCGTTGTTCTGCGACCCATAATTGCGGCGGTAAATCCGAGACATGTTGAAGTCGGACTTAAGAAGAATGCTATGAAATTCGTTCAGCTCACGACCGAGCAGCGGCGATCGTTCGATGAAGATGGCTTCCTTGTCGTGAGGGAGGCGATCGATCGAGAAATGGTGGGGCGATTGATCGAAGCGGGCGACCGGATCGCGCATTCCTTTCTCAAAAAGCCGCCGGTACTTAACCGAACGGAATACAATCACCTCGATCAGCGGCCGGGCTTGTTGGAAGAGCCCGCGATGGTCGATCTCGTCACCAGCTCGCCGGTGGTCCCGCTGATCGTCCAGTTGCTCGGCCCAAATATCCAACTCCACTCGACATCTCTCACCTACAAAAGGCCGGAGAATCCAAATGGACAAAGCTTCCGGCGTGGCTGGCATCGTGACATCCGCATGCCCGAAGACTTGGGAAACCGAGGGCTTCCGCGTGCGGGGATCAAGGTCAGCTACAGCCTCACCGATTTTCACCGTCCTGCCTCCGGCTTGACGCTGATGGCGCGCGGCACGCATCTCTTGGACGGGCCGCTGGTTGTGCCGAAAGATGCCGTCGATCCACAAGGTATCGAGGTCCTTGATCTCAAGATGGATGCCGGAGATGCCCTGCTCTTTGAGAACCGGATTTATCACACGGCGGCGCCGAACCGTTCCGACCGCACCTCCAAGGTGGTAATCTATGGTTATTCCTATCGTTGGATGAAGCCGGAGATTTATCTCGATCCGCCGAAGCCCCGCCGGCTGGAAGGGGCCGATCTCATCGCACGGCAGTTGCTCGGGGGCTACCCGGATATTGATACCAAGCCGTGGCCGCTGTTGGAATGGACTAAAGCGCACAGGGTTCAGCCGAAATGGGTGCCTTGGGAGGTCGAAGCCGCGGAACAGCGAGTTCCACCGGTCGAGCACGCCCATTGAGAACCCAATGAATCGCGACGAGACAACACCCCTTGGCGGCGATCTACGTTTTCATTGGATGCTGCCTGAAGCAGGGCAGATCGCAATGAAAACGCCCGCCGCGGCCGCGCGTTTTCGGGTAGAAAAAGCCTGCGAGCACTCGCCTGCTTCCCGTCCCGACCCGGAGGGATGGGTGCGATTTGCGCGCGCCGCCGAGCAGGCGGGAATTGAGTCCGTGCTCATCTCCTTCAGCCGGCAGGAGCCCGACCCGCTGATGGTTGCCTGCGCCCTCGGGCAGACGGTGGAGAAGCTCAAGTTTATCGTGGCTTATCGGTCCGGGCTCTCGAATCCGGCTACGTTCGTTCAGCAATTCAATACACTTTCGACCATGGTCGGAGGCCGGGTGGCTCTGAATCTGGTCGCAGGAAGCTCTCGCTCCGAGCAGCACGCGTATGGCGACTTTCTTGAGCATGATGAGCGTTACGCGCGCGCGGAGGAGTTTCTGGGGATTTGCGAGGCTTTCTGGCGAGATCGAACGGCGAGGATCGATTTTCAAGGGCGGTTCTATCAGGTGGCCGGCGGCCACTTCCCCACGCCCTTCCTCTCCCCGTCCCGGACGACTCCGGAGATCTACATTTCTGGCCATTCCGGCGCGGCTGAGGCGCTGGTGCATTCGAGGGCGTCTTGCTGGCTTCGCTGTGCCGAACCACTCGAAAAACTCGCTCCGATCGTGAGGCGAACCCGAGCCGCCGGGGTTGAAGTTGGTCTACGCTTGTGTGTTCTGTGCCGGTCAACCAGAGACGAAGCCATTGCGGTCGCTCAATCGTTAATCCTCCCTTGCCAGAGCGGGATGTCGACCGTGGGCCGCGATCAGCGGGACGATTCAAAGATGTACCGGGATGCGGCGGAGCTCAAAGATGCGTGGATCTCGCCATCCCTCTGGACCGGCCTTGTCTCGTTGTGCGGGCCCGTTTGGACGACCTTGCTCGGGTCTCCTTCCGAGATCGCTGCGCTTCTGCTGGAATACAAGCGCATTGGCGTCAGCCAGTTCATCTTGTCCGGCTGGCCGGAGATCGATGAGATCTCCCGCTTTGGCCGGGAGGTCTTGCCTCTCGTCCGCGAAGGCGAACGGCGTGGTGCGGCCCCATCTGCATCACTAAACTCGCAGAGCGACCTCCTTACTTCATGACGGACAAGATTAGAATTCAGACCAATGCTGCTCCGCCAGCGATCGGCACCTACACCCAGGCTGTCCGCACCGGGAACCTCGTGTTCGTGACGGGGCAGACCGGGCGCAATGCGGAGACGAGCCGGCTGGAGGAGGGGCTCGAAGCGCAAACGGCCGCTGTCTTTGCCAATATCACTGCGGTCCTCAACGCGGCAGGTTGTTCCCCTGCCGGGATTATTAAAACCACTCTCATCTTGAGCGACATGAATGATTTCAAGAAGATCGATCCGATTTACGCGGCTTGGCTTCCGGATGACAGGGTCATTTGCAATCCCGCCCGCACGGTCTTCGAAGCGAGTCTGCCCCACGGAGCGCTCGTCATGCTGGATGTGATTGCCACGTTTCCCTCGTGACAAAGCAATTCACCAACTGCTCCTGGCAACCCTTCGTTGGCCGTCCCGGCCAGCTCCGCGAAATAGAAGCCTCGTGGCCTGGTCCCGCGCTCGAGTCCATCGCCAACCCCCCCGGCCGGCACGGCCAATTGGAGATGGAGGGAACCTGATGGAAGTTCATTTGTGGCGCGGTTCACCCGAGCAGCGGGCGCTTCGCGATCAGTCGAGGCCGACTGGGCAGTTTGCGTATTTTGACATACAACTCGGCCACCCGAATTGGGAAGGCAAGTCGGTGCTGGATTACGGTGGCAATCGTGGGAATCTGTTGTTGAATCCGGACTGCGTGATCCGCCACGAACAGTACTATTGCATGGATGTCCTGCAGGGAGCGATCGACGAAGGCCGTGAGAGGTTTCCAAAAGCCCGCTGGGTTCACTACAACCGCTACAACTGTTCCTTCAACCCCGAGGGCATCGAAGGCTTGCCAGTTCCTGACCTGGGCATCCGCTTCGATTTCATTCTGGCTTTCTCGGTTTTCACACACACCACGCGCGAGGAGCTGTACGATCTGGTCGGGCAACTTCGCTCACGGCTCGCTCCGGGCGGCACGCTAGCGTTCACCTTCATCGACCCACACTTCCGCTCCTGGCCGGAAACTCACGCTGCGAATAACCTGCAATGGCGTCTGGAAAGATTTCGAGAGACGAATCGCTCTCTCGATGTCGATGTCCTGTTGGTGCGGAGCCTTGGCGCGGCCTGGTGTGCTCTCGTGGATGGCCGCCAAATATTTGTGAATAGCAGTGGCGCCTGGGAGAATGAAGCGCAGATCTGCATGACCTACGACGTTTTCTACACTGCCAAATTCTTGCAGCGCGAATTTCCAGAGGCGGAGATTCTTCCCCCGGTCAAAGGCCAGATGCAGCACTGCTGTATCCTCCGCAGTAGTGCACTCCCCGATGCATAATCTGATCTCAACACGCGTCACTCAATTCGCCTATTTCGATCAACTGCTGGGCGGGCCGGCGTGGAAGGGTCGCAAGGTGCTCGATTTTGGTGGGAACATCGGCACGTTCCTCGTCGGCGCGGGCGACCGCGTGGACCATGACGACTACTGGTGCATCGACCTGAACCGAGAGGTTATCGAACGCGGTCGCCAGAGTTACCCGAGGGCTCATTTCGTTCACTATGATCGCTATAGCTCTCAGTATAATCCAAACGGCATAAGTTATCTGCCGATCCCCGATTGCGGCTTTAAGTTCGACATCATCGTCGCTTTCTCAGTCTTCACCCATACGCACCAGAGCGAGATGTTCGAGTTGGTCAAGCAACTACGCGGCATGCTGTCACCCGCAGGGGTGCTCGCATTTACTTTCACCGACGCCAATTATGACCGCTCATTGTCCGATCCCGAGCTGCCAGCGGGTTCTGACGTCCGAAAGATGCTGGAGCGAAACAGAGTGAAGAACACCTCGCGTGATATCGATCAAATTGTCCAGAGAGCCCGTGAGGCGAGATGGTGTCTACTCATTGACGAGGAACTCCATGTCGAGCCAGGGGATGAGTTTTCTCACCAGCAGCGCCGCGGTCAGCCCGACGAGAGCTATTGCACGTACTATTCGGTGGACTACATGGCCTCGCTTTTTCCGGACGCGCAAGTTTACCCACCGGTGAGCCCGGAATGGCAGCATTGCTGTCTATTTTGGAGGACGGTGTAGTGCGGTCACGGGTTCTGGATCCGTCACTCCTCCATGCCGTCGAATTTCCTCCTCGTATTCTTTCACATAATCCCGCGCCATTCGCAGGTAGTGATAATCCCTTAAGGCTTTGGCGCGGCAAGCCGCGGGGGAAATCTCACTAATCCTCTCGATCGCCGCGATGTAATCTTGCGGCCGCGCACAAACGAACCCCACTTCTGGGGAAACGATCTCCGGACACGCGCCCCGGTCACTGCAAATCACCGGCGTTCCCGACATCAGCGCTTCCGCCATTCCGAGTCCAAAAGCTTCGTCAACCTTGGTCGGAAAGAGGAAGGCCCTGGCTCCTGCGAGCAAGTCCGCTTTGGCACTGCCGCGCACGTCGCCGACATAGTCGGCTTTCGCTTCCCGGCACAGCTCCGCGACCCAGTTTATCCGTTCCTGGCTTACAGCCGTTCCGGCGACGACCAGCTTAAATCCGAGGCGCACCGATAGGGACAGCGCGACATCGAGCCCCTTTTCCATACCCCAATCCATCGACGACATGAAAAGCAGGTAATCAGCTTTCGCTTCGGAAAATTTGTATTCCTCTGGATCGATGCCATTGCAGACGTGGCGCTCACGACCATGCAGTTGTGCCAGGGTTCGCGAGACGAAAATCCAATTCTCCATCGAAGGCGGACGCTCTCTCCCACCGCCTTCAAGCGCCTCGCGCAAGCGCCGGTAGGCCACCGGGTCCATATGGCAGGTGGTGATCCACGGTTTGCCTAGAGCCCGCCATGCGGAGGCCAACTCCTCGTCGAAACCCAGGACCGTGTGCAGCACGTCAGCTTCGCCCACTGGCTCTGCGACAAACGTAATCCCCTTCACGGCAGGCTGCCCAATCTCGTGTGGTACCAAATAGAAAACCTCGTGACCGAGTTCTGCCAGGCCTTTGGCGATCAGGTCGTGAACCAGATAGCCGGAGCCGGAGGGAAACCGCTTCGGTTGCAACCCGCTGCCGATCCCGGTTAGCGCTGGGTATGGATGAGGCGATGAAAGCAGGATGCGCATGATTTTGCTCACTCGGACGCCACATTAAATCTGGGCATCTCGATGCCGATATCCGGCTTCTTTCCCTCAATGATCAGGGAAAAAATTTCCTCCCGGTTACCTGTCGCCGGGCATTGGCCCTGACAGACGCCGACGCCCGATATTGGTCCCTGCTGTTCAGTGACGCTCTACGGCGTTCGTTGATGTTCATTGACGAACCGGCTCGATTGGTGGTTGAACTTCCAAGTATATGGGTGCGGATCAACAGCCGAATTTGGAACTCCTTCTTAGAGGTGAGGATGGCAAAAAGTCCACTTTTACTTTCTTTAGTGGTAGAACATTACAGTACTATCATTTCAACGCGCATCTCGGTAATCCGGATTGGGCTGGCAAGAAGATTCTCGATTTCGGAGGAAATGTCGGCGGTTTTCTGATTGGGGCGCCTCCTACTGTCAGACAGGAGGATTACTGGTGTGTCGATCTGCATAAGCCGGCCCTTGAGCGAGGCCAGAAGACGCTTCCGAGAGCCCATTTCGTTTTCTACAATCGGTATCATAACTTATACAATCCGAGCGGAATCGTTGACCTGCCCGTGCCCGACCTTGGGCTAACGTTCGATTTTATTCTTGTATTTTCGGTTTTCACCCACACCTCAGTGCGCGAGATGCATGAGATCCTGCGCCAATTGATGGCAATGCTCAAGAGCGGCGGTGCACTGTCCTTCACGTTCGAGGATCCCAATTACGATCCAGTAAAGGACCCTCGATATGATTTGACTGTCGCCGACCAAGAGGTCAGCTGGGGACCGAACTTGAGACATCGCCTCTTACGATTGAAACGTGACTATCCGGAAATCGAAGTCGAACAATCTTTTCTTCGAGCGCGAAACGCGCGATGGTGTGCTACCACCAGTACCATACGCTCGCTTTTATGAAGGAGTTGTTTCCAGAAGCCGAATTTTTCGCACCCCTTAGCCCGTTGCCACAACACTTTTGCGTTCTTAGATCTTAGCTTAGAAACGAGATGGAACAGACGCATAGGTTCACCAAGTATATGTTAGACCTTTATTTGCCGGAAGGCCTCTTGCCGGAGCCGTCGTTCCGTTGGAAACAATATTATGCCAAGTATCATGCGACGTCGTTCTACGGAACACAGTGCATGTTTAACTTGCGCCCAGTCGTGTTGGAGCTAGCGCAGTTTGTTCACGAGCACGGCGTCAGCCATTATCGCCTTGAGGGCGATATGCTGATGAGAGAATACGCTATCGCGACGGACGGGCTATACGGAACTGTGCGCTCATTGGTACAGCACATCGGCTTCATCAGTACCGGATTGGCCAGCTTCTTTCACCGGGCGTCTACTTTTGATGGCAGTTCTGCATTCTAAATTGCCGGACGCGCTTCGCTGCATTGTGAGTAGGCTCCTTTGTACAAAGAAACTTGCAGAATGAGAGCCAGGATTTGGAAACGCAATCTTGACATGTTGAATAGATTGATGCTTTAACGTCTTGGTGATGGGCACCAATCGCAGCTCGAATGCGGGAACCATTCCGACGACCTTAGACGGCAGAAAGCCCCTGCCTTTGATTTGCATTAGAAACACGCAATACTACTATTTTAATGCAATTCTTGGCGAACCGGATTGGACCGGTAGGAAAATCCTGGATTTCGGAGGCAATGTGGGAGGATTCCTGATCGGAGCTCCGCCTGCGATCAAGCACGACGACTATTGGTGCATTGATCTTTGTCAGCCGGCGCTCGAACGTGGCCGGAAGACCTTTCCGAGAGCACACTTCGTTTTTTACGATCGATATAATAGTCATTACAATCCAACCGGAGTCGTCGGTCTGCCCGTCCCCTCCCCGGGACAGATGTTTGACCTCATTTTCGCATTTTCGGTTTTCACTCACACCTCGGTAAGCGAGATGGTCGATCTTTTGGATCAGCTAATGAGCATGCTAAGTGGCGGAGGCAGTCTAGCTTTTACCTTTTGCGACCCTCATTATGATCCGATGAATGACCCACGATACGATATGAATGCTGCCAACCCGCAAGTGGCATGGGGATCCAATTTAAGACACCGTTTTTTGTGGAAGATGGCAGAATATCCTGGCATCGACGGGCAAGCGTTTATCGAACAGGCTAGTAATGCGAGATCGTGTACGCTGGTGGGTGATCGCTTTTTTGTGGATTCTGATGTAGGTCCACCGATCCATGATGAGTTTGGCGTTTCTTACGACCAGTGGCTCACTGTCGCCTACGTTAAAGAATTGCTTCCTCAAGCTGAGGTTTATCCGCCTGTCAGCCCTGAGCGTCAACATTGCTGTGTTCTCAGAAAATGAGCGAGTTTCCCGCCAGTTTCTTTACGGACGATATGAGGCGCTTGAGCAAATATGCATGAAGGAATACCAGAAAACAATCACACGCGGTTCGATCGAGACGGGGTCGTATATCCGATACCGGTACTCTCGCCCGAGCAAAGTGCATCATATCTTGCCTCCTTCTCGCAAATCGAGGATTTGCTTGGGCGGCCGATCAAACGAATGGGGAATCCGGCGCTTCACTTTTCATGGGCATACCGCCTTGCGACAGAGCCGGCAGTTCTGGATGCCGTGGAAGAGATCCTTGGATCCGATCTGCTTATTTCCGGGACGCTGATTTTTTGCAAATATCCACGCGACTCCGCTTTTGTGGCGTGGCATCAGGATACGTTCTACTCGAATCTGCATCTAACGCCGTCGGTATCCGCATGGATCGCACTGCTTGACAGCACTCCTGAGAACGGCTGTATGCGTGTCGTTCCCGGTTCTCATTTGCAAGGAACGTTACCCCATGAGGAGACGCGCGAGCCGGATAACCTGCTGAAGCGGGGTGAGGAGATTCAGATCGACGTAGATGAAACCGATGCAATTGACATCGTTCTGAAGGCCGGCGAGATGTCGCTACATCACAATTCGATCATTCACGGATCGCGGGCGAATAAGTCTGACACGAAGCGAATCGGCTTCATCGCGCGGTTTGTTACGCCCAAGTACAGTCTCGGACCGCAGAGAACTCCATTCCTGCGGGCGAGGGGGAACTTCGACTGCGGGCATCTCATAGTGGCCAGCCAACCTGCCGATCTCGGCACAAGAGAAGGCGTCGCGGCTTGGGAACGCTCCAACGCTAATTGACAGCGCCGTGAGAATACTCCTTTGGTCCAACCATCGGCATGGCTCCTATTCAGGAAATGGCGTCGGACGTCATCCGCGGCAATTTACTTCCGGGTCGGGCCACTATGTCCACGACGCTTTGGCAAAAGGGTTGGCCGAGTTGGGCCATGAAGTCCTTTACCATTTGGAGGCTGGCGTCGCTGACGCACTTCCTGAGGGAGTCGAGCGGGTAACGGTGCCGCCGGCATCGGTGGATATTTTGCACAACTATTCGTCCATCGTAAGTCATGCGAGCCTTGCGAATTACGTGAATCGACGCGGAATTCCCTGGGTTGCCACGTGTCATCTCGATATTCAGGACCGTGGGGTGAGCCGCAGCAATGCCAGGGGCAATTGGATCTTTGTGTCCCGGACGCTGGCACAGCTTTATGGCCGGGATAGGTACGTGCTCAACGGAATTGATCCTTCCAATTATATCTACGCCGAGACCAAGGAGGATTATTTCTTTTTCATCTCCAGCATGGATTGGGCCTTCGAGAAAGGACTGGATACCGCGCTCGCTCTGGCCGCGGATATGGGATTCAGACTGGTCGTGGCGGGCACTAGCGCGAAATACGCCATCATTCACAAAATTGAGGAGTTGTGCGAGCGGGCGGGCGCGGAATATCTCGGGGACGTGCGCGGCGAGCGCAAGGCCGAGCTCTTTGCCGGCGCGCGGGCGTTGCTCTACCCGACTCGCTTCAATGAAGCTTTCGGCCTGCCCATGGCCGAAGCCCTCATAAGCGGAACTCCCGTGATCTGCAGTGATCGCGGTGCGTGCCCGGAGATAATCTCGCCGGAGGTTGGTTTCATCTGTCGCCGGGAGAGCGATTACCGGAGTGCTGTCGAAAGAGTGACGCAAATCTCCAGTTCCGCGTGCAGGAGAAAAGCAATGTCCGAGTATCATTATCGAATGATGGCGAAGGGCTTCGCTAGAGAATATGAAAGGGAAATTTCGCAGCCGACCCCCGAAGCCCTTCAGCCCGATCTGGCGTCGTCGTTCTCTGTAACCAGCGGACGAGGACTCTAACTGCTACTATTGCATCATGGCTGACCCGAGTTGGGAACTGACGGAAGTTTGCCCGTATCGAGTCTGCATCAATCTCGACCGTCGGCCGGAGAGGTGGAAGCGGATGCAGTCGCGATTTACCCAATTGAATTTGTGGCCCGTGGAAAGATTTTCCGCCGTGGACGGCGCGAAGACGCCGATTCCCGCTGGTTGGACGGATTCAGCAGGCGCTTACGGCTGTCTGCAGAGCCATTTGGCAGTGGTGTTGCGCGCTCGGGCGGAGAGGCGGGAGAGTGTTTTAATAATCGAGGACGATGTCCTGTTCGACGAGCGCTTTCACGAGAAGTTCCGAGAACGCGTGCGCGGCCTTCCTGAGGGCTGGGACATGCTCTTTTTCGGCTGCTTGCACAGCGACAAGCCGACTCCGGTTGCAAGCGGGATCGCAAAGCTTCGAGGATCCTTCTCCACCTTCATGTACGCCCTCCGGCAGAACGTCTACGACGCATTTATCCGCCTGAATTCCCGTGCGAGACAAGCTGTTGACCGAAACAACACGATCTTGCAGCGACTGTTTAAATGCTACTGTTTCGTGCCACACCTTGCCTGGGTCGACGATAGCTATTCCGACGCGCAAGAGAGCCGCACTAATCATTGGTACATCAAGGAATCGATGGTGTTGCGGGGTCGAGACGTCAAATCAATGGAACAGCGGACGGTTATGATCATTCCGTACTCTGCACCCATTGATCGGGAACGCGGCTTCAGGAATCTAACCTACTTGGTTAAGTATTATGCGACTACGTTTACAGTCCTGGTCGTGGAGTGTGATGAGCGGCCGAAAATCGACCCGATTGCATTCCCCATGGATTGTGACTATTGCTTCCTCGAAGCAAGGGGTACCGCTGACAGAATGCGATCTTTCGCCAAGGGATTCGAAAGATACGAGCAGCAGAAGGACTATTTCATCTTCAATGAGGGAAACGTCGTCTGTTCACGAACGGAAATGATCGCTAACCTGATAAAATGTACTGATTACGACGTAGTCAGCTCATTCGAGACTTACATCGATCTTGACCAGTCTGACAGCGATCGTCTTATAAATGGTCTCACGTCCTATACAGAGAGGTACAATCCTCGATTTCGCCGCAGTCGGTGCAGCGAGTATTTCACTGTTACCAAGGATACGTTCGGTACGATTGCGACTGTTCTTGCCACTCTTCGTCCGGGCGAGGAGATTCAAAACCTCCCCGGTTTGCGGATATTCGATTCGCCGGGTTTCGCTTTCTGCCTTTTCCCCGGCTAGCCCGCAAATATCCGCCGTCGCTTCGCTATGGCGCGACCTTTCCCGCTTTGCGGACGCGCCGGAGTTCGAAGAGCGAAGGAGGTTTCCGGCGTGGCTGGAGAAGTTGCTGCCACAGCCGATTACCCATTCCGGATTAGCCATTAGCGGCAGAAGATGTCGTTTATAGGCAACAGATTTTGCCGCCATCAAACAGCAATTCTTGTTGCTTGCCTGGCTGAGTTCCCGGAACGTCTAGTCACCCGCCGTAATCTAGCGAATCAGTCGGTGCGGCCGATGTTCCCGCGTCAGGATAGAGACGGCATTTTCAAAAACCAAAGTTAGGAAGAATAAATATGGGGAACGGCAAGACTACCAAAGGCAACAAGGGCAAAGGAGGAGGTGGCTCGGGCCCGAGCCCCGTGTTTGTGATCTTGAGGAGGGAGACCGCAATGGATTTACTGAATGCCCTAGCTCAGGCTTTGGTTATTCCGGTTGACGGTAAGAAAGGGAAAACAAAGGGAAAGGCCAAAGGTAAAGCCAAAGGGAAGGTTAAAGGCAAAGGCACGAAGGGCACCAAAGGCACGAAGGGCACCAAAGGCACGAAGGGCACCAAAGGCACCAAAGGCACCAAAGGCACGAAGGGCACCAAAGGCACGAAGGGCACGAAGGGCACCAAAGGCACGAA
>Ga0209040_10002746_pt1 | contig 13624 bp, 12 predicted proteins | sample BogFormECP12_OM3_FD_188240 | JGI IMG/M metagenome (GOLD analysis project Ga0209040, IMG submission 188240) | Bog forest soil microbial communities from Calvert Island, British Columbia, Canada - ECP12_OM3 (SPAdes) (version 2) | ecosystem: Environmental > Aquatic > Freshwater > Wetlands > Bog ...
GTCGAGCCTGCGCTTGAGCTCAATAGGGCTGATCTGCGGGATACCGTTTTGTATCTGCGCAGGCGCTGCCTGCGGGACAATGCCGCAGAACTGGTCGTAGTCGATAAGCTTGGTCACGGTAGGATTCTTTCCGCACACTGGGCAGTCTGGATTCTTCCGCAGCTTTAATTCACGGAAGTGCATGTTGAGGGCATCGACCAGCAGCAGCCGGCCAATCAGCGGCTCCCCCTTGCCGAGGATGAACTTGATAACTTCCGTCGCCTGAATCACGCCTACCAGGCCGGGAAGAATGCCCAGCACTCCGCCCTCCGCGCACGACGGAACCAGTCCCGGCGGTGGCGGCTCGGGATAAAGGCAGCGATAGCAGGGGCCTTCCTTGGTAGCGAAGACGCTGGCCTGGCCTTCGAATCTGAAAATCGACCCGTACGCATTCGGCTTGCCCGTCAGCACGCACGCATCGTTCACCAGGTATCGAGTGGGGAAGTTGTCCGTCCCGTCGGCGACGATGTCGTAATCACGAATAATCTCGAGAGCGTTGGCGCTCGTCAGCATCGTCTCGTGCTTCACAACGTTCAGGTATGGATTGAGCGCTTTGAGCTTCTCACTAGCAGAATCGATTTTGGGGCGGCCCACGTCGGCCGTCGAGTGGATAATCTGGCGTTGCAGGTTGCTTGAGTCGACGGTGTCGAAATCCACCAGCCCGAGCGTTCCCACGCCGGCAGCCGCGAGATAGAGCGCAAGCGGCGAACCCAGCCCGCCCGTGCCCACGCACAGCACCTTCGCAGCCTTCAGTTTCTGCTGGCCTTCCAGGCCCACTTCAGGCAGAAGCAGATGGCGCGAGTAGCGCCCGATCTCGTCATTGCTCAACTGCGGCAGTGCCGCAGGTTGTTCCAGTATGGTTGCCATTCGTTTCTCGTTTCTTAAACTCGACTAAAAGTTCGGTCTCCGTGCTGATCCCCGACCAACGGGAGGGCCTAACATTACCTGGATGGTCAGTCCCGGCTAGCACCCGCCGGCGATGGAGGGGATGATTGTGAGGGCATCGTTGCCGTTCACTTTGGTCGCTTCCTTCTCCGGCAGATAGCGGATGTCTTCGTCGTTCAGATAGACGTTGACGAAAGACCTCAGTTTGCCCTCTTCCGAGTACAGGTGCTTCTTGAGTTCGGGATGCTTCGCCGTCAGCGCATCGAGCGCCTGCCCTACGGTGGATGCTTCCACACCGACTGTAGCTTGTTTGTCTGTATACACGCGCAAAGGCGTTGGGATATGGATTTTCATTGCGAAATCGTCCTTAGGAATTTGCCTGGATTCCGGATCTGAGTTACCGGAATCGTTTGCGGTAATCGGGTTCTTGCCCGAAGCGTCAGCGAGTCAGCTTGCTATCGACATCGCTCGGCTTCAAGTGCCTCGACTTCCATCCGCTCATTCTCGAACGACTTGTTCTCTTCCGTTGTTCCCGTCAGCAGAAACGAATTTGTCTGCCGAGCCGCGCCTTTTTCAACAGCCGTGATCACATAGGAGCAGCCCAGCCAGTGAGCCTCGGCAAAATCGGTCGCGGACCACTGCGCCGGATGATCCGGATGCGAGTGATAAAAGCCGACGATGTCCAAACCGCGCTCGCGGCCCAGGCGCTGAATCTTCACCAGTTCCTGCGGGGCGATCTGGTAGCGATTATGCGCCGAGTCGGTACGAGTGTTGCCCGCGCGCACCGCCTCTTCCACCTCATTCACTCCGTCTTCCGAGCGTCCGAGCAGCACGCCGCAACACTCATGGGGATAGGTCTCCTCGCCATGGCGTCGAATCGCGTCGTAGACCTGCTCGGTCAGCTTCAGCATTGCTCTACTCCTAACTCTTACTATGATTCTTCCCAGAACCGTTCGCTCAGATACTTGTCGGCAGAGTCACACAAGATTGTAACAATCACTGCTTCTTTTCCCGTGGCAGCCTCTCCCTCGGCGATGCGCAGGCAAGCGGCCACAGCGGCTGCCGCGGAAACCCCCACCAGCAGTCCTTCGATTCTCCCCAGGCGCTTGGCCATCACGTAGGCAGCTTCCGTCTCGACTTCGACATTGCGATCTGCGAGCGAGGCATCATAGATCGGTGGAACGATGGCCGTCGCCATGTGCTTCAGCCCCTCAAGGCCGTTGAAAGGCGAATCCGGCTGCATCGATATGCACTGGATCTCCGGGTTTAGCTCCTTCAGACGGCGCGTAGTCCCCACAAAAGTCCCGCTCGTGCCGAGTCCCGCGACGAAGTGAGTAATCTGCCCCGCTGTCTGCTCCCAGATCTCATTCGCCGTGCCCAGATAGTGCGCGCGCCAGTTGGCGTCGTTGCCGTACTGGTTGGCGTAGTAAAACTTGTCCGGCTCGATGGCCGCCAGCTCGCGAGCCTTCCGAATCGCCCCATCCGACCCATCGGCGGGATCGGTCCAGACCACCTGCGCTCCATAGGCCTGCAGAATGCGCTTGCGTTCAAGAGACACATTCGAGGGCACGCACAGCGTCACCGGAAAACCCATCGCCGCACCCAGCATGGCATAGGCAATGCCGGTGTTGCCGCTGGTGGCGTCAAGTAGATGCTTGCCGGGACCAAGAAGGCCCCGCTGCCGCGCGTCGGCGACAATAGCCGAGGCAGCGCGGTCTTTCACCGAGCCGCCCGGATTGGCCCACTCCGCTTTACCGAGAATCTGGATGCCCGGCAAATGCGCGGTGATGCGCTCCAGCCGGACGAGGGGCGTGTTCCCGATCCGGTCCAGCAGCGCCGTCCCCAATGGGATCGTTGTCGTGCTCGCAGGCGAGTTGGTAAGCGTAGCCATCATCTTCTAAACTGCGATGCTTTTAGACTGCGTTGCAGGCCCAGCCCCGATATGCGACAGTGGAGGGGCGCCGATTGCGCTAGCCTTCAGTGTATCTTTGGCGCGCAAACATCACAATCGCAAGCCGGAATTCGAGCTGGAGACCAAGTCGCCATGCCCCAGAAGATAAAGCTCCTTACCTTCGACGAAGCCATCAGCAAACTGCGCAGCCTTAAGTTTGATGTACGAGAGGCCTCCGGCGTCGCAAACAGCTTCATGGTCTCAAAATACGGAACAGCCGCCGTCATAGCCCCCGCCAAAGGCGGCAAGGGGACTGCTTTGGTGACCAGGCCCGGCGTCGTCCTGGGCGGGGAGATCGCTATTCTCCTCGACCGTGGCTTTCAGAAGTTTTTCAAAACCAGCAAGCTCGAAATCCCCGCGACCGCCGATCGTCTCAAAGCTGGGCATCTCTTTGCCGAAGAGTTAGACGAAGTGATCGGCGAGGCTACTCTTTACAATCAGGCCCTCGGCTCGGTGAGTGACGAGTACATGTACGACCGGGTGAAAGGCCGCGATCACGATGCTCCGGCCAAGGGCCTCGCGCCGTGGGAACTTGCGACTGGCGCTGGCGATGCCCACTGAACGGAATCACCTGGGGCCTCAGGCGCGTCTTGAGCATGTGGGGAATATTCTCCGTAGAGTTCGCTTCGAGGATGCTTTTATGCTCCGAAAGATGTCTCTTTGCATGGCCGCCGCAGTCGCTTTTTGCGTCTCCGCACTCATAAGCGGGGGCCAGACGAGTTCCGCCGCGTTGCCCATGCCCGCCGATCGCGCCGCCGACTCCTACGCTATCTACTCTTTGCTCATGCCGGGCGAGCCATTCAGCACCATGGCTCCGGAGCAGAACCAGCGCTGGGCGATCGCGGATGTTACAGTCAGCATTTCTGACATGAATCCGGCCATCCCGCCCGAGGGCCAGCTCAAGGCCCCTGAGGACCACCCGAAGCGCTTTCAGGAGGCCGTCCGCGACTTTGAAGCGCGCAAAAACCAGCACATTCAGCTGACCAGCCAGTTCCATCTATCCCAGGCTTACCAACTGATGACCGCCGACCAGGTGGCCGAGCTTCGCAGCGCGCGTACCTCCGTCGACCCCGGAGATCTAGCGTCAAAGTACGCCGGCTACCCCGGAGTCACCTTCTTCAGCCAGGTCTTCTTCAACGCCGGCCACACCGCCGCCCTCGTCTACATGAACAACTGGTGCGCCAATCTGTGCGCCGAGGGCCAGTGGATCTACCTCGAAAAGCACGGCGGAACCTGGGTCAAGCGGTCCGGCATCTACGAGAAGATGTCATGACCCCGCCTACGCCGCAGCGCTAAACTGAAAGCACCATGTCCACCGCTACCTTGGAAGCTGCTGCCCTCTCTCACGAACAGAAACTCGACCGCCTTGCCGAAGTCGCCATCCGCGTCGGCCTCGGCCTCACGCCCGGCCAGGAACTGGTGATGACCGCCACCCTGGACACGCTACCCCTCGTCCGCCGTATCACCCACCAGGCCTACAAGGCCGGAACCTCGCTCGTGACCACCCTTCTCGCCGACGAAGAAGCCACCCTGCTCCGCTACCGTTATGCATCGAACGAAAGCTTCGATTACGCCGCCGGTTGGCTCTATGAGGGCATGGCAAACGCCTTCCGGAGCGGAGCCGCCCGTCTCGCCGTCGCCGGAGGAAATCCCTCTCTACTATCGAAAGAGGATCCCGAAAAAGTCGGCCGCGCCAATCGCGCCGTCTCCAAAGCCTACCGGCCCGCGCTTGAGCTCATCACTCGCCACGACATCAACTGGACCATCGTCGCCGCCGCCACGCCCCCCTGGGCTGCGACCGTCTTTCCGGACCTCCCCGCCGAGGAATCCCTCGCGCGTCTCTGGGACGCCATCTTTGCCGCCTCGCGCGTCGATACGCCCGATCCCGTCGCCGCCTGGAAGGCTCACGACGCCGGCCTCCATTGCCGCGCAAAATTGCTCAACGACAAGTGCTACGCCGCCCTGCACTTCCGCGCTCCCGGTACTGATCTGCGCGTTGGCCTGGCCGACGACCACCTCTGGCTTGGCGGAGGCACGACCGCCAACAACGGACGTTACTGCATCCCCAACATGCCGACCGAAGAGGTCTTCACCACGCCGCACAAGGACCGCGTCGACGGCACCGTCACCAGCACCAAGCCTCTCTCCCACCAGGGAACCATGATAGAAAAGATCGCCGTGCGCTTCGAAGCCGGATGCGTCGTCGAAGCCTCTGCCGCCCGTGGGCAGGAGGTCCTTCAACGCATGATCGACACTGACGACGGAGCCCGCCGCCTTGGCGAAGTAGCCCTTGTGCCGAATTCTTCGCCCATCGCGCAGAGCGGCCTGCTCTTCTCGAATACCCTCTTCGACGAAAACGCCGCCAGCCACATCGCGCTCGGCCAGGCTTACAGCACTTGTCTCAAAAATGGCGACAAGCTCACCCCCGAGCAACTCGCCGCGCTTGGTGCCAACGACAGCCTCATCCATGTCGACTGGATGATCGGTTCCGGCACGATGGATGTAGACGGCATCACCGCGGGAGGCAATGCGGAGCCGCTGATGCGACAGGGGGAATGGGTGTAAGATTCAGTCCCGAGAAAAAGCGGTGTAAAACCGTTGGTTATCGTCGGCGCAGCGAGCGGTCTGAAGTCATTTGAATTTGGGTTGAGGGGAGTAAGTTATGCCTAAGGTTGTTCGCTTTCATCATCTGGGCGGTCCGGAAAACCTGAAGATTGAAGACGTGCCCTCGCGGGAGCTCAGGAAAGGTGAGGTAAAGCTCCGCGTTCAGGCGATCGGCCTGAACCGTGCGGAATCGATGTTCTACCACGGCATGTATCTCGAAGACCCGAAGCTGCCGTCCACACTTGGATATGAGGCGGCAGGTGTGGTTGAAGCAGTGGGACCTCGCGTTGACACCGACTGGATCGGCAAGACGGTCGCAACGATTCCGGCGTTCTCGATGATCGAGTACGGCATGGTGGGCGAGGAAGTGATTGCTCCGGTCGCGGCACTGGGCGAGTATCCCCCCAATCTCTCCCCGCTAGAGGGCGCAGCGATCTGGATGCAGTACCTGACCGCCTATGGGGCGCTGATTGAGTTCGGTCATGTGACGGCAGGAGATTTTGTACTGATCACTGCAGCGTCAAGCAGCGTAGGACTGGCGGCTATCCAGATCGTGAAGGATGCCGGGGCGGTTTCTATCGCTGCGACGCGGACATCGGAGAAACGCGACCAACTTGTGGGGCTGGGCGCCGATCATGTCATCGCCACGGAAGAGGAAAATATAGCCCTCATGGTGCACCAGATTACCGGTGGCAAGGGAGCGCGGGTGATCTTCGATACGGTGGCCGGGCCCTTTGTCGAGCAGCTGGCCAAAGCGGCCGCGCAGGGCGGCATCATTTTTGAGGCTGGCGTGCTGTCGCTGCAGCCGACCCCATTTCCGTTGCTGCGGGCGCTGGCTAAAGCGCTGACGTTTCGCGGCTACACCCTGTGGGAGATCACAAGGCATCCCGAGCTGCTCCAAGTGGCGAAGGAGTATATCTATAACCGCCTCGCCGAGGGCCGTTTCGTTCCGAAGATCGCAAAGACGTTTCCCTTTGCGCAGACCGTCGAAGCCTACCAATACCTCGAATCGAACATGCAGATCGGCAAGGTCGTCATCACTGTGCCGTAAGTTTCATTAGGAATCGATAGTTCTGACCGTCATTTCCTCGTCGTGACGATGAAGTTGAAACAGCTCGCAATTGGCCAAAGCTGATGACGAAATCAGATCTGCGCCCTCTTTGGGACGATCGTCAGTCTTGATATTGTCGGTGTGCAAAAGCCCCGCGGGATTCTTCCCGCGAGGCTTTTGCGAACGCCCGTCCGGCCAGGACCGGGGTCCCCAGCGCGCGGTCTTTTTGCACGATGGGGTGGAGGACCGGGGTCCCCAGCGCGCGGTCTTTTTGCACGATGGGGTGGAGGACCGGGGTCCCCAGCGCGCGGTCTTTTTGCGCGATGGGGTGGAGGACCGCCGTCCGCGTAGGACGGTTTGTTACACCTCCACGCCGCGGCCAGCCACTTCAAACTTCAGCTGGTTGTTCAGCGGGTCGGCATCGATCTTCACATGATCTCCGGACAGAATTTCTCCATCGAGAATCTTGATCGCCAGCGGATCCTGAATGAGTCGCTGAATCGCTCGTTTGAGCGGCCGCGCGCCATACGCCCGGTCATAGCCCGACATCAATAGCTGATGCCGTGCCTCATCCGTCAGCTCGATGGTGATCTTACGATCGGCCAGCAGCCGTTCCAGGTCCTTGAGCCGCAGATCGACAATATGCACCAGCTGCTCTTCGCCTAGCGGGCGGAAGATGACGATGTCGTCGACCCGGTTCAAGAATTCCGGACGGAAGCTCTGCTTGAGAATATCCATCACTTCTTCGCGCGCCCGGTCGAAGGCAGCCTCGCTGGTCAGCGACTCGCCCTGCAGTGCCTGCGACCCCAGGTTCGAAGTCATAATCAGCACCGTGTTTTTGAAGTCGACCGTGCGTCCCTGCGAATCGGTCAGGCGGCCGTCATCTAGTACCTGTAGCAATACGTTGAAGACGTCAGGATGGGCCTTTTCGATCTCGTCGAAGAGAATCACCGAGTAGGGCCTGCGCCGGACCGCTTCCGTGAGTTGACCGCCCTCATCAAAGCCGATATAGCCCGGAGGCGCGCCAATCAGCCGCGAAACCGCATGCTTTTCCATGTATTCCGACATGTCGATACGCACCATCGCCTGCTCGTCGTCGAACATGAATTCCGCCAGCGCCCGCGCTGTTTCCGTTTTGCCCACGCCCGTCGGCCCAAGGAAGATAAACGAGCCGATAGGCCGTTTCGGATCGCTCAGGCCTGCACGCGAACGCCGGATGGCGTTGGCGACAATCCTTAGCGCGTCGTCCTGCCCCACCACCCGCTCGCGCAGCCGGTTCTCCATCTCCACCAGCTTCTTCACCTCGCCCTCGAGCATCTTCGAGACCGGGATGCCGGTCCACTTACTCACGATCTTCGCAATGTCCTCTTCATCCACTTCTTCCTTCAGCATGCGAGGGCCGGAATCGGCGTCCTGAACAGCCGTCAACCGCTTCAGCTCGGCCTCCAGCTTGGGCAGCTCGCCATACTGGATCTGCGCCGACCGCTCCAGATTGCCGCGCCGTGTCTGCTCCTCGGCCTCGAAGCGCAAATCCTCGATCTTCTTCTTGAGCTCGCTGATGCGGGTGATGGCCTCGCGCTCCTTCTGCCAGCGTGCGCGCAGCCCGATCGCTTCTTCTTTGAGTGTTGCGAGCCGGCGTTCTACCTGCTCCAGCCGTTCCTTCGAAGCACGGTCGGTCTCCCGTTTCAGCGCCGCCTTTTCGATCTCGAGCGACGTGACCTCGCGCTCAATCTGGTCGATCTCCGTCGGCACCGAGCCAATCTGGATTGCCAATGAAGCCGCCGCTTCATCCACCAGGTCGATCGCCTTGTCCGGCAGGAACCGGTCTGAGATATAACGATGCGACAGCGTAGCCGCCGCAACAATCGCCGAGTCCTTGATGCGAACCTTGTGGTGTGACTCGTAGCGCTCTTTCAGGCCGCGCAGAATCGCGATCGTGTCCTCCACATTCGGCTCGCCCACATAGACGATCTGGAAACGCCGCTCCAGGGCCGCATCCTTCTCGATGTGCTTGCGGTACTCATTCAGCGTGGTTGCGCCGATGGCCCGCAATTCGCCGCGCGCCAGAGCAGGTTTCAGCATGTTCGAGGCGTCGATTGCGCCCTCGGCCGCTCCCGCGCCCACCAGCGTATGCAGCTCATCGATGAACAGAATGATCTGCCCCTGCGAATCTTCAATCTCTTTCAGGATGGCCTTGAGCCGGTCCTCAAACTCGCCGCGATACTTCGCGCCTGCCAGCATCGATCCCAGGTCGAGCGCGATCACCCGCTTGTCGCGCAGAATCTCCGGAACGTCACCGTTCATAATCCGCCGCGCCAGCCCTTCGACGATCGCGGTCTTGCCCACACCCGGCTCGCCAATCAGCACCGGATTGTTTTTTGTCCGGCGCGAAAGCACCTGGATCACGCGGCGAATCTCTTCGTCGCGTCCGATCACCGGATCGAGCTTGCCGCGCCGCGCCAGCTCGGTTAAATCCTTTCCATATTTCTCCAGCGCCTGGTACTTCGCTTCCGGATTCTGGTCCGTAACCCTTTGCGTCCCGCGCACCGTGGTCAGGCTCTTCAGAATCGCATCGTGCGTGGCACCGAGGGAGGCTAGTAACAATTGCGCGCCATCATTCTTTTGCTCCGCGAGCGCGAGCAGCAGATGTTCCGTCGAGACGTACTCGTCCTTGAACTGCTCGGCCTCCTTGAAGGCCCGCTCAAAAACCTTGTTGAGCGCTGCGGAGGAATTAGGCTGCGCCGCGCTGCCGCTCACCTTGGGCAGCTTGCCAAGCGCTTCTTGCGTTTTGGTGCGTAGTTGCGCCGTGGGCACCCCCACCTTTTCGAGGACCGGAACAATAATGCCTTCCTTGTCCTCCACCAGGGCGGCCAGCAGATGCAGCGGAAGCACTTCCGGATTGCCGTTTTCCCCCGCCAGTTGGCTCGCTGCCTGCACCGCCTCCTGGGATTTCACTGTGAACTTTTCCCAACGAATCGCCATAAATTATCTCGATTTTTTAAATTTCTAGAACAAAAACAAATTGGGAGGGGGAAGTGGCATCGCAGCCCTGATTCCTCCTCCCATTTGTGCAAACGCCGAATGGCGCTCGCCCATTTTCAGCTGGCCGCTTCTAATCTGCCCGGTTTTTAGCTACCCGGACCTTAGCTGCCCGCTTTCTAGCTGCCTTACGCTGCCGGCTTCGCAGCCTCGACAGGCTTGCCCGCTTCCACCTGCTTGGGCGCGCCTACCTGCACTTTGATCTGCTTCGGCTTGGCCTCTGCGCGCTTCTCGAGTGCGATGCGCAGCACGCCTGCTTCGTAGTCAGCCTTTACATTGTCTGTATTCACGGTATTCGGCACCGTGAAGGCGCGGAAAAAGCTTCCGTAGCGCCGCTCGATACGGTGGAAGTTCTGTTCCTTCTCTTCCTTCTCGAACTTGCGCTCGCCGCGAACAGTAAGCGTATTGTTCTCCAGCTGAATGTCCAGGTCTTCCTGCTTCATTCCCGGAACTTCCAGTTTCAGGACGATCTTGTGCTCGTCCTCGTAGATATCGACCGCCGGAACGAAGGCTGCTGTCGTCAGCGGATCATTCTCATTCTGCCCCCGATTGAAGTCCTGAAAGAGCGAATTCATGCGGTTCTGCAGAGACATAACATCACGAAATGGATCCCAGCGAGTAATAGTCATATGCGTACCTCTTTAGAGTTTCGTTTGTAGCCGGGACCGGTCGATGGACCAGTCCACACAACATCTGATAAGTACTATAGCACAAGCAATGCATAAAATATGAGTGATTTTTTGTCACATTTAAGATGCGGCTACTCCATTGATTAGAAACCGGTTGCTTTCGGTCAGGACCTCAGGTCTATCTTTGGCCCCTCTATCCTGTGGTCTGATCCCGCTGTGAGACGAGTTGCACGAACGCCAAAAAGACAATAAGCGTGATGAGAATGAAGGAGACGACGCAGTAGACGCACCATGCATCCAGCACATGAGCCTCGATGTTCGTCAGATACATCGCATAGGCAAGACCGAAGAGTGAGCAGATCGCGGTAAGCAGTCGCTGATCATAAAATGCAAGCAAGCCCAGCAAGGCGTATCCGGCGACGCCGAGCAGGGCTACAGGAATGCCGTACACAACCGAATAGGGGCTATGGTTGACCAGGCTGGAATTCCACACCGATCTGGAAAATTGTGGCTCCACATCGGGTGAGTAATGGTTCGATAGCGCCAGAAACGAAACCATAAGCCCCGCAACAGCCAGCGACATGACGAATAAGCGCATAGACTAGCTTTCCCTTCCCGGCAAGCACAATAGGAAGACTTGAGAATGCGCTATTCTAATCCCCTTCATCAAGACCCGGCACGGCGCACGGACCGTATTTGATACCCCCTTAGTCCGTCGGTCTCGTGCGAAATGTCAACGTCTCCAAGCCGAAGAGCTTTGTAACCCGCTCATTCCAGGGCTGGAGAGAGAAGAGAAACTTGGCCGGTCTTTTTCCCCGAATCCATATAATGGAAGTGGGGAACAGACGGCAAGCGCGAGCAAGGCACGCCGTAACTTCTTCAGAATCAATGACGGCCCCGCAAGCTCCTTAGAATCAATGAAGTCTGGCCTAACCGCTTTAGGTTCAATGAAATACGGGTAAGCGCAATGGAATCAATGAGGTGACATAATTTGCGGGGATGAAATCTCAATAGAATGAATGATGTAGAGCTTACCTGACATATAGGGGCAGGGGGTACCCCAGGGGCAGTCAATAGCCGTTTGCGATCAGATAGTCGACCGTAAGTTCAAAGGTGGAGCGTCCCTGCTGGCGTTGCACCGCGAGCTTTACCAGCACATCCGCCTCTAGGTTCACCGGCGACCCGGCCCCGAGCGTGTGCAGATTGGTCGCCGAGTAGGTATGGGGAAGGATCGCCACGCCGGCTACCTCGCCATCCCAGTGGGCGATCGTCAGGCTGATGCCCTCGATGGCCACCGACCCCTTCTCGACCATGAACGGACGCATCGGCTCCGGAACCTCGACCCGCAGCCACCAGTCGGTAAGAGCGCGGTCCGCCTCCGGATCGACCGGCTCCACTGAAAGCAGGGTGCCCGTCGCGTCTACGTGCCCCTGAACCACGTGCCCTCCCAGGGGAGCCCCGGCCGGAGTCGGCAGCTCCAGATTCACCGTCGCCCCCGGCGCGAGCCGCGCAAGAGAAGTGCGAGCCACTGTCTCAGCCGCAAGATCCGCGTGAAAAACAGGCGTCTCGATATCGAGGGCAGTCAGGCAAACGCCGCTCACCGCAACGCTGTCGCCGGTTTTCAGGCTCTCCGCAATTCCCGGAGCCTCGATAGCGATCCGCATCGTTCCCGCGCGCTCCTCAACCGAAAGAATGGTCCCTTTCGCCTCAACCAAACCCGTGAACATGCTTCCGCCTTACGCCCAGGGATCTCGTAAATATCCCTTGAACCAAAAGTCCCGCCCCATCTCTCGCATACTGAGATGCGTCCAATGCGGCTTTGACGATTCGGTGCTGTTGATCAGCGGCACGCCGGCCGCGCCTAGAAACACCGGCGCATAGAAGAGCGCTACCTTGTCAACCGCCTGCAATCCAAGCGCCGACGTATTCAGCTGTGCCCCCCCCTCGATCATCGCCGAGATCATCTCCATTTCGCCCAGCCGCTCCAGAACGCGCTTCAGAGCGACCCGCGCTCCACCGGTTCCGGCCTCGATCCGCTCCACCCTTACACCCAGCGCCTCGAGCGCCCGCTGGCGCTCCGACACGGGAGTCGTGCAGAAGACCAGCACGTCGTCCTGCGCCGTCCGTACGATCTTCGCGTCCAGCCTTAGCCGCAACGCCGAGTCCAGCACCACCCGCAGCAGGCGTCGCCTCCGGGGCAGCCCCGTCCTGTCCGTTAGCAGCGGGTCGTCGGTCAGAACCGTGTTGATCCCGGTGATCAAAGCATCTGCGGAGTGCCGCATCTGCTGCACCGCCAGCCGCGACCCTTCTCCCGTCAGCATCACCGGAGAGCCAATCGGGACTCTTCCCGGAGCGGGCGCGATCCGCCCGTCGAGCGATAACCCCGCCTTGAGAGTTACAAAGGGCAGTTTGTCCCGAACATAACGCGCGAAGCCGTCGTTCAGCTCCTGCGCCTGGCGGCCCAGAACCCCCACCTCGACCGCAATCCCTGCAGCCCGCAGCCGCTCGATCCCCTGCCCGTTCACGGCCGGATTCGGGTCTACCGTGGCCGCCACTACCCGCGCGACTCCGGCCCCGATCAGCGCCTCTGCGCAAGGCCCCGTTCGTCCAGTGTGACTGCATGGCTCCAGAGTCACATAGGCCGTCGCCCCCCGAGCCGTATCCCCCGCCATCCGCAGAGCCAACACCTCCGCATGATCGAGCCGCTCGTATTCGTGAAATCCCTGGCCGACAATGGCGCCGTTCTTCACAAGCACGCAGCCCACAGTGGGGTTCGGAGAAGCCAGGCCGACGGATTTACGAGCCAGCTCGAGCGCGTGGTTCATCCAGCGTTCGTCCTGCTGAATCTGCGCCGGATTATTCTCAGTCGGTGGAGCGGTGGGGTCGCGCACAGACATGCCTTTCAGTCCGTCTTGAGTAATTGCCTAAGGATTGAGCAGTGAGTCAACGAAAGCGCCGCTGTCGAAAGGCAGCAGATCATCGATCGTTTCGCCGACGCCCACATAGCGCACCGGTAGCTGGAGTTCCCGAGCGATGGCAACTGCGATTCCGCCTTTGGCCGTGCCATCGAGTTTGGTGAGCACGATGCCCGTTACTCCGGCCGACTCGGTAAACAGCCTTGCCTGCTGAAGCCCATTCTGGCCTGTGGTCGCATCCATCACCAGCAATACTTCATGCGGGCCGTCAGGAACCAGGCGCTCCGTAGTGCGCCGCATTTTGTCCAGCTCAGCCATCAGGTTGTTCTTGGTATGCAGCCGGCCAGCCGTGTCCACGATCAGCATGTCCGTGCCGCGCGCCTTCGCTGCCTGCAATGCATCAAAGAGCACAGCCGAGGGATCCCCTCCTTGCCGCGACTTGATAAGGTCGACGCCGCTACGTTCGCTCCACACTTCGAGTTGTTCGATGGCCGCGGCGCGAAAGGTATCT
>Ga0209040_10002748_pt1 | contig 13622 bp, 6 predicted proteins | sample BogFormECP12_OM3_FD_188240 | JGI IMG/M metagenome (GOLD analysis project Ga0209040, IMG submission 188240) | Bog forest soil microbial communities from Calvert Island, British Columbia, Canada - ECP12_OM3 (SPAdes) (version 2) | ecosystem: Environmental > Aquatic > Freshwater > Wetlands > Bog ...
GCGCTGGCTAGATAAGGAGATGTTGCATCATGACAGTTGATCACGAGGCATTTCGGCATCGACAACGCGAATACATCTATCTGAGTATTGCCCGCTTCGCTTATTTGAACCGGTTAATAGAGGGTTACTACTTCGAATTTGGTTCCCACACGGGTAGGACAATGCGTATGGCTTGGAATTATACCAAAGATCTGTTCGCTTGGACCTATGTTGCATTCGACTCGTTTGAAGGCCTGCCGGAGATCCCGGAAATCGATCAACAGCCGATTTGGTATCCAGGCAAGCTTGCTACCAGCGAAACTGATTTTCGGTCGATCGTCGTGAGGAGCGGAATGCCGCCAGACCGGCTTGTGACGGTGAAGGGATTCTATGATCAAAGTCTGATCCCCGAGCTCGCAGCGCGGTTTTTGCCAAAAAAAGCGGCGCTCATTTATGTAGATTGCGACCTATACTCGTCGACGGTTCCGGTCTTGAGGTTCTGCAAAGCCTTTCTGCAGCCCGGCACCGTGATTGTCTTCGACGATTGGTTCTGCTTCTACGGGGATCCCGATCGCGGTGAGCGGCGCGCCTGGGCTGAATTCTGCCAAGCGAATCCCGATCTGCGGTTCGTGAACTTTGTTGGTACGAACGAAGCACAGGCCTTTATTTGCCTCGGAGAACGAAAAAAGCCCTCGGCGGCGACACCACGCCTCCCACAATGACCGGTTCTTAGTCGATTATGAATAGAGCTCTTAGTGCAGAACAGGTCCAACAATACGAGACAACCGGAGTCGTGTTTCCCGTATCCGCTATCTCTTCCAACGAACTGAACTATTTCCAGGATTCGTTCAATCGGATCGAGACCTTTGCTGGCGGACGACAAAAGTATACCGCTCAGCCACACTTGTTCTTTGCGTGGGCTTGGAAATTAGCCACACTGCCTCGGTTGCTCGATGCCGCAGAAGATCTGCTTGGTCCTGAACTGGTCATTGATTCAACCTTGCTCCTGTGCAAGTACCCTCATGACCCCGCCTTTGCACCATGGCATCAGGATGGTATTCGTTCGGCGTTGTACATGACGCCTTCTGTTTCAGCGTGGATCGCCTTGAGCGATGCAACCCGTGAGAACGGTTGCATGCGGGTCATCCCCGGGTCTCACCGGCATGGGCGAATCGCTCATTTGGAGACCGATGCCGAGAACAGCCTGTTCGGTCCAACGGAAGAGATCCGAGTCGAAGTAGACGAAGATCAGGCTCAGTACGTCACCTTGGTTGCCGGTGAAAGTTCCTTTCACCACAGCAATATTGTCCATGGATCGCCGCCTAATCGCTCTGACACGAAGCGGATCTCGTTGATCGTTCGATTCGTCACGCCGCTCTTCCAGCATCGTAGGGCGACATTTCCCGTCGTCCAGGCGCGCGGAAACGGAGACTTGGGCACTCTACAAGCCGTCGAAACACTGCCGTGTGGGGATATCGAGGAGTGCTTCCACCGATGGCAGGCGTTCGTATTGGCTACACCGAGACTCGGCCGCGATCCAGAGGAAGTGAAGAGACAATGAGAATTCTGCTGTCCTCGAATCATCGGTACCCCGGTTCACCGAGGGCCGGGAGCGGTCTTGAACCTAAACAGTGGCCTTCCGGATCCGGTTTCCTGATTCATGACTTAATTGCGAAGGGACTGTCCCAACTCGGCCACGAGGTCTTTTATCGCCTGCCTGAAGGTGCGGATGAATCGCTGCCGGATGGTGTGACACTGGTGGACGATTTAGTTCCGGGTGTGGAAATTGTACACGGCATGACGGGCCGGGACCACGACTTTCGGCAAGCGGTGGCGACTCGCGGCATTCGGCACGTTCTAACGTGCCACTTGGATCCGACGATTCCCGGTCGCATCGTCGCCGATCCTGTGTCCGACAACTGGATTTTTGTCTCCCGCACTCTGGCGCAGTCGCTCGGCCGGCACCGTTACGTCTTGAATGGGATTGATCCCGGAGAATACATTTTCTCCGAAGTCAAGATGGGCTATTTCCTGTTTATCGCCAGCATGGATTGGCCCGATCACAAGGGCTTAGACGTGGCGTTGCGTCTCGCGAGACGGACTGGACTGCGGCTTCTTGTGGCGGGTACAGCCAAGACGCGCAGCAGAATAGCTGAAATCGCCCGCCGATGTGACGAAGCGGACGCCGAGTACATCGGCGATGTGCGCGGCGTCGAAAAAGCTTCGTTGCTCGCCGGCGCCACCGGATTGCTCTTCCCTACGAGGGTCAATGAAGCCTTCGGTCTGGCCATAGCCGAGGCGCTGATGTCTGGAACGCCTGTAATCTCTAGTGCGAATGGCGCGTGCCCGGAGTTGGTCACGCCGGACGTCGGCTTTGTCTGCCATACGGATGAGGATTATTACGACGCGATCGAGCAGATCGCCAATATCTCTCCGGCTCGCTGCCGTGAAAAGGCAATCAAGGAATTTCACTATCTGCGTATGGCCAGGGACTACGTTCGGCAGTATAAATCGGAATTGGCGGGCGAATTCGTCGGTGCTTCACAACTCCAATGAAAGTTTTACTGCGAAATTTCTTCCCATGCCCGCCGGTGGCGCGCTGGCGAAAATTCGAGGCCATGCTCAAGGATTGTCTCACTCGACTTGGTCACGAGATCTCCGAACTCGAATTCGATCCGTCGTTGCCGGCAGATCCAATCGGATTTGATTTCCGGATCTACCCGCACAAATCGAAGCAGGAAGTGCCTTTCGCCGATCTCTTCTACAAAGAAATGCACATGCAGGGGCTCTTTACAATAGATCCTAGCGGCTGGGGGCCGGACCACTCCAAGCTTCAATCTCCACCGGATTTGAGCTGCATCGATCCCGGTAGCGCAGAGATCTTTTGCCACCGCTTGTGTCAGGAATTTCTGTCGTCGGGGCGTTCGAAACATCGCCAGCCGTCGCTTCGCGAAATCGATTCAAGGTTGTCGCCGTATATACTGGCGCCGCTTCAGTTGCCCACAGACGTCGCAGTGGCGCTCCACTCTCCATTGAGTGTCTGGGACTATATGAATACGCTGGCAGATTGGGCCGACCGGGCGCGCTTCAATGTCGTGTTCAAGCTGCACCCCGGGATGGAGAGTCCAGAAATTGCCGAAGCCGTGCGCGGCCGAGCCGCGACCAGTCAGCATGTGACTGTCGTGGACGAAAATATTCATGCCCTGATCGCCGGGGCCGCCGGCGTCGTGGTGCTCACTTCCGGGGTCGGCTTTGAAAGCCTCGTCCACGGGAAGCCGGTGGTGACCTTGGGCCGATCTGATTACCGGTGGGTGACTTTCTGCGCCAGCGCGGACGACTTGGACCAAGCGCTTTCCTACGTGAAAGACTACACGCCCGCCCAACGGCAAGCGGCCTTCAATTTCGTCTACTTTTACTGTTACATCCATGGCTACCAGACGAGCGATGACGCTGCCCCGCGATCCCGGCAGCGACTGATTCGCTACCTTGAGACGGCCTTGCAAGCGAATGGAGATACTCCCGAGCCACTGGCAGATGGCCGATACCGACGCATCCGAGATTGACCGCCGCGAAATCATATTGCCCAGATAGTTTGGACGAGCTGGCATGCTCAATCCTAACAATTGAGGCGCTGACGTCGAAAGTCGCCGGCGACCGCACTAACAATCTGCTAACGATCGACAAATATCTCGTCACTCTTTTAGTCCTACATTAATGACTTTTGCCGGTTAGATCCGTAGTTAAGTTGACGTGTGCAACCCGAGTGGTAGGAGTTTGGAGAAATGCCGCGCGCCACGTACGGAATGGTTGATGTCGCTCTCAGATAATTTTTTGCGCTTGTTTAATGTCCGGGCAACCTCTATAAACCCGAGCAGGCACTAGTGCTAACATGGCTGGGGTCTGCTCATGGTCCGGGTGTCATCCTTAATTTGCGGAATGGCACCGATCCGTCTGAAAAAAAGGAGTTACCGCCAATACCCAATAAAATGTAGTCGGTATGAGACACCATAAACATCGCGCTAGCGTTTACGTTCCTCAACTAGTCCTGGCCGCCTTGCTGCTCTCAGTCGCTCCCGCATCGGCTCAGGGCGAGCAGAAAGATAAGTTCAGCGGCCGCACCATCGTGGCCGAAGTCGTGGCTTTGGATCAGGCTTTCATGGTGAACCGTCTTGGGTCTTCGGTGCCCACTGGACAGATCTTCGCCCTGAGGACGGATGTGATGCCTACCGATAACAAGTTACCTCCTTTACCGAGTTTTGACCGCCAGCAAGACTTGTCGCAATACGTGGGGAACGTAATGTTGAAGCCATACAAACGGCCTCGCCCGATCGTCTTGCGCGTGAATGTGGGCGACATTCTTGAGATTCGATTTTGCAACCTGCTCAGCGAGAAGCAGGTTAATAACTGGAACCCCGAATATGCGGGCTTTCATATCATGGGTATGAATCTGCTGAGCGGTCCGGATGAGAGGCTAGATACCCCACCTTCGTCTCCCTTGAGCAGTGACAGTTCGTACGTCGGCAGAAACGTCAATAGTTTCGCTATCCAGGGTAGCATCAAAAGTTATCGCTATTTCGCAGCCGCCGAAGGGACATTCATTATTTCCAGCGCGGCTCAGCCAAATCAGACCGTGGAAATCGGAAACGGGCTATTCGGCTGTGCGGTGGTGGAGCCGCCTCTGGCGGAGTATTATCGAAGCCAGGTAACACGGGAGGATTTGTTCTATTCGACCTACTATTCTTCTCGCCTGCCTGCAAACATGTTGCTCCACAAAGAGCCAGGGACGTCCAACCATTGGATTCTGACGACATACAAAACCCGGCTGCAGAATGAAGCGGTGAAGAACGTCGATGTAGTTATCAAGCCGGTTGAAAGCCAGCTTCTTACGGTGAAGCCTCTCAGCCAAGAGCAAAATCCGGACCTATTCTTTCGGCTCAATCGGGAAACGGGTAAGTACGAATCCTTGCGCCTAACGAAAGAGGAACAGGAAGCGGCGAACAACAGATCGGCTATGGATGCGGGGAACATCGTTCCTAATGGGTATCTGTATTCGGCCCCGTTCGTGACTGAGCACGGCTTAAACGAAGAAGCGCATCCGATCATCGATTATTCGATCTTTTACGACATCGGCGGCCAGGATGAAACCGGGGTTGGTCGGGCCGACGGGTCCCCGATCCTGCGAATGCTTTATCCTGTCGCGAGATCATTGCTAGCGGCGCAAAACAGCGACGCCGGGCTCAAGATAACGAAAGGGGATACAGGCTACCAACTGCCAACCGAGCCAGGCGAAAGTCAAGCTAGGATTCAGGATAGATATAAGGCTGAGATTGCTCAACTGGATGAGGGGAGCGTGCCAAGAAATCTCGTTCCGGTTCTGAACGCGTGGGGTGTGCAAGAAATTCCGGATCTCACAAAGGTGACACCGGAACGGAGCTACGTCTCCGGTGTCACTGGTGTAACGCCCAACCTCAATTACATTTGGCTTCTCACCGGAGTAACAGTGAATGGGGAGCAGAATGATTCCGTTCTGATTCAGGGAGACATCGTTGAAGGCAAACCGAAGCTCACATTTTTGCAGACGGAACTGCAACTGCTTCATAGCGACCCGACGGCAATCATCACTGGACCACAAGCAGGACGATTTTCGTACAGCCAGAACAGTCCAAGTTTTTACGAGGTGCCCGCGCTCCCGGATCGTCGGCAACCTTTCCGGGAATTTGTTCTGGGATACCACAATTTCAACGGAAACGGAATCACTCAGGCATTCCCGCAGGAAAATGCTGGCCCCCTCGCTTCAGTGCTTAACAACGGGAATGACTTTTTGGCGATCAACTACGGGATCGCCGGGATTGCCACAGAGATTCTGGCCAACCGGCTCGGAATGGGACCCGAGGGGATTAACGGAGATGAAGTGGATCTGAAGTTCGAAGAGTTTTTCCTGAGTTCGTGGGCGGTCGGCGACCCGGCGATGCTTGTGGACCGGCCCGCAAATACGCCTGCCGATAACGGTAAGCCAGGAACGGATCCTCCGGAGAAGGGTAGAGCTACAAAAGTTTATTATCCGGACGACCCGTCCAACGTCTATCACAGCTACATGCGTGATCACGTGTTCATGCGGATTTACAACGCAGGGCCGGGGGCGCCGCATGTGCACCATCTGCATGCGCATCAGTGGCTGCGCTCACCTAATTCGGACAACTCACAATACCTCGACAGTGAACTCATTGTTCCGGGCTCAGCGTTTTCGCTCGACATGGTTTACAACGGAAGCGGCAACCGGAATCAGACGGTCGGAGACTCCATTTTCCACTGCCACTTCTATCCGCACTTCGCGAGAGGGATGTGGGCACTTTGGCGAGTACACGACGTTTTTGAAGAGGGTACATTGCTGGATCCCCAAACGGGCGCCGTTAAAGCCTCCGATCCTCTCAATCCGGACTTGAAGCTGGCTTGGGTGCGGGCGCTCCCGGATGGCGAAATTCAAACCGGCACTCCCATCCCTGCGGTTGTCCCGCTGCCGGCGCTTGGTACGGCACCCTTTCCGGCCAGAGTGCAAGTCACGGGCATCCCCGAGATCAAGGATCCGGCGGGGAAAAATCCTGATGAGCTGAAAAAGTGGGTGAATGTCTCTGAAAGCACTGGTCGGATGGTCCAAGTGCGTAAGGAGTATCTCTACGAGAGAGATAGCTCGGGCAAGGTTAAGAGAGACGAAAATGACGAGCCGATTGAGAAGAAGGATGATCAAGGAAATCTTGTAGAGTTCAAGGACATCAGCGGGATGCCGGTGATAAAGAATCCCGGCTATCCATTTTTCATTCCCGGCGTAGCGGGTCACCGCCCCCCGCATCCACCGTTGGCGATGGCTTGGGAAGAAGACAAGCCAGGAGTCCCCGTGCTAAAAGATAAGGAGAATGTTTATCTAGATGGTGGCCTGCCCCGGCATCAGGTACTTGGTGGTCAGACCGTCCGTGAATTCCACACCAGATGGGATTTCACGAAGGATTTTATTCGCTACGAAAACGACGACCACCTGAATCAGAGAGTGGACAACGCCGTGGATGGCGCGCTAGTGGCTTATCTTCTTCCGGAGGACGGGACGCCGATCGAAAAAGCCGCGATGAAAGCTCACGCGACGCGCTCGCACGAAACAGTCCAGCCGGACGGGAGCGCCGGTAACTTCATCCTTAACGGATTACCGCCGGCTAACGGTGCTCCTTACGCTGATCCCGGAGTGGATGACAATGGGAACGCAGCCCGCGACCTCCGTAAGTACAAGGCCGCGGCGATTCAAAAAGATGTCGTTTTTAATAAACTGGGGTGGCACTATCCACAGGAGCGCTTCATCACGTTGTGGCAGGATGTTAAGCCGACCTTCGACGAAAAGAGACCGCCCCAGCCATTTTTCTTCCGGGCCAACGGCGGAGAAACGGTAGAGTTTTGGCATACTAACCTTGTGCCGGATTACTATCAATTGGACGATTTCCAGGTGCGAACGCCAACCGATATCATCGGTCAGCATATTCACCTGGTGAAATTCGATGTGACGTCATCCGATGGAGCCGCGAATGGATTCAATTATGAAGACGGTGTGTTCAGTCCCGATGAGGTACGCGCCCGTATTTTTGCAATTACGCGTCCCTGGGCGGAAGGAAGCTATAAGAAGGTGCCGCAAGGTGAACTGTCCGCCAGGAAGTACGATCTATTCGCTTTTAATAACGCCATCGACGGAGTTGCTGGTGTCGATTGGTCAAAGTGGGCCCGAACCCAGCCGCTGGAGCCGGTTCCATGGGATAAGAGCTACATGCAATGGCAGATGAGTCAGGGGCAACCCAAGCCTGACCCTAGCGCGCCTTTGCCGCCAAATAAATATCTTGAGCCTCCGCCCGGTCAGAATTGGGACGGGGCCATGACGACGATCATGCGTTTTTCCACTGACCCGTTGCTGAACAACGAGGGGCAGGACCGCACGGTGCGCACAGTGTTTACTCACGACCATTTCGGTCCTTCCACCCACCAGCAAACAGGGCTCTACGGAGGGCTCTTGGTAGAGCCGACAAATTCAACCTGGATCGACCCCGTAACCGGGGGCCCCTACTATGATACAGTCAACCGGAGTGATGGCGGTCCGACCGGATGGGAAGCGATCATCCGGATGCCTGATCGGGCGGAAAGTTATCGCGAATTCGCCTTGGAGCTTCAGGATCTGCAACTTGCGTACGGGAATGATAGCCGTCCGAAAGCCGGTCCCATCTGGGATAGCGAGCAAGAGAATAATCCAAGCGGGAACCCGGCATTGTTTTCGTTTAAGGGGGCTTTCAGTGAAGGAAAGATTATGCCCCAAAAAGGTTTGTACGCCAATTTCTTGAACAACGGTATTGGCTTATCGGATACAGCATGTGTACATTCCACTATTCCCGACCAGCAGTGGGCGGTCAATGACAAGGTAAATTACGCCTACGGACCTACGGGCGATGAGGCAGCATTTTACATCGTTAAGACAGTCGCCAAGAATGGCAACACGGAGGACATCACGTATAATGTCTTTACACCTCATCTTGATACCTGGATTGACTGGAAAAACGCCATCAATGCTCCCAATCTCCCCACTCCCAATCTCCCCACTCCTTCGGCGCCTGGCACTCCACAACTGGTCAGCCAAGGTGGCGGTACCTACTCGTTCAATTATCGGAGCGAACCGCTGAACTTTGCTAAGGCTAAGTTAGCGGTCCCCTCGAAGAATCAAGGACGGGTAGCGGGGAAAGAAATGGATGCTGCGGATTTTGCGTACTCCTTCGCCTCGATCAAGCGCGACGATCCGTGGAACGAAACAAAGCCGAAAAGATCACCCGTCACCGGGCAGGTTCCACCGCCGCTCTTCAACCGACCTTGCGATCCGGCCGACGTGAACGGGGCATGGTTCAATCCGGTCGGATTTGCTGAAGGCGGAGAGGGTGTCAACGACGGCAAAGTCTCATCCTATGACCCTTACACGCCACTGTTGCGGGCGTACCAGAACGACCGGGTCCAGATCCGAATTCTTGCGGGGGCACATGTTGCCACGCATTCGTTCACGGCTCATGGCATCAAATGGCTCTTCGAGCCGTCATCCACCAATTCCGGTTACCGCAATGCCCAGGGACTAGGCCTCTCTGAACACTTCGAACTGATTTTTCGGCCGCCGCCCGCAACGACGATGACTCAATACGAGACTGATTCGACTAATTCGTATTCGTTCGCGGACTATTTCTATGCCCCGAGTAGCGACACCACCGGGCTGAGCCTTGGTACGTGGGGAATCATGAGATCCTACGATCCGGCTACTAGCCCACACGATCCAAATAAACCCGAGATGCCGCCTATCGCATCGCTCTACCGCTTGCCGGAAGCAGCCAACCCGAGGCCCTTTCCCGACTCTGGGCAGTCTCCAACATCGTTCACGTATCCGGACATTCCTGACGTTGAGTTTGTAATCAGAGCCCAACAAAGCTCGATCACTTACAACGATGGCCGATACCAGGATGCCGGGCCTATTCAGAACAAAAATGGGATCGTCTTTGTCGTTGATGAAGTCAAGGTAAGGAATCAGGCTTTGGCAGGTGTGAGGACGAATCCGGGCGAGCCACTCATTTTGCGCGTTAAGGCCGGCGACTGGATAAAGATTACGCTTCAGAATCAAATATTCGCGACGTACGGGCAGGCTTCTGCGACCGTGGGACTCCATCCGCAACTTCTGGCCTACGATGTAACCAGATCGGATGGGGCTAACATCGGATTTAATCCTGTGCAAACGCTGAAAGGGAGTAGTGGCAGCACCGCCCAACCGGAGAAGAAACTTGAATATTGGTGGTATGCCGGGGAATTACAGACAGACGAGAATGGAAATATTAAGGTCACGAAGGATGAGACCGGGAATTCTCTGGGTACTCCGTTGGGCCAGCCGAGAGAGTTGGGGGCCATCAGTCTGCTCCCACCGGATCCTTTGAATCAGCATACGAACGGATTGGTTGGCGCGTTGGTCGTAGAACCTAAAGATTCGACCTGGACGAATCATGAGTATCTGGGTGCCTCTGCGGCGATCAAGGATAGCCGAGGAAAATTGCTGTTCAGAGAGTTTGTGCTGATCCACCAGAACGACGTGAATGCCTCATATTCGCCGAAAAGCCAGGTCTCTCCTACGCCTAGTCCTAGTCCCGTGACCTTTGCGTTGAACAACAAGTCTGAAGACTTGGGATATCGACTTGGCCCCCCCGCCAATCCATCGCCGAGTGCGAGTCCGACCCCAACGTATAATCTTTATTCGAATGCGTTGACCGGGGGAGATCCAAAGACGCCGGTTTTCGAGGCTACGGCCGGCGAACGTGTCCGATTTCGTGTCATATTCCCGGGGGGTGCCCCCTCGACACCAACTTTTGAGATTCACGGCCACTCATGGCAGGAGGAACCTTACGTGAATAATTCACTGGAATTGGGCAACAACGTTAAATCGCAGGTCCTGGGCGCACAGATCATTTCTCCAAACCAGTCGTTAAACATCCTGATTGACAGCGCCGGTGGCCGGAAAAATATCCCGGGAGACTATCTTTTCTGCGACTATCTCGGGAGGAACGGTGCTTGGGGTATCCTCCGGGTCAAACCACTACAACCGGCCAACTAGTTACAATGTCGCCAAACTGGGAGAGCTAGACTTTGGCTCGCGTTCAGATCGCTGTTCTAGCCGCATTAGTATGCCTAAAGGTAACCTCGGGCGCCAGCGCGGATCTCAACGTGGGAAAGGGTGGCGATCGAGATGCCGCGGAGGAGGAACACCATGAGGGCATTGTAGTGCAGTTCGAGGTTGCGCGTGTTGGTGAAGCTCAACCGCAGACGGGGCCCTTGCTAGAGGACGCCGATGTTGTTTTCCGGTTCAAGGTAACAGACACAGCGACGGGAGCGCCCGTCCGCGGGGTTTATCCGGCAGCCTGGGTGGATCGACTCACCGAAGGTGAGACAATGACGCAAGCTGGAATCCTGGCTAAAACGAAGTCATTTCTCGAAGGCGGCCTGTTCAGCAAGCCGGACCTAGACTTGAATGCCTACTATGTCCTCGCTCTCAATGAAGATGGGACAATATCGGTTGTCGATCCTTTGTTCGGCTTTGGCGGATCAAAACTCCTGGCGATGGTCCCGCTTAAGACTCGTGGAGATGATTGGACCTTGTCCGCCGATCAGAAGAGACTCTATGTTTCAATGCCAGACAGCAACGAGGTTGGGGTCGTCGACACGATCTCATGGGAAGTAAGGGCGTCCATTGTCACTGGGCAAAGCCCGTCTCGCGTTGCTTTGCAACCAGACCAACATTATTTGTGGATTGCCAACCTCGGCTCTGGTATGGAGACCCCTGACCGGGGCGTAACGGTCGTAAACACTGGCAACCTCCTGACGGAGGCGCACATACCTACCGGAAAAGGGCCTTACGAGATCGCTTTTGATGACGACAGCCGGTTTGCCTTTGTACTGAACCGGGGAAGCGGATCGCTTTCAGCCATCGATATCGCTTCATTGAAGGAGACGCGAGAAATTGCCGTGGGAAATCGGCCGGCGTCCATGGCTTACTGCTCGAAGGCGCATTCCCTGTTTGTCACCGACGAAGACTCGGGAGTGATCTACGTGGTGGATGGGCAACGGCATGAGGTAATCGCCAGGATTAAAGGAGAGCCGGGCCTCGGACAGATCAGGTTCCCGCCGAACGGCCAATTCGGTTTTGCAGTCAATCCGAAAAGGAACATCCTCTATATCATCGATTCATCGTCAAACCGCATTGTGCAGACCGGTGACATGCTGCACGAGCCCTATCAGGTTGCGTTCTCGGATCGGCTGGCCTATATCCGTCATCGCCAGGATGCGACGGTGCTGATGGTCCCGCTCGACGCGATCGGGGTCGAAGGTAAGCCGGTGCCGGTAGTGGATTTTCCCGGTGGTCAAAGTCGCCCGGGTGACGGCGTCGTGTCCAGCCCGGCTGACAGCGTCGTGAAAGCGCCGGGAGGAGGTGCTGTGCTGGTGGCAAACGATAAAGACCGAGCGGTTTATTTTTACAAGGAGGGGATGGCAGCGCCGGTAGGACAATTCGACAATTATGGCCATAATCCGCGCGCGGTTCTGGCGGTTGACCGGAGTCTCAAGGAGCGCTCGATGCCGGGAGTCTACGAAACGGCTATTCGACTTCCGGATCCCGGAACTTACGAAGCCATCTTTCTTCTTGATGCGCCGCGCGTCGTCAAAGGGTTCAAATTTCAGATACTGCCTAATCAAGAACTGGAGCGGAAGCGTAGCGAAGGGAAAACGATTGCATTTCCGTATGTGGGACACCGGCTGCTCAGGGTCGGAGAACGAGTGCCGCTCGGCTTCAAGATCTGCGACGCCCTTGATAAATCGGTAAAAACCGATCTCGATGATATCGTAATACTGACTTACCTCGCTCCTGGGCTCTGGCACGAGCGAACACCGGCTCGGGAAACGGCTGAGGGCGTTTACACAATCGCTTTCGAGCCGCCGAAAGCGGGCGTTTATCATGTCCATGTCTTGAAAGATGGAGAGTTAGTGCCGATGCATGACGGTCAGCAGGTAATCCTTGAAGTGGTGGACAAGTAGCGAGTGGAGAGATCAGGATTCCAGTTGATAGTAGTTGATTAAACCAACCATATAATTACAAAGTCAAGCGCTTCGCGAATGACGTGTGTGGAAATGATTCTTCAACAAGCGAGCGGACCTCTACAGCTAGCCAAAGACCTATCTGCCGCTGCTTCCGAAAAAAGAGTTGCCGGCCGGCACCGCTGCGTTCTTAAAAATGAATGCTCTGTGATAAGACTATGAAGACAAAGTTTGGCGTGCCGCGATTGGTTCGGCTTACGGTGTTTTTAATCGCACTAGTAACCATCCGACCAATTGCCGGGGTACCTGCCGAATCCGATCCCGGCAGCGTGACGGAAGCAAAGCAAAATATCCCTGATGTCGAATTAGCCGACCAGGATGGGAAAACGGTTCACCTGTACAGCGATCTCGTCAAGGGACGGGTCGCAGCATTGAGTTTCATCTTTACGACGTGCACGACGATCTGTCCCCTGATCGGAGCCAATCTCGGCCGATTGCAGACAGAACTGGGTCAGTCGCTTGGCGAGAATATCGCACTGATCTCGGTGAGCGTGGACCCTGCGAATGATACTCCGCAGAGGATGAAGGCGTGGGGCGCACAATTTGGCGCCAAACCTGGTTGGAGCCTGCTGACCGGCGATAAGGAGACAGTGAACCAACTGCTTAAAACTGTTGGTCTTTACACTCCTGATATTCAAAGTCACTCGCCGTTTCTCCTTCTGGTCAATGACAGGGCCGGCGATTGGACGCGTGTGAATGCCCTTGAAACCCCTCCACCCAAGATCGCCGAGATCCTGCGAAAAATGGCTGAGACTGCTGGGAATCGCAAAAGGCCGGATACAGAGCAAACTTCCGTTTCGGCTGCAAAGGACGATCCGAGCGAAGCCTCTCCGGCGGAACGCTATTTTGGCGACCTGCTGCTGACTAACCAGGATGGGAAGCAACTGAGGCTCTACACCGACATTCTTAAGGGAAACGTCGTTATTATTAACTCATTCTATTCCACCTGCAGCGGG
>Ga0209040_10002751_pt1 | contig 13608 bp, 15 predicted proteins | sample BogFormECP12_OM3_FD_188240 | JGI IMG/M metagenome (GOLD analysis project Ga0209040, IMG submission 188240) | Bog forest soil microbial communities from Calvert Island, British Columbia, Canada - ECP12_OM3 (SPAdes) (version 2) | ecosystem: Environmental > Aquatic > Freshwater > Wetlands > Bog ...
CACGTACTTCACGTTCGGCCCGTTGCGCAGCAGGGCTTCAACAGCCGCGGTTTGGTCGCCCCGGTAGTATTTGGCCGCGAAGGCTGGCACGTCGGTGTAATGGACCATGGCTTTTGAGCGTCCATCGACAGTTCCCGGCGAAGGTGGGTTGAGGTTTAGTGGACCTCGGTAGATTCATACGCTAAGAGTCTTCTCTCGCCAGAAAGTTGACGCAGGGGTGCCAAATTTTGAGTGAGTTCCACGGTTCCCAGATACTTACCTTCGTCATTGCGAACAGCGAAATAACGGATATGGACGAACTTGTTTTGAAAGTTGATCCAGAACTCAGCCACGTTCTGACGGCCTGCGCGAAAGTCGTCCAGAATTTTGTTAACCGTATTGGCGCTGCGGGGCGGGTGGCAATGTTGAACCTTGCGCCCGATGATTGCTTTGCTGCGTGCAAAAATACGATCCGGGCCTTCGCTGAAGAAGGCAACTCGGTCTTCGGCGTCGACAAACGTCAGATCGAGCGGCAGAGTTGAGAGCACGGCTGTCAGTTGTTCGACGCTGACGTGGCCAGTCGGCATCATAATCGTGCCGTCTTTGGGCACGGCGCCGCCAGTCGCGGCAGCGGCGGCCATGGGGGGAAGGTAACCCTTTTGTGGCTCGACCAGGCACCAACCGTATTGCGGAGACGCGGACCATATCTCCGCCCACTCGTTTTGGGTGAGGGTCTGCAGCGACATTGGGAAGAGGATGTTTTCCTCTTTAAACATCATCTCTTCGACTGCTGATAAAGCAGGCTGGGCATGCTGAACAAAGAACTGTCTCGCGTCGGCGACTGTCGAATCACAATCGTGCGCCGCCTGATTCATCTGCTTTAACAGGTTTCGCACTTCGTCATCTTTCGACCACATGACCTTGGAAGGTCCGGTGATTCCGTGCCTCTCAAGGCAAGAAAACAGCGCATGCTCTTTGCGCCGATAGTGTTTGTCGAGGTCCATCAGATCATTTGCCGATTGTCGCAGGCGAAAGACGATTTCCTTCGCGTCGCTAGCCGGGACCAGTTCCGAGGTTTCGGCGAGGATCGCACGCGCAGCCGCGATCACTTGTTTGAGTGCGGTGTTTTCACGACGGAAGGTGTCGAGGGGGTGTCCCGGTTCAACGGTCGGCGGCGGAGCCAACTGAACGAGTACATCACGCGTGACTTGCGAGTGCAGATCGCACATCGAGCGCACTTCTTCGACTGGCATTCCCTCGGCTATCAACTGCTGCTCCATGGCCATGATCTCGGTGGCGTCTGTCTCGCCGACGATCTTGCGAAGCTGCTCTTTCACAAGCTCGGGAGCGGCACCCTCATGCAGGTGATGGATTATCTCTTTTAGAACCGAAATTCGATGCGCGCGATTGTCGATCAATTCGCTCATGTCACTCTCCTCTTAATTGCAAGCCTACGTACGTGAGAGGAACGAGGAGATGACTTTTGTCACGCCGGTTCGTGTATTTGAATTATGTCGCCTGGGAGCAGCGATCGAAGGCCAAAGTTAGGCCGAGGCGGCACGTTTTGGGGGCCTTCGGAGCCCGTCAAGCTGACCACGGGCACTTACAGCTCAGTGTTTCTGCAATTGTGCGATGGTGGCGGACGTCTCCTTTTCCTTTGCTCGTTTGATGGGAGACTCCGCGGGCCCAGTCTCAGACATAATGTTTTCAATATTCGGCGGATTGTGGCTAGGCGGTGGACCGCCGTGCAAGCTCAACTGTCCGAGGCGGCAGAGATTGATGGCGTCGCCGAGGATCCGCGTGGCCTCCTGCGGAGCATGGAAGCCCATGGAATTCTCGGACATTACGAAGTCAATCATGAATTGTCCTTTGCGCTGGTAATCGCGAGCCGAAACCAGTTGAGCGTCTGTTGCTCCTTTTGCCTTCTCGGCTTTGATGTCCCCAATCAAGTCCACAAGGGCATCAAGTGCGGTGTTACGCAGATTGAAGAATCGGTCCTGAATCTCCTCCACCCGCACCTTCAGTTCCTCTTCTGGAAAGTGATGACACGTCTGGCAGGAGCGATTGATCTTGAGCAACGGACTGTTGATCTGGTGGTCGCTGATCTTGAGCCCACCCTGCCGCATGTAGGGCATATGGCAATCCGCGCAAGCCACGCCGGAGCGTGCGTGCACGCCCTGGTTCCACATCTCAAACTCGGGATGGCGGGGCTTGATGAGTTGAGCGCCGCTATCCGGACGTGTCCATTCATTGATTTTGTTCTCATCCTCAACTGCGATGATGTTCTCCACTTTCAGGCCCTTCGCCCACGGGAACGTCAACCGCTTATTCGGCGGCTGGAAATAATAGGTCACGTGGCACATAGGAACGCATTTCCTGCCGCGTGGCCATCGTGTTGATATCGTAGTTCGGAACTCCTTGAGAAGCCTTCAGCGCGCGAATACCTTCCATGAAAGCCGGACGGGTGATTCGTAGCTGCATCGTTTTCGGATCGTGACAATCGATACAAGCGACCAGATGTTTAACAGTTTGGCGAATCTGCGGATACGTCATGTGCGTATCGCTGATAACGTTGAAGCCTTTCGCCAGGTCGCCATCGCCCAGTTTCAAGAACGTGGTCACGAGCGAGACGTGGCAGTTGATGCACATTGCCGGCGGAGTAAACTTCTGACGCTCAGTGAAGGTCTGGTCTTCGAGCATGTAAGCGTGACCGCGACGTTCGCGGTAGTCCGCCGAGAACGAATAACCAGCCCAAATGGTCTTCAGCCGCGGATCTTCCTGTAATTTCGAACGCGCTACCACCGATCGTGGATCGGCCTCCGTTGGGGAATGCGGCATCGCTTCGCTTCCGCCGTACTTGGTGCGCTGCATATCGACCGTCCGCATGTAGAGGTCGTACTGCAACGGGAAGTTTTTGGCCCAGGTTGCCGGATCGTCGATGGTGTCGTTGAGTTCGACCACGCGATAAAACGGGTTCTTCGCTTCCTGCTTGCGTTCAAATATGTTGATCAACAGCGCGGTGACAGCAAGTGCTGACACTGCGGCCAGAACAATCACGGCGACGAAGAGACGCCGCGAACGACGCGGCTCGGGATCAGTTGGGGAGGTAGGCATGATGGCTCCGTGTGTGAGGTGAGTTCATCTGGGCCGCATCCGATTCCGAATGGCCCACGGAATTGTGGCAGCGAGTGCATTGCAATCCTTCGGCCTCGCCGTGGACGGCATTGCCGTCGATTTCCGCCGTAATGTTTTCGTGACAGCGGCGGCAGGCATTCTCCGTCACCTTGTGGTCGAACTTGGTGATCTCGATGGTGTCGGGATAGCGTCCGCTGGTGAAGTAGAACGAGTGCCAGAATCCATTGTTCGCTTTTACGGCATACTTGCCGATGATGTTATGGGGCGTATGGCAGTCGTTGCACGTAGCTGCGGAGTGATGGCTAGACTTCAGCCATCCTTCATATTGTGCTTGCATCACATGACAGTTGGCGCACGCCTCGGGATTATTGGTCAGGTAGGAATACCCTTTGGCGTAGAGGAAAGTGTAGATGCCCAGGCCGATCACGACTCCCAGAAGAGCCGCTACCGCGATGAACACGATCGAGGATCGTCGCATCAGAGGTTATCCAATTGAAAGCGCTCCAAGCATAGCTTAGATCTGAAGGCGCACAATTCCCGAACTGGAAATCTGCCATTAAGGCTCAGTCGGTATTGGGTGCTCCTACTCATTCGCATTCAATACGAGTTGTAGATAGACGTCCTTCGGCAGATTCGTGTTCCACTGGCCTGTGACTTTTGCGTAGCCGACCACGCCAAGAAACAAAATCGCGATTCCCGCGGCCATGCTCCATGCTGGAATTGCACGGCGCTTTCTCACACCCAGCGGTACGCTCATGGTCAGCGTTTCTTTGGCTGGACAAACTGCTACACACTCCAAACATCCAGTGCACTCGGCCGACCGGATGTGTAGCAGTTTGTCGACCGGCAATGTCGAGGGACACGCCTTCGCGCACTTGGCGCAATCAATACACGTGCTTGCGTTACGGGTGATCCTCATCGGACTGAGCAGGGAGACCAGTCCGAGGAACCCGCCGTACGGGCAAAGATAACGGCACCAAAAGTTCTGCACGAAGGTCGAAGCAATCAGCAGCCCTAAAACGACCCATGCTGCCGTTCCGCCAATGTAACGGAAGAAGTTGAGCATGCGCACGTCGACGATAAGCGAATAGGGGCTGTTGAGAAATTCGGCGATGGAAGCTGCCGACATGCCAATTACGGCGTAGGCGAAGAAACTCAGGACAAGGTACTTCAGCGAGCGCAACGGGATATCAGCCCAGCGTGGCAACTGAAAGCTTCGACCAAAGATCAAGCGGCCAACTTTCCCCAGATATTCCGAGACGGTACCCACCGGACACATCCAACCGCAAAATGCCTTGCGGAAGACGAACGAGATAACCAGGAACGAGGTGAAGAGGAAGAAACCGGCCGCATGCACATGTGGCACTCTTCCAGTAATTAGAAAGTACTTCAACTGCATGAGGCCTTCGATGGGTAGCCAGCCTTCAACGCCGGCGGGGCGGGAGACCTCGAATGCTCGGCCCCCGCTTTCAGCCCAGCGCACCCAAAGATAGAACTGCACGCCGATCCATACGTTTAGAATCGCGAAGAGAATCTGCACGGTAACACGCAGCGGTTGCGAGTGATCACGATCATCTCGCCGGATCAGTTTCTTGTGTGCGGGCTTCTGCGTTTGGAATCCCTCTTTGTGCTCATCTGACACAGCTGCATCCCCTGATCCCAAGGATAGGAGAGCCGTAAACCGTAATCGATGACTTATGTCACAGAGCGCCAAATTTGCAGAGATCTCAGAAAAAGAGACGCAGGGCATGTCGGCATCCGTGCTCCCGTACAATAGCCACCGTGCCCGAATCCACGTCGACACCTGCGCAAACGCTAGCGAAAGTCCAGATTTTTTCCGGGTTGACGGAGAGCGAGTTGAGTTTTCTGGCGCAACGTGCGGCGCCGCGCAGCTATTCAGCGGGGCAGAGCGTGTTCGGAGAAGGTGAGCCCTGCTCTGGACTCTATGTCGTCGAGTCCGGCCACGTACGAATCTTTAAGAGTTCGGCCAATGGACGCGAACAAGTACTCAGCATTGATGGTGCAGGCAGTTCCATTGCCGAACTACCGGTCTTCGATGGCGGGAACTATCCCGCATCAGTGACGGCTATCGACGAGGCCAAGCTACTGTTTGTCAGTAAGCAGGATTTTCAGGCGTTATGTTTGGCCCATCCTCAGGTAGCGCTGAAGGTCTTGCGGGTGGTTGGTGCGCGCTTGCGCCGACTGGTTGGCATCATCGAGGAACTCTCGTTCACCACGGTGCGTCACAGACTGGCCTCGTTTTTGTTGCGTCTCGCGCAGAAGGAAGGCAAACGTTCCGCCGCAGGCGTGGAAATCATATTGCCCGCCAGCAATCAGGAATTGGCGTCGCATATTGGCACAGTCCGCGAGCTCGTTTCCCGTAATCTCTCTCGCCTGCAGGCAGAGGGGATGCTTCATATCGACGGGCGGACAGTGACGATCTCCAATCTAAAAGCGCTGGAAGCTGAAACCGATTCACCAGAATAAACCTGAATCTCCTGGCGTGCTCATGTTCCTGCTCATTCCTCCGATTCTGACTCGTCTCGTCCAAGTTTATCCTTCGTGACAAAAGTCATCGGCAGGCATCCTTCATTCCGCTAGCTTTAGAACATCAAGCGCGGCCTATAAGCATCGAGCTGGGTCGTGAGGAGGATGCAATGAGCATGACCGCCGATAAAACCGTCCGTGAATTAGCTCTGGAGAATACCGCTGCCACGAGAGTCTTTGAAAAGCTAGGCATTGACTACTGCTGTGGAGGCAACAAGTCACTGGAAGAAGCCTGCCGGGCGTCAAACGTCTCGGTAGATCAAGTGATCGATTCGCTAGAAATGGCCGAGCAAGCGGCACATGCCGCACAGAAAGACCTGAACTGGCAAACTGAGCCCCTCGCGGATTTGGTCGCGCACATCAAGAACACGCACCATAAGTACACGCGTGAGGAAATGGGTCGCCTTGTTCCTCTCCTAGAAAAGGTTTGCTCCGTCCACGGGAAGAACCATGCTGAATTGCAACAGGTCTGCGCCAGCTTTCAGGGCTTGGTCCAGGAACTGACTACTCACATGATGAAAGAAGAGCGGGTTCTGTTCCCATACATCGTGAGGATGGAGGAGGCCGTCATCCAGAAGGAACCGGTTCTGCCACCACCGTTTGGCAGCGTGCAAAACCCCGTGTCAATGATGGAGCATGAACACGATTCCGCAGGGAACGCACTGCGTGCCATGCGCGAAGCCAGCTGTGGTTATACGGCCCCGGGCGACGCGTGTATCAGCTACCAAACACTGTACAAGACACTCGCGGATTTTGAAGCCGATCTTCACCAGCACATTCACCTGGAGAACAACATTCTGTTTCCGCGCGCAGTTGCGATGGAAAAAGCCCACTAACCTAAGCTGCAAGGCAGGAAGAAAATGAACGAGAAAGGTGATGCTCTCCATGCCGCTCAGCAAGCCCGTATACGAGCCCTGGTTATTCCTCGCGAGCATGGTGCCTGGGGTCTGCTGCTGGTTCCCCTGTTCACCGGTGTCGTCGCAGGTTTTGCTTCGGAACATCGGATCTGGCCGTTGCTCATGTTCACAGTCGCCGCTCTGTCGTTGTTTTGGCTGCGGACACCGGTCGAGAGCCTGATTGGCACCAGTTCACTGACGGCCAATACTGAAAGCGAACGGCGGACGGCGCTGGTCGCATCAATTTTATTGGCGTCTCTGGCAAGCGCTTGTTTGGCCGGGCTGATATGGAAAGGACAAAACTTACAGTTGCTTCTCCTCGGGGCGGCAACAGTGTTTGCCCTTGTGATCCAAACGGTGCTCCGACGACTGGGCCGGGGAGCGAGAATGGCGGCTCAGTTAGTCGGCGCAATTGGCCTCACCTGCACGGCTCCGGCTGCTTACTACATCGGCACCGGACGGCTAAGCGAGCGCGCCTTCATTTTGTGGGTGGCCAACTGGATCTTCGCAGGTAACCAGATTCATTTCGTTCAACTGCGGATCCATTCTGCCCGAGCGTCCACTTTCTCGCAGAAATTTGCTCAGGGGAGGCTCTTCTTACTGGCGCAGCCGATATTTTTCGCGTCCCTGGTTGTGGCATCGTTCTGGCGCGTGCTCCCTCCCTTGGTGATTGTCGCTTTTGTTCCCGCACTCGTTCGAGGAACGCTGTGGTTCTTTCGAAAACCGGAATCGCTGGATGTCAGGACCCTGGGCTGGTCTGAGATGAAGCACGGAGTGGCATTCGGAGTTCTGCTTGCGATTGCTTTCATTTATTCGTAAGTACATTTCAAATTCCAGGTGAGTCCGGTGAAATAAGCTCCTTCCTAATCTGAAACTGGGAAAGCACACAAAGACCGCGAAGATACTGTTGCCCGCGGCTGAGGAATACAATTTGCAAATGGCCCTGCCGACGAGCATCGAAGTGGAGAATCCGGAGTCGGCACAGAGTAAGCATCTGCTGCTCGGCACGGTATCTTTCACGGTTTGCTTCGCGGCTTGGGGCCTCATCAGTGCATTCGCCCCGCATTTTCGCCAACAGTTTCACCTCTCAGCCACACAAGCGGCCTTTCTCGTAGCAGTACCAGTTCTTCTGGGTGCGCGCGCATTCCGATTGGGATGCTGGCCGACCGTTTTGGAGGCCGGGTTGTTTTTACCGTTCTGATGTTTTTTGTCGCCGTGCCGGTGGCCTTGGTCCCGGCCTCTACCACCTACAAGGATTTGCTCGTTGTGGCGTTCCTTCTCGGAATGGCGGGGTCTTCGTTCGCCGTTGGCGTCGCGTACGTCTCTCGCTGGTTTTCCATGGAGAGCCAGGGTAGCGCGCTCGGGGTGTACGGTCTGGGAAATATCGGTCAATCGGCGGCCGTATTTCTGGGGCCGGTGGTGGCTGCCGCGTACGGATACCGCGCAGTGTATTGGGGGATGTCGATCATCCTTCTGGTCTGGGCAGTGCTGTTCGTTATCTTCGCTCGAAACGCTCCGCACGCTGCTCGCCCCAAGGGTCTCTCTGAGATGCTTGGCGTACTGGCGCGCGAGCCTCTGGCGTGGGCACTGGCGGCATTCTACTTTCTGACCTTTGGTGGATTCGTCGCTTTCTCAATTTATCTCCCAACGCTGCTGCGCGATCAATTTGGGTTGCGACCCACGATTACGAAGAAGATTTCGTGGCACACGTTTCGCCACACTTTTTCCTCCATCCTGAAACAAAGCGGCCAAGACATAAAAGTGGTGCAGGAGCTGATGCGTCATGCCTCGTCAACGATGACGCTGGACACCTACACCCAGGCACTGGGAGCCGACAAACGCGCCGCTCAGAGCCAGGTGGTGGGCATGATTCGGCCGCAACCAGGTTGTACCGTCGTTGTACCGCGCGTTTCCGACGAGATTTGCGTAACTGCTTGAAAGAGCTTGGCGTCCCCGACGGGATTTGAACCCGTGTTACCGCCGTGAAAGCGGGAGCACTTAACGTAACTCTAACAAACTACAGGAACACGGACGCACTGGATGGCGTTCTAGGAGCAGGGAGAAACACCTTATTGTGTCCCCGATGTGTCCCCGGCCTTTTAGCGATTCTGGACTTCTCTGCCCGTTTCCTGATTCCTAAAACAAATGGTACAGCGCAGCCTTTTCAGGGCAGGCTCATTTAGAACATTCAACGACTTACAACTTCACGTGAGACCGCTAAATACTTGTAAGGTCGTGGAGAGCGTATCGAATGCGGACTGGAATTGCGGACTAGAAACGGTCGTTTCCTTCTGAGTGGAACGCTGCCGCGACAGGGCAACAATGACATGTAACTGATTGATATCAAACGGTGTCGGCGGACATCGCTTGGTACAAAATGACACCGGATAGCACCTGTTATCGTCCCCTTAACGTCCCCAGAATCGTACACGAAGAACTTTGAGCAAACTTCGTCCAAGAGTAGGCCGACGCCACTCTCAGAGATCGAGAGGATTGAAGTGACGATCCCCTGCACTTGCTGGTGGTCACCGGGAGTAAAGGGCCGCATCAGAACCCGCGACGGATCAGGCTTCAGCGTTACTTTCGTCCGTTTGACATGGACCGCATTGCGCTCACGGGTAGTTGTTTCGTTGGTGAGGAGACTGTGGCCATCGGTTTTCGACATCTGCCCTTCTGTGCGTTCCCTGCAACTCTTCTCGATTAGCAATCGACTCCCTTGGGATTTCGGAAGCCGAAATCAATGATGCCCAACGAGTTCCTTTCGCTCCCGGCCGGACTTCTCGGTATGCCAATACCTGTCACGTAGATAGTGACGATGCAATTCCTCCTCGTAGCCACGGGTGATGAGAGCTCCTTCGGTATATTCCGGAGATCCTTTGATGGCATCCCGAGTGAGGTTAATGAAGACTTTCGATTCCTCCCAGCTGATTCGCTCAATCCATTGAGTTGAAATCAAAACCTTTTTCCCTGGCCACCAGTTATGCGTGTCCACAATCAGGTAGCGAATCGCCCAATCTTCGTCATCGACCACAAAATCGGAGACGTGACCGATCTCTCCGTCTTGAGCCTGAATCGTGCGGCCGGTTACATCTTTCGTGCTGCGCAAGTGAGGGTCATCACTCTTCTTGTGTCGAGTGGTCGCGGACCATCGCCCTTGTCGCAGAGGGTAGGCGGAATCGCCCCACATTAAAGGGCCATCCCAGTATGCTGGCCAACCGTAAAACGAGTAGTACTGAAACTCATATTGTCGTGAGACAGGTTTATCGGTCAGCAGGGATGGACTGTTCTCAATTTGCTTCTTGGTCAGATCGACCGGAATGACATGGTCATCCTTCCGAGCTGGGTCCAGCGCGTAAGGCGAAATCAAAACCTGCCGGCCGCCCAGCCAGCCACCAGTATCGGCAATGAGATATCGAACCGCCCAACTCCGGTCATCGAAGTAAAACTCTTCAGCCTTGCCGATGTCTCCATCGCGGGCGATCAGTTTATAACCCTTTAGATCTTTCGCTAGTCGCAGCATGCGCGTTCTCCTTGGTGCAAGATGGCCACACGTGTTTTCGACAGGAAACAACACACCGCCATCGATCCAAGCCTATGGGAATGAATACTCGCAATCTGAGCAATAACGCTCACAGGACCTCGGGGCAAACGTTCCGGAGTCACGCAATCTGGAATCGCAGGAAGACGGGTACTTTGATCAAATCCAAAAGGAATGCAAAGAGCAGCGCTGCCAAAAGCGTAGAAGCGACGACTGCAATTGGCAGAGGCTGCATTGCGATACCGCGCATCGCCAGGATACAGATGATCACAATGTCACCTATCGTCGAAGCAATCAGCCACGTACCTGGGCGAGAGTTCCACAAATGTCGGCGTTCGCGAATGGCGTAGAGAGTCGCCTCACCGCCGAACACAAGCGTGATCGCGGCGAGGGTCTGGAGAGCGCCGATGTCGAGCCCTAGCTTGTATTTACCGAGAAGTAGCGAACCCGTGCAGAACCCCAGAAGGCAGATTCCCAGGACGGAGCATGCCAACACAAGTTGGCCGATCTGCCACTGATTGGGTTTTGCCGACGGCCGGACGTTGTCTGCGGTGACAGACATCCCAAGAAAATCACCGGTGATCATAATGATCACCATGAGTAACGGTGTGAGGATGGCGTGACCGGTAACGATCAGCCCAATGGCGAGGAATAGCACGTTAACGATCTTCTTAGTAACGGAGTTCAGCGTGTAGGTAAGGATGCGCTGGAATGCCGACCGGCCTTCCTTGACGGCGAGGACGATGCCGCCGAGTCCGGGAGTGGTCAAGACGATTCCTGCGGCTGACTTCGCTACGTCCGTTGCCGTGGATACTGCGACTCCCATCTGTGCCTGGCGTAGAGCGGGGGCATCGTTCGCGCCATCCCCGCACATCCCAACCGTGTGGCCGCTCTTCTCGAACGCCTTCACGAGGTCATACTTTCCCTCTGGAAAGATACCGGCGAAAACGGCGAACTGCTTCGGGCACATATCCTTCGGAAGCGGGCCAGAAGGACAGATCGGCCCGTCCAGTCCTACTGCACGAGCCACAATGCTGGCTGTAGCCGGCGCATCCCCAGTCACCATAACCATGCGCACGCCGAGATCTTTTAACTCGGTGATGAGAGCAGCGGCGTCGGATCGAGGTGGATCACTGAGCGCGATCAGTCCGATGAGTTGCATAGCATCGGGAGCCCCGGCCACTACTGCGAGGACTCTGTAACCTTGTTTCTTAAGTTCGTCGGCCTCGGTCGATCCTGCGGAACTCGCCGCCGTCGCAGACGCTTGTGCAAGAGCTATGACCGTTCCGTATGCCCCCTTCACGATCCGTAAACTCTGACCGTTTCCTGCGGTGGCCATCGCCTCCGACATCTTCTCGGCTGGGTCGAACGGAATGAATTTGACGAGCTTTAGCGCGTCTTGCTCGCTGTTCTTTTTAGCGGCACCTCGAATGGCCACGTCGACCGGGTCCTGCCCTCCATCGGCAGATGCCATCGAGGCCAATGCCAGGACGTGGGCTTCGCTGAAGCCGGGCATCGGACGGACGCTGTTGACGGACAATTGGTTCTGGGTCAACGTGCCGGTCTTATCGGAACAGAGCACATCCATGGTCGCCGCTTCATCGACGGCGGAAAGTCGAGTCGAAAGGACTCCCATTTTCGCGAGGGACCGAGCCCCAGGGGCAGTAGCCAACGTAAACGTCGCAGGTAAAGCTACCGGGATTGCTGCGAGAACTGCGGTTAGCAAAAGCGGAATCGTTTCGCTCCAAGGCAGACCACGTAAGGTCGCATAGGAAATCAGCCCCACAATGATCACGCCGTTGAAAATCGCGAGGTTGCGCACGATATGGAGAACGGCCTTCTGTTGGGAGCTCACAACATGCGCCGTGCGTACCAACTCGGCAGTGTGCCCGAATTTGGTTCGTGGTCCGGTCTGGACTACCTTCGCGGTGGCCTCGCCTCGCCGCACGAGCGCGCCTGCATAGGTTTCAACGCCAGCGCCCGACTCGACCGGTACGGATTCACCAGTAAGCATCGATTGGTCGAGGAGAACGGATCCGTCGACGATCTCCACATCCGCGGCTACCACTGCGCCCAGAGATAGCTTGACCAAGTCACCCGGCACTAACCCCGCAGATGGTACTACCTTCCATGCGCCATCCCTCTGCACCGATGCATTCAAGGCAAGACGCGACTTTAGGGCCGCGAGTGTTGCCTGCGCTTTTCCTTCCTGCAAGAAGCCCAACGCAGCATTGAAAACAAGTAGGAACGCTATGACCCCTGCCTCGGTAAACTTGTGCAGCACTAACTCCAGTACGATCGCGGCCTCAAGCATCCACGGAACGGGAGCCCATAATTTGTCGATCACTCTGCGCAATGGGTGGAGCGCAGCGCTGGGCATGGAATTTGGCCCCACCGTTTCGAGACGGGTCTGAGCTTCCTGCGTCGTTAGTCCAGATTTATCAGCCGATTTAACTAACGATAGACCGCCGGGAGAATTTCGAGGTTTGGCCGCTGCAGGATTGAGAGCTGTCGTCGTCATAAGCTGGCCTCCCACTCCTTCATTCACTCCGCGGAAGGGCGTCGCATGTGCCTAGCGTGGAAAATTAGGCGGACGCAGTCCGCCTGAGCTGTCGGTAAGATCGAGAACAACCCCCGTCGGCCGATCCTGAATTCTCAAACAGACCTGCTGCAGTCTTCGCCATATTGCCCCCTTCGCGTCTTTCACAAGAGTCGCCCAACCTCGTTCGCAATACTGATCAGAATTGATCAGGCAATCTCGGGAATGAGGCCTGAGACTTGATTCGATGCACGAGAGGGATAGAGACATGAAATCAGACGCAGCCACAATCACCGCAGAAGCAACCCTTACTCCCGAACTGCTCTGGACCGTGGTTTCTCGCGATTATGAGCTACAGTGAACTTCTTTCGTGATCGCGAACCTGACAAGATGACCTCGGTAAGATTCAAACTCACGTTTCAGACTGTTGTTTCAGATTGTTGTTTATGTTCTCGTCGAAACAGATTCGAAGGCAAACACATCGGGTTTCTGCGACCGGGGCTGCCACTTCAACACGCGAGAAGCTGGTCGAAGCCGCCGGTCACGTCTTCGCCGAGCACGGCGAGAGACGCGCCGAACTCGAAGATCTCAAACTGCAAGTAGAGGCAGACATTCGAAAAATCTATCTCGACCTACAGGCGGCAACCAGCGAGGTGGAAGTAGCGGAGAAGAATGCGCAACTGGCCAAGGAGACTCTCGATCTCACGCGACAGCGTGTGGAGGCAGGCGTGGCCGACAGTGTTGAACTGGTTCAGTCGCAGGAAGCGCTGGCGGGCGCTGAGCTTGACTATATCAACAGCGTGTTCTCCCACAACGTCGCCAAACTAAGCCTTGCTCGCTCCATGGGCCGCGCAGCAGAAAATCTGCCGAAGGTCCTTAGCACCCCATGAAACACGCGTTCAGCGTATGGTCCTTTCGAAAAACATCAGCCAAACATTTTCACTCGTCAGACCCACAACGGAACTAGATTTCGC
>Ga0209040_10002753_pt1 | contig 13601 bp, 11 predicted proteins | sample BogFormECP12_OM3_FD_188240 | JGI IMG/M metagenome (GOLD analysis project Ga0209040, IMG submission 188240) | Bog forest soil microbial communities from Calvert Island, British Columbia, Canada - ECP12_OM3 (SPAdes) (version 2) | ecosystem: Environmental > Aquatic > Freshwater > Wetlands > Bog ...
ATGCTGCCGATGCCGGGTCGCTTCAACGTCGAGAACGCGCTCGGCGCCCTCGCTGCGGTGCACGCGCTCGGAGGCGAGCTCGACGTGCTGAGCGACGCGCTCCGGCGCGGCGTGCGCGTGCCCGGGCGCTTCGAGCCGATCGACGAGGGGCAGGACTTCGCGGTGCTCGTCGACTATGCCCACACGCCGGACTCGCTGGAGAACGTGCTGCGTGCCGCGCGCGGGCTGACGGGATCCCCGCACAGCGCGGAGGGGCGCGTGATCTGCGTGTTCGGCGCAGGCGGGGACCGCGACCGCGGCAAGCGCCCGCTGATGGGCGCGATCGCGGCACGCCTCGCCGACATCGTCGTGGTCACCTCCGACAACCCCCGCTCGGAGGATCCCGAGCAGATCATCGCCGAGATCATGGCCGGCGTGGAGGGCGCCGCCGGGCGCCGGGCGGCGGGCTCCGGGGAGGGGCCGGGCGCGCCGCAGGTGCTCGCGATCGCCGATCGCCGCGCGGCGATCGCCGAGGCCGTCTCCCGCGGGCGTTCGGGCGACGTGGTCGTGATCGCCGGCAAGGGTCACGAGCAGGGCCAGGAGATCGCCGACGGACGCAAGCTGCCCTTCGACGACGTCGCCGTCGCGAGGGAGGCGCTGGGCGCCTGCGAGCGGCGCGTCGCCGGGGCCGGCGCCGCATGAGGAGCTGGGACGCGCGGCGCGTCGCGGACGCCGCCGGGGCGAGACTGCTGGCGGCGCCGTCGCGGGGGGCGGCGGCGCAGCCCGGACCGACCCGCGCGAGCATCGACTCGCGCGCGCTCTCGCCGGGCGAGCTGTTCATCGGGCTGCCCGGCGAGCAGCTCGACGGCGGCGCCTTCTCCGTGCAGGCCCTGCGGGCGGGCGCGTGGGGAGTGCTGGTGGCGCCCGAGCACGCCGGCGCTGCGCTCGCCGCGCAGACGGGCGGCGCGGTGCTCGCGCACGAGGATCCGCTCGCGGGGCTGCAGGCGCTGGCGAGTGCCTGGCGGCGGTCGCTGGGAGCCGGCGGCACGAAGGTCGTGGCGATCACCGGCTCGAGCGGCAAGACCTCCACGAAGGACATCCTCGCGGCGCTGCTCGGCGCCGAGGGCCCGGTCGCGGCGAGCCAGGGAAACCTCAACACCGAGATCGGGATGCCGCTCGCGATCCTCGCCGCGCCGGCCGACTGTGGCGTGCTCGTACTCGAGATGGCGATGCGCGGCGCGGGCCAGATCGCCGCGCTCACGGCGATCGCTCAGCCGGACGTCGGCGTGATCGTGAACATCGGTCCCGCGCACCTCGAGCAGCTCGGCTCGCTCGAGGCGATCGCGGCGGCCAAGGCCGAGCTGATCGCCGGGCTGGCGCCCCACGCCGTGGTCGTGCTGCCGGCCGAGGAGCCGCTGCTCGCGCCGCACCTGCGCGGCGATCTGCGCACGATCACCTTCGGCGCGGGCGGCGAGGTGTCGCTGCGCGAGCGCCGCGCCGACGGGAGCGTCCTGATCGCCGACGACGGCGTCGAGATCGAGCTCTGGCCCTCGTTCACGCAGGCCCACAACCTGCACAACCTGCTGGCCGCCGTCGCTGTCGCGCGCGCTCTGGGGCGGACCCCCGGAGGGCGCCTGGAGGTGCGCTTCTCGGCGATGCGCGGTGAGCGCATCGCGCTGCCCGGCAACGTGCTCCTGATCGACGACTGCTACAACGCCAACCCCATGTCCATGCGCGCCGCGATCGACGACCTCGCCGCGGAGGCCCCGGCCAGGCGCGTCGCCGTGCTCGGCGACATGCTCGAGCTCGGCCCCGACGCGGCGCGTCTGCACCGCGAGATCGGCGCGTACGCCGGCGCCAGCGGCCTCGCCCTGCTGCTCGCCGTCGGCCCGCTCGCGGCCGAGATCGCGGCGGCCTTCGCCGGCGAGAGCCACTGCGTGGCGGATGCACCCGCGGCCGCCGAGCTGCTGCCGCGCCTGCTGCGCGACGGCGACACGGTGCTCGTGAAGGGCTCGCGCGGGGTGGGGCTGGAGCGTGTCCTCGCCGCGCTGCGCCCCGGCGCCGAGTCGGCGCCGAGCGTGCCGGGCGGCGATGGTCACGTGCTCGCTTCAGGCGCCGCCGCCCCGGGGCCACGCTGAATGGGTCGCATCCTTTTCGGTGGCACCGCCGCGCTGCTGATCTGCATCTTCCTGAGCCCGAAGTTCATCGAATTCCTGCGCCGGCGCGAGTTCGGGCAGCACATCCGCGAGGATGGTCCCGAAGGCCACCACCAGAAGGCCGGCACGCCGACGATGGGCGGCGTGATCATCTTCCTGGCGGTCTCGGTCGCCTTCCTGATCCTCACCGACTACGAATGGCGCTCCATCGGCGTCTTCGCCGCGGCCCTCGCGTGCGCCCTGCTCGGCTTCGCCGACGACTACGTCAAGCTCGTCAGGCGGCGCTCGCTCGGCCTGCGGGCGCGCACCAAGCTCGGCGTCACGATCGCGATATCGCTGGGGCTGTGGTTCATCGCCGAACACGAGGCCCACCTCGCGCCCACGCTCAAGCTGGGCTTCGTCGACTACCACATCGATCTCGGGCCCTTCTATCCACTGCTCATCTACCTCGTGGTCGCCGGCACGACGAGCGCGGTTAACCTGACCGACGGCCTCGACGGGCTCGCCGCCGGGTGCGCCGCGATCGTGCTGCTCGCCTACATCGGCATCACGTTCCTGGCCAGCGACTTCGACCTGGCGATGCTCGCCGGCTGTCTCGTGGGCGGATGCATCGGCTTCCTCTGGTTCAACGCCTTCCCGGCGACGATCTTCATGGGCGACACGGGCTCGCTCGGCCTCGGCGGCGCGATCGCGGGCCTGGCGGTGATGACCAAGACCGAGGTCCTGCTGATCCTGCTCGGCGGGATCTTCGTGATCGAGGCGCTGTCGGTCGTCATCCAGGTCATCTCCTTCCAGATGACGCGCCGGCGCGTCTTCCTGATGGCCCCGATCCACCACCACTTCGAGCTGAAGGCCTGGTCGGAGACGAAGATCATCCTGCGCTTCTGGATCGTCGCCTCGATCTGCAGCGCGATCGGGTTCACGATCTACCGCCAGAGCAGGGGCCTGTAGGCGGCTTGGAGGCATCGCCCGCCCTGTGTCGAAGGAGCAGGCATGCCAGCAGCGCCAGCACGGCGAGCCGCGGGCCCCGCGGACGGACGGGCGCGCGGCAAGCGCCCGCGTGGGAAACGCGCTCACGCGAGCACCGCGCATCAGCCGCTCGAGCAGCGCATCCTGCTGACGGCCACGCTGTGCCTGCTCGCCTACGGCGCGGTGATGGTCTACAGCGCCTCCTCGGCCACGACGCTGCTGCAGGGCCAGGGCGACGGCAGCTCCGATCTGATCAAGTTCGTCGCCTACGGGGCGGTCGGGTTGCTGCTCATGCGCGTGCTCGCGCGCGACGGGGTCGCCAAAGCCCAGAGCATCACCGCGCCGCTGCTCGTCGTGTCGTTCGTGCTCGCGCTCGCCGTGCACATCCCCCACGTGGGCGTGAGCGTCAACGGCGCACGCCGCTGGCTCGGCCCGAGCGAGTTCCAGTTCCAGCCCTCCGAGCTGCTCAAGCTCGCGCTGGTGCTCTACTCGGCCGCGCTGCTGGCCAGGCGCCCGCAGCGGGTGCACGACCTGCGCGAGCTCGCCAACCCGCTGCTGTTGGTCGTCGGGGCGGCCTGCCTGCTCGTGTTCACGCAGCCGGACCTCGGCACCGCGATGGTGATCGCCTTCACAGTCAGCGCGATGCTGATCGCCGCCGGCATCCCGCTGCGCAAGCTGGCGCTCATCGGCGGGACTGTGCTCGGGGTGGTGCTGCTCTACGCGCTCGTACGCCCCTATGCGCGGGCGCGCCTGACGTCGTTCATCGACCCCTGGGCGCACGCCTCCTCGAGCGGCTTTCAAGCCGTCCAGGGGCAGATCGCGATCGGCTCCGGAGGGCTCTTCGGCGTCGGTCCCGGACAGTCGGTGCAGAAGATCTTCTATCTGCCCGAGGCGCCGACCGACTTCATCCTCGCCGTGATCGCCGAGGAGCTGGGCGTCGTCGGGGTGTGCGCGCTGCTGGCCCTCTACGGGCTGATCGCCTACGCCGGCCTGCGCGCCGCCAAGGCCGCGCGCAGCCTCTACAGCGCGCTGATCGCGGTCGGCATGACCGCGCTGATCCTCTCCCAGGCGCTCCTCAACGCCTTCGCCGTGCTCGGGCTGGCGCCGCTGACCGGCGTGCCCCTGCCGTTCGTCTCCTACGGCTCGAGCAGCCTGATCGTGATGCTCGCGGCGATGGGGCTGCTGCTCAACGTGGCCGGCGGCGCGACCGGGCACGTGCGCGCGGTCGCGCCCGCGCGGCGGGCGCGTCGCCCAGCGGACGGGCGCTCCGGCGACACGCGGGCGCGCGAATCGGCACGATGGGGCGGTGATGGGAGCGCCGAGGAGGATCGTGATCGCCGCCGGCGGGACCGCCGGGCACGTGGTCCCGGCGCTGGCGGTGGCCGAAGCGCTGCGGGCTGAGGGCGCCGAGGTCTCCTTCATCGGCGGGGAGCGCGCGGAGTCCGAGCTCGTGCCCGCCGCCGGCTTTCCCCTGGACACGATCACGGTCACCGGTCTCAGCCGCTCGCACCCGCTGCGCGCGCTGCGCGCGCTGGCGCTCGCGGCGGTGGCCGTGCCGCGGGCACGCTCGCTGCTCGCCACGATCGACCCCGACGCGGTGATGGGCGGCGGCGGCTACGTCGCGGGCCCCGTCGGGCTGGCCGCGCTGACACTGCGCATACCGCTCGTGCTGACCGAGGCCGACAGCCACCTCGGGCTGACCAACCGCCTGCTCGCACCGTTCGCCCGGCGCGTCTGCCTGGCCTTTCCCGTGGCCGGGCGCGACGGCGCGCGCTACCGCGTGACCGGGCGCCCGGTGAGCGCGCCCACGGGCGATCGCGGCGCAGCGCGCGCGCGCTTCGGGCTCGCGCCCGACGAGCTCTGCGTGCTCGTCTTCGGGGGCTCGCTGGGGGCGCGCTCGATCAACCTCGCGGCCGTCGAGGCGCTCGCCGGCGGGCCGCATCGAGTGCTGCATGTGTGCGGTCGGCGCGATCACGCCGAGCTCTCGGCGATCGCACCGGGCGCCGGCGCACCGGGTGGCGTATATGACCTGCGCGAGTACCTCGACCTGGCCGACTTCGAGGAGGCGCTCGCGGCCGCCGACCTGGTCGTCGCGCGAGCCGGCGGATCGGTGTTCGAGATCGCCGCCCACGGTCTGCCGGCGATCCTCGTGCCCTACCCGCACGCCTCCGGCGATCACCAGAGCGCGAACGCACGCTGGATGGCCGACGCCGGCGCCGCCGTCGTGATCGCCGACGGCGAGCTGAGCGCCCGGCGCCTGCGCGGGGAGGTCGCGGCGCTGCTCGGCGACCGCGAGCGCCTGCGCGCGATGGCGGCGGCCGCCGGGCGCCTCGCCCGGCCCAACGCCGCGCGCGAGGTCGCCGCAGAGCTGCTGGAGGCCGCAGGAGGATGAGCTCGCCGAGGGCGCTCTGGCAGGGGCGGCGCATCCACTTCGTGGGGGTCGGCGGCGCGGGGATGAGCGGCTATGCGCGCGCCGCGCACGCGCTCGGGGCCGAGGTCAGCGGATCGGATGCGGCGAGCACACCGTTCCTCGAGCGCCTCGCGGCGGACGGCGTGCTGCAGGGCCAGGTGGGCCACCGGGCCGAGAACGTGCCGGCGGGGCCCGGTGTGGAGCTCGTGTACTCCTCGGCGGTGCCCGCCGAGAACGTCGAGCGGCGCACAGCGCGCGAGCGGGGCATCCCCGAGCGCACTCGCGCCGAGCTGCTGGCCTCGCTCACGGAGCTGCGGCGGACGATCGCCGTGGCCGGCACCCACGGCAAGACGACGACCGCCGCGATGCTCGTGCACATCCTCCGCAGCGCGGGCATGGAGCCCGGCTGGCTGGTCGGCGGGGCGCTCGGCGAGGGCCTCGCGAACGCCGAGTGGGGGACGGGCGAGTGGCTCGTCGTGGAGGCCGACGAGTCCGATCGCTCGATGCTCAGCCTGAGCGTCGAGATCGCGCTCGTGACCAATGTCGAGCTCGACCACCACGCGAGCTACTCCTCGCTGGCAGAGGTGCGGGAGGTCTTTCGGCGCTTCCTGGGGGCGGCGCCGCTGGCCGTCGTGTGGGATCGCCCCGAGCTGCTCGAGCTGCGCGCCGGCCCGGTCGCCCCCTACGACACCGCCGAGCTGACGCTCACGGCGGGCGGATCGAGCTTCGCCTGGCAGGGCCGCCGGGTGCGCCTGCAGGTGCCCGGCGCGCACAACGCGCTCGACGCGGCCGGCGCGCTGGAAGCGGCTCGCCTGGCGGGCGCCGACGAGACCCTCGCTCTCACCGGGCTGGCCGCCTTCCGCGGCGCGGGCAGGCGCTTTCAGCTGCTCGGGGCCAGCGACGCGGGCGCGCTCGTGTACGACGACTACGCCCACCACCCGACCGAGGTCGCGGCGACGCTGACGGGCGCCCGCACGCTCGAGCATCGCCGCCTGGTGGTCATCTTCCAGCCGCACCTGTTCTCGCGCACCGTCCTGCTGGCGCGGGACTTCGGCCGCGCGCTGGCGCTCGCCGACGTGGTGATCGTGCTCGATGTCTACCCGGCCCGCGAGAGCGCCGCCGCCCATCCCGGGGTCAGCGGGCTGCTGATCGCCGAGGCCAGCGCCGACGTCGCGCACGGCCGTCCGGTCTACTGGCTGCCGACGTTCGCCGACGCCGAGCCCGTCGCGCGAGCGCTGCTCGGCGACGGCGAGGTGTGCGTCGTGATGGGCGCCGGCAACGTCGATGAGCTCGGGCGCCGGCTGCTCGCGCGATGAGCGCCCCGATCCGCCATCGGCGCGGGTGGGTCGCGCGGTGAGCGCAGGGGTCGCCGACGAGCTCCCCGCGGGGGTGCGGCGCGACTACCCGCTCGCGCGCCTGACGACGATTCGCACGGGCGGCGCCGGCGAGTTCTTCGCGCGCGCGGGCAGCGAGGCCGAGCTCACACGCCTGCTCGGCTGGGCCGACGGGCGCGAGCTGCGGATCGGCGTCGTGGGCTCCGGCTCCAACCTGCTCGTCGCCGACGAGGGCGTCCGGGGCCTCGTGCTCAAGCTCGACGGCGCACTCGCGCAGATCTCGCCGCAGGCGCCGCGCATCGTGTGCGGCGGCGGCGCGCGCCTGCCCGCCGTCGCTGCCGCCGCCGCCCGCGCCGGTCTGTCGGGCATCGAGTTCGGCGTCAACATCCCGGGCACGGTCGGCGGCGCGGTGCGCATGAACGCGAACGCCTACGGGGGCGCGCTGGGGCGGGTGCTCGAGTGGGTCGAGATCGCGACGCCCGCCGGCGTGCAGCGACGCGGCCCCGACGAGCTCGGATTCGCCTATCGGCGATCGAACCTGCGCGACGGCGAGGTCGTGGCGCGGGCGGGCATGCTGCTGGCGGCCGCGGACGCGCGCGAGGTCAAGGCGACGCTCGAGGAGATGCGCCGCCGCCGCCACGAGGCTCAGCCGCAGGGGATCAAGACGTTCGGCTCGACGTTCAAGAACCCCGACGATCCGCGCGCCGAGGGGCGCAGCGCCGGGCTGCTGCTGGCCGCCGCCGGCTGCAACGGCCTGGCCGTCGGCGGCGCCCGCTTCGCGCCCAAGCACGCCAACTTCATCGAGAACACGGGTGGCGCAAGCACCGCCGACGTGCTCGCCGTGATGGCGGAGGGGCGTCGCCGCGTGCTCGAGCGCTTCGGGGTCGAGCTCGAGCCCGAGGTGCAGACCCTCGGCGACGTGCGCCTGCCGTGGAGCTGATGCGGTAGGGGTTCCGCGCGCGAGGTCGAAAGACCGGGGCAATGGCACGCTCCATCGCCGTGCGCCTCCCACGCCTGCTCGGGGCACCGGCCGCCCGCTCGCGCGCCCGGACCGGCCGCGGCAGCGCCGGCGCGCTTCCCCGGCGCGGACTCGGCGCCCTCGCCCGCGTGCCGCGCGCTGCGTTCGCGCTGATCCTCGCCCGCCGCGGCACGCGCATCCTCGTGCTCGCCCTCCTGCTCGCGGCGCCCGCGCTCGCCGGCGGCTGGCTGCTGCTGCGCGACTCGCCGCTGGTGTCCGTCGAGCGCGTCGAGCTGAGCGGCGTCAACGGTCCCGACGCGGCCGCGATCGACGCCGCGCTGAGCACGGCCGCGCGGCGCATGAGCACGCTCGATGTCAACCGGGGCGCGCTGCTCGCCGCGGTCGCGCCGTTTCGGGTCGTGCGCGCGGTGCAGGCCACCCCGAGCTTCCCTCACGCGCTTCGCATCCGCGTCCTCGAGCAGCCGCCCGTCGCCGCCCTCGTCGTCGCGGGCGCGCGCACGGCGGTGGCCGCGGATGGCGTCGTCCTCGGCACGGAACTGCTCACGAGCTCCCTGCCGCTGCTCGACGGGAGCTACGCGCCGCTGCCCGGCGAGCGCCTGAAGAGCACCGCCATGCTCGACCCGCTCGCGCTCCTCGGGGCAGCGCCGGCTGCGCTCGCGCGGCAGGCCGCGCGCGTCTACACCAGCGGCTACGGGCTGACGGTCGCGATGCGCGACGGGCTGCTCGTCTACTTCGGCGACGCCAGCCTGCCGCACGCCAAGTGGCTGTCGCTGGCACGCGTGCTCGCCGACCCGAGCTCCGCCGGCGCCGCCTACATCGACGTGCGCCTGCCCACCCGCCCGGCCGCGGGCTTCCCCGCGGGCGTGGCGCCGCCGTACGCCGGCGGCGAAGCGGGCGTCGTGCTGCCGGGTGAACCGTCGAGCACTCCCGAAGGGACGATCGCGGCGCTCGCCGCCGGTCTCACCGGCTCAGGCTCCGGCACGGGCAGCACGACGAGCGGCACCGAAGCCACCGCCGGCGCCGCGACGGGCGCCACGGCCCCGTCGGCCGGCGCGAGCGAATCGTCGCCCGCTGCAGCGGGGGCGGCGGGTGAACCGGCGGCGGCGGCGCCCACCGCGCCCGGCGGCGAAACGTCGGCCACCGCAGGCCAGCCCGGCGGCTGATGAACACTCTACCTCTACCTGAGGTTGAGCCTGGCTCGGGGGAGATCTAAGCCACTGGTCGAGAGTCCAGCGATCTGCAACGAACGTTGCGAGAGTGGACGCCGTCGTTGACAGGGCGAAGATCCCTGCATAACGTGCACAACCCCGTGGTTCGGCGACCGGTATGCTGCCAACCCTGAACAACTACTAAAGGCTTCGGACAGAACCATGATGGAGAGCAGCGGAAGCTATCTGGCGGTCATCAAGGTCGTAGGGGTCGGCGGCGGGGGCACGAACGCGGTCAGCCGGATGGTCGACGCGGGGCTGCACGGCGTCGAGTTCATCGCCGCCAACACCGACGCCCAGGCGCTCGCCATGTGCGATGCCGACATCAAGCTGAACATCGGGCACGAGTCCACCAAGGGACTCGGCGCGGGCGCCAACCCCGAGGTCGGCCTGGCCGCGGCGTCGGAGTCGCGCGATGACATCAAGGAGGCGCTCAAGGGCGCGGACATGGTCTTCGTGACGGCCGGCGAGGGCGGGGGCACCGGCACCGGCGCCGCTCCGGTGATCGCCGAGATCGCCAAGAACGAGATCGGCGCGCTCACCGTGGGCGTGGTCACGAGGCCGTTCGACTTCGAGGGCTCTCAGCGCGGCCGCCAGGCCACCGAGGGCATCGAGCGCCTGCGCGAGGTCGTCGACACGCTGATCGTGATCCCCAACGAGAAGCTGCTGGCGGTGGTCGAGCGACGCACCTCGATGCTCGACGCCTTCCGCGAGGCCGACAACGTGCTGCGCCAGGGTGTGCAGGGGATCACCGACCTGATCACGATCCCCGGCCTGATCAACCTCGACTTCGCCGATGTGCGCACGATCATGCAGGACGCGGGCTCGGCGCTGATGGGCATCGGCGTGGCCAGCGGCGAGAACCGCTGCGGCGACGCCGCCAGGGCGGCGATCTCCTCGCCGCTGCTGGAAGAGTCGATCGACGGCGCGACGGGCATCCTGCTCAACATCACCGGCGGGCGCGACCTCGGCCTGTTCGAGGTCAACGACGCGGCCGAGATCATCCAGAACTCGGCCGACCCGAACGCGAACATCATCTTCGGCGCCGTCATCGACGAGTCGATGGGCGAGGACGTGCGCGTGACCGTCATCGGCACCGGCTTCGACCACCGTCCCGGGCGCGCGACGCGCCGCGAGGGCCGCGCCGCCCGTCCCGACCGCGGCCCGCGCATCAGCGACCGCCAGCGCTCGACGCTCGAGATCTCCGACGAGGACATCGACGTCCCGCCGTTCCTGCGCTAGCCGGCGCGGGTCCCGAGCGATCGGATTCCGGAAGGCAGTGCCGCATGCGGCACTGCCCGGGCCGTGCATGCACGGCCCGCCGGTCGGCGCATGCGCCGACCGCACTGCATCGAATTGCCTGGTGAGGAGCGTCTGCGGCTGCTGTCAGACTTGCGCCAATGGGCCGCTCGAGCGTCCACGCGGCGACGGTACTCGCGGCGATCGTGACAGCGCTCTCGGCGTCCCCGGCGCTCGCGCAGGTGAGCCGGAGCGATGCGACCGCGACGCGGGACTATCTGCAGGCGGGCCTGGCAGAAGACCGCGCTGAGGTCAACAGGCTTCCGGCGGGGTTCGAGGCGATCGAAGCGCTGCGCGGACGGCTGCAGATGGAATGCCCGGGCGTGCTTGCGAACGAGCCGAAACCAGCCCCAGGCGCCAAGCCCAGCGTCTCTGCCGTGAAGATCGAAGAAGAGGACGAGGCTGCCGTCTTCGGCGTGGCAGAACACACCGAATACGGGCGCCTACTCCGCATCGCCCGGGCTGTTTCGCGACTGTCGTGGAGCGATCGCGCCTTGACTCGACTCGTACATTCCTCTGCGGAGGAGGAAGTCGCCCACGCGGCGGTCCCGACCCCGGACCTCTGCGCCGACATGAGGGTCTGGGTGAGCAGCGGCTACGAGACCGTCTCCGCCGCGACTGAAGCCTACGTGCATCGCGAGTCGATCCTCTCGGCGGAGACCGAAGGCGTGGAAGAAGTCATCCTGCACAAACTCAGGCGCTACGAGACCCAGGCCGACAGGCGCATCGTCAAGCAGATCGCCGAGCTCCAGAAGCACGCTCTGCGGACGGCCCTGCCCAAGCTCTTCGCGGCTCTCGCGAAGGTGACCGAAGTGCTGCACGGCGCAGCGGGCTAGCGCCGCCGACGCCGGTGGCGCGATCGCTGCACCCGGCGCCCCTTCGCTAGCCTGCCCTCGTGTCCTCGACTGCCCAGCCGACCCTGCGACGCACGCCCCTGTTCGAGCGCCACCTCGCAGCCGGGGCGAAGATGGTGGAGTTCGCCGGCTGGGAGATGCCCGTCTTCTATGGAGGCCCGCCCTCCCTGCGCCAGGAGCACATGGCCGTACGCGAGGCGTGCGGGATCTTCGACGTCTCGCACATGGGGGAGATCGAAACGAGCGGGCCGCAGGCGCTGGCGCTGCTGCAGCGGCTGCTCTCCAACGACCTCGCCAAGGTCCCCGTGGGCGGGGCTCAGTACAGCGTGCTCTGCCGCCCCGACGGCGGGGTGCTGGACGACCTGTTCACCTATCGGCTCGGTGACGAGCGCTACCTGACCGTCACCAACGCCGCCAACCACGAGGGCGACCTGGCCTGGTTCGCCGCCCACGCAGAGGACTTCCCGCAGGCCCGGGTGAGGGACGCGATCGAGGACTGGGCGATGCTCGCCGTGCAGGGCCCGCTCGCCCGGGAGATCGTCGGGGCGATCGCCGACGAGCCGCTGCCACCGCGCATGGCCGCCGAGAACCGGTACCTGTCGGGCGCCGAGGTGCTCGTCTGCGGCACCGGCTACACGGGCGAGGACGGGGTCGAGCTGCTGTGCCGCCCCGGCGACGCGCCCGCCCTGTGGGATGAGCTCGTGCACCGTGGCGCCCAACCGGCCGGACTCGGCGCGCGCGACACGTTGCGCCTGGAGGTGTGCTTTCACCTCTACGGCCACGAGCTGAGCGTCGAGCGCGGCCCGATCGAAGCCGGGCTCGGCTGGTGCTGCAAGGAGGACACAGGCTTCATCGGCTGCGAGGCCGTGCGCGCGGTGCGCGCGCGCGGGCCGGCCGAGGTGCTGGTCGCGTTCGTCATCGAGGGGCCCGGGATCGCCCGCCAGGGCAACCCCGTCATCGGCGGCGGCGAGGTCACCAGCGGAACGCTGTCGCCGTGCCTGGGCACGGGCATCGGCATGGCCTACGTGCCGGCCGCGCACGCCGACGTCGGGACCGCGCTCGAGATCGACGTTCGTGGCAAGATCCGCCCCGCCGTAGTCAAGGAGAAGCCGCTCTACCGAAAGGTTCGTGCATGACCGAGGCCAGCTATCCGGCGGACCTGCTCTATCACCCCGAGCACGACTGGGCGCGGATCGACGAGGACGATCCCGCAACGGCCACGCTCGGCATCACCTGGTATGCGCAGGATGCGCTCGGCGAGGTCGTCTTCTTCGACCCGCCCGCCGTCGGCACGCAGCTCGCCAAGGACGCCCCTTACGCGGAGGTCGAGTCGGTCAAGGCCGTCTCCGACGTCGTCGCGCCGCTGTCCGGGGAGATCGTCGCGGTCAACGAGGCCCTCGCGGAGAATCCGTCGCGGATCAACGAGGACCCCTACGGCGAGGGCTGGCTCGTGAAGGTGCGCCTCGCGGACCCCTCCGAGCGCGACGCGCTGATGGACGCCGGCTCCTATACCGCCACGCTGGGCGGCTAGGCTGCTTACTACTTGAGTCGCTACACCGCCATCACCCCCGCGGACCTCGAGGCGATGCTCGCCGCGATCGGCGTGAGCTCGCCGCAGGAGATCTTCGAGCGCCAGATCCCCGAGGCTGTTCGCCTCGGCAGGGCGCTCGAGCTGCCCGCCGGCCTGCCCGAGCAGGAGGTCTACGAGCACATGCGCGCGCTCGCCGCGCGCAACCTCAGCTGCGAGGAGCAGCTGAGCTTCCTCGGGGCGGGCATGTACGACCACTACGTGCCCGCGCTGATCGACATGCTGACCGAGCGCTCCGAGTTCCTGACGCCCTACACGCCCTACCAGCCCGAGATCTCCCAGGGCGGCCTGCAGGTGATGTTCGAGTACCAGACCGCGATCTGCGAGCTGACCGGGCTGCCCGTCTCCAACGCGTCGCTCTACGAGGGGCCCTCGGCGGTCGCCGCCGCGGGCTACCTGGCCAAGCTGCACAACGGCCGCAGCCGCTTCGTCGTCAGCGCCGGCCTGCACCCGCACTCGATCCAGACGCTTCGCACGTACGCGCACGGCTACGGCATCGAGGTGCTCGAGATCCCGCTGCGCGACGGCCTCACCGACGCTGAGGAGTTCGCGCGGGCGATCGACGCGCAGACCGCCGCGGCGATCTTCGCCCAGCCGAACTTCTACGGCGCCGTCGAGGACGCCGACGCGCTCAGCGCCGCGGCGAAGGCCGCCGGGTCGGCGCCCGACGGCGCGCCCGTGGTCGTCGCGCAGGTCGATCCGATCACGCTCGGCATCCTCAAGGCACCCGGAGAGTGCGGCGTCGACGTCGCCGTCGGCGAGGGGCAGGCGCTCGGCAACCGGCTGGACTTCGGCGGTCCCTCCTTCGGGCTGTTCGCCGCCCGC
>Ga0209040_10002754_pt1 | contig 13601 bp, 8 predicted proteins | sample BogFormECP12_OM3_FD_188240 | JGI IMG/M metagenome (GOLD analysis project Ga0209040, IMG submission 188240) | Bog forest soil microbial communities from Calvert Island, British Columbia, Canada - ECP12_OM3 (SPAdes) (version 2) | ecosystem: Environmental > Aquatic > Freshwater > Wetlands > Bog ...
GCGGGCTCACGATTCGGAAGATTGCCGGTCCAGCAAGCCATGGTCAACGAGTACCGTTAGAAATTTGCAAGCGTCCCGTTCAATTTGGGTTCTGGGGGCGTCGTAGCGCAAGGCAAGGTCTTCAACAATTTCCTCGATAGTATGCCTACCGTCGCACAGTTCCCAGATCACCGCGCCGGATTCGTTCACCGGGAGAGCGATCCCATTATTCTTCTCATAAAGCAAGAGGCTTTGGTCGGGCAACGTGTGCGCCTCCACCTCTGCTTTGCGGTGGAAGAAATCCATTATTGTCTACCGGACGCTGCGAGCGCAGGCCGCGCTGTGGCGGCGATCACCGCGAGCACAGCCGGCGCCACGTACGCGATCTTTTCCGCGATTTCCCGGCGCGAAATCGGACCCTCTGTTTTGTTCTCCGGAGTTTTGGGATATTCGATCATTTTCGAACTATACACCCAGGTCCCCATAACGCGCAAGGGGTTACTGCGGTAAATCTAGGGACGCGCAAGGCGGAACCGCCAAGACCTCGAAGCCGGTTTGAGTAGTTTCCGAATTCGGCTCCTGCCAAATTTCGGCTCCTGCCAAAAAGACCAGCGCAAGCGTCCGCCGCGCCAGCGGACTTAGTTCAGATCAAACGGCATTCTGGTAAGCGGCAAGCCAGATGGCGGTAGCAGGCCCAAAGGGCTACGCGACAAATCCACCTCTCGGCGGGCCGGCCTTGTTCACCAGCCTCGCTGCGGTTTCATGGTGGGCTGACCGGCACGAGGGCGATCAAGCGCCGCTCCTCGATAGTTCCGGGACCAGAGTTCCTTCACGCCCTTTCCAGCATTTCGGTCCGGTACTTGGGAGCAAGCGCCCGCACTTTCGCCATGAACGCGGCTTGTCCTGCTTCGTCGAGTTTGGGCGGCGCCGTGGTGCGTGTCGCGACGGGCACGCCAACTTCCAGAAAGAACTCTTCTTGGCCGGCTGGCGAACAAATGCACAGCAGCCGCACCGGCTGTGTAGAAGAGTTTCGAAACTGGTGTGGCGCATTCGCTGGTATATGGATGGTTTCGCCCGCCCGCACCGCCATTCCTGCGCCGCGGAAGGTTGCTTCGAGTTCGCCTTCGAGGACGATAAACGTCTCCTCGAAATCGTGCCGGTGCGGAGGAGGGCCTCCTCCGGGCGGAATATGCATATCGATCAGGCAGAATTGGCCTGCCGTCTCTTTTCCCGTGAGGAGAATCGTGTAGGTATCTCCCACCAGACCGATGTGTCGAACGCTATCGCCGGCGTCCGCGCTCGCCGAGGTCAGTTCTCGGCGGAGGTCATCGGGCGGAACAGCCGACGCTGGCAGGGCGGGAACGGTTTGCTGATCGGGCATTCTCATCGCTCCTTATGTTGACGTTCGCGACGAATCTAGCGGGAACAATTTGTTTTTCAATCTGGACACACACTTATTCTAGTTTGCGCCTTAGCGCCTCACGCCCGAATGCGGCCGTCTGAACGGGATCATCGTGCATGTGGTAATCCCCACCTCACTTTGATATAAAGTAGAACCGATGCTCGGTCTCATGATGGACTATCCGCTGACGCTCACCCACATTCTGGAGCGTTCGGCGCGGCTCTTTGGCTGTAAATCAATCGCGAGTAAGTTCCCCGTCGGCATGCACCGCTATTGCTATGCCGATTTTCACCAGCGCGTGCACCGGCTGGCGTATGTTCTGCGGGACTTTGGCATCCAGCCCGGAGACCGCGTGGCCTCGTTGTGCTGGAACAGTCACCGGCATTTGGAGTTGTACTTCGCCGTGCCCTGTTTTGGCGCGGTGCTGCACACTCTCAATCTCCGGTTGCCGCACGATCAGCTTTCCTATATCGTCAATCACGCCGAAGACAAGGTGATTTTCGTCGACGCATCGTTGCTTCCGCTGCTCGAGGAGTTCAAAGATCGGATCCCGTGCGTCCGGCAGTTCGTGGTCCTGCCGGATTGCGAATACACGACAGCGTTAACACCGCATAGCGATTACGAAGCGCTGCTCGACGCGGCGCCAGCGGAGAAGTTCGCTTGGCCGGTGCTCGACGAACGCGCGGCCTGCGCCCTCTGCTACACCTCCGGAACCACCGGCAATCCCAAAGGGGTGCTCAATAGCCACCGGGCGCTCACGCTGCACAGCTTTGGATTGACGATGACCGACAGCTTTGGCCTATGCGAGGGCGATACTGTTTTGCAGATCGTCCCGATGTTCCACGCTAACGGCTGGGGCATTCCGTACGCCGCTCTGATGGCGGGATCGGCGTTGGTGTTCACGGGCCGTCATCTGCAGCCCGCCGACATCGCCGGTCTCATCGAAACCGAGCGGGTGACGTTTGCGGCCGGCGTCCCGACGATCTGGATGACGCTGCACAGTCATCTTGAATCCCACCCGCGCGATTTGTCCAGCCTCCGCACCCTGGCCGCGGCCGGTTCCGCGTTGCCGCGCCAGTTCGTCGAGATTTACGAAAAGAAATACGGCGTGCGGTTTCGCCTGGCCTGGGGCATGACCGAGACCACGCCGATCGCCACCGTGACCACGCTCAAGAAAGAAGCCGGACAACTCGGCGAGAAGGAGCGGTTCGATCTCATGACGCGCCACGGTATGCCCGTGCCGGGGGTCGATATTCGGATTGTGGACGCCAACGGAAAGGAGTTGCCCTGGGATGGGACGACCATGGGCGAACTGCAGGTGCGAGGGCCGTGGATCACCAGCGGGTACTATAACGATCCCCGCAGCGATCAGTCGTTCGCCGACGGCTGGTTCCGCACGGGCGACGTGGCGACGGTGGATGCCGGCGGGTATATCCAGATCATGGACCGCACCAAGGACTTGGTGAAGAGCGGCGGCGAGTGGATATCGAGCGTAGATCTGGAGAATGCGATCATGGCGCATCCTAAAGTGGCGGAAGCGGCGGTGATCGGCGTTTTCCACCCCAAATGGCAAGAGCGGCCTCTGGCCTGCGTAGTGGCGGCCGAGCAATATCGCGGCGCCATCACCAAAGAGGAGATCCTCGATTTTCTAAGCTCACGCGTCACCAAATGGTGGCTGCCGGACGATGTGGTTTTCTTGGACGCGGTGCCCAAGACCAGCGTAGGAAAATTCAACAAACGGGTGTTGCGCGAGCAATTTAAAGACTACACGCTACCTGCTGCGTCACCCGGTAAATAGCACGAGTTCCCTTTAGAACAATCTAAGTCCGGCCTCGCCCGCCGATGAGCGCTGTATGGCCAACGTGCTCTACTGGAGCGGTTGTCAAGACGCTTGTGGATTGTGTTGGGCTGGGGAGAAAATTCCCGGAACGAGCCAATTGAAGTGCACGAGGACCGCTGGGAGTTGATTGCGTGGCCCGGGGGATCGGGCCTGCCCGGCTCAGCCCAGTACCAAGGGGACAGGGCTGTTCCCCTCCTCGCTGCCGAGTCTAATCTAAATAGGTCCGGGCAAATATCTCAGGAGCAAAAAAAATCAAAATAGAATTATCCGGAAAAACTCGGCACGATTTTGGCGATTACCGTCTGCCTGGCCGCTGCCGCTCGTCTGGGATTAGCGCAAACCGTCTGTCCGGACGAACCGGAGGCCACTTGCCCGGAGGTATCGGACAATGCAACGCCACCAGCCAGCATACCAGCAACTACTGACGCACCCCTGGAGCGACGCCGGCGCAGTGAAAACATCCGCTTCCACTGTTCCTACCGACTATACAAACAGAGCGCTCCCCCACGGGGTCCGGTTCAGTGGCGAGGAACGTCTGCGTCTGGAGGGGTTTGAGGGAGGTGGTTTGAATCTGGCACCGACGATACCTATTTGCTGAACCCCGTTTACTGTGAATCTGATTCCCACGCCTTGGCTGCGTCTTGACTTTCGGGGCCCTGAAGGCCCGGCGGAGGCGCGCGTTGGCCGGCACGAAATGAGACTTGGGAAGGGGCAGGCTAGCGCCTGCCCCTTCCCTGTTTATTCAATCGGAATAAAGGTGCTCTGCGCGAAAAACGCGTTGTTATTCGCATCGTAGATGATAAAGCCAAGTGGTTGAAGGGCTCCCGTGGCGGTGTTGGCCGGCACGGTTAAGGTGACCGCGTAGACTCCAACCAGATTGGGCGTGAGAACGGCGCTAATCAGCGGGACTCCCGCATCATTGAGCCCGGTAACCACGGGAGCGACGACCGCCTGGCCTTGCCCTTCGGTTCCGGTGACGGCGATCGGTTTCGTGGGCCCAAGACCAGTCAGGAAAATGATGATATTCTCGCCGCGGTGAGCCGGGTTCGCGGGCGTCACATAGCTTCCATCCGACCGCACGGCGACGGCAAACGGTTGGCTGTTGACGGTGGTGAAGAAGACGCCGGGACTAAATTGCGCCAGGGTCAACATTGTAGTTATGGAGCCACCGCCTTGCACGCTGAGGGTGAGGCTAACCTGCCCGGGCGACAGCTCAAACGGAACCTGCACGGTGATCTGTTGAGCCCCGCTGATGTTTGAGATCGAATAGATCGGCGCAGCCGCCCCGTTGAAAGTGACTGTCACCCCGCCCAGCGTGGTCGGCAGAGGACCTTCCACAATTTCGTTCGGCGTGACTATACCAGTGATCGAATTTGCAAAGTTGGTCCCGGTAATGGTCACGATGGAGCCGGGAGATGCTCCTGGTTGGAAGCTGGCGCCATTCACAATCGCGGTAATGGTGGGCCCAGGCGGCGCGACTGGTTGCGCCACCAGCGTGAACTGGGCCGTGAAGCCGCTGGAGGATGCCGTGACCACGATGTTGCCCGCGGTGGCGCCGGCAGTTGCGGTAATAGAAGCCTGTCCGTTGGCGCCCGTGGTCGCGGTGGCTGCGCTCAAGGTAGCGGAACCGCTGGTCACGGCAAAGGCCACGCTAATTCCAGCAACCAGGCTGTTGTTGGTATCGGTCGCCTGTACCACCAAAGGCAAGGCAAAGGCCTTTCCGACCGTCGCCGTCTGGTTATTTCCGGAGAAGACGCTAATCCCGGCGATGGGGATCGCGATGGTGAGATTGAATGTCGCGCTGACCGTGCCGGCAGTTACGGTGACTGTCACCGCGCCAGCCGTATTGCCGAGAGTGACTAGCGCGGATGCGCGGGAGTTGCCGTCGGTGACGGTGGTGACATTGGTCAATTTGACAGAGTTGGCGGGCGAGACCGAGAACGAAACCGGCGTGTTGGGCAGCGGGTTTCCGAAAGGATCCGTGACCTGCACCAGCAGCGCTTTGGGCAGCGTCTGCCCCGGGGTTCCGCTCTGATTATTGCCGCTGACAATGGTCACCTTGGCGGGAAGACCGGGATTGATTTGGATGTTTACGACCGGTGTAATGCGTGTATAGCCAACCAACGCTTGCACCTGGCTCGCGCCGAGTTGGCCGGAGAACATGAGATCGCAGGTGATGGTGCCGGTTGAATCCGACAACACTCCGGCGCCCGTGGGATCGAGACATGACGCCGATGGCGGCCCAGTGGGATTGGCGGGATCGGTCAAAATCAGACTGACATTGGGAATCGGGATTCCCGTTCCCGAAAGCACTTTTACGACAAACCCGCCTTTGAGCACGCTGCCCGCTGTCCCCGTGAGTGTGGATACGGCTGGAGGCGAAATAAGATAGACCGTGGGGGTCGGGATGTTGGTTGAACTTGTGCTTATAGGAGTAGTGATCTCGTAGAACGTTAGTGTGTTGGTATTGGGTGCGTTCGCAGTAATAACGTTGGTGTCGAAACCGTCTATCTGATCCAGCACCTGCGTGGTGAGAATTGAGACCGAGGCGTGCCCGTTAGTATCGGTGTTGACGACCGTCTGTCCGGGAACCGTAGAGGTGCCGTTGATAAGGGTGTCTTCACCTTGAGATAGGGTGAATGTAACGGGCACCATGGCGGCCGGCTGACCGTTGGCGCCGGTGACAAGAACCTCGATCGGGACACCAAAACCGGCATTGCCGGAACTCGTAAAGGCTTCGAGGAGCTGACCTTGGCCAGCCACGATGCTGAGACCGGCGGTGCCGCCGCCTCCTCCTCCAGTTCCGGTCGTGCCCATAACATTTAATGTGAAGGTGGAGGACAGTGAGCCTACGGCAGCGGTCACGGTCAGAGTGCCCCCGGCGGCGGGTGCGACTACCGATGTCTGCGCATACCCATTGCTACCCGTGGTTTGGGTCGCTGTAGTCAGGGTGCCACCGCTGGACGTGAAGCTGACCATCGCGCCGTCAATCGGCAGCCCCGTGGCGTCCAGCACTCGCACGACCAGAGGCAGTGACGTAGCGCCCTGAGCTAACGCAGGCTGGTTTCCTCCATACGGTAGCAGTGTCGCTGTTAAGCCGTTCAGCAGAGCGGGAGCGGCATAGGACAACGCGCCGACGGAAAAGGCCGGGGAAACTTGCCCCGTCACCTGGTTGGAGCCCAAATCGACTCTATAAACCGTGGTCGAAGTTGCGACATATAGATAGTGCGTACTCGTCACGGCCTTGCCCGCCACACCGACCTCGTTGGAAAGAGCAAAGCCGGTGATGGTGTTGGATGGAAGACCCGAAATGGTCAATACATTCGGTACGATATTGCCGTTAGAGGACACGGTCACGGTAAACAACCCCTGCGCGCTTTGCGAGTACGCAATGAACGAATTTACGCCCGAAGCGACGATCTGGTCTAACGTTGTGCCGAAGGGCGGTACGTAATTGGCCACCGTGTGAGTCTGCAAATTGTAAAGCTGCACCGAAGCACCCGTGCGGGGTGTCTCGTTAGTAGCCGCCGCAAAAAGCCCGTCACTCGTGAAGGTCAGCCGCGTGGGGTTAGCGTTGAGGGAGATCACATTGGTCTGAGTCAGTGTGGAATTAGCGTAGTTGACTTCCACGATTTGATTTATCGTGCTCACATACACCAGTCCGTTCGGTCCAACCGCGACGGCGCTGGCTGTGCCGGCGATGTTCATGCTGCTTTTCACGGTTGCGGTGGGGATGTCCACGGCGGTCAAAAGGCTGCCCTGCGTAGGCGCTTGACCGAGAACGAAGGCGGTTGAGCCATCCAGGCTGATGACGACATCGTAGGGCGTGGAACCAACGTTGATCCCGGCGGCAACCGGTTGGTCCGTGGTGGTGTTAATAACCTGCACGGTTCCAGCCACTACCACGAGCCTGGTTCCGTTCGGCGTAATGGCGGCCGCGGTCGCCTGGGTACCAAAGCTCGCCACCGTTTGTGGATTACTGAAACTGCTGTCAACCACCGTGACCGTGTTGCTACCGGAGTTCGCGACGATGTAATATTTGCTTCCATCCGGCTTGGCCAGGACAGAAAATGCGTTTGGACCCGCAGTTACAGTATTGATCAGCGTAAGAGCGCTGGCGGTGTACCCGCTGACATTCGATCCATTGGTGGTGATTCCTGGAAGCGCCGCGACGATTTGCCCGTGGAGTCCGCAGGCAGCGCACAAGATCGCACCGAGAGCCGAAAACAAAGATTTGGACATTATTAGAACGACCTCTCTAAAGTTCTGTTGGACGCGGACGCGGGGGACTAACCAGTAAGCGTATCACAGAAAGCGGGGATTAGTACCAAAGGGGTAAAGTGTTTTTTGAGAAGCCAAAAGCAAAAGGGGGAGGGCCGAAGCCCTCCCCCTTTTGAGTTGCGAAGCTTGCGCTTCAAGTTGCGAGTTAGTTGCCCTCGTTCTCGCCAGCGACACCGGTCCGGTTGAGACCCGGTATGTCGAGTTGGATAGCGAGGTAGCCTTCCGCCAATTTCTGTGAACCCATGTCGCTGATGAAAGCGAATGCGTGACAGTACTGGAAGTTAGCAATCGAGATCATGTAGCCCTGGAAGCCCGGCGTGGCCGTTACTCCATGGTCGCCACCACCCGATAGGGTGAATACGACTTCCGTACCCGCTGCCACGGACGTGGTCTTTTGCGGTGACGGCGCTGCCGCTCCGCCAGTTGACGTACCGTAGTAGTACAAGGTCACGATACCTTGCTGCAAGGCTGTGCCGTATGGATCGAGCGTAGTATTCGCGATTGCGACACCAGTATCGAAGCCATTAGTGTTAGTCACGAACGGGAACAACAGGTTGCAGGAGCAGATATTGATGGTGAACAGGTTCTTCAGCGGGTAGGGCTGGCAGAAGCGCGGAATCGGAGCGCTAGAGCTGGCCGTGGGCACTGAAGACAACGGAGCGAAGTTGACCGAGGCCTGAGCAGTACTGAGGCCCGGCAAGTTGTTGGTGGTGTTCGAGACGTAAGCGACCGTGACGCCCAAAGTCGCCTGTTCGAGAACGCTGGCATAGGACGACAGAACTTCGTAGGTTACAGAAGCCGTCGTTCCGCTTATGGAAACGGCACCGCCAGGTGCTCCGCCCACGAGGACGGCATAACCAGGAGTGAGGGTTCCGTACCCGCCGGTTTGCGCCGAGAAGGTAAGAGTCGTCGGAACGAAGAGACTGATCCCAGCGCCAACGCCTGCAAAGTTGAATTGCAGTTGTGTGCCCGTATCAGCCAAACCGACTGAGCCTGTGGCTAGTCCGAAACCAGAACCACCTCCACTGGGGTTGGCCACGAAGCCGGATTCTGTGTTGTAGGCAAAGCCCGGTACGTTCTGATACACGGTTCCAGACGAACTGGTAATCACCGTTCCAGCCGCTTGAGACTGAATTTGCGACCAGTTACGAACCTTCCATGAGGAGGCGAACCCTTCCTGCGCGTTAAGGCTAATAGAGCCCGCTGTAACCCCACCGCTCAGACCCAGGAACGACAAGTTCAAACTGTTGCACTGGGTGTAAGAAGCAGTCTTGTTGCTGCTGGTCAGACCCTGTTGGATGTATCCAACCGTCAAGGTCGGATTGCTGATCGTCACCTGCTGCGAACCGTTGACCGCAATGTACATCGTGATCAAAGTCGGGATCAGAGAGGTGGTCGTGCCGCCAGCCAAATTGCAGGCATTGGCGCGAACGTTGGTGATACGGATGGTGCGAGTGGCGGTCGAGCCGGGAGCATCCACTGGTACACCTAGCCAGGAAATCGAGTTCGTTAGGCCTGGAACCTGATAACCCTGGAAAATGTTGAAGTTGGTAGCGCCGCCAGCGCTGCCTTTATACGGCCCGGCTGCACCCGTGCCACCGCCCGTGCCGAGGATCGCACAGTTGGTCTGATTGATCGCCTGGCAAGCGGTTTGCTGCGTTGTGGCGCCAGCCGTTGAAGGCTCGCTTTGCCCCAGAGGGGGAACCGGATTGGTGGTGTACGGGTCATCGATCAGAATCAGGGCTTCCGAAAGATTGGTCGTAGAATTAATGATCCGGCTGGTTACGTTGGTATTCAGAAAGATCTGAAAGTTGGACTCCGGGATCGGTTGATTGACCGAGGTCGGCGTTCCGCCGGTGCACTGCAACTGAACGTCACCAACCAGCTCGGTCACGCCCTCTGAGCGGACCAAGGGCGGGTTACCTGCCGTCGCGACGCAACTAAAATTTGTCAGCTGTGCGTTTGCCGGAGTGCCGAGGCTCAGCAAAAGAGCCACAGCGGCAAACGCAATAAGCCATTTGCGAAAATCTGCCATTTCCTTCTCCTTGTGAAGTTGTCGAATTGAATTGATGGAAGTTGTCTTTGTCAACCTGAGCCTCAAGACGTCACCGCGATGGAGTACCTGGGTATCGGCGCACCCAAATCGATGAGCGTGAACTTTTCATCCGCGCCGTCGCTTTGTCTGGTACCGCTACTCATCCTCTCCATTCAGCTCAAATTTTGCTTGTAACACTTCTCTTTATTCTGTGCTCGCGGGATTCATGCATTCGGTAGAATGAATGCTACCTACCCTAAGAGACGACCGCCCCTAAGGGACGATCACAACATTGATAACACTCTACACTCGGTTAAGTCAAGCGCAAAGTGTTAATCCTCTGATACCTAGCTTCTCTATCGACACCTGAAACGGTCGCCTTTAGGCGAACCCTATCTGCCTCATTAGACCATGGCAAAGGTCCGAACGTCAAAAGCCAGCACCGAATGGTAGGTTTTGTGGATTGAACGGGGATTGTGTTGCATCTGCGGGAGATTACTGGTTCTTCAGGTCCCGCTTCAGTGTCTTCATTGAGTTCTTGAGATCGTCGCCGGCGTCGACCAGCTGGTTTGTATCGTAGATTACATGTGGGGTCAGAAAGATGATAAGTTCGGTCCGGGCTTTGGTATAGCTCTTGTTGCCGAACAGAAATCCGAAGATCGGAATGCGATTGAGGTAGGGAATGCCTGAACTGGAGACGCCCACGCTCTCTTGAATGATTCCGCCAATGGCGATGGTATCTCCGTCCTGCATGGTGAGTTGCGTGGTGACGGCGCGGCGGGAGAAAGACGGCGATTGAATTGAGCCGGAGCCCGGCGCGATCGGCGCACTCACTTCCTGATCGATCAGCATGGTAACGATTCCGCTGGGGCTCACCCGAGCCAGAATCTGGAGAGTAGTTCCGGTATCGCGGTCGGAAACGCTGTTGGCAAACAGGCTGTTGCCGCCTTGCTGCACTCCCGTCGTGGCAGTCGCCGTTAGGGTTGGCACCGTAACGCCGACATTGATCGATGCGGGGATGCTGTCGGTGGCCATGACGCTGGGCTCGGCGATCATTTTCGCCTTGCTGACAGCTTCCTGTACCGCCACTGCCGCCAGCAGTTCCCGGCTTTTGTCCACCACCCAGCCTTGATTCAGCGTCAGGCCGGCTAAAGCCGAAATGGCCGCCGTCCCCAGGCGATTGGCGGAAGAAGTCTGGGCTTGCAAGGTGTAGCTGGCGCTGGCCGACAATTGATTGTTGATGTCCACTTCGTAGATCTTCGCCTCCACCAAGACCTGACGCGGCGGGACATCCAGATCGCGCAGCAGCGATAGGATCGACTCGTATTCTTGGGGCGTCGCCTGGATCAGGATCGTGTTATTGAACGGATTCGGGACGACTTTAGGCACATGGCCCGGGAATTCGCCGCCAACCGGCGCGTTCCCTAGGTACTGCCCGGTGAGGTCGTTTCCCACCACGCCAGGGTTGTTGGCAGCGGCGCCCGCGCCACCCGCCCCACTGAAAGGCGACGGAGCCTGCCCGCCATAGTTCTGCCCGTACCCAGTGCCGCTCCCGCCGCTGTTGTAAGGGGAAGTCCCAAACCCTCCCCCGCCGGTACCACCAAAACCGCCACTGCCAAAACCCCCGCCGCCGAAACCACCTCCACCGCCAGCGCCTCCGCCGCCAAAACCACCGCCTCCGCTTCCGTATCCCGTGTTGTACATGTTGCCAAACCCCGCTCCGTACTGCTGCCCAAAACCGGCGCAAGCCGCAATACTGTTCTGCGATGAGGAACGATTGCTATTCAAACTTCCGAACAGCGCCGTAATCGAGCAACCGATCGACTGCGCATCGCCATACTTGACCCGGTACACATGGTTGCCGACCGCTCCCGCGGTTAGTTTCACCGGCACGTCGAGTTTGTCGAGCCACTTGCCAACCTCGACGAACGAACCCGGATTCGGGGCCACCGCAATGATGTTGTTGATCCGGTCGATGGGAATAAACTTCACCGGCGAATTCTTCTCCGACAGCGAAATGGACTTCATGATAGTGTCCAGTTCTTTGGCCAGATCGGCTGGCCGCCCGTTCTTCACCTCAAACATGTGAACGCGCTGGTTGGCCAAAGCGTCGTTGTCGAAAAGTGCGACCAGATCCATCAAACGGCGCATGTTGCGCCGGCTGTCGAGGATGAGCAGCAGGTTAGCGGGAGGATAAGTGTACATGCTCGCGTTCTCGCCCTGAAACGGCGTGAGCACCTTGGCGAGTTCATCCGCGGTTACATACTTCAAAAAGACCAGATTGAGCATGGTCTGATCGTCTTCGACGATGTCTTTGGAGTCTGAGAGACGCTGGGGCGGCAGGGGCAGGTGCGAAATCTCGTTCAGCGGCACAATGCGGTAAAGGTCGCCCTGCTTCACGATGCCGTAGCCGTTGATGCGCAGAATGGTTTCCAGCAGAGATCGCGGGTCGATGGTCTTGATGTCCCCGTAGGTGTTGAGAATCACTCCCCCCTTGACCCGCGGATCGAGAATATAGTTCAGCTTGAGCTGGCGCGACAGCATGTCGACCACTTCCGTCAGCGACGCGTTGTTGAGCGACAGGCCGCCGTAAACCGTGGGCGGTGTGGATGGGGCCGCCGCGGGCGGCGGCTGCCCGGGCTGCGGGACGGCTGCCGCAGGCGGTTGCTGCTGCGGTTGCTGCGGCAGAGCTGGAATAGCGAATCCGGGAGGCGGGGCAACAGGCTGCTGCGCGATCAGCAGTCCCGCCGTCAACGCAAAAACCAATACCTGCCGGCAGCCCACATCGTTCAAATGCACTAGCGCGTCTCCTGTTTCGCCACTCCTGCCTGGCCTTGATTCACCATCTCCCGCTCTTCGGAGGTCAATTCCGATTTCTTGCGCGTCCAACGGCTCTGGCCAAACGGAGAGCCCTTCACAAACTCGTAGCTGTCGCCCAGGTCTCGCACTTTCACCGGATTGCTGTCGGCCATCTCAGCCTGTTTGGCCATGGTGGATACTTCTTCCGCCCGGCTGAAGCCGAACGGGGTGCGGCTGTAAATCCAGGTTTTCCCTTGGGCGTCCCGATAGCGGTAGCTGGAATCGTCAACCTTCTGCGCGCCGGACGGCAGCTTCACGCCCGACTGTGAGTCCGAGTTGGAAACCTTGGCCGTATCCGGATCTTCATATTTCGACACGCCAAACGGCGTTTGGCGATAAATCCAAGTCTTGCCCTTGGCGTCGGTATGTCGATAGGTGTAGGCATCCACGCGCTCAGCGCCCGCGGGAATAGCGGCGCCCGCTGGAATGGTGCTCCCGGAGGGTTTGGCCGGATCCGCCTTCTGCTGCCCACAAACCAGCAACGCGCCGCTCAAAATCATAATTACAATCTTTGTTTTCATTCGTTGGTCTCCTCTATTTCACGGCTTGCCAGAAACACTGGTGGCCGAACGGTGTATCCACTACGTTTTTCTTGTAACCGTCTACGATGGTTCCGGACGGCGAATTGTCTCCCGCCACGCAGCTTCGATTGCCGCCGCCCGTATCGGCCCCGACCGAGCTGTTGGAATTGGACAGATTTGCGGACTGCGGCGGCTTGGGAGCGGCGGCGGCGTTCGCCGCGCTGGGCGGGGCCGGCACGGTCTCGACTGGCGTATTGTCCAGCAGTTCGTCGATCCGCTTCTTAAATTGCTTGTCGTTCCAGGCGAAGGTGACATAGCGGCTGTCGAGCGCCGTCACCTGCCAGGGTCCGATCTTGTCGCCAGGATGATAGCCCTTCTGCGGTCCTCCCGCGCGTTCACTTAGCACAATGGTTGGCGGAACTCCTTCCCATAACATGACGCCGCGAGCCACCGGAAAAGGCGGAACCGGCGGAGGAGGTGGTGGCACAATCGTCTCCACGATTACGTTGGGGTTGCGGTCCCTCGAAAACAGGTTGTTCTGCGCAACCTCGGCGTAGAGGGCGGCTTCAAATGGTGTGGGCCTGGGCAGCGGCGCCAGCGGTTGCACCGGCGCGGGCTTTGCGCGGTAGCGGAACAGCGCCAACTCGCGGTCGCGTTCCTGCGCCCACTGCTGGCGCAGTTGCA
>Ga0209040_10002755_pt1 | contig 13600 bp, 9 predicted proteins | sample BogFormECP12_OM3_FD_188240 | JGI IMG/M metagenome (GOLD analysis project Ga0209040, IMG submission 188240) | Bog forest soil microbial communities from Calvert Island, British Columbia, Canada - ECP12_OM3 (SPAdes) (version 2) | ecosystem: Environmental > Aquatic > Freshwater > Wetlands > Bog ...
GCGACAAAGGACGCCGTCGCCGCGATCATCTCGACATCGTTGCGCATCAGCTGGTGGCGGGTGACGTCGATTTCGTGCTGGATCACCCGGTCGGTGCGAAACAGCAGATCCTGCATCGTGATGTGCTGTTTCACGGTATAGGAGGCGCCGTAAAATTCCCGCGAGCGGTACCCGCAAAGCTCGAGCGCCGCCTCACGCAGGGTCTTTGACGGGATCGTGCCGAGATTGACGCTGCACCCGCCGAGCACGGTCCTTCTCTCGACGATCGCAACTTTCTTGTTGAGCTTGGCGCCCTGGATTGCGGCGCGCTGTCCGGCCGGCCCGGAACCGATCACCAGAAGATCGTAGTCGAACGCGTCCCCAGCCATGCCTTCTCCCCTGATGCCGAACCGACGTCTCGGTTGAAGAATGCCATAAGCCTGCAACAGGACGGTGACAATTCCATGAACGCCGCCGCCGGGCACCCTCTGCCCTTCATTTTGTGCCTGATCGACCCAATCTCTTGCGGTGCCGACGCGTCTCGCTCGACGCAACACGGTGGCGGCGAATTGTCGTGGCTTCTCTCGATTGATCGTCGCTTAATCACAAGTTGAGAGCGCGGAATTCCGCACTCGCTCGCCGCTGCACGTCTAACCCGATAATGACTGATCTCGTCCTCCAGCACGGGCTCTCTTTCGGCGATCTTTACGACCGCGACGGCCTGGTTCGCCTCGATCGGGCCTTTGTTGCCCATCTTGCCGAAACCGATGTCGGTTTGCATGACCGGCTGATGACGGCGCGGCGCGACCCCGACGCGGTCGAGAACCTCGACGAATCCAACCTGCTGGTCGACCTCGCACCGCATCTCGAAGATTTCATCGGCGCGCTGTTCGGGATCGCCGCCGAGGTGCGGGTACTGCAGGCGCGCCATCACGAGCTGGCGCCGCTTTATTCGGTCAAGCGCCTCTTTGTTCAGCGCCGCGCCGTCAAAGGGGTCAAAGAAGACGATGCCATGGCGATCGACGGAGCCGCGTTGGCCGCCGAGCTCGATCGGCCATTGGGTGTGCCGGGCGGCGAGACGATCGCCGCATGGGAGCGGCGCTACGCCGAGCACGTCACGAATTGGCTCGCCGACGAGACCGCCAATGCGCGGCCGCTCGAGGTGGCGCAGCGCTATGCGGCCTGGGCGACCTTGGCGCCCGAAGGCCGGCGCAAGCACCGGCGCGGCGTGCTGTTCAAGGTGCCGCACCGCCTCGACATGCACCATCTCGTGCCGGTCGAGACCATCGAGCGCGACGGGGTCACGATGCTGCGGCTACCCGAGGACGGGTGGCGGCGCCGCGACGGCTTTGCGCTGACCGACCCCGGCACCGACCTCGTCGGCGCGCTCGATCAGGCGAATTACTGCATCTGGTGCCACAACCAGGGCAAAGACAGCTGCTCGAAGGGCCTGAGGGAGAAGAACGGCGCCTTCAAGAAGAGCGTCTTCGGGGCCACCCTGGCAGGCTGCCCGCTCGAGGAGAAGATTTCGGAAATGAACTTGGTGAAGGCGCGCGGCAACAGCCTCGGCGCTCTCGCCATCGTCGCCGTCGACAACCCGATCTGCGCGGCGACCGGACACCGCATCTGCAACGATTGCATGAAGGCCTGCATCTACCAGCGGCAGGAGCCGGTCGACATCCCGCAGGTCGAGACGCGCACTCTGAGGGACGTGCTCGGGCTGCCCTGGGGTTTCGAGATCTATTCGCTGCTGACCCGGTGGAACCCGCTCAACATCCGGCGACCCTTGCCGCGCCCGGCGAGCGGGTACAAGGTGCTCGTCGTCGGTCTCGGCCCGGCGGGTTTCACCCTCGCGCACCACCTGTTGAACGACGGCCATTTCGTCGCGGCGATCGACGGCCTGAAGATCGAGCCTTTGTCCCCCGAGATCTGCGGCGTTACGGTCGACGGCTCGCGGCGCGGCTTCGAACCGATCCGCGATGTCGGCAGTCTCGTCGAACGGCTCGACGACCGCGTCATGGCAGGCTTTGGCGGTGTCGCCGAATACGGCATCACAGTCCGCTGGGACAAGAATTTCCTGAAGATCGTGCGCCTGTTGCTCGAGCGCCGGTCGAGTTTTTCGATGTATGGCGGCGTCCGCTTCGGTGGCACGATCACGATCGACGGCGCGTTCGAGCTCGGCTTCGACCATGTAGCGCTGTGCGCCGGCGCCGGGCGGCCGACCGTGATCCCGATGAAGAACGGCCTCGCGCCGGGCGTGCGGCAAGCTTCCGATTTCCTGATGGCATTGCAGCTGACTGGCGCAGCCAAGACCGACAGCATCACCAATCTGACCGTGCGGCTGCCGGTCGTCGTGATCGGCGGCGGTCTGACCGCGATCGACACGGCGACCGAGTCGCTCGCCTATTACCCGCTGCAGGTCGAGAAATTTCTGTCGCGCTATGAGATCTTGGTTGCCGAGCGCGGCGAGGAGGCGGTGCGCGCGCAATGGACTCCGGCGGAGCGTGAGGTTGCTGCCGAGTTCGTCGCCCATGCGCGCGCGATCCGCGCCGAGCGCGAGGCTGCCCGCCGCGAAGGCCGCGCACCTCGCCTCGCAAGCCTGATCGACGGCTGGGGCGGCGTGACGATCGTCTATCGCCGGCGCCTGGTCGACTCGCCGAGCTACACCCTCAACCACGAGGAAGTGGCGAAGGCGATGGAGGAGGGGATTCGTTTTGCCGAATTGCTGACCCCGGTCGAGGTCGATGTGGACGTCTTCGGTCAGGCCGCCGCATTGCGGCTGACCCGCCACAGCGTTACTGAGGTCGGCGGTCATCGCCCTGATCCCAACCAGGGCCCGGGCGAGGAGGTCGTCCTGTCGGCGCGCACGATCCTCGTCGCCGCGGGAACCCAGCCGAACACCGTGCTGGGCCGCGAGGATCCCGAGAACATCGTGCTCGACGGGCGCTATTTCCGGGCGCTCGACGAAGAGGGCAACCCGGCCACCCCCGAGCGGGTCGTGAAGCCCTTGGCGGTACGGGTCTTGACGCATCTGCGTCCCGATGGGCGCGCGGTCAGCTTTTTCGGCGACCTCCATCCGAGCTTTTTCGGCAATGTCGTCAAGGCGATGGGCGGCGCGACCCTGGGCTATCCGGTGGTCAGCCGCATGCTGACCCGGCTCGCTCCATCGGCGCCCTCACCGGTCGAGCTGGCGGTGCAGCTCGATTACGAGCTGCGCGCAACAGTGCACGAGATCGTCAGGCTGACGCCGAACATCGTCGAGGTCGTCGTGCGGGCGCCGATCGCGGCCCGCGCCTTCAAGCCCGGCCAGTTCTATCGCTTACAGAATTACGAGCAGCTCGCATCGCGTATCGACGGGACCACCCTGGCGATGGAAGGGCTGGCATTGACCGGCGCCGGCATCGACACGGAAGCCGGCCTGTTGTCGACGGTCGTGCTCGAGATGGGCGGCTCGTCCGATCTCTGTGCCTTGTTGAAGCCGGGCGAGCCAGTGATCCTGATGGGGCCGACCGGCACACCGACCGAGACGCCCTCGGGCGAGACGGTGCTCTTGGTCGGCGGGGGGCTCGGCAATGCGGTGTTGTTCTCGATCGGCGCGGCTTTCCGCGCGCGCGGCTCGCGGGTGCTCTACTTCGCCGGCTACAAGCAGATCCAAGACCGCTACAAGCTCGCCGAGATCGAGCACGCCGCCGACTGCGTCGTGTGGTGCTGCGACGAGGCGCCGGGCTTTGTGCCGGACCGGCCGCAGGACCTCGCCTTTGTCGGCAACATCGTCGAGGCGATCGAGGCCTATGGCAGGGGCGCGCTGGGGCCGATCTCCATCCCATTGTCGGCGGTCGACCGCATCATCGCGATCGGCTCGGACGGCATGATGGCCGCCGTCGCCGAGGCGCGTCAGGCGGGATTGAAACGCTATTTCCGCCCCGACCACCGGGCGATCGCGTCGATCAACTCGCCGATGCAGTGCATGATGAAGGAGATCTGCGCGCAGTGCCTGCAGCGCCACCGCGACCCCGTCACCGGCACCGAGACGGTCGTCTTCTCCTGCTTCAACCAGGACCAGGAAATGGACCGCGTCGATTTCCGCACCCTCCGCCGCCGCCTCTCGCAAAACGGCGTCCAAGAAAAACTGACCAAACTCTGGGTCGACCGCTGCCTCCAGCACTTGGGCGAACGCCCCGCTATGGCGGCAGAGTAGCGGCCTCTCAAAATCACTTGATCAACCTGAGCCGGCGGAGATCGTGCTCGCTCCAACGTGCTTGGAGCTCGATCATCGAACGCAGAGTCTTTGGCGCGAAAGTCTGCGCGGAATGGTGGAAAGTCACCGTGACACGGCGGCCATCGGGATGCCGGTACAGGCGATGTGAACCAGATTGGCGATCAAGCAGAAACCCATCGCGCACGAGTGCTCTGATGATGACACGGGCGGTAAGGCTTCGCAGGGCACCGTAATCAATCTCCACGTCTTACACGGTGACGGCGACGAGCGGTTCGGCGGATACTTCGACGGATCCGCTCGGGGCCGCCTCAGCGATCGGCTCCCCATGCTCGGCCAAGCTTGCGACGACCATCTTGACGACGGTTTCGAGATTGGCGAGCGCCTCCTCGGGCGTCGCGCCCCAGGTCGCACCTCCGCGCTCAACGAGCGCCGGACAATAGGCATACCAGCGGTCATCGTCGGGCTCGATCACGACTTTGAATGTGTAGGTGGTCATCCCGGCGCCTTTTTCTGCGACAGCCAATCGAAAAGCGAGCTCCTTGATTTGCATATTACCACCACCCTTGGTTCGGCACAGAGACGTGTCTTTCCCTTGTGGTTCAAGGGTCGCCAAGATCGCGGTCGACCGCATCATCGCGATCGGCTCCGGCGGCATGATGAACGCGGTCGCCGCGGCGCGCCGCGTGGGCTTGAAGCGCTATTTCCGCTCCGACCACCGGGCGATTGCCTCGATCAACTCGCCAATGCAGTGCATGATGAAGGAGATCTGCGCGCAGTGCCTGCAGCGCCACCGTGATCCCGTGACCGGCACCGAGACGGTCGTCTTTTCCTGCTTCAAGCAGGACCAGGAGATGGACCGCGTTGATTTCCGCACCCTGTGCCGCCGCCTGTCGCAGAACAGCGTCCAGGAAAAACTCACCAAGCTCTGGGTCGACCGCTGCCTGCAGCATCTCGGCGAGCGCCCCGCAATGGCGGCCGAGTAAAGCAATCACGAAAGCCGCAGCTCGTTTCGGTTTTCCCGCACGCTTGAAACCGGACGAAGAGGGGTGCCTTGTCGTTCAGTTTCTAATCTGCCGGAGGCCTTGACCGCCGGCCCCAACGAGGCGGAAGCACTCGCTGAAGCCCGCCCGCGATGACAGCCCTAGGTTGCGGGCGGTGATGAGGATGTGAGACGGGTCAACGGCGGGAGGGAACGGTGTCGCTTACCAACCCGCTCTCGCGGGCATTGTGCTTGCCAAGGACCGACTGGTGGATCTTGCCGCTAACGTATTGATATAAATGGCGCACCCGGCGAGATTCGAACTCACGACCTCTGCCTTCGGAGGGCAGCGCTCTATCCAGCTGAGCTACGGGTGCCGCGCATGGTCTCAACGACCCACGCAGCATGGGATACAGCCCCAAAGCGGCGAGTGCAAGGAGGTTCCAGTGCCGACGGGGCTCGCCGTATCTCGGGTCTTCGTTGCTATTAGCGTCACGATCCAAAAATTGCCTTTTTCTCATTGCATACTTCGGACCGATCCCGTCGCCGCCGGACCGGATCCCGCAACAAGACGACCCTTGCGGCCGCGGCGCTGCTCCCGGGCGAGTCCGAAGCCCTCACCCGACTGCGCTCCTGCATGTCCGGCGCCGGGCCGGCAGGCGCTTCAACTTTTGGGAGAGGTTTCGCTGTAGACTTGCTGCAGGTGCAACGACGGGCGATCGCCGATGCAAGTTTTGATTGCGCTTCACCGCAAACGAAGGAGCCGGCTCAGGGGCCTCGCCTTGCATTCGCCGCAATCTTCGCACCGAGTCCCGCCTGACCGAGCCCGAGGGGCGCGCGGCGGGCGCGCCCAGGGGGAAAAATGGATCTTCAGCTAGCCGAAAGGCCGCGGCATCGCGCCGGCCTTTCGATCGACCAGGACGTGCTCGAAAAATTGGAAGAGCGCCTCGGGCGGCTGCACGCGAGACAGCGGCTCGGCATCGAGGACGAGCGGGAAGTCCGGGTATTCGGCCGCGGCATCAACTTCTTTCATTCCGAGAACTGGTACCGCAACGCTTCGATTATTCGGACGGCGTTAATGGCGACGGGGCTTTACTGGCGCGCCCGTAAAAACGCCGAAGACATTAAAATTCGGCGCCACGACATCCGATCGCCCGAGTTGCCGGCCTCGTTCGACGGGTTCACGATTCTTCATCTGAGCGATTTGCATGCCGACATGAACGACGGCGCGATGCGCCGCCTGATCGAGCTGCTTCCGACAGTTTCCTACGATATCTGTGTCCTGACCGGCGATTATCGCGGGAAAACCTTCGGCCCGTATCAAGCCGCAATAGAGGGTCTGGCGCGGGTGCGCGCAAATCTCAAGGGCGCGGCCTATGGCGTCCTGGGCAACCATGACACGATCCGGATGGTCCCCCGGTTGGAGGAGATCGGGATCCGGATGCTGCTCAACGAGTCGCAGGCAATCGAGCGGGGCGGGGAACAAATCCATCTCGTTGGCATCGACGATGCTCACTATTACCGAGTGGACAATATCGAAAAGGCGGCCGCGCGCGTCCCTGCTGCGGAATTCTCGATCCTGTTGTCTCATACCCCGGAGATCTATCGGCAGGCGGCGCATGCCGGGTTCAGACTGCTGCTGAGCGGGCATACCCACGGAGGGCAGATCTGCCTCCCCGGCGCCATTCCGATCATCCTCGACTCGGTTCTGCCGCGACGCATGGGGGCGGGGGCCTGGACCTATCACGACATGATCGGGTACACCTCGGTCGGAGTCGGCTCCTGCATCCTCCCGGTACGGCTCAACTGCCCTCCGGAAATCACCCTGCATCGTCTGCTGCGTGATCGTCTCCTGCCTTAATACGGGCGGTCGCGCAGATGTAAGGAGTAGAGCAGACGCGAGAGCACCACCTCGCCGACAACAAACATCATCACACAAACGGCAATGTCGACAGCCGTCAATGACAGCAGATCGCGGCAGGCGAGCAACGGCAACAGCGATTCCGGGACCTGGTCGAGACCGCTCGCCCGGCTGCTCGATGGCAGATCGAGCCGACGCTTGCAGAAGCTGGAGAAGAGGTCGCCGGCCATCGCGAAACTGCCGACCAGGAGACCGATTTTCCACCCGAGGCCGATGAGAGGCCCACCCGCCGTCGTCGTCAGAACAGCTAGCACGACGCCGCGTATCGTCTTCGAGCGGCCGAACAGCGGCCGACCGTCGGCGAATGTGAGATTGCCGTCGAGGGGATAAGCATAACGGTCGCCGAGAAGCTTTTTGGCGATCACCGGCGTACCGTTGGCGAGCATCAACAAGATCAATAGCTGTAGGACGATGACCGGCTGCATATGTCAGCGTATACCCAACGAGAGTTGCCTGCTGCCGGGCAAGAAGGCTTCCGCTGCGGCGCGATCGGCGCCCGAGGGCAGCGGCGCGGCCGGCGCGAGCACCCAGCTCGCGACATCGGCGGTCACGACGGGACCTTCGAGATCGCGCAACAGCATGTGGTAACCATCTCTGTACCAGGCGAGCCTCGCTCGGCGGCGGCACTCTGGCGGCAGGCTGCCGACAAAACGCCGGATCGGCGTTTTCGGCACGATCTCGTCTTTTGCGCCATACATTACCAACCGCGGCGCTTCCAGAAGCGGTGCCGAATCGAGCGCTGCATCCATCAGATCGACGAGGCCGTAGATCGTATCGATCCGAGTTTCTTTGATGACCAGCGGGTCGCGCGACAAGGCGCGCAGCATCGCGATGTTGTCGGACGGCTTTATCTCGAGGCCGCGACCGGTCACGGTGAGCCCCGGCATCAGGCGCACCCCAGTCCACAGCGCCAGCCGGGGCAAGAGGTCCATTGTCGCGCGGCCCCACACCGCCGGCGCGGTCAGGATGACGCCGTCGACATCGGGAACCGGTGTGCCGCTCTCGCCCGTCATCGCCACCACCGCCACCGCTGCGCCCATGCTGTCCCCGAGAAGGAAGAGCGGCACCCCCGGATGGAGCCGGCGCAGTATTTGAGCCGCGATCGCGACATCGGCGGCGAGCGCGGCCCGACCCGGCCAAAACCCGCGCTGGGGCGCGGCACCAAAGCCGCGCTGGTCATAGGCGTAGGCTGCGATGCCGCGCTTGGCCCACGCTACACCCGGGCCTTCAAAGGCGTTGCTGTAATCGTTGAAGCCATGCAGGGCGAGGACAACCGCCTTGACCTCGCCTCCACCACTACCCCCTGGCGGCAGCCACTTGCGCAGCGGCAGCACCTCTCCATCAGCCGTAGCGAAGCCGGTATCGGTAAAGCGCGGTACCGGCTTCGGCTCGGGGGCGGCACGCGAAGTGCCGATCCCGGCGAGCCGGACATCCTCCTCGGTTGTTGGTGCGCAGCCGTCCGACAACAACAAAGCGAGCAGCATGCCGGCCCATGCGAAGCCGGATGCGATCTGCCGCCGGATGTCGGCGCGGCGGCAGCTCCGCGGCCGCTCGAGGGAGGGGATCATTGATTGTGCAGCGGCAATGCGTATCATCAGGCGTCGAACGATCTACCGGGCGTCGCAGGCGCCCGCTGTGCATTTCCCGGTCGCACATGGGGCCTTTCGAAACCATCTACATCAACGAGACGGTCGCCGCCTGCAATGGCGGCGACGGGCCGCTCGGCCACCCCAGGGTCTATCTCAATCTCGGCCCGGCCGGGAAGATCGAGTGCCCCTATTGCTCGCGCCTCTTCGTCAACCGCGCCATGCAAGGTGGCGATCCCGGTGCGGCGACAACGCCGCCGAGGGCGTCGGAAGAGCGCAATGCTTGAGTAAAGGAATCCCGTGGACGACATCACCCAGCCGCTCGTATCTGAGCCGCACCCGACAATGGCTGCAGCTGCCCCTTCGGTGGCGCCGCATCACGTGTTTCTGATCGACGGTTCAGGTTTCATCTTTCGTGCCTATCATGCCCTGCCGCCGCTGTCGCGTTCGGACGGGACGCCGACGAGCGCGGTGCTCGGCTTCAGCAACATGCTGGCAAAGCTCCTCAGCGAAACCAATGCCGACCACATTGCCGTCGTGTTCGACGCCTCGGGCAGCTCGTTTCGCAATCGCATCTATGACAAGTACAAGGCGCAACGCCCGGACCCGGCCCCCGACCTCGTCCCGCAATTTGCGCTGGTCCGGCGCGCCACCCAAGCCTTCGGGGTCTGCCAGATCGAGCTCGATGATTTCGAGGCCGACGATCTGATCGCCACTTATGCCCGCCATGCGGTCGAGGCCGGCGCAACCGTCACGATCGTCTCCTCCGATAAAGACCTGATGCAGCTGGTGACCGACCGGGTGATGATGCTCGATCCGATCAAGAACCGCCCGATTGGCGCCGCCGAGGTACGCGAGAAATTCGGCGTCGGGCCGGAACGCGTCATCGACGTCCAGGCGCTGTGTGGTGACAGCGTCGACAATGTTCCGGGTGTCCCCGGCATCGGGGTGAAGACCGCGGCTGAGCTGATCAACACCTACGGCGATCTCGAGACTTTGCTGGCCAGGGCATCCGAGATCAAGCAGCCAAAGCGCCGTCAAACGCTGGTCGAGAACGAGAAGAATGCGCGGCTGTCGAAGGAGCTGGTCAAGCTCGACGACGACGTCCCGCTGCCTTGCCCGCTATCCGCGCTGGCGGTAAAGCCGCTCGACCCGGACAAGCTGCTGCCGTTCCTGCGCGAGATGGAATTCCGCGCCCTGGCAACGCGCATGACCCAGCGGCTTTCGATGGCGGCGGATACTGCGCCAGTCGAGCGGCCAGAGCCGGTCATCCCTGAGATCCCGCCCTTCACCGCGCCGCGCACCTATGCGCTGGTCGACACGGTCGAGGGCCTCGACCGCTGGATCGAAGCAGCGCAGCAGGCGGGGGCGGTCGCGATCTGGCCAGAGGCGAGCACCGTCGCCGGCACTCGCCCGGCGCTCGCCGGGATCGCCCTGGCCTTGGCGCCGGGGCTTGCCGCCTATGTCCCGCTCGGCCACCGCCATCCGGCGGATGGGGCGCCCTCCCTGCCGCTTGGCGATACCCTCACCCACCCAGCCCTGCGGGGTGGGTCCCCCCTCTCCCGCAATGCGGGAGAGGGTGTAGAGCGCAGCGGAGCGGGTGAGGATAAACTTACTTTGGAACTCGCAATCGAGCGGTTGCGGCCCCTTTTTCAGGATCCCGGGGTCCTCAAGATCGGCCACGACGTCAAAACCGTGGCGCATCTGCTGTCGCGCTACGGGATCACCATCGCGCCCTATGATTGCACGATGCTGATGTCCTACGTGCTCGACGGCGGCCAGTTCGAGCACGCGATCGAGACTTTGGTCCGACGCTGTTTCGAGCACGAGCTCACTCCCCTCAAGGAGCTGATCGGAACCGGCAAGAGCCTGATCCCTTTTGCCGAAGTCGCGCCCGAAAGAGCACGCGACTTCTCGGCCGAGCGGGCGGACGCGGCGCTGCGGCTACACATGCTGCTCAAGGCACGCCTGGTGCGCGACAGGATGACCGCCTTCTACGAGACGATCGAGCGGCCGCTCGTCCCGGTCGTCGCAGCGATGGAGCGGGAGGGGATCAAGGTCGACCCTGCGGCCCTTGGGGAGCTGTCGCGCGATTTCGCACGGCGCATCGCCGACATCGAGCAGGCGATCTTTCGCGCCGTCGGCAACGACTTCAACATCGGTTCGACCAAGCAATTGGGCGACGTGCTGTTCGAGAAGCTCGGGCTGCCCGGCGGCAAGAAGGGCAAGACCGGGGCCTACGGCACCGATGCTTCGATCCTCGAGGAGCTTGCGCCGTTGCACGAGGTGCCGGGGCATGTCCTCGAGTGGCGCCAGCTGACCAAGCTCAAATCGACTTATGCCGATGCGCTGGCCGAGGAAATCGATCGCGGGAGCGGGCGGGTGCACACCTCATACGCGCTCGCCGTGGCGGCGACGGGACGGTTCTCGTCGAACAATCCCAACCTGCAGAATATCCCGATCCGCACCGAGGAGGGCCGCCGCATCCGCCGCGCCTTCGTCGCCGAGCCCGGCCATCTGCTGCTGTCGGCCGATTACAGTCAGATCGAACTCAGGCTGGCCGCCCATGTCGCCGATGTGCCCGAGCTGAAGCAGGCCTTCCGCGACGAGGTGGACATTCACGCCCTGACTGCGAGCCAGGTGTTCGGCGTGCCGCTCGCCGAGATGGACGCCAACACGAGGCGGCGCGCGAAGGCGATCAATTTCGGCATCATCTACGGCATCAGCGCCTTTGGCCTAGGGCAGCAGATCGGCGTGCCGCCAGGCGAGGCCGGCGCCTATATCCGCGCCTATTTCGACCGCTTTCCGGCGATCCGCGCTTACATGGAGCGGATCAAGACCGATTGCCGCCGCACCGGCTATGTCGAGACGATCTTCGGGCGCAAATGCTTCATCCCCGGGATCCGCGACGCCAACCCGGCCCGGCGAGCCGGCGCCGAGCGGCAGGCGATCAACGCGCCCTTGCAGGGCTCGGCGGCCGACATCATCAAGCGCGCCATGACCCGCATTCCGGCCGCTCTCGCCCGCGAGAAGCTGCGTGCGCGCATGCTCCTGCAGGTCCATGACGAGCTGTTGTTCGAGGCCCCGGAAGCGGAGATCGAGCACACCGCGCAGGTCGTCAAAGCGGTCATGGAAGACGCCTGCGCCCCGCATTGCGAGCTCTCGGTGCCGCTCGTCGTCGAGACCGGCTGGGCTAAGAGCTGGGACGAGGCGCATTAGCGCCAGCGCGCGGTCAATTGCCTTGCAGGCGATTCCCAGCGCTGGCTGATGTCGCTGATAAATGCAGCGAAGAAACAGTGACCAGATGAACTTTGGCCGCGAAAACGCTGGCCTTTTGACGACGCGGGGCGGCGGAATAACAGCGGGAAACAGCGAGCGATAACAGCCAGGATAACACCGAAAACAGCAAATTTCGTTGTCCTGGCGACAACCGCTTCAAACTGGCACCGGGGCGCGCTCTCACATAACAGGGCTACAGAAGACATCGACAAGATTCTCACGCATTATCTAAATCGCCAATGCGTAGCATGCCATTATGGCAATTGCGAGACCTTGCCCGCCCTCGAACCCCGATTGTCGGTGCCTTCTAATCAGGCAGCCCCGTTATGAGATACAGCGTTCCGAGGACCTGGCCCGGCTTGGCGTCGCCGAAGGTGCGCTTGAAGAGGGTGCCTATCTCGTCGCCGCGATAGATGTGGCTGAGCGCCCGGTCGATGGCGAGGCGAAACTCCTCGTCGCCGCGGGGCAGCGCAAGGGCATAGGGCTCAACCGACAGATAGTTCTCGGCCAACATCAGTTTGCCGGGTGCCTTGCTGTCCTTGATCAAGGAAACCAGAATAGACCGGTCCGCGAAATAAGCCGAGATCTTGCCGTCATCGAGCATCGCGACGCCCTCGGCGTGGGTTTTGGCGGGAATGACTTCGCTGGTGATTCCCGCCGCCTTGAGCGAACTCTGCAGCGACTGCTCGGTCGTGGTGCCGCCGAGCACGCCGATCTTCTTGCCGGCCATTGCTTTCAGATCATGGGGACCATCGGCGCGGATCATCAGGCTGGCGCCGTCGACGAAGGTCGAGATCGAGAAGTCGACCATCTCGCGCCTCGACAAGGTAGCGCTCGTCGGCTCACACAATAGATCCGCCTTCTGTTGCTTGATTGCCTCGAAACGGTCCGCGGCGGTGACCGGAACATAGACCACGTTCAGCGAGGTCAGTTGCAGTTGGTCCGCGAGCTTTTTGGCGACCTCCCGGCAGAGATCGACCATAAAGCCGACCGGCTCGCCAATTTTGTCCTTGTAGGAAAACGGCGGCGCGTCTTCGCGATAGGCGATCCGGATCGCCTTCTCCTGGCCGATCCGATCGAGCGTGCCGGCCGACGCGCCGGTGAGGGCGGCCAACGTGCTCAGCACCACTATGACGGACGCGGCGCCGAGACGTCTTCTGTCCAATGAATCCATCGCTCCCCCTGATTTTGCCGCCCGCGTTGCGGCGAGGCATACAAGTCGGCTCCGCAAAAGAATTGGCCGGGCGCGAGGCCCGGCCAATCGAGGGTCGTACAGTTCAGAAATTTCGGCTTCGGGTTAGTCGCGCCGGGTGCCGAGCAGCTGCATCAGCATCATGAACAGGTTGATGAAGTCGAGATAGAGCCGCAAGGCGCCCATGATCGCCTTTTTGCCGGCGATCTCGGAACCGTCGCCCTCATAGTACATCTCCTTGATCTGCTGCGTGTCCCACGCGGTCAGGCCGGTGAATACAAGGACGCCGATCACCGAGATCGCGAACTGCAAGGCCGTGGAGCCGATGAACATGTTGACCAGCGACGCGATGACGATGCCGATCAGGCCCATAAACAAAAACGAGCCGAACTGCGACAAGTCGCGCTGCGTGGTATACCCGTAGAGGCTCATCGCGGCAAAGGTG